>Ga0310832_101099_pt1 | contig 13185 bp, 9 predicted proteins | sample WT_ome_7_FD_201303 | JGI IMG/M metagenome (GOLD analysis project Ga0310832, IMG submission 201303) | Sorghum-adapted microbial communities enriched on wild type (WT) sorghum from Joint BioEnergy Institute, Emeryville, California, United... ...
TTGTTTTCAAACGCGTGCATCCACAGCACACGCAACCGGACAAACTGACTATGAATAGCAGAGCGATGAAAATGATAGATCGCATTCTCATAAAAAGCATGCTTCACTCTTTCATTATGGATATCACAATTGTGTATTATAGTCCGGTTTGCGAAAAATCGCACTACCGATTGGCGTGACTTGAAATTGACTGGCGCAGAATCCGTGTTCCTTTGCCGAGACTTTTGGCTTGTTCTTGCACATTTCGTAGTCGGTTCAAGGCGCCTTTGAAAAATGGCTTCGCCGTGTCGCGTTTTTCCGTTTGTAAGGCCAGCATTGAAAGCGCATTCAGAGTTCGGTACAGTTTTGCGCTTCCGCATAATGCACCACACACAACAGAGGGCTCGCCCGTTTTGCCAGCGAACCCTCTGTCGGGTAGTGCTCGATTAACGGGCTTCTTCCCGGTCCCGGCCGCGCCCCGCTTCGAACGGAGTGCTGATGGGGATGAACAGGTCGATAATCCCGATTACGAGCGCCGCCAAAATCGCACCGACCAAACTCGCAGAAACGCCGCCAACGATAAACTGCGAAACCCAGATGACGGCGGCGCTCGCCAGAAAACCTACGATGCCGCGTCCGAACGGAGTGATGCGTTTGCCAAAAATCCCTTCCACGATCCAACCCAAAATCGCAATGACCAAGGCCAGAAGCAATGCGCTCCAGAAGCCTCCGACGGTAAAGTTCGGCACGACCCAGCTGACGAACATCAGCATGAGCGCGGCCACTATAAATCGGACGACATGGCCAAGAAATCGCATGTACGTAACCTCCTTTGGCATGGTTCGCGAAATCGTACGCTCTGCGGCACGTCATGTAAGGGGTGCAATCCGCTCGTCGGCTAGCGATATCGGTGCACGCCTTAATTTTTCCATAGCTTGCGGGAGCTATGCGCGGCAAATTCATGCAGGCGCATAGCCCCGGATGGTGCTAAGCGCGGCAAAATCATGCAGGGTGCAAAGCTCCGGACGGCGCTATGCGCGGCAATTTTCACGCAGGCGCATGCCAAAACGCTTATACCCGTTCGTTCGGTAGCAAAGCGGGTGGCCTTCGGCTATAATAGGAACGTAAAAAGGCGACATGCGCCACCGAAGGAAGAAAGAAGGACGAACCGCTTGAATCCCAAAGTGTTGCTAACGTTGGAATTCGATAAAATACAACGGCGTCTCGCCGAGCACGCCGCTACTTCGCTTGGAAAATCGCTCGCCGAATCGGTTGCGCCGAGCTCCGATTTCGAGGAAGTGAAGCGCCTGTTGAGGGCGACCGACGAGGCGGTCAAGGTCGACCGGCTAAAAGGCGGCGCACCGTTCGGCGGCATCCGCGATGTGCGGCCGGCGCTTCAGCGAGCCCGGCTCGGCAGCACGCTGGGAGCGTCCGAGCTTCTCGACATTGCCAATACGATCGCCGGCGGCCGGCGGCTGAAGCGATTTTTGCTCGCCGTCCACGAGGACGAGCCGATTCCGTCGCTTGCCGCGGCGTCCGAACCAATCAGCGAAAACCGCGCGGTCGAAGAAAAAATCAAGTCGTGCATCGATGACCAGGCGGAAATTGTCGACAGCGCGAGCCCCGAGCTGAGCCGCATTCGCCATGAGCTGCGGACGAACGAATCGCGGGCAAGGGAGAAGCTGGAGCAAATGATCCGCACGCCCTCGATTCAGAAGATGCTTCAGGACGCGCTGATCACCATTCGCGGGGACCGCTACGTCATCCCCGTGAAGCAGGAGTACCGCAGCCATTTCGGCGGCATGATTCACGACCAGTCCGCTTCCGGGGCGACGCTGTTCATCGAGCCGGAGGCGGTCGTTGCGCTGAACAACAAGCTGCGCGAACTGAAGCTTAAGGAAGAGCGTGAGATCGAGAAAATACTCCAAATGCTGAGCGGCGTCGTCGCCGAATCGGCCGACGAGCTGATCGCTTCGGTGGAAGCGATCGGCGAGCTCGATTTCGTATTCGCCAAAGCGGGCCTCGCCCGCGAGCAAAAAGCGTCGCTGCCGGTTATGAACGACCGCGGCTTTATCAAGCTCAAAAAAGGCCGCCACCCGCTTCTGTCCGCGGATGCGGTCGTGCCGCTCGACATCGAGCTGGGCAACCGGTTTACGACGATCATCGTCACCGGTCCGAACACGGGCGGCAAGACGGTGTCGCTGAAGACGGTCGGGCTGCTCAGCCTGATGGCGATGAGCGGGTTGTTCATCCCGGCCGAGGACGGCAGCCAGATGTGCGTGTTCGACGCTATTTATGCCGATATCGGCGACGAGCAAAGCATTGAGCAAAATTTGAGCACATTCTCGTCCCATCTGACGAATATTATTTCCATTTTGAAAGGAATGACTCCGAAAAGCCTCGTGCTGCTCGACGAGCTCGGCGCGGGCACCGACCCGTCGGAAGGCTCGGCGCTCGCCATCGCGATACTCGAGTACATTCATCGGATCGGCTGCCGGGTGCTGGCTACGACCCACTACAGCGAGCTGAAGGCGTACGCCTTCGAACGCAAAGGGGTCATCAACGCCAGCATGGAGTTCGACGTGCAGACACTGAGTCCGACTTATCGGCTGCTCGTCGGCGTTCCGGGCCGGAGCAACGCTTTCGCGATCGCGGAGCGGCTCGGGCTGCCGCGGCCGATTCTGGAAATGGCGCGCGGGCACGTCGACGAGGACGATCGCCGCGTGGAGACGATGATCGCCTCGCTCGAGGCGAACCGTTCCGCCGCCGAAGCCGAGCGGCTCGGCGCCGAACAGTTGCGCGCCGAGGTCGAGCAGCTTCGCAAGCAGCTTGAGGATGAGCGCGAGAAGCTGCGCGAGCAGCGCGACAAGCTGCTGGCCAAGGCGGAGAAGGAGGCGGCCGAAGCCGTCGCCAAGGCGCGCAAGGAAGCGGATGAGGTGATCAGCGAGCTCAGGCGGCTGGCGCTCGAGGAGCGCGGCGCGGTCAAGGAGCATAAGCTGATCGAGGCTCAGCGCCGGCTCGATCAGGCCGTCCCCGAGCTGCGCGACAAGCGGAACGCGCCCCGGACCGGTGCCAAAAAGTCGGAAGCGATCGAACCCGGCGACGATGTGCGCGTTTTGTCGCTCGGGCAGAAAGGCCATGTTGTCGAGAAGACGGCCGGCGGCGAATATATGGTTCAGCTCGGCATTATGAAAGTCAAGGTGAGCAAAGACGATCTCGAGCGTGTCGGATCCGCCCCGGCCAAGCCGGCCGTCCAGACGACCGCCGCCAGCGTCAAGCGCAGCCGGGACGAAAACGTGCGCACCGAGCTGGACTTGCGCGGCAGCAATTTGGAGGAAGCGATCATCGAAACCGACCGGTTTCTCGACGAATGCTTCCTGGCCGGACTGCGCCAGGTTTACGTCATCCATGGCAAGGGCACCGGCGTGCTGAGGGCGGGGCTGCAGGAATATTTTCGCCGCCATAAGCACGTGAAGAGCTACCGCCTCGGCAATTACGGAGAAGGCGGGGCCGGCGTCACGGTGGTTGAGTTGAAATGATACGGCGAAAGATGCCGTCATTTGAAGAACTGCACCTCAATGGTTGGACACTTTGAACCGTTGGAGGTGCGGTTTTTTGTGAGGGCAAAACCTTGATGTCGCCTAGACGCAGTCGCACTCTCATGTTGTCCATCATCCCAACAAAAACCCCAAATTTGTGACCGTTTTTGTTGAAATCAATTGATATTTTTAACAAAAACGTCAAAAAGCCATTTACGCATCCCATCGTTTTGAGGTATGGTAAGTAGGGAACAACGACGAACTTAAGTGAGTCGGCATAGAAACGGTGCCGACCGTATACATGCGCAGACGATTCGGGGTGTGGATACGATGTTGGAATGGAACGATTCGAACAGCATCATTACGATAAGGAACGACGGAAACGTCGTGCTGGAAGGGCTGGACGTTTTCGTCCGGCTGCGCGACGAGGGGGAACTCAAGCTGAGCCGGCGGGACGAAGGGCCGGAGGGTGCGATTCGCTTTGTGGACGACACCGGCAGCGTGCGCGTCGACGTCCGGTTCGACGTCCGGCAGGACGGGCTGCTGCTCTATGTGGACGGCGCGATCGACAATCCGTCGCCGTTCGGACGCCAGCGGACGTTCGCCCCGACCGACGGCGTCGTTTTGCAGTGGGCGGCGCTGCCGGGACTGACCGGGCTGATGGCCAACTACCAGCATAAAGACTGGTGGACGCGGCCGCATTTCAACCCCGATATTCGCGCGCTTCCCGCTCGAACGCAATCGCTGCTCTGGAAGACGGCGCATGGCTTTCGCTACCTGCTTCCCGTGTGCGGGGAACGGATTCGGACCGATCTGGCCGGATGCGAAAGCGGGCTAAGGGTGCGCCTGTCCGCCTTCCAGGGCGGCTTCAGCCGGTACACGTCGCTCGCGTTCGTCCTGACCGCTGGCGCCGATCCCTTCGAGCTTCCCGCGCGCAGCGTGCGGCTTGCCGCGGAAACGGGGCTTGTCGCTGTGCGGCCGAGAGAGGAAAAGGCGTATCCTGCCATCCTCGACGGTCTCGGCTGGTGCAGCTGGGACGCCTTTTACCATGAAGTCAGCGCCGAAGGGCTCGACCGCAAGCTGGCCGAGCTGCACGGCATGGGGCTGCCGGTCCGCTGGGTCATGATCGACGACGGCTGGTCGGACGTGCGTGACCGCATGCTGCGCTCGTTCGACGCCGATCCGGGCAAATTTCCCGACGGTCTCGGCGCGTCCGTCCGCTCGCTCAAGCAGCGATACGGCGTCCGCCATGTCGGCGTCTGGCATACGATTGCCGGCTATTGGGGCGGCATCGACCCGGAAAGTCGCCTGTTCTCGTCTGTCCGTTCCTCGCTGCGGGAAGCAAACGGGGGAGCGTGGATTCCGGCGCCCGACGCGGCTGCCGGATTCGGCTTCTGGAACGCCTGGCACGGCTACTTGCGCCGCCAAGGAGTCGATTTCGTCAAGGTGGACAGCCAGAGCGCGGTGCTCAACTTTTTGCGCGACCAGGAGCCTGTCGGTTCGGCGGCGCGAGCGATGCACACGTCGCTCGAGGCGTCGGTGGCTTTGCATTTCGGCGGATGCGTCATCAACTGCATGGGGATGGCGTCCGAAAACGTATGGAACCGGCCATCCTCGGCGCTGTCGCGCAACAGCGACGACTTCGTGCCGAACGAGCCGCACGGCTTCCGCGAGCATGCGCTTCAGAACGCTTACAATTCGTTCTACCACGGGGCTTTCTACTGGGGCGATTGGGATATGTACTGGACCGACCACCACGAAGCCCGTTCCAATATGGTGCTGCGCGCCGTCAGCGGCGGTCCCGTGTACGTCAGCGACAAGGTGGGCGGTACCGATCCCGCCAACATCCGTCCGCTCGTTTACCGCGACGGCGCAATCGTCCGCTGCGACGAGCCGGGCAGACCATGCGCCGATTGCCTGACGGTCGACCCGTCGGCCGTGCCGGTCCCGCTTAAAGTGTGGAGCCGTTCGAACGGCACCGGGGCGCTGGCTTTGTTCCATATATATAATGGCGACGAGGACGTGGAAGGCTTTGTTTCGGCCGAGGACATCCCCGGGTTTAAGGGACAGCCGGTCATCGTATGGGATTCGTTTGCCGGGCGGGCGACCAAGCTGGAAGAGGGCCAACGTCTGGCGGTCCGGCTGAAGCCGGGCGAGGCGGCGATGTACAGCATCGTTCCCGTCCGCCACGGCGCCGAGCCGGTCGGGCTTGTCGACAAGCTCGTCCCCGCCCACGCGATCGAGCATTGCCGCCGCGAGGAGGAGCGAATGTTTGTCCGCTTGAAGGAAGGCGGCAAATTCGTATTCGTGACGGAGTGGAAACCGGCGCGTGTATGGGCTAACGGCCGTCCGGCCAATGTATTGGCCGGCGACGGTACGCTCGGCGCCTACGAGGTCGATTGCTCCGGGGAGAACGGCCCGGTCGACATCGAGATCGATTGGCGGCGGTAAGCGGCCCCCCGGTGACCTAAAGCCGCATGTCAAGGCTCCGGATCGGAAGAACCGACCTTGAAGCGTTTCCCGCGCGTCGCAACTTGATGCTGGCCAAGCCAAGGCAGCCTGCACGGATGAGAATTCCGGCAGGCTGCTTCGTTTTCCCCGCCGCGAGGCGGTATTCGCTTTTGCCCGGATATGGTAAGATGGAATGAGGCGGAGGTGAGCGCCCTGAGTAAATTTTTCCTATTTGCGTTATTGTGGTGGCTGGTCGGCAATCCGTTTCTCGCCATCCTGATTCTGCTCGTTCTGCTCTATCTGTTTGACCGGCGGTTCGTCGGCCTGACGCCCAGCGTGACTGCGCCGATTCGCCGGAACCGGCGGCTGTCGCGGCTTCGCAGGGAGCTGCAGCTTGCGCCGCACAACGCGAGCGCCAAGCTGGAGGCGGCTCGGCTATTGATCGAGAAACGCAAGTATGGCGAAGCGTTGGAACTGCTCGAGCAAGTAAGCGGCGTCTACGATTCGGCCGACGTCGTGTACGAGACCGGCTTGTGCCGGCTCAAGCTGGGCGATGCCAAGGAGGGCGAGCGGCTGATTTTGCAGGCGCTTGAGCTGAACCCCCGCGTGAAATACGGCGAGCCGTACTTGAGGCTCGGCGAAGCGTTCGCCAAGGAGGCGCCGGATCAGGCGGTGCAATATCTTGAGGCGTTCCGCGGCGTCCATTCGTCATCGGTCGAGGGAAGCTACAAGCTCGGACGGCTGTACGAGCGGCTCGGACACCGCGAGGAAGCAAAGCGCGCTTATGCCGACGCCGGTGCGATCTATCGCGGAATTCCCCGCTACAAACGGCGCCAGGAGCGGCGTTGGGCGATTTTGGCCTGGCTGCGTCGACTTTTCAACTAAACCGTTCATTTTTTTGAAACCTCTATTCGCGGCAATCGTATGAAATGAATGTAACGATGCGTCGAAGTCTGCAAATAACTGTCCATAACCAAACCGATCCAAGGAGGAGCCGACAACTATGGGAATTTTTAAAAGACTGCGCGACATGACGATGGCCACGATCAACGATCTGCTCGACAAAGCGGAAGATCCGGTCAAAATGCTGAACCAGTTTCTGCGCGACATGGAGGAAGACATCCTCGATGCGGAAGCTGCGGTAGCCAAGCAGATCGCGATCGAGAAGAAGTTCAAGCAGCAGGCCGACGAAGCGGAGGACATGGTCAACCGCCGCACCGAGCAGGCGATGAAGGCGCTGGAGCAAGGCAACGAGGAGCTGGCCCGCAAGGCGCTGCAGGATAAGAAGGAGCATCAAACGCGCTATGAAGAGATGAAGCGCCAGTACGAGATCGCCAAGGCGAACGCCGACCAGCTGCGCAAACAGCTGGAGGAGATGAAAGACGAATTCAACAAGATGAAGAACAAGAAAGATCTGCTCGTCGCCCGCGCCGAGGCGGCCAAGGCACAGAAGCAGATCAACCAGGCAATGACCGGCTTCGGCGTCGAAAATGCGGCGAAAGGCTTCGACCGGATGACGGAGAAGGTGCTGCAAATGGAAGCCGAAGCGGAAGCGAGCAAGGAACTGCGCTCCTCGAGCCGCAGCCTGGACGACGAGCTCGCCCAGCTCGACAAAAACGACGGCGTCGAAGACGAGCTGGCGGCGCTCAAGGCGCAGCTGGCGGCGAAGAAGCAGCAGCAATCGTAATGTAGCAAGAAGCCGTTCTTTGCAAACGGCAATTGTGATACAATGGGATCATCAGGAAGAGACGGAGAATGCATGGCGCGCGCAAATCGGCCTACGGGCCGGTTTGCCGCGTTTTCCGGTCTCTTTTCAGCCAAAGGCAGGAAAGGTGGCTGATCGAAGATGAATGAAGAGGTGGACACGCTCATGTCAAATCCGTATTTGGAAACGCTCGCTTTTTTCTCCGTCGCCGTTTTGGCGCTGATCGTCTTTCTGGCCATTTTCGAGTTCGTGACGAAATATAACGATTGGGCCGAGATCAAAAAAGGCAACGTCTCGGTGGCGATGGCCACGGGGGGCAAAATTTTCGGGATTTGCAACATTTTTCGTTTCGCCATTTTGAACAACGACTCGCTTCTCACCTCGCTGATTTGGGCCGGCTTCGGCTTCGTGCTGTTGCTTGTCGCCTACTTCATCTTCGAGTTTCTGACCCCGGTGTTCAAGATCGACACGGAAATTCAAAACGACAACCGCGCGGTCGGCCTGCTTTCGATGGTGATCTCGATCTCGCTCTCCTACGTCGTCGGTGCGAGTGTGACGTGACGCATGAAGTATTTGTGGGGAACGTTGCTGGTGGCGGCGCTTGCGTTTGTCGCGGTCGGCATTTATTATTTCGTTAACAACGCCTGATGGGGGAATGACCAACGATGAGCGACAATCCCGCCACCATTTGTCCGTGGTGTCAAACGGAAATCGTATGGGACGAGGAGATCGGCCCGGAGGAAACGTGTCCGAACTGCTTCAACGAGCTGGGCGACTACCGGAGTTTGCACGTTCGGCTGGAAGGCGACGAGCTTCAGCTGTCAAGCGGCGATGAGGACGAGCTGACCGAGCTGAGCGGCTATCAGCTGGCGGTGCGGCAACGTCTCGAGCAGCAGGAGGACGGCATGGAATGTCCCCGTTGCCAGGAAGAGATGGTGCTGGCCGGCACGACGCGATTGACGGCGGATACGTTTACCCCGTATGCGCGTTCGGAGGAGGTTCCAGCGTTTATCGAACCGCCGTTTGCCGTCAACCTGTTCGTTTGCCCGTCTTGCTTCCAGGTGGCGTATTCCCTCGCGGACGAAGACCGTGTGCGGCTCGTCAACGAGTGGTCCAAGCCGAAAGGGACGGACGAGTCCTGACGTTTTATCCCGGGTAGCCGCGTGTACCGATTTGATCGGTATGCGCGGTTTTTTGTTTTTTTCTATGCTAAAGCCGACTTTTCGAAAACTTCAATATTTTTACGAGATTGGGGAACGTTATGTAGAAGCCGCAAAACGCGCAGCGTTTCCGATGGCAAAATGGGACATACGGAGGAAGCACATGCAGCGAGATCAACTTCGTTTCGGGGAAATGGCCGCACGGGGCGGGAACGCGGGCACAGCCGGAGCCGGAGGCCGGGGAACGGGGAAGAGCAACTATTTCAGCGGCAGGGACGAGGGAGACGCTCGGTCGAAGCAAACGAAGCGGGAAGGCGGACGGGGCGGCGCCGCGTTCGACGCGCAGACGTGGCTGCTGCTCCTGGTGAACGGGCTGTTTGCGGCGGCCAACGCGCTGTCCGGCACGTTCGTCAACGTTTATTTGTGGAAGGCGAAAAACGATTTCGCCCTGATCGGCTGGTTCGCGTTCGCCCATCAGATCACGATGGCGCTGACGTTCTGGCTGGCCGGCAAGTGGGTGAAGGAGCACAACAAAATGAACAGCTTGCGGCTCGGAGTAGCCGTCGCCGCGCTTTTTTACTTGATCGTATTGCTGCTTCAACAGCAGGCCGTGCATTACGTCTGGCTGCTCGGAGGCGTGCTCGGATTGTCGTCGGGATTTTTCTGGCTGGCCTTCAATGTCGTCTACTTCGAAGTGACTTCGCCGCACAACCGCGACCGGTTCAACGGCTGGGCCGGGCTGATCGGTTCGGGCGTCGGGATGATCGCCCCGTGGATTTCCGGATGGGTCATCACCCGCATGCCGGGCACGAGCGGGTATCGGCTTATTTTCGCCGTTTCGCTCGGCATTTTTGTCATCGGCGTCGTCGTCAGCTTCTTCTTGCGCAAGCGCAAGGTGTCCGGCACATACGAATGGATGTACGGCTACCGCACCTTGGCGAAACCCGGCAGCCCCTGGAAGCCCGTATTCGTCGCCTTGATCGCGCAGGGCGTCCGCGAAGGCGTGTTCGGCTTTTTGATCGGCCTCATGGTGTATATCGCCACGAAAAACGAGATGAAGATCGGCAACTTCTCGCTGATTACGTCCGCCGTAGGGCTCGTCAGCTTCTATGTGGTGGGTAGATGGCTCAAGCCGGCTTACCGCAAAATATGCATGCTCGTCGGCGTGGCGATGATGATCGCCGTCATTCTCCCGTTCTTCTGGCAGGTCAGCTACGCGACGCTGCTCATGTTCGGCATCGGCGTGGCTCTGTTTATGCCGCTGTATACGATCCCGATGACGTCTTCGGTTTTCGATATTATCGGCCGGGACCAAGACAGTGCGGAGCATCGGGTCGAGTACGTCGTTCTGCGCGAGCTCGGGCTCAACTTCGGGCGCATGCTCGGGACGATCGCCTTCATCATCGTCGTCTCGTGGAGCACCGCCCCGCAAGTGATCAACTGGCTGCTGCTCGGCATCGGCAGCTCGCCTCTCATCGCCTGGCTGTTCATGCGCAACCGGCTTGTCCCGCTTCAATCCGGTAAATTCCGATAACGATACCATGATTTTATGGTATAATAAACGGATAAACCGGACACCGAAGGAGCGATACGACCAGATGAAACGGAAAATGGTGAACAGCGTAACCGAGCTGATCGGCGATACGCCGGCGGTGCGGATCAACCGGCTTGTCGGGGAGGATGACGCCGAGCTGTACGTCAAGCTTGAATATTTCAACCCGAGCCGCAGCGTGAAAGACCGGGCGGCTTTCAATCTGATCCGGCAGGCGGAGCTGGACGGGCGCATTGCTCCGGGCGCGACGATCATCGAGCCGACGAGCGGCAACACCGGCATCGGGCTGGCGATGAACGCCGCGGCCAAAGGCTATAAGGCGATCTTCGTCATGCCCGACAATATGACGAAGGAGCGGATCAACATTTTGAAGGCGTACGGCGCCGAGGTGGTGCTGACGCCGGCGGCGGAACGGATGCCGGGGGCGATTCGCAAGGCGGAGGAGCTGCGGGACCAAATTCCGAACAGCTTCATTCCGCAGCAATTCGAAAACCCGGCCAACCCGGACATTCACCGCACGACGACGGCGCTCGAAATCATCGAGCAGATGGAAGGACGGCTGGATGCCTTCGTGGCGACATCGGGGACGGGCGGCACCATTACGGGAACGGGCGAGGTGTTGCGCGAGCGCATCCCGGGCATCCGCATTTACGTCGTCGAGCCGAAAGGGTCGCCGGTGCTGTCGGGCGGCCAGCCCGGTCCGCACAAGCTGGTCGGGACGAGCCCCGGCTTTGTGCCTCCCATCCTGAACACGAACGTCTACGACGAGATCGTGCAGGTGGCCGACGAGGACGCGCTCGAGACGACGCGGCAGCTGGCCAGCCGCGAAGGCATCCTGGTCGGGCCGTCCGCGGGGGCGTCCGTCTGGACGGGGCTGCAGGTGGCGCGCCGGCTTGGCAAGGGCAAGCGCGTATTGTGCATCGCGCCGGATACGGGGGAACGGTATTTGAGCATGGATATTTTCGGATAAGGACGAAAGCAGCCGTTAGTTCCGCTGTGGATGAACGTCGGTGAGGCTGTCGCAAGCGCATCGGCGCATCGGCGTTGCCGACATTAGAGTGCTGGCCGGCGCAAGCCAGCGGCGTTAGCACCGGACCGGGTGGGAGGAATATCTCTTGCCCGGTCTTTTTTTCTATACATGTTGCGGCCAGGTTGCAGGAATCGGGCTCACGCCTCGCCGCCGATCCGGTTTACGGGTAACCGCCGAATCGGGTTGCGATCGCCCCGGCCGGTCGACCAGGGTGAATTCGCTTGCAAAAATTTGTTTGTTTCCGTTCGTTCGCGCCGATCTGTGGTATGATGAAATTAATTTCACCAAGGAACGAAGGTGTCGAGGTTGAACGTGGAAACCGAACGGCAGCGCGCGAGGACGGTGCCTTCCGCGCCCTCTTCCGGGGAGGGGCGGGCGGCGCCAGGGAAAACCGGTGCGGTTAGCGGAGGCGCGGACGCGGTGCTGGTCGATCCGGACGATCCGAAGGCGATCCGCCAATCGATTTTTCGGCTGGCCGGACCTTCCCTGGTGGAGATGATGCTGACGAACTTCACGCAAATGCTCAGCATGATTCTCGTCGGCCGGCTCAGTCCCGAAGCGGTGGCGACGGTCGGCCTGACCAACCAGCCGTTCTTCCTCATGCTGGCGCTGTTCATGACGCTCAATGTCGGGACGACGGTCATCGTCGCCCGGGCGATCGGCGCGGGCAACCCGGACGAGGCGAACCGGGCCGCCGGGCAGGCGTTCCTGCTCAATATTGCGCTGTCGCTCATCATGATCGCCGCAAGCTTCGCTTATGCCGAGCAGCTTTTGCGGATGATGGGCGGTACGGAAGACGTCGTGGAGCACGGGACGCTGTACGCGCGCATCGTCTTCCTGTCGCTCGGCTTCACCACCGTCTCGATGTCGTTCTCCGCGACTCTGCGGGGGGCCGGGGACACTCGCTCGCCGATGAAGATCAACATCGCGGCCAATTTGCTCGTCGTCCTGCTCGGCTTTCCGCTCATTTACGGCATCGGCGGCTGGTCCGGCCTGGGACTGACGGGAGCCGGCATCGCCACTTTCGTCTCGCAGCTTTTGGCCGTGACTTGGCTGACGCGGGTCATGTTCGGCGGCAAAAGCAAGGTGAAGGTGACGTTCAAGCACCTGTTTCGGCTCGACCGCGAGCTCGTGGTCCGGATTTGCCGCATCGGCTTCCCGTCGGCGATCGAGCAGATCGTCATGCGGCTCGGGATGCTTATCTTCGTCAAAGTGGCGGCAAGCCTCGGCACGATGGCGGTGGCGGCGACGCAAATCGCTTTCAGCATCTTCGGGCTTTCGTTCATGCCGGGCATGGCGTTCGCCATCGCCGCCTCCACGTTGGTCGGCCAGGCGCTCGGAGCCGGCCGGCCGGAGCTCGCCGAGCGGTACGGCTGGCAGGTGCGCAAGATCGGCATGTACGTCGCCGGGTTGATCGGCGTCGGGTTTATCGTGTTCGCGCCGCAAATTATGCTGCTGTACACGACCGAGCCGGAAATTATCGACAAAGGCGCTCTTTCGATCCGCATCATGGGCTTCATCCAAGTATCGCAGGCGACCCAGTTCATCCTCGGCGGCGCGCTTCGCGGTGCGGGGGATACCCGGTACCCGCTGTACTCGACGTTCATCGGCGTGTGGGGATTCCGCGTTTTGCTCAGCCTGCTGTTCGTTTACGGCTTCGGAATGGGCCTGTACAGCATCTGGCTCGCCGCGGCGGCCGATCAATTCGTGCGCTCCATTCTGATCTACCGCCGCTTCAAGAAAGGTGCATGGAAGACGTTGCGGGTGTA
>Ga0310832_101101_pt1 | contig 13180 bp, 12 predicted proteins | sample WT_ome_7_FD_201303 | JGI IMG/M metagenome (GOLD analysis project Ga0310832, IMG submission 201303) | Sorghum-adapted microbial communities enriched on wild type (WT) sorghum from Joint BioEnergy Institute, Emeryville, California, United... ...
GGAGCTTGCCGCGAAGCTCGATCTGCCGCATGTGAAAGTGCTCGCGGACAGCTACCATATGGATCTGGAAAACGAGTCGTTCGAGGAGATCGAACGCGCGGTCCGCTCGGGGCTGCTCGCTCATGTGCATATTTCCGCGCGAAACCGGCGCTATCCGGGAACGTCGGGGGATGCGCCCGACGTCGACTTCGCGCGCATGTTCCGCATATTGCGGGAGACGGGCTATACCGGCAAAATATCCGCGGAATGCTTCTCCGAGCAAGCCGCTGCGGATGCGGCCGCTTCTTTGGCATACGTACGCGGTCTGTGGGCGCAAGCAAAGCCGGAATAAGGAGAAAGAAAAAAGGAGTGGAGAACCGATGTCCGAAACGTTCAAGTCCGCAATTTCCGAAGGCGAGGCGAACGGGTTTGCGGCAAGCGGGGCCGAGTCAAATCGATCCGGGACGTCCGCGGCGGCCCGGTCCGGGGCGAACGAGACTGTTGCGGATCGGCCCGGACTGCTCAGGCTGTCCGTCCAGGCGGGCGCGCACGACCGGCTTCATTGTCCGGTAACGTTCCGGCTGCCGGCGGCTTTCTTGCCGGAGGATGTCGATCCCGCCTTGGTCCGCATGAGGGACGAACGCGGCGCTGCGGTGCCGGTTCAGGTGATCCGGGAGGCGGACGGTGCGGCGCTGGTCTGGATCGTGGACGAACTGCCGGCTCACGCGGCCGCTACCTATACTGTAACGGTCGAGGAGGGCGCCAGCGGCGGGACCGGCTTCTCCCCGGACGCGGGCGTGAAACTGTCGGAGTCCGAACACCGGCTCGATGTGGAAATCGACGGCCGCTATTTCACCTCGTACGTGTACGATCCCGGGCTCGCCAAGCCATACATCGGGCCGGTCATGGGACCTTACGGGGCGAGCTTCACCCGACTCGATTTCGAGACGCGCGAGCATCCGCACCACCGCTCCATCTGGCTCGGCATCGGCGACGTCAACGGCATCGACGCGTGGAACGAGCCGGAGGGCCGGCACGGCCGGCAAATCGTCCAATCCGTTGAGGCGAAGACGCAAGGACCGGTGCTGGCCCGCGTGTCGTCCCGCCAAGCCTGGACGAATTTCGGCGGCAAGCCGCAGCTGGAGGAGGAGCGGACGGCCACGTTTTACCGGACGCCGGCGGGGCTGCGCATCATCGATCTGGAATTTACGCTCGTCGCAAAATACGGCAGGGTCGAGCTCGGGGCGACGAAGGAGGCCGGGCCGCTCGGAGTCCGGGTTGCCGAATCGATGAAGGTGGACAACGGCGGCACGATGATCAATTCGTACGGCTCGGTCGGCGAAGCGGAATGTTGGGGACGGCGCGCGCAATGGTGCGATTATTTCGGGGATGTGGAGGGACATACGCTCGGCATCGCCGTGTTCGACCACCCGGACAACGAGGATCATCCGGCGTACTGGCATATTCGCAACTACGGGCTGTTCGCGCCGAACAACCTGTACTTTGCCGGCGGCAAGCTGCTCAAGCCGGGCGATACGCTTGCGTACCGATACCGGCTGCTGTTTCACGAGGGCGATCATACCACCGCCCGGGTGGCGGACCGCTACCAGGATTACATTCATCCGCCGCGGGTCGAAATGCTGGACTAAGCGGCGATAAGGTGAAAAATCGGGGAGGAGCATATCGAACATGGGGAAAACGATCGGTTACGGCGTGCTCGGGCTCGGCGTGGGCAAATCCCACGTCGCCGCGGCCGTCAAGACGGATGGAGTCGGCTTCGTCGCCATTTGCGACACGAACGAGGAGCGGCTGCACCAAATCGGGGACGAATACGGCATCGCAGCGGAAAATCGGTTCACGAGCTTTGAGAGCATGCTGACCCGTCCGGATATCGATATCGTCAGCATATGCACGCCGAGCGGCACGCACGGAGCGTTGACTGTGCAGGCGCTGCGGGCGGGCAAGCACGTCATGACGGAGAAGCCGCTGGAAATCCGGCTTGACCGAATCGACGAAATGATCCGGGTCGCCCGGGAGGAGAACCGGTATTTGGGGTGCATTTTCCAAAACCGGCTCGCTCCGGCCAACTGGAAAGTGAAGCAAACGATCGAGAGCGGTCGCTTGGGCAAGCCGATCACGTGCAACTTCGAGCTGAAATGGTATCGCACGAACAGCTATTATGAGGCGAGCGGGGGCTGGAGAGGCACGTGGGCGATGGACGGCGGAGGCGCCATGATGAACCAGACGGTGCATACGGTCGATCTGATGCAATGGTTTATGGGACCGGTGCGCAGCGTGTTCGCCAAGGCGGGTACGTTCAACCACCGGATCGAAACGGAGGATACCGCCTGCGCCGTCGTGACGTTCGAAAGCGGAGCGATCGGCACGCTGATCGGCACGACTTGCGCTTATCCGGGGCTCGACATTACGGCCCGAATCCACGGATCGACCGGCTCGATCGGCCTACGCAACAACCGGATCGAGCTGTTCAAGCTGGCCGGCGACGAGGAGTGGAAGGAGGAGGCCGACGTGCTGGCCCGTTTCGGCCCGAATGCGGATTCGGCCGCGGGCGGCGAGGGGCCGGTCCGCAAGCAAGGCCACGCCGGACAAATTCAGGACATGGTCGACGCGGTCCGTGAAAACCGGCCTCCGCTCATCCAGGGGCAGGACGGCCGGGCGGCCGTGGAGATCATCCTCGCCATTTACGAATCGGCCCGGACGGGAAAAGAAGTGTTTTTGCCGCTGTAACGCTGCGGACGGCCGCGTTGCGAAGCTTTTTTACGAAACATTTCGTCGAACGTCCACTGCCGTTGTGATACAATCGGATCGACACTTCATTCGATCCGGCTGAACGTTTGAGAACATGTACGGGCAACCATGCCCAACAGCCGATGCCGCACAAGGAGGAGTTTCACGCCATGTCCGATTCCGCAAAACCGCAAGGACGGGAGTCCGCTTCGGTCGACGCGCAGAAGCTGGACCCGAATATGCGCCTTGCGCCGCAGGAGGAGACGGACCTCCGCTGGCTGTCCCCCGGCGAAGCGCCGCTGCGCCTGTCCGGCTTTCCTTGGTTTCGCGAGGAACGGAAATACCGCAGATTGCCGGTTCAGCCGAGCCATCCGATTCGCCCGGAGGTGGACGCCCTCGCCAACTCGACCGCGGGAGGACAGATCGCGTTCCGTACCGATTCGAGCAAGCTGGCCGTCCGCGTCGTGCTCGCCGGCAAGGCGGGGATGTACCATATGCCGGCCACCGGGCAGTGCGGGTTCGATCTGTATGCCGGCGCCCCCGGCGAACAGCTGAAGTATGTGGCCACATCGCGCTACGACCATACGCAGACGGAATACGAAGCCGTGCTGTTCACATTTCCGCAGCGCGAGCTGCGCGAGGTGACGTTGAACTTCCCGCTGTACCAGGGGGTTCGCGAAGTGTGGGTGGGAATCGAGCCGGACGCGGAAGTCGCCGCGCCGACGCCTTACCGAAGCGGCCGAAAAGTGATCGTGTACGGCACCTCGATTACGCAAGGGGGCTGCGCGTCGAGGCCGGGCATGGCATACACGAATATATTGAGCCGCCGCATCCCGCTCGAATTTGTCAATCTCGGCTTCTCCGGCAACGGCAAGGGCGAGCCGGAGCTGGCCCGCATCATCGCCCAGATCGAAGATCCGGCGCTGCTTGCCCTCGATTACGAGGCTAACGTCGGCGTGGACCAGATGCGAGATACGCTGCCCGAGTTCATCCGCATTTACCGGGAAACTCATCCGCATGTGCCGATTCTGGTCATCTCCCGCATCCGCTACGCCCGCGACCGGTTCGAGCCGGCTTTGCTGCAAAAAAGGCTGGAGATGAGGCGGATCGAGTCGGAAACGGTGGAGGCGCTGCGCCGGCAAGGCGATGCGAACGTGCACTTTTTCGACGGAAGCGAGCTGCTCGGTTCGGACGACTGGGAAGAATGCACGGTGGACGGCATACACCCGACGGATCTCGGCTTTTTGCGGATGGCGGACGGGCTTGCGCCGGTGTTCCGGAAGCTGCTGGCGCGTGAGCTGCAGGAAGTCGGAGAAGCCGGTGCCGGAGCAGGCTCCCGGAATATTTGACCGCCGTGTCGGCACGCCGGTGGCGCTTCCCGCCACTACTCCAACAACGTACAAGGGGGAGGGCGGGGCAGCGGAAAGTTTACGTGCCTCTTTTGAAAGGCCGTCCCGACCTCCTTGTCCAATCCAAGGGACGGTTTTTCAACGGAGGCTGGAGCGCTCCGCCCACCCTCGCCCGGTGCCTGTACTTGATGAGCAGCGGATGCGGGCGGAACGTCTCCGGCTTCGCAGGCGCCACAAGACGCGGACGCGGCGGATCCACGTCTCGAATCCTTGATAGGAGGCGAACCGGCTCGCGAAGCCGCCGGACAGTCCGATGAAGTACGGAGCCGCGTACCGCTCGGTCATATGGCGAGGCGCCGTATCCATCGGCGTATACGTTTTGCGCTTGCGCTCCCAGACGTCGATGTCGAGCCGGACGGCCGCATCGAACGTCCGGGACGTTTCGCGCAGCGCGTCCTCGCGCTCGTGCAGCGGCTGCGGGTCGCGGACGCCCATCCGCTTCAGCGTCTCCTCGTGGGGCACGTAAAGCACCACGTGCGACAGAAAGCGCCTTTCGGCCCACTCCAGCAACCGCCTCAGCCCGTTCGGCCCGAGCGGTCCGTCCGGCCCCTCATCTTCCCCGCCGTCCGCCGCGAAGCTGTCGTAGATGAACAGCGTGCCCTTGGCCGTCTCAGCCGGAGGCTCGTAGCCGAACGGCACCTTTTCGGGAATTCGCTCCATTTTTGATTCCTCCTATTTCTCCTCGTATATTTCGGTGTACGGTTACGTTGTATCATTCCAAAAAGCAACCCGATGACCTGCTCATGCGTCCAATGGTTGACGATGATTGAATCTGGATTCGCGGAGGGTGCCAATGAGAAGATTGCAGATGGGCATGTGGCACGCGTTCAGCGAAAGCATGTGGAAAACGTACGGCATGGGCGAGCTGAACGGTCTGGAAATTTGCGCTTACGAAAGCGAGGAAAGTCTTGGGGCGCTGCGGGCGTTTTGCGACCGGGAACGGATTGCCTTCGGCATCCACGGGCCGATTTTGGGCCATGACGGGTACAAGCTTCCCCGGCTCAGCGATCCCGACCCCGAGGAGCGCGATCGTGCGCTGCAGCGGATTAAGCGGGAAGCGGAGCTCGCTTCGCGCTACGGGGCGGACTATATTTTGTTCCATTATCCGTACTATCCCGTCTTCCCGTCCACGATCCGTAAGCTGTATCCGCAAATGCCGAGACCGGATATGCGCTATGATGACGGCCGAATGCCGGAGGTGCTGTTTCGTGACGTATCGGAGCGGCTGTTCCACGAGCTCGCCCAGCTGCAGCACCGCCTCGGGCAGCGCATCGTGCTGGAGCATGACTATTTTGGAGCGTACGAGGACATTTTCGTCGAGATGTTCCGCGCCTATCCGGAAATCGGACTCGTCGTCGATACCGCCCGTCTCGATGTGAACCGGCGCGCCTTCGACGGCTTCGATCCGTACGCCTGGCTCGACAAGCTGGCGCCGTCCGTTTATTTGGTCCACTACGGCCACGTTCGCTATGACGGAGATTCGTTTACGCATCACCTGCCCGTACAAGGGGCGCACGACGGCGACGAAAGCTATGGCGACGCATTGGAATACCTCCGGTTTTTGGCCCGGCGGAACGACGCCTTCCATATCACCTTCGAGCACGATCCCGAGCGGGTGAGCCGTGAAGAACTGCGGGCGATTTACCGGAGGACGGCCGACCTTTGCGGCATCGATGCGAGCCGGTAGGAAGGGGCAGGGCAATCGCATTAGAATTTCGATTAATGCCGGAAAGGCGGAGGGGCCCTTTGAATCCGGAAAAGCGAAGCGTTCGCCTTTGAAATTGGATTCCAACCACTCCTTTTCCATCAGGGAATCCAGTGAAGCGGGGGCTCCCCCAAAAGTAATGGCATCCGCTTCAAAGCTTCGCTTCACTTTTGGGGGAAGAGCAGCGATTGGAGGATCAAAGGGCCTCGCAGCCGCTCCATTTCGTGCGGTTACGGCTTTATTGCGATTGCCCTGTAAGAAGGGGCGAAACGCGCTCCCGGCGCAGGATTTCGTCGCATGGCGGAGGCCGGCCGATTTGCCGGGCAAACTTCTGCCGATTTCATTTTACCCGAACATTCTCTTGAGCCGCTCGAAAAACTCGGGTATGTTGGTTGCTTGAAAATCCGAGCAGCCGGAGGGATGGGATGGAGGAGCTGTATCATTTCAGCGAGGAGCCCGACATCGAGCGGTTTCGGCCGAGACCGGCGGCGGCTTACCCGGAGCTTGAGCCGGTCGTGTTCGCCATCGACGGCGAGCATGCGCCACATTATTATTTTCCAAGGGAATGCCCGCGGGTGATTTACTGGAAGAGCGGGCGGACGCGTCGTCGCCTCCACCGCCGGGTTTTCCATCATCCGGTTTCGGAACGCGCAGCCGTTACCGGCGGCGCATCTCCCCGAAGCATGATCGATATGTTAAGATGAAGGCAAGTCTATTGACGATCACAAGGGGGATCCGGCATGAGCGACCGGTCGGACAAGAAGTCGCAATCGGCCGTTAAAGAGACGCAAGGTTTCTATGACGTGCCCGAACGCTATGAGATCATCAACGGGGTGCGTTACGATTTCCTCGCCTCTCCCAAGTATGTTCACCAGAAAACGATCGCCAATTTGCACTGGGCGATGAACGCCGCTTGCCGTCAGCGCGGCGAGATTCTGTTCGCACCGCTGGACGTTCATTTCGATGACGACAATATCGCACAGCCGGACGTCATCTTCATCGCCGACAAAAACCGGTCGATCATCCGCGACGGCTATGTGTTCGGCGCGCCCGATCTGCTGGTGGAAATTTTGTCGGAAAGCACCGGACGCAAGGACAAAACGGTCAAAAAAGATATGTACGAGCGGTTCGGAGTCAAAGAGTATTGGCTTGCCGATCCGAATTATCGGACGGTGGACCAGTTCGTTCTCGAGAACGGCAAGTACGTGTTGCACGATACGCTGACGGAGGAGGACGTTCTCGTTTCTCCGCATTTTGCCTGCATGTCCATCAAGCTGGACAGCATATTCCCACCTGAAGAGGGGAACCGCTAAGGCGCAAACAACGCATATAAAAAGACGATGGCGAAAAGTCCGCAGCGCGGAACGTTCGCGATCGTCTTTTTTTGCGGCAAGCGGGCTTACTCGCGGAACGGTTCGATCTCGCGGCCTTGCACCCAAATGCGCTGCAGCTTCAAATCGGAGCCGACGAGCAGCACGTCGGCCTGCTTGCCGGCCTCGAGGCTGCCGGTGACGCCGAACAGGCCGAGCTGGCGCGCCGGATTGCCGCTCATGCAGCGGCTCGCCTGCGGCACGGTCATGCCGACGCGCTCGACGGCGAAGCGCAGCGCGCCGATCATCGTCAGCGTGCTGCCGGCGAGGCTGTCGCCGTCCCGCAGCCGGGCGACGCCGCCCTTTACGACGACGGCGAGCCCGCCGAGCTCGTAGTCGCCGTCATCGAGACCGGCCGCGGACATCGCGTCGGTGATCACGATCAGCTTGTCGGCCGGCTTCGACCGGGTGAGCAGCCGGATGCACGCCGGATGGACGTGATGGCCGTCGGCGATCACCTCGGCGGCGATCCGGTCGTCGGTCATGACCGCGCCGGCGGTGCCCGGATTGCGGTGGTGCAGCGGCGTCATCGCGTTGAACGTATGCACCGCCTGGTTCAGTCCGGCATCCGCGGCGGTGACGATCTGGTCGTACGTGGCGTCGGTATGGGCCGCGGCGACGTTGATGCCTTGCTCCCGCGCCCAGGCGATCAACCCGAGCGCCCCTTCCGTTTCCGGAGCGAGCGACAGCTGGCGGATCAGCCCGGGAAAGGCGGCGGTCCATTCCTTCAGCCAGTCCGGCTGCGGCGGCACGATATAGGCCGGGTTTTGCGCGCCTTTGTATTTGACGTTGATGAACGGACCTTCCAGATGAACGCCGACCACTTGCGCGTAAGGCATCGGCTGCGAGCGGTATTCGTGAACGGCGGCGAGGACGCGGGACAGATGGTCCTTCGGAGCGGTCATCGTCGTGGCGACGATCGACGTCGTGCCGTGGCCGCCGTGGAAGCGGGTGATCGTATCGAACGCCTCCGCATTACCGTCCATCCAGTCGGCGCCGTAGCCGCCGTGGACGTGAACGTCGATGAACCCGGGCAGCGCCCATGCGCCCTGCGCGTCGATCACGTGATCCGTCGAGCCGGGTGCCGGCGCGGGCCCGACCGATTCGATTTTTCCTCCCGACAGGACGAGCGCGCCGCCCTCGATAACGCCTTGCTCGGTGACGATTTTCGCGTTGACGATTACCGTTTTCTCATTCATCATTCACAAGCCTCCCGGATTCGGAATCGAGCAGGACGACGACGTGCGGGTGCGTCTGAAGAAGCGAGGCCGGGCATTCGGTAGTGATCGGGCCTTTCAGCGCGCGCCGGACGATCTCCGCCTTGTCCGCCCCCCGCACGACGAGCAAAATCATTTTCGCCTTCAAAATGGTGCCGACGCCCATCGTCAGCGCGTGCGTGGGCACTTCGTCCAGCGAGTTGAAGAAGCGGGCGTTCGCCCGGCGCGTCTCCTCCCGCAGCCGGACGATATGCGTGCCGCTGACCAGGGCATGATCCGGCTCATTGAAGCCGATATGACCGTTGTGGCCGAGGCCGAGCAGCTGCAGGTCGATCTGCTTCGCGTCCTCGAGCAGCTGGTTGTAACGGGCGCACTCCCGCTCGAGGTCTTTCGCGTTGCCGTTCGGAATATGCGTCCTCCGCGGGTCGAGATCGACATGGTCGAACAGATGCTTGTGCATGTACGCATGGTAGCTTTCGGGATGGTCCTCCGGAATGCCGACGTATTCGTCCAGATTGAACGTCGTCACCGATTTGAAGCTGACCATGCCTTTGCGGTACGTGCGCACGATTTCCTCGTAAATGCCGACCGGCGTACCGCCGGTGGCGAGCCCCAGTACCGCCTTCGGGTTCGTCTGCACGAGCCCGGTGATGATGCCCGCGCCCGCCTCGTTGAGTTCTTTTTCGGAGCGGAAAGTCAAAATGTTCACGGCTTTTACCTTCCTTTTTCTTTGCGGTATTTTTTAACCATTTGGTACGACAGCTCGAGCCGCGGCACGTACGAGTCGAACGACTCGCTCACGAGAGCCGTGAACAGGATGTCGACGACGTGCAGCTGGGCGATCCGGGAAGCCATGTCGCCGCGGCGCATCCCTTCCTCGAGCGAGGAGGCGTACAGCGGGATGTCGGCAAGCGACGCCAGCGAACTCGGTCCGAACTTCGTCAGCGACACGGTCGTCGCGCCCCGTTCCTTGGCGCAGCGAAGCGCGTCGATCGTCTCCGGCGTCTCCCCCGAATACGAGATCGCGAAGGCGACATCCGAGTCGGTCAGGTTGGACGCCGACGTCACCTGCATATGCGGGTCCGAGAAGGCGGTGGCCGACTTGCCGATCCGCACGAGCTTCTGGTAAAAGTCTTGCGCCACAACGCCGGAGGTGGCCACGCCGTAAATGTCGATGCGTCCGGCCTCGCGCAGCGCCGTCACCGCCCGGTGCAGTTGCTTCGGATCGAGCAGGCGCGACGTGTCGGAAATCGAGCGGATATGGTTGGCCTCCATGGCGGCGACGATGCGCTCCAGCGAATTGCCGGCGACGATGTCCTGGTACGAATCGGCCGCGGGCTGCTGCGCGAGCTCGGTGGCCAACTGCATTTTCAGTCCGGCGAAGCCGCCCGGGTGGAAGCTTTTGCAAAAGCGGGAGACGGTCGCGGCGCTCGTCTCGGCTTGCTCGGCGAGCTCGGTGATGCCGAGGCGGACGACAAGCTGCGGATTGCCGGTGATGAAGGCGGCGAGCGTCTGCTCTTTCGGATGAAGCCGGGGCATCTGCTCGGCGATCGTTTTTAACAGCTCGGACATGGACGTTTGTTCCCCCCTTCGTGCGCAGAACCTCGGGTTCGAGGGCCAAAAATCAGGGGCGGCTCCTGTCTATGAAAATAATTTTAATATATATCGAATTATACACGAAAATCGTTTTCCTCGCTATCGCTTTTTGCGCGTCTGCGGGCACGAGGATGCGGTACTTATTTTTTCCATTAACCGCCATTTGCAAAAGATGGCCGGCATCATCGGAAACCGAACGCGCGTCATTCATTTTGCCGAAACCTCTATACGGTCCCCTCGCGTATTCGATATAATACAGGTATGATACAGCCTATATTCCGGATTTGCGAACGGATGCGGGCTTAAGAAGAGAGGGATGGCGATGAGTTCGACCGACCGAACGTCTGCGGAAGGATGCCGATGCGCCGCCATGAAGGAGGCGCAGCCGGAAAACGATCTGTCGCGGCGCATGTACCGCGTCCTGCTGAAATGGGTGCGCTACGCGAACGAGCAGTACGAGGATTGGCCGGAGCGCCCCGCATGCGGGCATTTCTTCGGCGGAGCTTACTGGTACGGAATCGAAACCGCTTACACGGCGATGGTGTTCGCCGCTGTCGGCACGCTTGGCGATTACGACGAGCGCATGACGGGGCTTGCCCGCGAGGAAGTGAAGGCGAAGGCGGTTCGCGCTATCCGCTACCTGGCGTTTACCCACGACACCGGCCCCGAGGAGTGCGTACGGGTGACGGGGCCGAACCCGTATTGCAGCGGAAAAAAATGGGGCGGGCGCGGCGACAGCTTCTTCCGCGCCAGCCAAACCGGCACCGTCGTCCACGCCCTCGGCACGGCGGCGTGGCTAATGTGGAACGAGCTGGATGACGAGACGAAGCGGCTCGCGGAAACCGTCCTCGCTTATTACGCCGACCGGTGGAGCGGGGAAGATCCCCGCAACGGAGTTTACTTCGACACGCAGGCCGAGGAGAACGGCTGGACCGCCGCCGGCATCGGTACGGCGGCCGCGCTGTTTCCCGATCATCCCCGGCAGCGCGTCTGGCGGGAAGCCGCCGAGCGCTGGGCGATCAACGCCGTCAGCACGCCGCTCGATCGGGTTCGGCGGCACCCCGGCGTGTCGACGGTGACGTTTCACCCGGACTTTACGGCGGAAAACCACGCCTTCGTCCATCCGTCGTACATGATGGCCGGCATCACGCTGCGCGGCTATTACGCCTTGTCGCTTCTGATGGCCGGCGCCGACGTTCCCGAAGCGCTGACGATGAACAACGTGCCGATGTATGGGAACACGATCAAGCCGTGGAGCACGGTGGACGGCATTCCCGTTCCGGTGCAGGGGCAGGATTGGTGGTACAATGTGCAGCACGCCGCGCTGATGTGCCACGCGTATATGAACGTCCTCCACGGCGATGCCGACGCCGCCCGTCTGGAGCGGGCGGCGCTGGAATTCGTCGAGCGGCTTCAGGACAGCAACTCGAGAGGCTGCCTGCTGGAGGAAAACGGGGAGCAATGCATCGTCGTCGCCGCAAGCTACCAGACGGCGAGGGAGATGGAGTTCGGATCGGCCCACAGCGTGCTGCTCGCCTACCTGCTCCACCGGTTCGGCGGTCCGGGCGTCCCGCCGTCGTCCGACGACGGCTGGCGCAGCGCCGCCGGCGGAGTGCGGCTCTACCCGTACGGATGCGCAGTCGTTCACCGGACGGACGGCGCCTTCTCCGCCTTCAGCTGGCGCAGCCACGTCATGGGAATTACGCTGCCGGCGAAAGGAATGTGGAGCGTCACGCCGCTGTATACGAGCTATACCGGCGAGCTCGAACTGGAGCCGGCCGGGGGCGGGGAGGCGGATTCGTCTTTCGCCGCCTCGGCGGCGCACAACGAAGCGAAAAGCGTCCACACGAAGCGGCAGACGGTGCGCGAGTACGAGGACGGCTTCGGCGTGACAGCGGAACTCGTCCGCGGCGGGGGCGGCGAGTTGACCCAGCGCGTCGGCTTCGTTTCGCTGCCCGATGGGCGCACGCTGTATGCCGAGCGGATTTCGGTCACCCGTCCGTGCAAGATTCGGCGGCTCGACACCGGGACGATCGGCATCCGCAACGAGCGCTACGCCGCACTCGGCGACTTCGCCGCCGGCTTCAAGACGGTGGCGACCCCGCACGGAACGCGGCGCTACGAAGGATTTTACGGCAGGGAGCCGGACCGGATCGATCAGCTCGGCCGCGTTTCCTTCGTCAACGTGAACGGCGAGATCGGGTATGTCCTGTTCGGCTCGGAGCAGGCGGCGTATTGGAACCGCCACCAATACCCGAAATGGAAAGGCGTCGAGGACGTGCTGACGCTGAATGCGCGCGCCGGCCTCATCTTCGACGGGCCCGGCGAGCTGCCCGCTTTCGCCGTCGTGACGCTGCCGAACGCCTCGGCGGCGGAGACGGAAGCGGCGGCCCGCGACGCCGCGATGCTGACCGGCCCCGAAGACGACTGCATCGTCGTCGAGACCGGCGGCTGGCTCGCGTACGCGAACTTGTCCGCCCGGCGCGCGTCATATGCCGGCTCGGCCCCGCTGCCCGCCGGGTCCGCCGCCGTCCGGCTGTACGAAGGCGCCCAGCGGCTGGAGGCGGGCCGGATCGTGCGCACGGGAACCGTCGAGGCCGGCTGTGCCGGCTATTGGCCCGCCCGGTTCAGACTCGAAGCGGACGGGCCGATCGCCGGCGGGGGACGGCTCGATATCGTCGTGTCGGGCAGACGCGTATGGGTGTCGAACGGCTCGGCTGAGCGAATCCGGCTTATGCTCACCGACCTGGCGACGGGGCGCATGAAAACGGTCGAAGCAAAGCCCCATGGAACCGAAGTTTGCGTCTTCGATTGACGAACATTTGCATGATTCCAACCAAGGAGGCACAGCCGATGTTGATCAAACGGTTGCGCAAATTCGCCCATATGCCGTTTCGCCGGAAGCTGCTCGTTTATTCCCTCGGCTTGAGCATCGTGCCGGTGTTGACGGTCGGCTTGCTCGCCTCCTTCATCGCAACGCGGGGCGTTCAGGCCGAAACCGACGAAAGCCACGCCTACATGCTCAACCAGATGCAGGTACAGCTCGGACAGTTCACGAACAGCTTGCAGGTCGCCTCGATCTATATCGCCACCAATCTGGCGGTGGAGCGTTCGGTCCGGGAAGGGCCGGGCATCGAAAACTTGAGCGCGACGCTG
>Ga0310832_101102_pt1 | contig 13161 bp, 10 predicted proteins | sample WT_ome_7_FD_201303 | JGI IMG/M metagenome (GOLD analysis project Ga0310832, IMG submission 201303) | Sorghum-adapted microbial communities enriched on wild type (WT) sorghum from Joint BioEnergy Institute, Emeryville, California, United... ...
CCGAGGGCGGCAGCCGCAACGTCCACCTGGCCGACTTCGCCATCGAGGGCGACGTCCGGGAGCGCATCGACACCGATCAGGTCAACGGGATCGGCGGCGCGATGAGCGACTCGACGATCGACGGCCTGTACATCCACCACACGAAGGTGGGGATCTGGTTCGACGGCCCGATGAACAACGTCCGGGTCACCAACACCATCATCGTCGACCAGATCGCCGACGCGCTGAACTTCCACCGCGGCGTGACCAACTCGGTGGCGGCGAACAACTTCATCCGCAACACCGGCGACGACGGGCTGGCCATGTGGTCACACGAGATGGAGAACGCCAACAACCGGTTCGAGCGCAACACGGTGCAGACCCCGACGCTGGCCAACGGCATCGCCATCTACGGCGGCCGGGACATCACGGTCGCCGGCAACCTCGTGGCCGACCCACTGCGGGAGGGCAGCGGGCTGCACCTGGGCACCCGATTCTCGGCCACGCCGTTCGCGGGGAGCGTGTGGCTCACCGACAACACGACGGTGCGGGCCGGCACGTACGAGCTCAACTGGAACATCGGGCTCGGCGCGCTGTGGATCTACGCGCTCGAGCGATCGATCGACGCCAACATCCAGGTCGTCGGCGACCACTTCCTCGACAACACGTACAACGCGTTGATGATCGTCAGCGAGTTCGCGGTCAAGGACCTCTACTCGATCACCAACGTGCACTTCAAGGACATCCGGGTGGACGGGGCCGGCACCTCGGTGCTCAGCGCCCGGGCGATGGGCTCAGCCTCGTTCGAGAACGTCGATGTGCGCAACATCGGCTGGTGGGGCGTGAACAACTGCGGTTCGTTCCACTTCGGAGCGCAGTCCGAGTTCACGATCGAGGACCGCGGCGGCAACGACGGCGTCGACAACAACGAGTTCCACCCGGGCACCAACTGGTTGGCCCCGTACGTGCCCGCGGTGATCACGTGCAACGACCGTCCGCCGGTCACCCCGCCGCCACCCCCGTCGGCGTGGTGATCGGGTGACCAACCATGATCGGGTGGGATTGGTGTCGCTCCAGCGACACCAATCCCACCCGTTGTTGCCGCGCCGGCGGCAGGCTGGTGGCCTATGTCCCGGCATCGGTACCCGGCGGCACCATCTGCACGCCGAGCTGTTGCAACACCTGGAACAGCTCGTTCACGCTCCACACGTCGGCGATCTTGCCCTCGGCATTGAAGCGGATGAAGGTCGCCCCGGAGTAGGTGACCGACCGCCCGGTCGGCGGCACCGGGCCGAACTGGCCGAGCTGGGTGCCGGCCCCGCGCCACCGTATGGCCGCTCGGTCGCCGGAGACGACCAGGTCCACGATCTCGTAGCGCTGATCCGGGAAGGCCTGGCGGCGGTCGCGGTGCCAGGCGAGCGTCGCCTCGGGTCCGGTGCCGCCCATGCCCGGGCATTCGGCCGCGACCAGGTCGTACGCCGACTCCTCCCGTTCACCGTTCCAGACGTCGGTCACGAACCGCCGTACCACATCCTCAAGATCGCTCACGGGTATCCAGGTTAGTGAGTGGCGACCTTGAGCAAGCCTCGCCGGGAGGCGATCGACGCCCTGCGCACCCTGCGCGAGCGCATCACGGCGGCCATCGCCGAATGGCGGGCACCGACGACGACCGGGAGAACCGGACGTCACGGGAAAAAGAGCCGAAGCACCGAGCCGGCGACGAAGGCCGCGAACGGGACAGCAATGACCATCAACAGCGTGATCACGCGGTCGAGAGACTTGCGGATCGCCCGAAGCTCGTCCACGACAAGGCGAAGCTGCTCATCGGTCGCGGCCGGCGTCGTCACCTGAGTCTGCTCGGTTGTCACTCCCTGAGACTCCTCGATGGGCCGATGCCGGTCAAGGCTGGGAGCATGATCCGGGGCGTTCCACACCGTCGGCAGTGGGTGGCGTCGGGGCCGGGGGCGCCCGGCGTGAGCCGTCAGTACGCCCGCCGCCAGGCGTCCCCCCACGAGACGGCTCCTCTCGGGCGCCCCCAGCATCAGAACACCGCACCCCGCGGCGGGCGCGAAACCCCGCGCGAGTTACCCGGACAAACCCCGGACAGCCTCCGGACGCCGACCGGACACGCGTTATCGCAGGTCAGCGCCTTGATCGCCGGACTGTGGTGATCAGGCGAGGCAGGGTTGGGTGAGGGGCGTGCCGGGCACGTACCGAGCCCACTCCGCCTCGGTGACCGGATCGCCGACGGTGGCGCAGAGATACGCGGCGACCCGCTCGGGGTCGGTCTCCCAGAGGTGCACGGTGGCGTCGAGCCCGGAGCTGGCCAGCAGCGTCGGGCGCTCGGGATCGAAGGCGAGGCCGAAGATCCCGTTCGTCGACGCCTCGAAGCTCGCCAGGCGCTCGGGCTCGGCGGGCCTCGCCACGTCGTACAGCCAGAGCTCGCCGTCACTGCCGGCGGCGGCCAGCGTCCGCGAATCCGGACTGAACGCCACCCCGAGGACATACCCGTGCGGACCAGGCAGAGACTGGCCGATCTGGCGCGGATTGGTGGGGTCGGTGACGTCGAAGAGCCAGATCGTGCTGTCCCCGCTGCCGACGGCGAGCAGCCGACCGTCCGGGCTGAAGCCGACCGAGGTGACGTACGCGTCAATCGTGAGGAACGGGTCGCCCAGCGGACGCGGGGCGGCGGGGTCGCTAACGTCCCACAGGCGCCCGGTGCCGTCGACGCTGGCGGTCGCGACCGTACGGCCGTCGGGGCTGAAGGCCACGACGTAGATGTAGTTGGTGTGGCCGGTCAAGGGCCGCCCGGGTGCCTGTGGGTCCGTCACGTCCCACAGCCAGGCCCGACCGTCGTCGCTGCCCGCGACGACGAGGCGACCGTCCGGGGAGAAGGCGACCGACTCGATGAGGGCACCCGGCCCGGTCATCGTGGCCCGCAGCGTGGGCGGGTCGCGGGTGATGTCCCAGAGCTGGACCGGACCGGTCTTGGTGCCGAGCGCCATGAGGCGACCGTCCGGGCTGACCGCGCCTGTGCCGTTGACCTGCGCATGATCGCCGAGGGCGGTGAAGGGGCCGAGGTTTGCCACGGGCGCCCGCGGATCAGCCACGTTCCAGACGCTCCCGGTGTCGTCGCCGCTGGCGACGGCGAGCCGGTTCGTGGGCATGAACCCGATCCCGAAGACGCCCCCGCCGAATTCGACCGCGGGCGCCGTCACCGACCACACCCGGGCCGTGCCGTCGGTCGCGGTAGTGGCGAGCCGGTTGGCGTCCGCGAGGAACGCGACGGAGGTCACCGGTGCCGGGTGAGGCAGCCGGCGGATGAGGGTGCGGGTGGCGACCCGCCACACCCACACCTCGGAGTCGGAGCTGCCCGCGGCGAGCGTGGCCCCGTCGGGGCTGAACGCGAGCGCGTTGATCCACGTGCCGGCGCCGGTCAAGGGCTCCCCGATCAGGGTCGGTGCGGCCAAATCCCGCACGTCCCACAGCCGCACCTGGGCGTCCTCGCCGCCGGTGGCCAGCGTCTGCCCGTCCGGGGCGAACGCCACCGCGAAGATCGTGGACGCGGCGACGGCGAGCGGCGGGCCGACCGCCACCGGCGCGCGCGGGTCGGAGACGTCGAACAGGGCCACCGCCCCGTCGTGGTCGCCCACCGCCAGCACCCGACCGTCAGGCCGGAACGCGACCGAATGCAGGGCTGAGGCGGCGGTGACCGTCGCGGCCGGGCGTGGGTGGGCGGGGTCGGTGACGTGCCACAGCCGCAGCGTCTTGTCGTTGCTGACCGCCGCGAGCAGGGAGCCGTCCGGACTGAACGCGACCGCGTAGAGCGTGTCGTCCGCGGCGGCGGTCACCTCGCCGACCACCTGTGGTCGGGCGGGGTCGGCGACGTCCCACAACCGTACGGTTCGATCCGCGCCGACGCTGGCGAGCAGGCGACCGTCGGGTCGGAACGCCAGGCCGAACACGGTCCCGGTATAAAGGTTCATCAATGGCGCTGTCCGTGCCGGCGGCGTCACGCTCGTGTCGTAGAGCTGGATGGCGCCGGAGTAGTCGGCCGTGGCCATGAGCCGCCCCTCGGTCGAAATGGCCAGCGTCTGCAGGTAGCCGCTGGCGCTGGTCAGCCGGGTCACCGTCGGTTGCGCGTACGCCTGCAGCAGGCTCGCCCGGGCCTCCGGGGTCGGGGCGACGCGATAGGCAGCCAGGGAGAGCTGGGCGGCCAGGGCGACGTCGGTGGCCCGCAGTTCGTTGGCGGTGACCGCGATCTGGCGCGACACCGCGAGGTTGCGCTCGCGTGCCCGGCCGGCGCTCTCGACGGCCACCACGGCGCCCAGCCCGGCGACCGCCACGAGGAGGACGGCGAGCGCGGCGACGAGCTGGCCGAGGCGTCGCTGACGGCGCCGTTCGGCGGCCAGGCGCGCCGACTCGTGCGCGAGGCTCGCGTCGAGGAACTCGCGCTCCAGTGCGTTGAGCCGCGCCGCGTGGTCGGGGTCGGCGGCCCAGTCGCGCGCCAGATCGAGGCGGGTACCCCGGTAGAGCGCGGCGTCGTCGCGGTCGCTGTCCTGCCAGGCCGTCGCCGCTTCGGTGAGCTGGCGGTGGATACGCAGGCCGGCCCGGTCGGCGTCGATCCAGCCGACCAGCCGGGGCCAGGCGCGCAGCAACGCCTCGTGGGTGATCTCGACGTGCGTCTCGTCGGCCGACAGCAGTCGTCGCTGCACGAACAGCTCGACCACCGCCTCCAGCTCCGCCGAGCCGAACTCGGCCAGCTCGGAGAGCGGGACCCGACGCCGCGTGTCGGCCATGTCGGGCGCGACCTGCACCAGCCGCAGGAACAGGGCTCGGGCGAGCGCGCGCTGCTGGTCGTCGAGACCGTCGTAGACCTCTTCGGCGGTCCGGGCGATGGCGTGGGCGATCCCGCCGCTGTCGCGGTAGGCGGCCACGGTCATGCCCCGGTGCTCGCCACGCTCCCATGTGGACAGCAATGCGTGCGACAGCAGGGGCAGGGCGCCGGGCTCGGTAGCGTCGCCCGTGGTCGTCTTGAGTGGGGCCAGATCGGCGAGCAGCAGCTCGACCAGACCGTCCTCCACCTCGGCCTTGACCCGGCGGGCCGGCTCGACGATGGCGCGACGCAGCTCCTCGGGGCTCATCGGCCCCACCACGACCTGGCGCTCCTGCAGCGCGGTGACGAGGGTCTCGTAGCGTACGGCGTGCGCATAGAAATCCGCCCGCATGCCGGCCACGAGCGCGACCGGTCGCCGCGCTGCCTCGCCAGCCGCCGCTCCGGTCGCCGCTCCGTCGCCGGTCGCCGCTCCGTCGCCGGTGGACGCTCCGTCGCCAGTGGACGCTCCGTCGTGGAGGGGCGCGGCGTCGCCGCTGGCGCGGTTTGCGTCGGCGGCGGCCGGCCACCGGCCGGAGGCGGCGAGGTCGTCCAGCGCGGCGAGGAAGGCCCGTCGCTGGGCCTCGTCCGGACAGGCGGCGAAGAGCTCCTCGAACTGATCGATGATGACCAGCAGCGGACCCTCCCCGGTGTCCGCCTCGGCGAGCGCCGCCGCCAGCGCGTCCACCGGCCGCTCCCCCGGGGTCATCAGCACGATCGTCCACGGCCCGGCTGCGCCGGAGACGGGGACGAGCCGGCCGGCGCGGACGGCCGGGACCAGGCCGGCGCGCAGCAGTGAGGACTTCCCCGAGCCCGAGGCGCCGACGACGACCACGAGGCCGTCCGCGGTGGCGAGGCGGTCAAGCAGGGTGTCGGTGAGCCGTTCCCGGCCGAAGAACCACTCGGCGTGCTCGGGCTGAAACGCTTCCAGGCCCAGGTAGGGCGTCACCCGCGCGCGGGGCCGCGGCCCGGGCGCCCGCCGGACGCGCCGCAACGCCTCGACCCAGGCGGCGACGGTGGTCGGGTCGTCGACCTCGCAGGCGACGAGCACGCGTTCGAGTACGTCCATGCTTGGCGACGGAAGGTGCCGACCGCTGAAGTAGTCACCCACTGTCTGAAATGGAATTCCGGCCGCCTTGGCCACGTCCCGTACGGTCAGACCCGCCCGGGTCCGGAGCGCGGTCAGCGCTCGCGCGAATTCCTCTCGGGTCGTGATGCCGCGCGGATCGATTTCCTCGTTGTCAATCATGGCCGGGCGGTTCTCCCTATTCAGAATGGGAAATGGGGCGGGATGAGTATGCGTGCCCGGACGTGATGACGAATGTCGGCAACGCGACGCACGGTATCGCCGATGAAACCCGTCGCCGGAAATGCCGCGAAATACGTACGTCTGGGAATTCTCGGTCAGCCTGGTCCCTGTCACCCCACCCTCGTTCGGCGGCCCCGGCCGGCGACCGGCCACCGGGCTGAGCCGCTCAACCCGCCGGCCTCGGTGGTTCGCGGTACTCGCACGGCGGCCCCGCGTCCGATCGTGTCGCGGCCCCGCGGTCGGGTGATCGGGTTGTCGCGCTGCCCCGCCTGCTCGGATCGTCGCGCCGCCCGGGTGATCTCACTACGACTCCGGCGAGCGATCGGGCGAACCGCGCCCGGGCCGGGCCGCCAGCGGCGAAGGTAGGGAAGGGGAATTGCTCGCAGATTCCGCTCCGGCAGGCTGCGCGGAATGGGCGATCGGAGGTCGTGGTGGGCAGGCTGCTCGATCCTCTCCCCGGACGGCTGCGGACGCTGCTCGTCTACGCCATCGCGTTCCTGATCTTCGCCGCCGCCGGGTACGTCCTCGTCCGGGTCCTGGCCATGGTGGCGTCGCTCGCGCTCGCCGTCGCCGCCGCGCTCCTGCTCGCCGCGCTCCTGGTCCCCCTGGTGGATCTCCTGGTCCGGGCTCGAGTGCCCCGCGGCCTGGCCTGTTTCCTCGCGGTGTTTGGCCTCGTCGCGGTCCTCGGCTTCATCGGAACGCTGTTCGGGGTCGGGTTCGCCCGCGAGCTGGACACCCTGAGATCCGAGATCACCGGAGTCGTCGACGATCTCCGAAACTGGCTCATCACTGGACCGCTCCCCGTCGACGAGGCCCAGGTCAACCGGATCACGGCCGACGTCGGCGAGCAGTTCCGGCGCATCGGTTCACAGTTGACCGGCGGCGCGGCGAACGTCATCGAGGCCGTTGGTCTGGGCCTGCTGACCCTCGTGCTGCTGTTCTTCCTCCTGAGGGACGGCCGGGCGATGACGTGGTGGCTGCTGGGTGGCCTGTCGGACCATCACCGCGGGTGCGGTGAGCGCGCCGCCCTGGCGGGATGGCGGGCCCTGCAGTCGTACGTACGGGGCAGCGCGATCATCGCCGCCGTCGATGCCACGGGCATCGGCCTGGGACTGGTGATCCTCGGCGTTCCCCTGGCGCTGCCACTCACGTTGATTACCTTCGTTGCCTCGTTCGTTCCCCTGGTCGGGGCGACCGTCGCCGGCGCGCTCGCCGTGCTCGTCGCCCTGGCCGCCAAGGGTCCGGTGACGGCCGTGCTGGTGCTCGTGGTGGTGCTGCTGGTGCAGAACCTCGAAGGAAACCTGCTCGAGCCCCTCGTGCTGGGACGCGCGGTCCGCCTGCACCCGGCCGTCATCCTGCTGGCCGTGGCCGCTGGCGCCCTCGTCGCCGGTGTGGGCGGGGCGCTGCTGGCCACGCCGTTGACCGCCATGACGCACCGCGTCATCGGCGTGTTGCGCGACTGCCCGGGTCACCCGCCGCCCGACGGTGACGGGGACGCTTCCGACCGCGAGCCGCCGACGGACGCCTGATCCGGCCGGCGCGTCGTGGAGGGTCGGCGGATCGGGCTTGGCGAAGCTGAGCCTTCGGATCGGGTCCTGGCGGAGCTGGGTCTTCGGATCAAGGGCGCAAAGACCTGCGCCTTCGGCTCAAGCCTCAGCGACCAGGACGCATCGTGGCCAGGGGCTTGCCATCACGACCAGACCCGGGCGTGGTTCACTCCATCGGCGACCCGGTCCGTTGCGCCGCCACGCGAGCCTCGCCCGGTCGGGACCCGGCCAGCGCGGCGGTGGCCAGGCGGCGGCACTCGTCCAGGGTGACTGCGGCGAGCGCCTCGCGCACCGCGGCGACCGACCGGGCCGCCATGGAAAGGCTGGTGACGCCGAGCCCGACGAGCACCGGTGCGAGCGCCGGGTCGGCGGCGGCCTCGCCGCACACCCCGACGGGCTTGCCCAGCGCCCGGCCCGCCTCGCCGCAGGCGGCGATCAGCGACAGCAGCGCGGGCTGCCACGGATCGAGCAGGTCGGCCAGTTCCCCACACATGCGGTCGGCCGCGAACGTGTACTGGCTCAGGTCGTTGGTGCCGATGCTGATGAAGTCCACTTCGGACAGGATCGCCCGCGCGGACAGCGCGGCGGCCGGGATCTCGACCATGACGCCCACAGTGGACAGACCTGCGTCCCGGCACTGACGGGCGAACTGGCGCGCCTCGGCGGCGGTCGCCACCATCGGCGCCATCACCCACGGTTGGGCCCCGGTCGCCCGGGCCGCGGCCGCGATCGCCGACAGCTGGGTGCGGAGCACGTCGGGGTGTCGCCGGGCGAGCCGCAGCCCACGGACGCCCAGGGCCGGGTTGGGCTCGGCGGGCTGGTTGAGGAACGGCATCGGCTTGTCGGCCCCGGCGTCGAGCGTCCGCACGACGACCCGCCGGCCCGCGGCCGCCTCGAACACGGCGGCGTAGGCGGCGACCTGCTCGTCGTGACTCGGCGTCGAGGAGCGGTTCAGGAACAGCAGCTCGGTGCGGAACAGGCCGACGCCCTCCACGTCGGCGGTGAGGTCGGCGGCCGAACCGATGTTCGCCAGCAACGCCACCGCGTGCCCGTCGGCGGTCCGGCCGGGCCCCGCCGACCGGGCCAGCCGCGCGGCCCGGGCCGTCTGCGCCTGCCGCTGGGCGTCGATCCAGGCGGGATCGGGGGTGACGCGGACCTGTCCGGTCGCGCCGTCCACGCCGACCAGCGTGCCCTCGGGCAGGTCCAGGATTCCGGCGCAGCGCACCACGGCGGGGATGCCGAGCGCCCGGGCGACGATTGCCGTGTGGCTGGTCGGCCCGCCCTCCTCGGTGACCAGCGCGAGCACCGTCCGCGGGTCGAGCCCGGCGGTGTCGGCCGGCGACAGGTCGCGGGCGGCGAGTACGAACGGGTGGCCCGGTGACGGGATGCCGGGCATGGCCCGCCCCAGGCACACGGCGACGGCGCGGTCGCGCAGGTCGTCGAGGTCGGCCACGCGCTCGGCGAGATACCCACCGGCGGCGAGGAACGCCGCCCGGTGCTCGGCGAGCGCGTCGGCGATGGCGTGGGGCGCGGGCAGTCCCCCGGCGACCCGGGCGGCCACGGACTGGTGGAGCACAGGGTCCTCCGCCATCGCCGCCTGGGCCGCCAGAATCTGCGCCACCGCCGGCTCGGTCGCCTCCTCGGCCCGGCGGCGCAGGTAAGCCGCGACCTGCGCCAGCGCCGCCATGGCACTGTCCCGATCGGACGGTCCTGGCGCGCCGGGCGGCGGCAGCGTCGGCGCGGGCGCCACCGCGTACACCGGGCCGGCGGCAAAGCCAGGGCTCACCCCGATCCCCGCCAGCACCGACACAGCCTGGTCCGGCATGTCAGGCCGCTTTCTCGTCCTCGTCGAGGTTGCGGGCGAGCAGCTCGGCGAGCGCGTCGAGCGCGGCCTCGGCCCCCTCCCCCTCGGCCTCGAGCGTGACCTCGGTGCCGAACCGGGCGCCGAGGGAGAGGACCGACAGCATGCTGTTGGCCGGAACGGGCGGCTTGTCGGCGGTGCGGATGGTGACCGGGACACCGACCGCGGCGGCCGCCTCGACGAAGAGCCGGGCCGGGCGGGCGTGCAGGCCGCTGGTCGACCCGATGGTGACGACTCGGGATGGCATCGCGTTCTCCCTACGGTTCGATGGTGACCTTGATCGCGTCGCCGCGGGCGACCATGTCGAAGGCCTCGAGGGTGCGCTGCAGCGGCAGCCGGTGCGTGATGAGGTCGGCGACCGGCACGGCGCCGGTGGCGATGAGACGCAGCGCCTCCGCGTTGTGGGCCGGACTGGAGCCGCTGGCGCCCACGAGCGTCAGCTCCCGGTAGTGCACGAGGTTCGCGTCGACGGAGATGACCCTGTTGTCCTTGGGCAGGCCGCCGAACAGGCTGATCCGTCCCTGCGGGGCCACCATCCGCAACGCCTGCTCCTGCGCCGCGCCCGACGCCGCGGCCGTGATGACGACGTCGGCGCCCCGCCCGTCGGTGAGCTTCAGCACCGCGTCGACCACGTCCACCTCCCCGGCCACGATCGTCGCGTCGGGGGCCACCAGGTCGGCGGCGCGGCGCAGCCGATCGGCGTTGAGGTCAACCAGCACGACCCGGGCCGCCCCTCGAGCGCGCGCCAGGCGCACGTGCAGGCAGCCGATCGGACCCGAGCCGATGACGACCACGTCGTCGCCCTCACCCACCCGCGCGAGCTGCTGTCCATTCAGGACACAGGCGAGCGGTTCGGCCACCGACGCCTCGGCGTAGGAGATGCCGTCCGGGATCCGGTTGAGCCCGCCCACCGCCAGCACCTTCGCCGGCACCACGAGGTACTCGGCGAAGCCGCCCTCGTAGTGGTAGCCGATCGACTCCTGGTTGGGGCACACGGTCAGGCGGCCCCGGCGGCACTCCCCACACTCTCCACAGGGGATCGCCGCGATCACCTGCACCCGGTCGCCGACGGCCCACCCGTCGGCGTTCGACTCGACCACCTCGCCGGCGATCTCGTGGCCCATGACCCGCGGCGGAACGATGTGGTGGTGCCCGTGCCGCCAGATCTTGACGTCCGTGCCGCAGGTGGAGCAGTTGTGCACCCGCAGCTTCACCTCGCCCGGGCCGGGTACCGGTTCGGGCGCCTGCTCCAGGCGTACGTCCCCGGGCGCGTGGAACCGGACAACTCGCATCGCGTTCCCTTCCTCTCAGACACGGCCGATCACGCGCCGGCGATCAGGCACCGAGCGGGTCAGCTGCCGAATGCGTCAGCCAACCGAATGCGGGTCAGCTAACACCGAATGCGTCAGCTACCCCACGGGTCAGGCACCGACGGGCGCCAGCAGGCTCAGCACGTCCTCGGCTCGGGACGCCTCCCGCAGCTGCCGGGCGCGCTCGGGGTCCATCAGCACCGTGGCGAGCTGACCGAGGATCTCCACGTGGCCATCGCCGACCGCGGCGATGGCCACGCAGATCTCCACCCGCTCGCCGCCCCAGTCCACCCCGTCGGGGAACCGGAGCACGGCGAGCGCATCGCGCCGCACGGCGGTCTTGCCGGCCTGCGTGGCGTGCGGGATCGCCACGCCCTCGCCCACGTACGTGGAGACGGACTGCTCGCGCTCGAGCATCGCCTCCACGTACGCCGGGGCGACGGCGCCGATCTCCACCAGCGTCTGTCCACATTGGCGGATAGCGTCGTCGCGGTCCACCGCTCGCTGGTCGAGCCGGATGGCGTCGGTGGTCAGCAGGTCACCCATGAAGGTCGGTACCGTTCTTCACGGCGTTGACGAGCGTAGTGACCGCCGGGTCGCCGATGAACACCTGGACCGGGACGATGACCTTGTCCGGGGCGCTCACCCGGGCCCGGTCGGCCAGTCCCTTGTGGACGACAACGACGTCGGCGTCGGCCGGGATCGAGCCGACCGGGGTGTGCTCGACGGTCACCGCTTTCCCGAGCTGGCGGCGCAGCTGGCTGGCCAGCATGACGCTGCTCCCCATGCCGGCGTCGCAGGCGACGACGACCTTCCGGATCGCGGTTCCGTTGATGCTTGCCATGATGATCAGGCCTCCGATGTCACGGTACGGGTGACCGGCGCCGGCTGGGTCGCGGTGCTCGCCGCCGACGGCGCGGCCGCGGCGTCGGCGTCCGGTGCGGTCATCGCCTCATCCTTGGCGAACCGGCCGAACCCGAGCAAGGCGCCGGCCACCACGAAGCACACCGCCGCCGAGATCGCGATGCCCAGCAGCACGCCGAAGTGGGCGCCCCGCGGGGTGACGGCCAGGTAGGCGAAGATGCTCCCCGGCGACGGGGTCGCGACCAGACCGGCCCCGGTGATGATGAAGGTGAGCACGCCCGACGCGCCACCGGCGATCATCGCCAGGATCAGGCGCGGCTTCATCAGCACGTACGGGAAGTAGATCTCGTGGATGCCGCCGAAGAAGTGCACCACGATCGCCGCCGGCGTGGTGGGGCGCAGCGACTTCGGGCCGAACAGCAGGTAGGCGACCAGCAGGCCCAGGCCCGGGCCGGGGTTGGACTCGATCATGAACAGGATCGACCGGCCGCTCTCTTCGGCCTGGGCGACCCCCAGCGGCGCGAGGACGCCGTGGTTGATGGCGTTGTTGAGGAACAGCACCTTGGCCGGCTCGACGAGCACCGACGCGATCGGCAACAGCGAGTGATCGACGAGCCACTGCACGGCGTTGCCGGCGATCGTGGTCAGCCAGGAGACGATGGGGCCGACCCGCCACAGGCCCAGCAGGGCCATGCCACCGCCGATGATGCCGGCCGAAAAGTTGTCGATGAGCATCTCGAAGCCGGGCCTGACCTTGCCCTCGATCAGCTTGTCGAACAGGCGGAGGATGAACGCGGTGAGCGGGCCGATGATCATCGCACCGAGGAACATCGGCACGTCGGCCCCCATCGCCACGCCTACCGTGGCCACGGCGCCGACCACGCCGCCGCGCTGCCCGTGCACCATGCGGCCGCCGGTGTACCCGATGAGGATCGGCAGCAGCAGCTTGATCATCGGGTCGACCAGTTGGGCGAACGTTTCGTTCGGCACCCAACCGTCTGAGATGAACATCGCGGTGATCAGACCCCAGGCGATGAACGCGCCGATGTTGGGCATCACCATGCCGGCGAGGTAGCCGCCGAATCGCTGAATGGATGCTTTCACACCTGTGCCCGTGACTTTGGGCGTGTAGGGCATGTCGGTCATGGGGAGTCATCTCCTCCGGGTGGGACGTGATACCGACTTGTGGGAATGGCGCACCGGACCCCCGGACCGTGGGCACGCCGTGCAGTGACTCAGTCGTGTCGTGATTCAGTTCTCGACGAAGTGGTCGGGTTCGACGGTTCCGAACCCGGCCAACGGTTGCAGACGCACCAGATCACGGTGCAGGTCGGCCGGCCCGGGCATGCGGCTGCCCGGCAGGCTGACCGCCGCCGCGCCCCACGCGAGCGCCTCGGCCAGGGCGGTCTCGCCCTTGG
>Ga0310832_101106_pt1 | contig 13117 bp, 10 predicted proteins | sample WT_ome_7_FD_201303 | JGI IMG/M metagenome (GOLD analysis project Ga0310832, IMG submission 201303) | Sorghum-adapted microbial communities enriched on wild type (WT) sorghum from Joint BioEnergy Institute, Emeryville, California, United... ...
GTACGTCAGCACATAGGCCGGGACGGACGGAAAACCGTTGATGTCGTACGGGTTGCGCAAAGCGACGACGACCGGACGGACGCCGGCATCGAGCAAGGAGCCGACAAGCGCGGCCTGATCGCGGTGCAGCGATGCGTTGTACGTCCCGACGACCACTTGGGCAAATGTTTTCGCCAGTTCCGTCAGCTCGCGGACGTGTTCCGCCACCCGGTCTAACGTGATGATGCGCTCTTCCGTCTCGATGCCTTCGGCGTCGAGCGCCTGGCCGAGCGTAACCGGCAAGCCGACGGACTCGTCGACTTCGGACACCGCCGCAGCCGCCACGCTGATGACGAGTGTGCGCTCGCGCCGCAGCGGCAGCAGGCCGCCCTCGTTTTTGACCAGCGTAACGCTCGCCTCGCTGATGCGCCGGGCAACCTCCCGATGCTCCCGGCAGCCGACCCGGCGGATTGGATCGCTCCCTTCGGGGGCGCGGAAGTCGCCGGCGGAATGGGCCGCGAACGCGGTCGAGCCGGCCGAGCCGGACATGCCGGCGCCGTCCGCGTCCGCAGCCGCGGCAGCCGATGCCGCCGCGGCGGCCCGCCTGCGCTTCATCGCCAGCAGCCGGGCGGCCGATTCGGCGATGCGCTCCCGGCTCAGGCGCCCTGACCGGACGGCGGCGGCAATGGCGTCGATCGCCGCCTCCTGCAGCCGGTGCGTATGGCTGATCAGCACGCAGTCCGCGCCCGCTTCCATCGCCATGACCGCCGCTTCCACCGTGCCGAAATGATCGGCGATCGCCTTCATTTCCATGCAGTCGGTCATGATGACGCCGCCAAAGCCGAGCTCCTCCCGGAGCAGGCCGGTCAGCAGGCGGCGCGACAGCGTCGCCGGAACGTTCCCGTTCTCGAAAGCCGGGAACACGATATGCGACGTCATGATCGCGTCGACCCCCGCGGCGATCGCCTGCCGGAACGGCTCCAGCTCGACCTCGCGGATGCGCTGCCGGGAATGCGCCACCGTCGGCAGGTCGAGATGCGAATCGACGTCGGTATCGCCGTGGCCGGGAAAATGTTTGGCCGTCGCCGCCACGCCCGCCAGCTGCAAGCCGCGGATCGCCTGGACGCCGAACTCGCCGACAAGCTTGGGCGACTCGCCGTACGAGCGGACGCCGATGACCGGATTGGCCGGATTGATGTTCACATCAAGCACCGGCGCGTAGTTCAACGTGATGCCCAGCGCCCGCAGTTCCTCCCCGGTGACGCGCGCCGCTTCGAACGCCGCCTCCGGCGAGCCGCCGGCCGCGATCGCCATATTGCCGGGCATGAGCGCGACCCCTTCGGTCAGGCGGGCCAACATGCCGCCCTCCTGATCGATGGCGATCGCAAGCTCCGGCACGCCGGCTTCCGCGGCGATGCGCTGCAGCTTTGCCGTCAGCGACGCCACCTGGCGAATATCCCGCACGTTGCGGGCGAACAGGATGACGCCGCCGATCCGGCGTTCCCGGATGAGCCGCACGATCTCCTCGCTCGGCTCGTAACCGTGGAAGCCGCAATGGACCAACTGCCCGATCTGGTCGCGCAGCGGCATCGCAGAAACGGCTGCGACCGCGTCAGCTTTCGGGCGTCCGTCCGCCAAGCTCCTCTCCATCCGTCTCTCCCCCGATCCTATGTCAATCGTACAGCAAGTAGGCTTCGCGTTCCCGGCTCCATGACTCCACATCGCGCTCCCAGTCAGCCAGCAGCCGCTCGACTCCGTCCGCGTCGCCGGCCATCAAGCGGACGCGATCGCTGCCGGTCAAATAATCGATAAACGGTTTGCGCCCTTCCTTAAACGGCGGCAACCATTCGAACCGGTCGCCGCTCAAATCGATGACGCGGTGCAAGAGCTTAAGCCCCGTCTCCACGGAGCGGAACGAACGCTTGTCGGTGACGTAAAGCTGTACGCCGCTGCAAAGCTCGCCCTGATGCTTGGAAAAAGTCGGCGTGAAATACGCCGGCATGAAATGAACGCCCGGCAGCCCGAGGCCGTTCATCTCCCGCGCCAGCCGCTCGCCGTCCAGCCACGGGGCGCCGACGGTCTCGAACGGGCGCGTCGTTCCCCGCCCTTCGGACACGTTCGTCCCTTCGAACATGCAGGTGCCGGGATAGACGCGGCACGTGTCCAGCGTCGGCGTATTCGGCGACGTCGGAATCCACGGCAAGCCGGTGTCGGCGAATTCCATCGCGCGGCGCCAGCCTTGCAGCTCGACCACCTTCAAGTCGCACGGCTTGCCGATTCGGTCGTTCATGTACCGGGCGAATTCGCCGATCGTCATGCCCGTGCGAAACGGAATGGCGGCGACCCCGACCATCGATTCGTAGCCGGGCACCAGCTTGCCGCCTTCGACGCCGAAGCCGCCGAACGGATTCGGCCGGTCGAGCACGACCATCGTTTTGCCCGCTTGCGCGCACGCCTCCATCACGTAGACGAGCGTTGTGAGATAAGTAAAAAAGCGCACGCCGATATCCTGAATGTCGAACAGGACGGCGTCGACATGCGCCAGCATTGCCTCCGTCGGCTTCCTCGTCTCGCCGTACAGGCTGAACACGGGTACCCCCGTGCGGGGATCGATCTCGTCCCCGAACAGGACGCCGGCCTGTCGCTCGCCGCGGATGCCGTGCTCGCAGGCGAACAAGGCGGTCAGCCTGGCATCGCGCAAGGCGGCGCAGCGGTCGATTGTCGGCTCGAACCGGGCGTTCACTCCCGTCGGACACGTGACGAGCCCGATGCGTGCCCCTGCCAGCTCCGTGCTTGCCGCTTCCTCCAACCGGTCCGCTCCCGTGCGCACGAGCGGTCCGTTGCCGCTCTTCTTATCGGCCATCGTTCATTCCTCCCGTCGCGTCCGTCCGGCCCGGAAACGGATCGTATCGGTTCGCGAACCGGTCGTAGGCCGCGCCGAACGATCCCGCTCCGCCCGCTGCGGTGGAAGCTGCGCCCCTCGCGGCGGCCATCGCTGTGGCGGTCGTTGCCGTGGCCGCCGTTTCGCCATCGGCCCGATCGTCCGGCTCCTCCTCTTCCGGCTTGGCCAGCACGTTGGCCGTCACCAGATTCGCGTAGATGCCGTAGATGCCGAGGTACAGGCCGGCGAAACCGACGACGGTGACGCCGAGCAGCACGGTCAGGCTGAGCAGCTGGACGAACGCTCCGATCGTATAGCCGGGATGCTTCAAAAACAGCTTGACGCTGCGTCCCATCGCCGCAAAGATGCCCATCCGCTCGCGGACGACGAGCGGCAGCGTGTACAGCTGCGATACGAGCACCATCGCCGTGAAATACGTCTGGAACACGGCGAGCGCGAAGTAAATCGTCCCGCTCTTCCCGCCATAGTACCACCAGGTGGAGACGATGATCAGCACGAACAGCGAGCAGAACAGCGCAAAGACGAGCGACGGCAGAGCGAACTTCCACGCTCCGGCGAACATCGCCGACAGCTTCGCCCGCCCGCCGTCGATCATCCGGCCGGTGGCGTGCAGGACGCCCGCGGCCAGCGGCACGGCGATGAACGGCAAGAGCAGCGCCGACACGCCGACCGGCAGCCAGAACACGAACGGGGCGAGCACCAGCGCCCCGACGACGCTGAACAACGCGACCGGGATAATATCCATATAAATCCGCTTGCCCGAACGGACGACGATTTCGCTCAATTTGCGCATGACCGGAATCCCCCTTTGCCTTGGAAGGTGTATGACGCTTGCTTCAGACGACGATGCGCTGCTCCGTCGCCGGATCGAAGAAATGCATCCGCCGGCGGTCGAAGACGAAGGTCATCAGCTGCCCTAGGCGGGCTTCTGTCTCCGGCTCGACCCGCGCCGTCACCATGCGGGCGCCGACGCGGAAATAAAGCAGCGTCTCCGCGCCCAAATTTTCGATCACCTGCACGTTGCTTTGCATCGCGTTCTCCTTGGGCACGTTCATCTTCTCGGCGAACTGATCGCTGTATATATGCTCCGGCCGAATGCCGAGCACGACGCTTTTGCCCTCGTAGCTTCTCAGCGCCTTGACTTCCGCGTCGCCGAGCGTAAACGACGCGCCTTCGACGTGCGCCTTCCCGCCCTCGATGCGGGCGTCCATGAAGTTCATCGCCGGCGAACCGATGAAGCCGGCGACGAACATGTTTTGCGGCTCGTTGTACAGCACTTGCGGCGGGGCGATCTGCTGGATATGCCCCTGATTCATCACCACGATCCGCTCGCCGAGCGTCATCGCCTCGATCTGGTCGTGGGTGACGTAGACGATCGTGGCGCCGAGCCGCTTGTGCAGCTCCGCCAGTTCGACACGCATCTGGATGCGCAGCTTCGCGTCCAGGTTGGACAGCGGCTCGTCGAACAAAAACACTTGCGGATCGCGCACGATCGCCCGGCCGAGCGCGACGCGCTGGCGCTGGCCGCCACTGAGCTCCCGCGGCTTGCGGTCGAGCAACTCCGTCAGCCCGAGAATCGCCGAGGCGTTGGCCACTTTTTGCTCGATTTCCGCTTTCGGCCGCTTCAGATTGCGCAAGCCGAAGGACAAATTTTCCTTCACCGTCATGTGCGGATACAGCGCGTAATCCTGAAAGACCATGGCGATGTCGCGATCTTTCGGATGCAGATGGTTGACGATCCGGTCGCCGATGATGATGTCTCCGCTCGTCTGCCTCTCGAGCCCCGCGATCATGCGCAGCGACGTCGTCTTGCCGCAGCCCGACGGGCCGACGAAGACGACAAACTCTTTATCTTCGATGACGAAGCTGGAGCCGGCCACCGCCGTGAACGTGCCCCGCTTCTCGTCGTGATATTGCTTGACGACTTGCCTGAATTCGACTCTTGCCATTGCTGTTCCCTCCTGAAGAAGCCTCCTTGTGTCGTTACCCTTTGACCGCGCCGATCGTAATCCCTTGCAGGAAGTAGCGCTGCAGCGCGAAGAACAGGATGATCATCGGCAGCGCCCCGATCGTCGCGCCGGCCATGATCGCGCCGTAATCGGTCGATTCCGCGAAGCGGAAGCTGGCCAATCCCACCTGAATCGTCCGCATGCTGTCCGACCGGGTGACGAGCAGCGGCCAGAAGAAATCGTTCCAGTTCGCCACGAAGGTGAAGATGGCGAGCACCGCCAGGCCCGGCTTCGACATGGGCAGTATAATTTTGCGGAAAATGCCGAATTCGCTGCATGCGTCGATGCGCGCCGCGTGGATGAGCGAGGTCGGCAACGTCGACATGTACTGCTTCATGAGGAAGATATTGCCCACGGTCACAACCGACGGCAGGATGATCGCCGTGTACGTGTCGGCCAAATTGAACACATTGATGACGAGCACGTACAGCGGAATGAGCGTCACCTGCGCCGGAATCATCATCGTGCTGAGCAGCACCCAGAAAATCGAGTTGCGCCCGGGAAATTTCAGCTTCGCGAAGGCGTATCCGGCCAGCGTCGCGAAAAACAGGTTGGTCACCGTAATGACCGCCGATACGAACAGCGAGTTGAACAGCCAGCGCAGCGCGTTCGTCTTCGTGAAAAACCGCTCGTACGGGGCGATGGACCATACTTTCGGCCACATTTGCGGATTGAACGAGGCCGACGCCTTCGAATCCTGGAACGAGCCAATCACCATCCAGTACAGCGGCACGATCGTGATCACGACCCACAGCATGAGAACGGCGGCGGCAATCGCCAGCAACGTCAGTTTCGCTTGTTTGGACATGCGCGGGTCGCCTCCTAATATTCGATATCCGACGAGAAATATTTAAACTGGATCACCGACACGAGGATGATCAGCCCGGCCAGCACGAACGACTGCGCCGACGCGAGTCCGAAGTCGTAGAACACGAACGCCGCCTCGTAGATCAAATACGCGATCGTCGTCGTCGCGAAGTTCGGCCCGCCCTGGGTCATCAAATAGACGCTGATAAACACCTGGAACGACGTGATGACGCCGGTGACGGCCAAATAGAGCGTCGTCGGCTTGAGCAGCGGCCACGTGATCTTGCTGAACTTCGTCCATCCGCTGGCGTGGTCGATGTCCGCCGCCTCGTAAAGCGACTTCGGAATGCCGCCCATCGCCGCCAAATACAAAATGATGCCGCTGCCGTGGGCGCCGAGATAGCTCATCAGCATGAGCGAGAACAGCGCCTTGTTCGACTGGCCGAGCCACAGCACGGGATCGAGCCCGAACAGGCCGATCACCCGGTTCATCAGGCCGGACGCCGTCGGATCGAAGATGGCCAGCCAGACGAGCGAAATTGTCACCCCGGACGCCACGGCCGGCAAATACAGGGAAGCTTTGAAAAACGTCTGCCAGGACTGCTTCATCTGGAAGATGAAAAAGGCGAGGATGAACGTGATGGCGATATTGACCGGCACCGTGCCGACGGTGAAGATGACGGTGTTTTTGATCGATTTCCAGAACACGTTGTCGGTGAACATGTAGGCGTAGTTGTCGAACCCGATCCATTTCGAATGGAGCACGTTATATTTTTGAAAACTCATCAAAAAGGCCGAAACGACGGGGTACAGCGTAAAGATGAGAAACAGCAGCACCGGCGCCAATATGAACAAATACGCCCAGCCGTAGTCTTTCCAAAACTGGACGAAGCGCGAATGGGGCGCTTTCGGCCCCGGAATCGCCCGGACGTTGTTGGTTTTCATCGCGGTCCTCCGTAGCTGGTCGCGCATGAACCGAAAACGCCCCATATGGAGCCATACAGGGCGTCTTCGTCACGCTCGTTCTGTCGTTATCGCAGCATTTGCTGCCCTTTGTTTTTCAGTTCTTCCGCGGCGGCCTCCGGCGTTTTCTCCCCGGCCAAGAGCGCCTGGAAGATCGGCTTCTCGACCTGCTCGCGGTATTGCTTCAGCTTCGCCGCCTTATCTACGTCGATGCTGAGCGCGACTTGCGGTGCGAGATTTTCGCGCATCTTCTTGGCGACGCCGATGTTGATCTCCTTCGCCAAGCTTTTGCCTTCGAATTCCTTCGCCTGCGACTTGCGGACGAACGGCAGGCACAGCTCGTTGGCGGAGTTGCCCGCCTTGGCGCCGCTCAGCGCTTCCATGACGAGGAACGTGTTCTTTTTGTGCTGCTCGTTGTTTGCGCCTTTCTGCGTGAAGGCGATATAGCCTTCGCCGCCCCCCGTCGTGTAGCCGAATCCTTGGACGGACGGGGCATGCGGCACGGGCAGCTGGATATACTCGATTTTTTCGCCTTGCACTTTGCCGGCGTCGATGTCTTTGTTGCGGTTGGCGATCATGACGTCATAGTACGGAATCGCTTTGCTGATGATAGCCGCCTGTCCGGCGTAGAACATCTCGGTCCGCTTCTGCGGCGCGATCGCGACCGTCTCCTTCGGGATGATGCCGTCTTTGACGAGCTTGCTGATAAAGCCGAGCGCTTCGACGATGCGGTTGTCGTTCCAGATGAAGTTGCCCTTCTCGTCGATGGCGTCCACCAGACCGGCGCTGCGCGTGATCATGTCGAGGAAGTCGATGGACGTGCCGTCGGTGACAAGCGCGTATTGCTGCGTGCCGTTCGGCAGCGTCTTGCTCAGCTTTTTGGCCGCATCGAGAAATTCATCCCACGTCCAGCCGTTCTCCTGGATCTTCTTGTAGTCGATGCCCGCCTCGTCAAGGATGCGCTTGTTCGCGCCCCAGCCCCAGAGCGACTGGTACAGCGGCATGCCGTACTGCTTGCCGCCGAACTTCATCGTATCGAGCGTGCCCGGCAGGAAGTCGTTCTTGATTTCGTCGGTCATGTAGCTGTCGATCGGCATCGCCAGCCCGGTGCTAACGTATTGGCCGTTCATGCCGCCGAAGTACAGATCGGGCGGATTGCCGGCGTTGAGCGCGACGTCGAACTTTTTCGGACCTTCGGCCCAGGACAAGATTTCATACTCGACTTTGATGTGCGGGTATTTTTTGTTAAAATCTGCAATAAGCTCCTTGATGTCGTTCTCATACGCCGCATGAACCGGGTATGTCCACACTTTCACCGTGTCCGGCGTCGTATCCTGCTGTTGGCCTGCATTCGATCCGTCGGCCTGATTTGCTGGCGGTTCCGCCTGCTTGCCGCAAGCCGCGGCCACCGTGACGAATACGAGCACGAGTGCGAGCGTGAGCCATTTGTTGAACTTCATTTACGCTTCCCCCTGTTCCCACATAATTGGTTGTGCCGGCAAGCCCTTCCAGTAGTGTGCTTCGATTGCGGCCGGTTTTATGCAGGCCGCCGAAACCGCAGTTAGCCCGCATTGATGCCCGCGATCCGGCCGAATCGCCGTCCTACGGATGGTATCGCTTCCACATGGATTCATTATAGCGCCTAGGAAATAATATTTCAACAAATTTTTAATATCAATAAATTTTGTTTTACAAACCGGACAGCATTCGCTATACTCTAAATCAAACCGATTCAATCGCGCCGCACTTGACCGATCTTTCATTCCATTATTGAAGCAGGTGAATCACGATGCGCTACGTGATCGGAATCGACGGGGGCGGCACGAAAACGGAGGCGCTTCTCGTCGCCGAGGACGGACGGGAATGGGGAGGACTGACAGCGGAATCGACGAACCCCCATGCCGTGACGTTCGAACAGGCGGCGCACAATATGGCCGGTCTGCTGGACCGGGCGCTGTCGGTGCCCGGGACGGAGAAGCTCGAATGCGCCGCCCTCTGCCTCGGCCTTGCCGGCGTCGACACGGCGGAGGAGCGCGAGCGGTTTCTCGCCTTCCTGGAAGCTTATCGGGCCGAACGCGGCTTGTCGTTTCCCATTTATTTGAACAACGACGCACAGATCGCCCTGATGGCCACCCTCGGCGACGACCGGGGCATTATCGTCATTTCCGGCACCGGCTCGATCGCCTACGGGCTGACCGGAGACCGGAGAGCGTTCCGCGTCGGCGGCTGGGGACCGCTGCTCGGCGACGAAGGAAGCGGTTACGACATCGGCGCCCGCACGCTGCGCGCCGCCATGCGCAGCCACGACGGCATCGAACCGCCAACGGCGCTCGTTTCGATGATCGTGGAACGTTACGGCTTCTCGGCGATTACCGATCTTCGCCATTACGTGTACCAGCCGCATGTGAAAAAACACGACATCGCCAAGTTCGCTGAGCTGTGCATCCGCGCCGATGAAGCAGGGGACGCCACCGCCCGTTCCATATTGGAAGCGGCGGCGAGGGAACTGACGGTGTCCGCCGCTGCGCTCGTGCGCAAAGATCCATGGTTTGCATCGTGCGATCTGGTGACGACCGGATCGATCTTCACCCATTCGCAGCGGTTCTCCGCGGCGTTTCGCGACGGACTGTCCCGCCTCGCGCCGAAAGTCCGGATTCATCCGTCCGTCCGCGAACCGGCCTACGGCGCCGCAAAACTGGCCTGGCGGCAGCTAAGACAAAACGATGCGAAGGAGCCAACCTGATGACCTATCCGCTGAACGAACTGACAACCGAACAGGTCAACGAGCGCACGAAGCTGATCGACCGGCTGCCGACGACGGAAATCGTCCGGCTGATCAACGAGGAAGACCGGCTCGTGGCCGAGGCGGTCGGCAAGCTGATCCCGCAAATCGCGGCGGCGGCGGACATGATCGTCCGCTCCTTCCGCTCCGGCGGGCGGCTGTTCTACGTCGGCGCCGGCACGAGCGGCCGCCTCGGCATCCTCGACGCCAGCGAATGCCCGCCGACGTACGGCACCGACCCGTCGCTCGTGCAGGGCGTCATCGCCGGCGGCTTCCGCGCCATCAAAGATGCGGTCGAAGGCGCCGAGGACGACGAAGAGCTGGGCGCCGCAGACATGGATCAGCACGGCGTCGGGCCGGCCGATACCGTCGTCGGCATCGCCGCCAGCGGACGGACGCCGTACGTGCTCGGCGCGATGCGGCGCGCCAAGGCGATCGGCGCCTCCGTCGTCGGCCTGTGCAACAACTACGGCTCGCCGATGGCCGAGATCGCCGACCTGATGATCGAAGCCGTCGTCGGCCCCGAGGCGATTATGGGCTCGACGCGGATGAAGGCCGGCACCGCCCAGAAGCTCGTGCTGAACACGCTGTCGACGACGGCGATGATCCGCATCGGCAAAGTGTACGGCAATCTGATGGTCGACATGGTGCCGTCCAACGCCAAGCTCGTGCAACGGGCGAAGCGGATTATCCGGCTCGCCACCCAGGCGCCCGACGACCGCGTCGAGGAAGCGTACCGGCTGGCGGGCGGCCATGTGAAGACGGCCATCGTCATGCTGCTCGCCGGCGTGGGACGCGAGGAAGCCGAAGAGCTGCTTGCGCGAAGCGGCGGCTTCGTCCGCGAAGCGATCGGCGGCGCCGGAAGCGGCAGCCTGTCCTGATCCTGGCCGCTTCGGCCATATGCGCAGCAACGCCGAAAAGCCCGTTCCCGGTGCCATTTACCGGAACGGGCTTTTCGCCATGTATCGCGCGTGCTTCGCGCGCTTACGCTGATTTTGGTCAACCTCACCATCCCGTCACTTTTATCCGTCTCGGGTTCACCGGCGATTCATTCTGCGGACGGAGGCCGGAATCGAAGGCCGAACGTTACAATAGACTTGGAATGATCGACGAAATCCATGAAGGAAAGAGGGAATGGTGATGGAACAACCGGCGATTCATCGATTGTCCGAGCTTGACGAGCGCTATCTCGATCAGGCGGTTCTCGTGTTCGTGGAAGGCTTCTACGAGCCGCTCCGCTATTTTTCGGACGACAAGACACTGCTCGTCGAAGCTCTGAAGCACTCGTTCGTCAAGGAGCGGTTTTTCGCGGCGGTGGACGGCGGCCGGGTGCTCGGCATTCTCGCCTACTCCGACGACCGCGGGCGCGCCCATCGGTTGAACCGCTCCGAATTGATCCGCGCCTTCGGCCCGGTGAAAGGCCGGCTGGCCTATTTCATGATGGGGCGGGAATTTCACAAGCCGCTGGAACTGAAGGACGACAACCAGGTTTACATCGAATCCGTCGCCACCGCCCCGGAAGCGAGAGGCAAAGGAATTGCCACCGCGCTGATGAACGATCTGTTCGCCCGCCTGCCCTTCGGCGCGTACGTTCTGGAGGTGGCTGACACGAATACGGCCGCGGTCCGGCTGTACCGCAAGCTCGGCTTCACGGTGTTCTGGAGGAAAAAGCAGCGTTGGCTGCGCAAGCGGGTCGGCTTCAACGAGCGCCTCTACATGATCAAGTCGGCGCATTAAATCAGCTTGATGCCGCTGATCAAAATGAGCGTCGCCACGATGGCGCGCAGCGGCTTCGCCGGCACTTTCGCCGCCAGCGCGCTGCCGATCCAGACGCCGGGCACCGAGCCGATCAATAGCTGCAGCGCCAGCACGAAGTCGACGTTGCCGAAGCTGGCGTGCAAAAGCCCGGCGGCGGTCACCAGCAACATCGCGTGGGCGATGTCGGTGCCGACCAGCTTGGGCGCGGCGATCCGGTACAAATACATGATCGCGATCGCAAACAGCGACCCGGAGCCGATCGAGGTCAGACCGACGATGAAGCCGAGCACGGCGCCGATCGTCACGGTCAGCGCCCGCTTCTGCTCAAGAGGCTTCGCCTGCCAGCGGTTCTCCTTGCCGTTGCCGTCGAACAGCAGCTTGAATATCGTCAGCGCCGCCACGACGATGAGCATGACGCCGAGCGCGACGCGCACGATTTTTTCCTGGTTATGATAAGCCGATTCGAAGAAGTGGAGCGCCACGATCGAGACGACGGCGCCCGGAATGCTGCCCGCCGCCAAATATCCGACGAGCTTCAAATCGACCGTCTTTTGCCGCATATGCTGAATCGTGCCGAACAGCTTCGTGATCGAATTGTAAAACAGGTCCGTCCCGACCGCCATCGTCGGGTTAATGCCGATCAGCACCAGAAGTGGGGTGAGCAGCGAGGCGCCGCCTACTCCGGTCAACCCGACGAGAAATCCGACCAACAATCCAAGCAGCGAAATGCCCCAGTCCATTTCCATATTGCCTCACCCGACTCCCATAATTCCGATAGTTACACTAGGGAATTATAGGCTCTTTTTGTCTCGCTGTAAAGAGTTTCTTGCTCCGGCGGACGGCCGGCCGCCGATCCATCTTATTTTCCGGCCGTTCTCACCCGACGAGCAAATAACCGACGATTCGGACCTGGAGCGTGCATGCTTCACCCGCACACTTTCGTGCGCATCTTTGGCGCTTGGCGCTTTCGCAAGTTACTTGGTCACACCCGTACCTTTCAGCTTCAGCGTCGACGTCACTTCGATTTTGGCGTTCGGATAAATTTCCTCCCACCGCTTCCACTCCTTCTCGTCGGTCCGATGCATCGCGCGGAACCGCAAGCCGAACCCGACCGGATCGACGTTCGCCTTCTGAAACTTTTGCAGCAGCGCTGTAAATTTTTTGTTGATCTGTTTCTCTCCCAGCTTCTCTAATTGCTCCAGGTTTTTAATGGCGTCCGGTTTTTGCGCCTCCTCGATCAGCCCGGTTATACGAATATGCGCCCGAAGCACTGGACGGTCGCTGTAAATGTCGCCGACGCTGAAGCTGGCTCTTACGTCATCCGTCGCCACCAGCACATAGTGGTTTTCGTCTTCGATCTTGTAGTCGACTTTGCCGATCTTGCTGAAAAACGCGTTGAAGTACTTTGTCTCCTGAGGATCGAGCGTCAGCACCCATTTCCGTTTGTTGAACACCGCCGTCGTATTGATCGAAAGCTGGTCGCCGCTGCGCTTCTCCACGATCGGCATGATCGGATCGAGACCGCGCTCCCGCTGACGCCTGCGGAAATCGAACAAATATTCCGAGACGATATAAGCGGTCTCCGTTCCCGCCTGCCCGAAAGCCATGAACAGCAGGTTGGAGGGCAGACGTTCCGATATCGGCTTCGTTTGCAAAATCGAGAAGGCGGTCGGCTGGCCGATCATCACCCAGGAAATGAACTGGATGTCGCGGCGCCGGGTGAACCAGTCGAGCAGCGGTTCGAGGTCGCTCGATTCCTTCATCAATTCTTCTCCAAAAATGATCACCTTGGATTGTCCGAAATCGAGCTCTTTGTCCACTTTCGATTTCATGATCCGCACCGCTTCGGTGATCGAGTTCGCTTCTTCGCTGACGAGGATGAACTGGTTGGAGCCGAATCGCTCCTGGGGAGACGGC
>Ga0310832_101116_pt1 | contig 12990 bp, 6 predicted proteins | sample WT_ome_7_FD_201303 | JGI IMG/M metagenome (GOLD analysis project Ga0310832, IMG submission 201303) | Sorghum-adapted microbial communities enriched on wild type (WT) sorghum from Joint BioEnergy Institute, Emeryville, California, United... ...
ACGGCATGGCTAATGCTTCACAAGATTCGCAAAGCCATGGGAGATCGCGATGCCCACTACCAACTGGCCGGTTTGGTCGAACTGGATGACGCGTTCTTCGGAGCGCCGACAGAAGGCGGTAAACGCGGTCGCGGCACGGAACAAACTCCCGTACTGGCAGCCGTATCGCTGGACAGGAAAGGAGCCCCGCAATATGTGAAAATGAAGGTCATCCCGGATGTCAAAGGCAAGACGCTGGTCGATTTTGCACGTCACCATATCGAGCCCGGTGCCACCATCAGCAGCGATGCCTACAGCTCGTATCGAAAGCTCGCAGAGGAAGGCTACGATCACCAGCCGCTCGAGTTTAACGTCAAGGAAAACCCTGATCATCTGAAATGGCTGCACACGATGATTTCCAATGCCAAAGCGTTTATCGGCGGTACCTACCATGGCTTGGCTTCCAAGCACTTGCAATCGTATTTGGATGAATTTTGCTTCCGCACCAACCGCAGACGGTTTGAAGGCCAGTTGTTCAATCGACTGCTGACAGCCTGTGTTTCAACCAACACCATCACCTACCGGATGCTCACATCATGATACGGAGCTAACTTGATATTCAGATTATTAAATTAGAAAGAAGGGGGTTCTCTATGAAACGTTCCAAAGCGCGCCTTAGAAGAATCGGCATGACGTTGGCCTTGTCGTCGGCGCTGGTCGCAGCCGGCTGTACGTCGGGAGGAGCAGGAAAAGACGGGGCCGCCGGCGAAACGAAGGAAGGAGAGGCCGCCGTCCAAACCGTGAAAGTGTACATGAGCGGAGGGGCCAAATTTCCGGAGGGCGAAGATTACAATCACAATCCGTGGATCGAGATGGTGAAGAAGGAGACCGGCGTCAAGCTCGAGATCGAAGCGGGCCCTGCCGAGACGAACGAATTCATGAACAAGCTGAGCCTGAAATTCGCTTCGGACGATCTTCCGGATCTGTTCGTCATCCCGAGCTCCAGCCAAACTTGGCTGATGGAAAACGCGAAGCTCGGCGCCATCATGGCGCTGGACGGCAAGCTCGACAAGTATCCGAACCTGAAAAACGCGGTATATCCCGAAGCGTGGGACGCCGTCCGATACGAAGGGAAAACGTACGCCATTCCCGTCCTGAACGACGGCAACACGGGAACCGACAACGTCTACATCCGCAAGGATTGGCTGGATAAGCTGAACTTACCGATCCCGAAGACGCTCGACGATTTCGTCGAGGTGGCCAGAGCGTTCCGCGACCGCGATCCCGACGGGAACGGCAAAGCCGACACGTACGGCATGATCGCCTATGACACCATGCTCGGATGGTCCCACCTGTTCGGAGCGTTCGGCGTCATCCCCGGTTTCTGGATCGAGAAAGACGGCAAGATCGTGCAGTCCGACATCCAACCGGAAATGAAAGAGGCGCTCGCCTTCATCCGCAAGCTGCACGAGGAGAAGCTGCTCGACAACGAGTGGCCGGTGACGAAAAAGGCGGCGTACAACGAAAAAGTGGCCACCGGCAAGGCCGGATTGTACGAGGGCAACTGGGCCGCTACGCGCAGCGAACTCTTGACAAGCGCGAAAAACGATCCGAAGGCCGAATGGATCGCCATCGCTCCTCCCGTCGGTCCCGGCGGCAAACAGGGCGTTTTCGGCGATCCGAGATACAAGACGTTCGCCGTCATTTCCAGCAAGGCGAAAAACGTCGATGCCATCCTCCGGTTATTGGACTGGGAAGCCGTTCCCGAAAACCGCGACAAGTTTGTCTTCGGGTTCGGCCAGTACGGCGAAGGATTCATGTACACCAAAGAAAACGGAAAACTGAAACTGAATTTCGAAAACCACAACAAGTACGGTTACCGGCAGCAGTTTATGTTCATGCAGCCGAAGGAATTGAACGATCGAAAGATGGAATCGCTGGGCGCCGAATTCAAGCTGGTCGAATATATCAACAACTCGGTGCGTTACGGCATCCGCAACGCGTTTACCGGGGGGCCGACGCCCTCCATGATCGAATACGGAAGTTCCCTGGACAAACTGCGTGACGAGACGTTCACCAAAATCGTCGTCGGCGAGTCGCCGCTTGATGCCTTTGACGAATTCGTCAAAACCTACAAAGCCAAAGGCGGAGACAAAATTATCCAGGATGTGGAAAACTGGGCCAAAACCAAATCATCGACTTAAAAAGACGGGTGACGCAGATGAAGAAGGTTTTTGTTTGGCGAAACAATCCGACAATCAAATCGCAGATGGCAAAAATCGTCATAGGAAACCTGCTTCTGTTCACATGCGTCACTTTTTCGTTAATTTGGTGGTTTCAATCGGTCCTCGAGGAAAAAATCATCGCCTCGGCCAAGCAGTCGGCGGAAGCGATGAGCGGAGCGCTGGACGGTTATATCAAGAACAACATCCGTTTGGCGGACACGATCGCCGCCAATCCCGAGCTGCGGAAGCTGCTGCAGGAAAGCCGCGATTTCGCCGATGCCGGCGCCGTCTGGTCGTTGGCGGAAATACTCAACCAGCTGAAGGGGTATTCCGCGGTCAACGATTTCATTCACTCCATCGGCGTTTACAATCCGGCGTCCCGCAAAATGCTGACGACCGCCGACGGCATCTACACGCTGCCCGCCGGCGAAAATCCCGAGTGGCTGGATACGGCGAGGAAGCTTCGCCAGGCTCCCTTGTTCGGCACCAATTTGCCTTACGCCACACCCGACTTCTCGCAGGGACAGCCGGTCTTCAGCGTCGTTCGCCTGCTGCCGTCCGCGGACAGCGACAACGTGCTGTTCGTCAACAGCCGCCTCAGTGTGTTCGGCGACCTGATCGGCGAGCCGGGCTTGTGGCATGACACGGGCATTGTGATCCGGGATGCGGCCGGCAATAGCGCGTACACCGCCGGAAACCCCGCGGTGCGTTCCGTTGCTTCGCCCCAGTCCCTGAGCGGCGGGAACGCTTACGGAAAGATGTCGATCGACGGCCAATCGTTTATTCTGGTTGACAAAACGTCCGATCTCACCGGCTGGCGCGTCGAGGTTTACATTCCGGAACAGCAAATCATGCGCGACGTCCAGGTGATGAAGCGGATCGTTCTGATTCTGTTATCCGCGCTGGGCGTACTGTCGGTGACGCTGTTCACGCTCTTCTATTTGCGGCTGTCCACGCCGATCTGGCAGCTGATTCAGAGCATGAAAAGGGTGGAAAAGGGCGATCCGCTTGTTCCCGTGCCGATTTCCCGCAGGGATGAACTCGGATTTTTGCAGGAGCGATTCAATCAAATGATCGTCAACGAACAGCGGATGCGCCGGGCGATCTACGAGGAGCGGCTGCACAAGCAGGAGATCGAACTGAAGTTTCTGCAGTCGCAGGTGAATCCGCATTTTCTTTACAACACGCTGGATTCCATTTATTGGGTGGCGGAGGAGAGCGGCGTGGAGGAAATCAGCGACATGGTGCTGGATTTGTCCCGGTTTTTCCGGTTGAGCCTGAGCCGGGGCAAAGAATTCGTCACCGTCGAGGAAACGGTCGAGCACCTGAAATGCTATCTCCGCATTCAGCAATTTCGCCATCCGGAAAAGCTGCAGGTGTGCTGGGACGTCGATCCGGACGCGCTGTCCTTCAAGGTGGTCAAGCTGATGCTGCAGCCTGTCGTGGAAAACGCCGTCATCCACGGGCTGGAAGCGGCGCCGGAAACGGGTCGCCTGTCGATTGTCATCCGCAAAAAAGGAGGCTGTCTGCACTGTTCCGTCACCGACACCGGCGTCGGGATGGAGAAGCAGCGGCTGCGGGAGGTGCTGGCCGAAATCCGCAAGGATGAAGGGCACGGTCACCGCACTTATGGCTTGAAAAATTTGTACCAGCGCCTGCGGATTTTGTACGGATCCGGGATGCGCTTCCGGATGGCGAGCAAGCCGGGGGCGGGAACGAGGGTCAGCATCGATATCGAATTGAGCCGCTTGGAGGGGGGAGTCCCATGATGATGAAGGTGATCATTGTCGAAGACGAACCGAAGGTCCGCAAAGGTTTGTCCGAAGCCGTCGACTGGCGGGAACACGGAATGGAACTCGTCGGAACCGCGTCCAACGGGCAGGAGGGGCTGGAATTGTTCGAGCGGGAAAGCCCGCATCTGGTTATCTGCGACATCCGCATGCCGGTCATGGACGGATTGAGCATGGCCGAGGCGGTGCTGGAGAAGGACGGAGAAACCCGGATCCTGATTTTGAGCGGATACGACGAGTTCGAATACGCCCAGCGCAGCGTGGCGCTCGGGGTGAAGAACTATTTGTTGAAGCCGGTGGGCAAGAAGCAGTTTTTGGGGGAACTGATCCGGATTCGCACGGAATGGCTGGCGGAAAAGCAGGAGCGCAGCCGCGTGGAACAATTCGCGGGAAAGCTGAAAAGTCAGTTGCCCGTTCTCCGGACGGCATTTCTCGAGGAATGGCTGAACGGGGCGGTGCCGCCGCAGATGACGGCGCTGGAAGAAAATTTCGCGTTTCTGGACATTTCGGTCGATCCCCGCGACAACTTGTCGGTGGCCGTGTTCGAAATGGATACGGAGGAGAACGGCGAGTACACGAATGCCGAAGCGCGTCTCTTGCAGTTCGCCGTGAACAATATCGCCCAGGAGCTGCTCAACGGCTGCGGCCTGGCGTATCTTCGGGGCAACGGTCAGACGGTCGTGCTGTTTCAATCGGTCTCCGACGGCGATCCCGACGAATTGATGGTTTGGGCGGAGAAAACGCGGCGGGAGATCACGCGCCTTTTGAAAGTGGATGTTACCGTCGGCGTCAGCACCCGTTCGGCTCCCGTCGAAGAAGCGCCGGGATTGTTCCGCGAAGCGTTGGACGCCCTCAGGCTGAAGCTGACATTCGGCTGCGGGCTCGTGCTGCATGAAGGAATGGCACAGCCGTCGGGCGATCAGGCGCCGGTGCTGCACGAAGCGAACCGCACGCTGCTTGCCCACTGCGTGGAGACGTCGGACACGGAGCGGGTGCAGGCGCTGATCGGCGACGTGTTCGCGAGGGCGAAATCAGCGTCCGCCGACTATCTGGAGGAACTGTCCTACCAGTTCGCCGGACTGTACGCCTTCCTGTTGCAGCGGTTGGGCCTTAATCTGCGTGCCGTGCTGAACGAACAGGAAACGGAGCGGTTTCGCCATCCGGAGCGGTTTCGCACCATGCAGGAGATGAGGGATTGGTGGATCGCCCAGTTCACCCGGTTGTGCTCCCGCTACGACGGCGTCCGCAGCGACCGCAAGGCGCGGCTCGTGCAAAGCGTGGAAGACTATGTCGAGGAACATATCGAGGAAAACATCACGCGCGAGGAGGCGGCCCGGCACGTGCACATCAACGCTTCTTACCTGAGCCGCCTGTTCAAGGAAGTGAAGGGCGAAGCGTTCTCGGATTACGTCGTCCGCCGGAAAGTGGAGAAGGCGATTCGACTGTTCAGGGAAAACAAAGCGATGGTGTACGAGGTCGCCGACCGGCTGGGTTACAAGGATCCGAGCTATTTCGCCCGGGTGTTTAAAAAGTATACGGGAAAAAATCCGTCGGATTTTCAATAGCAGGAGGATGAACATGGTCGCAGAAAGAAGCGCCGACATTGTGATTATCGGCGGCAGCACGGGCGGGTGCGCCGCCGCCATGGCCGCCGCCCGCATGGGACGCACGGTCCTGATGCTGGAGGATAGCGAATGGATCGGGGGGCAGCTGACGAGCCAGGCCGTTCCGCCGGACGAGCACCACTGGATCGAGCAGTACGGCTGCACGCTGTCCTACCGCAAGTTTCGCGAAAACGTCAGGAACTACTACAAACGGAACTTTCCGCTGACGGAGCGGGCGCGGACGCACCCGCTTCTCAATCCCGGCAACGCCATGGTGAGCCGGATCAGTCACGATCCGCGGGCGGCGCTGGCGGTTCTCCGCGAGATGCTCGCCCCGTACGAATACAGCGGAAAGTTGACGGTGCTGACCGGATGGCGCCCCGTTTCCGCGGAAACGGACGGCGACCGGGTCCGCTCCGTGACTCTGCGTCATGAGGACGGGAGCGAGCTGACGGTGACGGGAACATATTTTTTGGATGCTACCGACTGCGGCGACCTGTTGCCGCTTGCCGGAGCGGAATACGTGACCGGCTCGGAATCCGCGGCCGAAACCGGGGAACCGCATGCGCTTGAGGGCGCGGCCCGGCCCGACGACATGCAGGCGATCACGTACTGCTTTGCGGTGGATTACCTGGAGGGCGAAGACCATACGATCGACAAGCCGGAGCAGTACGACTTCTGGCGGTCCTACCGGGCGGAATTTTGGCCTGCGAACCAGCTGAGCTGGATGTCTCCGCAGCCGCAGACGCTGAAGCCGGTGGAATACTCCCTTTTTCCCCGCGGGGATCTGTTCTCGCTTTGGAAATACCGCCGCATCGCGGATCGGAGCCAGTTCGCTCCCGGCACGTTCGCAAGCGACATCACGATCGTGAATTGGCCGCAGAACGACTATTGGCTGGGTCCGGTGATCGATGTCGGCGAGGAAGAACGGCGGGCGCATCTGCACCAGGCCAAACAGCTGAGCCTTTCGCTGCTGTACTGGATGCAGACCGAGGCGCCGCGGCCGGACGGCGGCATCGGGTATCCGGGCTTGCGCCTGCGCAAAGATGTCGTGGGCACCGAGGACGGTCTGGCGCAGCGGCCGTACATACGGGAATCCCGGAGAATAAAGGCGGAATTCACGGTTTGCGAGCAGCATGTCAGTCCCGACATCCTGGGAGCGCAGGGCAAGGTTCGCTTCCCGGATTCGGTGGGCGTCGGCTACTATCGCATCGATCTGCACCCGAGCACGGGAAACCGCAATTATATCGACATTCCTTGCCTGCCGTTCGAAATCCCGCTCGGGGCCCTGATTCCCGTGCGTCTTGACAACCTGATTCCGGCCTGCAAAAACATCGGAACCACCCACATCACCAACGGATGTTACCGGCTGCATCCCGTGGAATGGAACATCGGGGAGGCCGGCGGGGCGCTGGCCGCCTTCTGTCTGGAAAAAGCCGCTTCGCCGAGAGACGTTCGCCGTACGCCGGAGCTTTTGCAGGAATTCCAGAAGCGGCTGGAAAACCTGGGCGTCGAGCTTCACTGGCAGAACTGACGCCACGCGCATCGCGCCCGGTCGCGGACGGCGGCTTGACAACCGGGGCGGCCGGGAGGCCTGGGCCGAATCGGCAACTTAGGAGATATCACGGAAACAAGGGGGAATGGGCGAAATGGCCAAAAGCATCGCCGTCATCACCGAACAGGACAGCGATTTGCTGCAAGCATTATACCGGACGGGGGCAAAAATTGACGTTATCCGTCCCGCGGAAGTATCGGGGACAAGACTGGAAGGCTGCGACGCCGTCGCCCTGCTGGGCGGCGCGAGCGACGAACCGTTGCTGCTCGGGGCCGGGCAGCGGATGGCGGTAGAGAACGAACTGCGCAAGGGGAAGAAAGTATTCGCGGAATTTGTGGCCAGCATCGGGAACGTCTACTGCAATCCTGCCGAGAGCACCCGATATCATCGGCTGGCGTGCTGCGGGGAAACGATCCCGGGGCTGGAACCGGGCGTTCTGATCGACGACCAGTGCGGACAGCGCCTGCGCCCCCATGCCATCGCCTGCTCCCGCACGAAGCCGCTGTTGCAATATGTGAAGGTGCACGCGCACGACCGCATCGCGATGACGGACGAATGGCTGGAGCAGGTGTCCGATCGGGCGCTGTGGTTCGAGGAGCCCCGCAATTTGCTCGTCTGCGCCTTCCGGTTGAGCATGTACGTGCGGGCGCGTTTCTCGCCGTTCAGCCTGGCCAAGCGGCTCGTCGAATTTGTCGCCGGATGGCTGACGGACGAAAGCGTCGATCTTTCCGATACGCCGCCGGTTTATAGCGCAGGCGGCCTTGGCTCGGGCGAATCCGCGGCTTCTTTTTCGGAGGAGCGGACCCGTCTGACGGCGGAACGCGCCATGCGCTGGTTTGAAGAAGCTCAAATCTTGCGCGACGAGGGCCGGGAGGGCGCGCTGGAAGGGCTCGGCACGGAAGTATATCCGGATGGCCGCCAACGGGTAAGCACCATTCTCCGCGCCGACTGCATGGGCGAAATCGCGTTGGCCTATTATCTGCACGGAATGGCGACCGGCAGCGGGCGAAGCCGGCAAATTTCCGACAACCTGGCGGCCTATGTTTTCGAGCATTACATGTGCCGCGAGGAAGGTCCCTTGTACGGCATGATGCGTTGGACGAACGAAGCGTGGGGCGTCTGCTACCAGGACGATGCGGCCCGCGCCATCATTCCGCAGATGTTGAAATGTCTGTACGACGGGACGGACGCCTATCTGCAGGATTGCGCCGACATCCTCCGCTTTCTGGTCCGCACGACCGGAACGGACGGCACGAGGGTGTTTCGCACGGACAACATCGCGCTGAACGACGAAGCGCTGCACAAGCTTCGGACGAGGCCGGGCGGCCTGCCGAGCGCCCACTACAACGCCTACTACCATGCGGCCCTGTTCCTTGCGTACAAACTGACGAACGAAGAAGAGTTTTTGACCGTCGGCGCAAAAGGGATAGAGACGATCATGGGCGTTTATCCCGACACGAAAAGAGAGCAAAGCGAAACCGAGGAGTACTGCCGCCTCATCCTTCCTTTGAGCTGGCTGTACTGGGCGACGGGAGACAAAAAGCACAAAGCGTGGTTGTACCGCGTCACGGACGACCTGCAGCGCTTCAAACACGCTTCCGGCGGCTATCTGGAATGGGATTCGGGTTACCGGGCGTCCATGCGCCACGCGGTCGGGGAGGGGGAAAGCTCGCTCATCGCCAAAAACGGAGACCCTGTCGTCGACTTGCTCTATTCCAACAACTGGCTGCCGATGGCCTTCATGCAGGCGTATCTCGTCACCAAAGACGAACGATTCGTCGGGCTGTGGGAAGAGTCCGCGGCGTTCATGGCTTCCGCCCAATTATATAGCGGCAACAAACAGATTGACGGCGCCTGGGCGAGGGCGTTCGACGCGGAAAAGCGGGAGGTGCTCGGTTCACCGGCGGACGCGGGATGGGGACCATGGGCGATCGAGTCCGGCTGGACGGTCGCGGAAATCGCTTCCGGCCTGTGGACGGGGCTGCTTCGCGAGCGGCTGCTCTCCCATTACTGACCCGCTGTCGGAAATCGGTGAGCTATCCGGCATATGAGTCGCGAATCGCAACGCATGCGCCCGCATTGGATGTCCGGGATGGCCGGGATGGTCAGGACGGCGGAATCGGGGGCATAGCGGGAAAACAACATCGTAACAGGGAGGTTTTTTCGTGAAACGCAAATCATGGATTGCGGCGCTTTTGTGCCTGTTGATCGTATCGGAGGCGGCGCCGGCCGCGCACGCTTACATACCCAAACAGGACGAAAAAGCGGACGGCGCCAGCAACATCATGCTGGTTTACGCGGGATACTACGATCCGCGCAATTACAACGGACAGGAAATCGGCGTCTGGGACCGGGAAAAATTTCTTCCCTACGTCGCCCATTTGAACGAGCGCGGCCGGCCCGACGACGCCTTCTTCGATTCGTTCCTGTTTCTGGGTCTTAAGACGCCTCTCGGCGGAAGCCTGCATCGCTACTACTCCTGGGTGCAGGATTCCCATCCGGGAACGAAGGCGGACTGGGAGTGGATTCTCGATCGGATGTTCGTCAAAAATCAGCAGCTGGACGCGCTCGATCAGGCCGTGCGGCAGGTCGGCGCGCAGCTTCACGATCCCGACATGCAGGTCAAGGTGTACATGGTGTTGCCGTTTCCGGACTCGAAAAGCACGCAATTCGGCGATCTGGACGGAGACGGGCAGACGGACAGCCTGGAAAGTCTGGAAAACCGCAACAAGGCGGTTTCCTGGTACATCGACGAGTTCATCCGCCGATTCCAGGCCGCCAACTTCGCCCACCTGAAACTGAGCGGCTTTTATTGGATGCAGGAAGACCTGGATACGTCCGTTCCGGGAGAGCTCGATAACATTCGTTATACGGTCGGATATTTGCACGACAGAGGCTTGAAGCTCGGCTGGATTCCCTGGTCCGGCGCAGCCATGAAGGGACAAGGCAATGCCGCCGGCTTCGATTTCACGATCATTCAGCCCAACCATTACATGAATGCGAATACGACCATCGACCGGATCCGGGAAACGGCCGATCTGGCGAACCGCTCCGGGGAAGGCGTGGAAATGGAGTTCGATGCCCGTGTGCTGGAAAGCCCCTGGCATCTCCAGGCGATGCGCGATTATTTAATCGGGGGCGTCATGTACGGCTACATGAACCAAGCTCTTACCGCGTATTATCAGGACGTTTACGGTCTGTACGATCTGTATCACAGCGACAATCCGCGCGGCCGCCAGCTTTATGACGACGTGTACCGGTTCGCCAAAGGAATCTACACGCCGCCGACGGGGAATTTGCAAGGACGGGTCGTTGACGCTGACGGGCATCCGTTGGCCGGGGCCCGCATCGCGAGCGACGGGCGGGAGACGTTCAGCGATAGCGACGGGTATTACCGGTTTGACGGCCTGTACGCGGTGGACCATACGTTTACGGTAACGAAAGCGGCCTACGGGGAGTTCTCGTTTACGGTCGGCATTGCCGCCGGACAGACGGCGGAGAAAGATGCCGTGCTGGCGCAAATTCCCGTCGAGCATCCGGACGATCCGAAGATCGTTCTCGACGATTTCGAAGGAGACGTTCTTCGGGCGACGGCGGACAACGCGAAAAGCCTGTCGATCAATACCGACCCGCGCTTCGTTGCCTCGGGGACAAAGTCGCTGAAGGCGGACTTTACTACGCAATTCCGCAATTTCCGGGTGTATCTGAAAGCGGGCGCTTCCTATACGCAAACCGACTGGAGCGGGTACGATGCGGTGACCGCCGACGTATACAATCCGACGTCCGTCACCCAGTATGTAGATCTGGAATTTTTGGATAACGCCCTGTCCTGGGGCCGTTCCTACAGCAAACGCTTCGAGCTCGCGCCGAACGGCTGGACGCATCTTTCCCTGCCGATTCAGGAGATCGCCAAGGCGCCGAACTTCAACATTCATGACGTAAGGCAGATGTCGTTCAACCAGAAGCTGCAGGACCCGTACCATTTGCCGAATACGCTGTACATCGACAACGTGCATTTGGTCCGGTACCGGGCGCAGCAAACTCCCGACTACGCGGTGAAGCTGCCGGCCCAGCCGCAATTGCTCGATATCGGGCAAAGCCTTGCGCCGCAGGTTGTCGAACGCAATACGGGCGAAGCGGTTCCGAACGCCGACGTCCGGTACACGACGAGCGATCCCGTCGTGATTCACGTAAACGCCGACGGCACGCTGACGGCGGTCGGCCCCGGAACCGCCACAATTTATGCCAAAGTCGGAGAAATCGCCGCCTTATCCGCGACGGTGGAAGTATCGTCATGGACGAAGTTCGACCTGCAACCGCAAAATGATCGGCTGCAAGTCGGAGAAACCTCCAAAATAACGGCCAAGGCGAATTTTCAAAACGGATTCGCCGTGCCGTTCGCGCCGGAAGACATTATATGGAACGTGGAAGGCGATGGCTTGCTGGTAACCTCTCAACAGGGCGCCACCCTGTCGTTCCAGGCGGTTTCCAAAGGCGTCGTATGGGTGGAAGCGACCTTGCGCTACAACGGGAAAACGATGAAAGCCCGCACGAAGCTGCAAATCAAGTAACAGAAAAGAATCGTCAGTATCAACCGCAAAATGAAACGAGCCTGACACACCAATGGGGTCGCCCGGTCAGGCTCGTTTTTTTGCTTTCTGACGCTGCGGGTTTGCCGGTCCGCCGATGCCCGCATTTGGTCACAATAGTGCTTGATTTTGCACTATATTCATCTACATCGCGAAGGCGTTCATTTATACAATGAAATCGTTATGAATTTCAAGCGTACAACCCGGAAAGGCGGTGTCAAGACTAACGGTTTTTGCGGTTGTTCGTCAGACGTATCCATCAAAAAGGGGAGGAAAGCAAATCCATGACGAAATTGGGAAAAGTATCGTCCATCCTGCTTACGTTGGCTCTTGTTTGCAGCGTCGCGTTGGCAGGCTGCTCCGGCGGTAAAGAAGAGAACGCCCAGGGCACCGACGGCTCGGGAACAAAAACGGCGGAGCGCGTCAAGCTGAAAATGTTCATGGGCAACTCGGGAATGGCGCATCCGGACGGAGTCGATCCGAGCAACAACCCGTATATCAATTTCATTAAAGACAAGGCGGGCGTGGATCTCGAGCTCGAAGTACCGGGGTATCAGGATTTCAAAACGAAATTCAACCTGATGCTCTCCTCCGGCACGCTGCCGGATCTCGTCCATACCTGGTATCCGACGGACGCGTATTTGAGCGCAGATCAGGGCGCTTTCCTGGATCTGAAGAAGTTTTACGACCAATCGGACGTCGTGAAAAAAGTAATCACGCCCGAGATGATGGAGATGGCCAAGTCGCCGAGCGGGCATTATTACCGCATTCCGATGCGCAACACGTCGGCTCCTCAAGGGTCCGGCGTAGCGGTCCGTTACGACCTGCTGGTTAAGTATAACAACGGCAAGTATCCGGAAACGCTCGATCAATGGATCGATCTGATGAGAAGGATTCATGCGGCCGAGCCGAACAGCATCGTCATGTCCAACCGTGTCGCCAACCAGGATACGGCGCTCGGATTCGGCGGACTGCCGATTTTCGCCTGGTACGGAGCCCTTCCGTATCAATACCGGGTTCAAGGCGGCAAGGTGTACAGCACGTTCCAGCTGCCGGAATACAGGGCTGCGGTGGAAACGATGAAACAACTGTACGATGAAGGGATTTTGGATAAAGAATTCGCCACCAACGACAATGCCAAGTACGGCGACAAGAAAACGAACAAAAACGTGCTGCTCGAGTACAACAACGCGGACCAATACATCCCGACGGGGATGCCGAAGCTGCCGCAGGACAAGGACAAGGAAT
>Ga0310832_101123_pt1 | contig 12895 bp, 12 predicted proteins | sample WT_ome_7_FD_201303 | JGI IMG/M metagenome (GOLD analysis project Ga0310832, IMG submission 201303) | Sorghum-adapted microbial communities enriched on wild type (WT) sorghum from Joint BioEnergy Institute, Emeryville, California, United... ...
ACGTGCCCGCTCAACTGGTTGTCGGAGGATCAGGAGGGGACGAACATCGTCGATGCGGCCGTCAACTCCTGCTTCTTCCCGCTGTACGAGGTCGAGCGCGGCGTGACGAACATTACGTACAATCCGGAGGAGAAAAACAAAAAGGTGAGCGTCGCCCAATGGCTCGGCATGATGGGCAAGACGAAGCACATGCTCAAGCCGGAAAACGCGGAAGCGCTGGCGGACTTCGAGCGCGAAGTCGAGCGCCGCTGGAACGTGCTGAAGGCGAAGCACGAAAACCCGTATTTGTAAGAATCGACGAACGAATGGGGGGCACGGACCGAGATGGGGCCGTGCCTCTTTCTCTGTTCGGGAAAGGGGAAAATGCGCATGCCTTATGTGCTCAAGCACGAAAGAACTTCGGAGCTGTTCGCCTGCAAGCTGATCAACCGATACGACCTGCCGTATTACGGCGTCAAGGATTGGGAGGACGAAGCGACGGCGGAAAGCGACCGCGGGCCGTTTCTGGCCGCGCGCCAAGCGGAGGACGCGGACGCCTGGCGCGTTGTCGAGATCGAAGAGATGAAGCTGAAAATGGCCAACGTGAAGTTGAAAAACGACCCGTCGAACCGCGTATTTCTCGACGATGACGGCTCGCTGCGCGTGGAGAAGCGTTCATAGCGGGAAGAATAGAGGGCCGCGGCGTTCAGCCGTCGGCCCTTGCTATGTCCGGTCGATGCCGGTGCGCCGCCCAAGCATCCGCTTTCGTTGATTGTCCGTATCGATCCGTTAACGTTTCCTGTACAGCGGGTAATCGGTTCGGCTCGGCACTTCGATCGCGATGAGGCGGAGCGTCTCGTCCGCACCGGCTTTCAGCACGACGTCGAGGCCGGCTTCCGCGTCGATGACGGCGAACTGTTTCGCTTCGAACGATTGCTCCGGCGAACTTTCGACCGAAGACGCGATCGAGCCCGAGCCGCGAATCGCCAGCGCGGCCAACGAGCGGCCGGCTTTGAGCGGATAAGCGTACTGCGCGCCCGGCGTCACCGCGATATCGTACATGCGCGCGTCCACTGTCAGCTGCACCGGCGAGCCTTCGCCGATGACGGTTTTGACCTCGGCTCCGCCTGCCGACGCCAGCGGGAACTCCTCGTGCTCGAACTGGTAATAGGCGGGCTGGCGCAGTCTCGCCTGGCGCAAGTCGGGCTCGAACCAGATTTGGAACCCTTCCATGTCGGGGCCGACAAACCGCTCTTCATGATAGACGCCGGAGCCGGTCAGCATTACCTGCGCGCCGCCGGGTCCGACGGTGCTCCTTGTTCCGAGGGAATCGCCGTGCTCGGCTTTTCCGTTTACGACATAGGTCATAATTTCGAACGCCTGGTGCGGATGCGGCGCGATGTAGCCTTCCTGCGGCGCGAACGCCCACGCCCAGTAAAACAGCGGGCCGACGCGGTCGACAGCGCCTCCTTCCCCCGGAAAGCCGATCGGTTTCTGCTCCGTGATGCGTCCTCCATCGAATGCGCCGGTGCCTTGCATGTCGGGTGTGTATAGGCGGATTGCGCTGCTCATCATAGACATCTCCTTTTTTAAAACGATATTAGGATTCCATACCGCTTACGCGGGAATACATGCGAGGTGCGGCATTTCGCTGCCCGGTATAACGGACGCCGCTACTTGAAGCTTTGTTCCGCGGCCAGGCCCAGCTTCCTTAGCAGCGCCGTCGCCTGCTTCCGTTCCTCAGGCGACAAGCCTTGAACGGCCGCTTCGATGACGGCGGCATGGTCGGGAAAGACGTTTTCGATAAACGCTTTGCCTTGTTCCGTAATTTCCGCGTACCAGACCCGGCGGTCTTCCGGGCAGCCGACCCGCACGACGAAGCCTCTTTTCACGAGCTTGTCGACGACGTACGTAATGTTGCCGCTCGTCATCAAAATTTTGCAGCCGATCTGCTGGAGCGGCTGACGCCCTTTGTGATACAGCAGCTCGAGGACGCCGAACTCGGTCGGGTTCAGACCGTGCTTGCGAATGCTGCGGTCGGAATGGGCGTTGACCCACTGGTACGCGCGGGACAGCACGATGAACAGCTGCAAGGAATCGGCTCTCGTCTTGTCCAAGACGGCCGCGCCTCCTTTCCCGCCGGATCGGAAGCCGCAGGCGGTCGTTCCGATCGGACGTTGTATAATCTTAATTTTAAGATAATTGTCGAAGCGGCAAATGTCAATAGCATCGGGTTCTGAACAATTTTCCCGGTTTGGGAGCCGCCGTTCCTCTTTTCTGTTATAATGATGTCGTAACGAAACGAGCGTGAAGGAGTCGGAAATGGAGCATACATCCCGAACGGAACGATATCGGCGCGAGCGCAGCCGTTCGAAACGAAGAGCCCGCAGACGGCTTGCGACGTCGGCGGTGATCGTCGCTTTTTTCGCGCTGGCGTGCATGTTATGGATATCCTACAACGGCGGCATGTTCGACCGCGGGACAGGCTTGGCCGGGACCGGCGATGAGCACGCCGCGGGCAATGGGGGAGCGGGCACAGCGCTTCCGGGTGGAACGGATAAGGGGGCCGACGCTGCAGATGCATCTCCGTCAGAATCGCACGCTCGCCCCGGCGACGGCGACGAAGGCGGCAAGACGGGTACGGCATCCGGCAAGCCGGACGATGCCGGAACGACTCCCGCAGCCGGAAGTCCCGGTACTCAGGGCGGACAAGCCGGCGACGCCGAGGCGGCGATGGACGATCCGGAGCGGGTACATATCACCTTTACCGGGGACGTCATTTTCGCCGGCAATGTGGAAGCCGTCCTGCGGAGAAACGGCTACGACTTTCCGTACAAGCACGTCCGGCCGTTTTTGGAAGACGCGGACCTGACCGTGGCGAATTTGGAAACCCCGATAACCGAGCGGGGAGAGGCGGCCATCAAGGAATACGCCTACCGTTCGTCGCCGAAGGCGCTGCCCGACTTTCGGCAAGCCGGCTTCGATGTGGTCAATCTCGCCAACAACCATATTCTCGACTACGGAACGGTCGGTCTGCTGGACACGTTCGACCATTTGGACAAGGCGGGAATCCAATGGTTCGGAGCGGGGCGCGACATTGACGAAGCGTTCCGGCCGGTCATCCTCGATGTCAAAGGAACAAAGATCGCCTTCCTCGGCTTCAGCAAAGTGGTGCCGACCGAGAGCTGGAAGGCGGGTAACAATCATCCCGGCGTGGCCGATACGTATGCGTTGAAGAAGCCGCTCGAGGCGATCCGGAACGCCAAAAAACAGGCCGATCTCGTCATCGTCGTCGTGCATTGGGGCGTCGAGCGGCAAGATACGCCGGAGAAGTACCAGAAAGATTTCGCGCGCGAATATATCGACGCCGGCGCGGACCTGGTTGTCGGCGGCCATCCCCACGTGTTGCAAGGGTTCGAAAGCTACAAGGAGAAGTGGATCGCTTACAGCCTCGGCAATTTTATTTTTACGATGAATGAAAACCCGAAGACGTGGGAAACCGTCATCTTGCAGGCGTCGTGCTCCAAAACGGACGGCTGCGCGCTGCGCGCCGTGCCTGTGCTGACGAGGCTGGCCGACCCGCAGCCGATGGCGGCCGAGGAAGCCTCCAAGCTGTACCGGCGGCTGACCGATATTTCGTTCGGCGCCGAGATCGGCGAGGGCGGCATCGTGCGCAACAAGAGCGCTTCCACGCAGCAAACCGCCGTTTTGCCAAATCCGACACGTTGACGAGAGGGGCGCTCCAATGAACGGCAGCTTGAGCGACATTCGAAACATTTATTGCGTAGGCCGAAATTACGTCCTGCACGCCGCCGAACTGGGCAACGCCGTTCCCGGCGAACCGATGTTTTTCTCCAAGCCGACTCACGCTCTCGCTTGGCTGAACGGCGGCGACATTCGGCTGCCCGCCGGCCGCGGGGAAGTACACTTCGAGACCGAACTGGTCATTCGTATCGGGCGCCAGTATGAAAGCGGCATCGCCTTGGACGAGTTGGTGGACGGCGTCGCGCTCGGCCTGGACCTGACGCTGCGCGACGTCCAAAGCGAGCTGAAAAAGAACGGTTATCCGTGGCTCGCCGCCAAAGGGTTCCTCGGCTCGGCTCCGGTCACGGCGTTCCGCCCGTTCCCCGGGCTTGCGCCGCTGGCCGCCGCGGACTTCGGCTTGCTCCGCAACGGCAAGGAGGCGCAGCGGGGGAACATTCGGGATATGGTCTTCGACATCCCGACGTTGATCGGCTATTGCGCCGAGCGGTTCGGCATCGGCCCGGGCGATCTGCTGTTCACCGGCACCCCGGCGGGTGTCGGCCCCGTATCCGAAGGCGACCTGCTGCAGCTGTATTACGCGGATGAAGTGTGGGGAGAAGGCGTCGTCCGGCTCGTCCGTTAGCGGGCCGATCCTACTTTTGATCCGCGTACTTCTCGCGGATTTGCAGCAAGGCAGGGAGCTGGTCGAAAAACACGTCGACAAGCCGCGGATCGAAGTGCCGGCCGCGCTCCTCCCGGAACAGCCGGAGGATGCGGTCGAGCTCCCACGCTTTCTTGTACACGCGATCGCTTCCAAGGGCGTCGAATACGTCGGCGACCGCCGTAATGCGGCCGTAAATATGAATGTCCTCGCCTTTTCGGCCGTGCGGATATCCTTCCCCGTTCCATTTCTCATGATGCTGCTCCGCGACGACGGCCGCCGCCTTCAAAATGTGGCGTTTGGAGTTTTTCAGCAAATGATAGCCGATCACCGTATGTCTTTTCATCATTTCGAATTCTTCGTCCGTCAGTTTGCCCGGCTTTTTCAGCACGGAGTCGGGAATCGCCACTTTGCCGATATCGTGCATCGGCGAAGCCACCTTCAAAATTTCCGCTTCCCCCTGGGCAATGCCGTATCCAAGCGCCAATATGTACGAATATTCGGCGACCCGCTTCACGTGGTTGCCGGTTTCTTTGGAACGGCTTTCGCCGATTTCTCCCATCCTGAAAATGATCTCGCGTTGCGTCTCCTCGATCTCGTGCGTGAGGAGCGCCGTTTCGATCGATTTGCCGGAGTACGAGGCGGCCAGCGACAAATTGCGCAAGTCCCGCTCGGAAAACGTTTGGCTCGGCGTCATCTTGTTGACCGCCTGGTAGCAGCCGATCACTTCGCCTTCGTTGTTGCGAAACGGGATGACCATGAGCGCCTTTGTCCGGTATCCGGTCAGCCGGTCGGTGCGCAGCGCCCCGCTCTCCAGCACGTCGCGGAACCGCTTGTCCGTATAGGCGTCGTCGATGAAAATCGGCTCCCCGGTGGCGAACGCATGGCCGACGAGCCCCGATCCGAGCGGAATGCGGAGCTCGCTGACACCGTGCGCCACTTTCGACCACAGCTCGCCTCGCTGTTCGTCCAGCAGCCATACCGTGCAGCGGTCGGCGACGACGATTTGCTTGCCCATATCGGCCATCAGCAGGAGCACGTTGTCCAGGCTGCGCTCGTTGGCGATTTTTACGGCGTAATGGAGAATGATTCCGAGCAGCTCTTCAGGCTCCGGATCCCGCAGCAAGCGCGGACCTGCGTTATCGTGCCTTTCGTGCACGCGATTCACTCCTAACACGGTTGTCGCTCTTTTCCATTTTGTATTCCGCGTAAAGGAGCTTTCTTCCTGCATCGGCGGAAAAAAATACTAGAACTTCGTCGAAAGATGACGAAAATTGTGTTGCGAGCGGGGTTCGGATGGCGCGAACAGTTTGACTGCAAGGACGCTCTAGGCGGAACGGCATCTGTCAGGTCTTTTCGCCCCGGCAGTTGCGGCGCTTTAGCGATTGGAACGTTGGCCAAACGCTAAAACGGGGCCGTCCCAAAATCATCCATGATGACTTTGGGACGGCCCCTTTCCTGGATCCGGCAATGTCGTCGGGTTATCCCGGCATAAAGGGGTTGGAAATGGCTACCGCCTGGTAAGCGTCGGCGCCGTAGTTCCAGACGACATATGCGATGACGTAACCGTAGTTGACGTTTACGCTCGTATTGTAGGGGCCGCCGTATTCGGCCCACTGCCAGCCGCCGCGCAAGTACGTGCCGGCCGGATCGGTTCTGGCGTCATCGGCGCTCTCAAACACACCGACCCAATCCCATCTGCCGAAAACCGGGGGCGTTACACTCCAGTTCAGTACGAATTTTCCATCATTCACCCCCAGACTGACGTTATACGTGATGTTTTGGTCTGACACTTGCTGCGGCGCGGGCTGGCCTTTCAACAACTTCGCTTGCTCGGCAGGATTCGCAGCTCTAGCAGACACGTTCATAAGTCGAAACACCTCCATAATTTGTAAACTGCTACTCTATCGTATCATTCCTTCGTTTTAAAAAAAATAGGTTAGTAGACACAAAAAAGTAAAAAAATTCAGAAATATTGAAAAATGGCCCAAACGGTTCAACGTTCGGGCCTGTGATCGCCAAAACTGTCGGTTTATTCGAATGGCGTCAGAAACATGCTTTGCAAATACACGCTTGCGGAAACGGCACCGTCAGCGCGAAGCCGGAGGGCCTTTGCTGACCCAGAACGTAATGCGGACGCTTTTGGAAACTTGGCTGTCCGGCTCAGGCTCCTGCTTGAATACGGTGCCTGCCGTCCTCTCGTTTGGCTCCAGGAAAAATTGATAATGAAGTCCGGCGGCGAGCGTCCGTTTCTCGGCTTCCTCCCGCGTTAAGCCGATCAGCGACGGCATCGTCACGGTGTCGGCCGAATCGGGATTCGCGGGCGGATCGGGATCGGCAGGCGGATTGGGATTGGCAGGCGGAGCGGATTTCTCCGTCCGATTGCCGCTATTGTCCGGCGCCTGCTCGTTTCCGGCTGAAGAGGATGTCGGCCGCTCTTTGACCGGCTCGTCGGCCTGGCTGCTTTCGGCATCGGCAGGGGGCATCGCCGCCGGCTTGTCCTTCGGCCCGAGCGATCCGATGAGCAGGGCGAGGACGCCGACGAAGACGGCAATGCCGATCGCCGAAAGCGTTACGCCGATCGACAGCCTCTTGCCGAAGCGGGAAATCCGCCTCCATCCGGCCGCCCGCTCCCTTGCCATCGGCGCTTCGTCGTCGGCCTCCCGCTGCGCTTCGCCATTTGCCTCGTAATCCACCCGCTCGGGGGGAAATTGAACATGCGGCTCCGTGTGAAATTCCGGATGTAGCGGCTTGCCGCCGGGAGCGAACGGTTTTGCGGTTTGCCCGGAAAGCGACGAAAGCTGCTGGACGAACGAGACGAGCGTGCTTTGTTCGTTCCACGCTCCGGCGATGGCGGACATGACGGCGTCCTTTTGCGCGGGGGACCATGTTTGCATGTGCCGCCACAAATGCGCGATGGCCGTCTCGGCATCGCCGGGGGCCGATTCGGAGCCCGCGGCGAGCCGGTACAGATGGCGGCCCAATTGGAGCGCCGGCCGCTCCTGCGGCTCGCGAACGCTCCAGCTGTCGATGACGAGCAGCCGGTTGTCGTCGGTGACCCAAATGTTGTCCGCCGCCAAAGAAAACCGCAGCGGCCGTTCCTCCGCCGCGGCGAGCAGCGACCGGCCGAAATCGCCGACTATAGCTGCCGCCTCCCGCAGCGGAAGCGCGCGCCGCCTGATGCATTGCAGCAGCGGGGCGCCCGGCTTGGCATGCAGCACGACCCGCACCGTTTCCGCATCGAACTCGACGTCCATAATCGGCAGAAACGGCGACAGGCCGTCCGCCTGGGAGGCATCCCGCAGGCTGCGGACGTAAGCGGCGGCCTGCTGTTCTCCGCGTACGGGGACTTCGTACAGGAAGACGGGACGCTGCAGCGATACGTCCTTGCCGGCGTACAACCGTCCGCCGAACAAAGTCGAGATAAATTCGTTTTGTTCATATCGATCCGAAATCGGCTTCATTTGAATTCCCCCTTTGTCGGATCGGATGCACCATAGTTTTCGTGAAAGGCGGGGCCGTTTCGGGGAGGAAGCGCGAAACGCGGGCGCTTCACGCGACCGGTGCCGCCGGCGATGGAGACGGAAGCCGGTGGGCGGGCCGCAATCTACGGCGGCTCTGCGGCTCTGGGTCGAACGCTATCCGAGCCGGAGCATAGGCTCGAGTCCGGGCCGCGGCTCGGGTGCGCCGGGACGAATTACAGCTCGGGATTGTCGCTAATTTGTACAAATTCGTCCAGGCTGAGATCCGCCTTGGACTGGTTGCACAAATGGCATGCGCAGACGCAGTTGGCCGGCGTTGTATGCCCTCCTTTGGCGCGGGGCAGCAGATGATCGATCGTGTCGCCATACCCGCCGCAATAAAAGCACGTATACCGGTCCCGCGTCAAAATGTAGCGGCGAAACGCCTTGTTACTGTACAACCGGCGTATCGTATGGCGATTGACGACGACGGCGGCGCGCTCGCGCACGAGGGTGACGGCTGTTTCCAAGTCAGTTTCCTGCTGCCAGCGCCGTCCTTTGTCGGTCCGGCCGCGCATGCGAATGATCCCGCTGCGCGTCGGCCTCAGCACGGCCGCTTCCGGCCCTTCCGGCCGCGGAGGCAGCGCGGGCAGCGCCGGAAGCGGCCGCCGGAGGCGCGGCCGCGGCAACGCCGCGTCGGCTTGCGCCGCGCCGGCTTGCGTCGCACCGGCTTGTGCCGCGTCGGCCTGGGCCGCGCCGGCTTGCGGTGCGCCGGCCTGGGCCGCGCCAGCTTGTGCCGCGCTGGCTTGCGGTGCGCCGGCCTGCGCCGCACCGGCTTGCGCCGCGCCGGCCTGCGTCGCACCGGCTTGTGCCGCGTCGGCCTGGGCCGCGCCGGCTTGCGCCGCGCCGGCCTGGGCCGCGCCAGCTTGTGCCGCGCTGGCTTGCGGTGCGCCGGCCTGCGCCGCACCGGCTTGCGCCGCATCAGCCTGCGCCGCGCCGGCTTGCGCCGCATCGGCTTGCGCCGCGCCGGCCTGCGCCGCGCCGGCTGCGCCTGCGCGAGCTGCCGCCGCTTTGCGCTTCTTCTTGCGCCGCGCCTTCCTGCCGGTCGCGCCGGCCGCCTCAGTTGCCGAAGCAACCGCTTCAACGGCTGCGGCTGTCTCCCCGCCTTCGCCGACCCGCGCGGCGGCTGCGCCCGCTTCGTCCTCCTGCGCGGCCGCGGGCGCCGCGATTTTCGCCGACCGGCGGCAGTCCCGGCAAGTTCCCCGCCGGCCGGTTTTGCCCGCCCGTCTGCCTGTGCGCCGAAGAAACTCCGATAGCGGCTTCAGGTCTCCGCACCGCACGCATCGTTTCGAGGAGGGAGGCTCTTCGTTCGTCGAATTCGTCCGCGAATCGTGACCCGGTTCCCGGTCCATCGTTTACCACTCCAAGTTGCTTGTCGTATCGGCCGAAAAGTCCGTTACGACTATTGTACCTGTTTCGCGCGAAATTGCATACGTCCGGCGGAGGCGTCCCCGCCGCAAACGGCTCCCGGGGCGCGGCGACGATCGGCTCGAAGCGCAGCCGACGCTTAAAAAGTTGACTCCTTGCGCACGGCGTGTATCATTAGGTCGAGAATCGAATTCGGATGGCGGGCGAGAGGGGAAGGGGCTTATGGAATGGATGATCGGCTTGGCCGGAAGCGTGGCGATCGCGGGAGCGGCGTATGCGAAACGTTCGTTGTCCGGCTCCGGATTTGCGGCGGCGGTCGTGCTCGGGACGGTGATGTACGCGCTCGGAAGCGCCGTCTGGTTCGGCACGCTGATCGCGTTTTTCGTCTCCTCGTCCATACTGAGCAAATGGAAGAAGCAGAAGAAGCTTCGGGCGGAGAGCGCCTACGAAAAAACGGACCGGCGCGACGCCGGCCAGGTGGCGGCGAACGGCGGTTTGGCGCTGCTTCTGTGCGCGGGATATGTTTTGTGGCCGCATCCGCTTTGGTGGTATGCGTTTCTGGGTGCGATGGCGGCTGTGAACGCCGACACGTGGGCAACGGAAATCGGCGGCTTGAGCGCCAAGCCGCCGAGGTCGATTTTGACGGGCCGCCGCGTAGCCGCCGGGACGTCCGGAGGTGTCTCGGCGCTCGGCCTCGCCGCGTCGATGGCAGGCGGCTTATTTGTCGGTTTGGCCGCCTGGCTGCTGCTCGTGCTCGTATCGGGCCAGTCGGCGCCGGACGCCTCCGGCGGGCCGGAGGACGCGGTTCGCCTGCCGGTCTGGTGCGCGGCCGCCTGGATTGCCGGCACGATCGGCTCGCTCGCCGACTCGCTGCTCGGCGCGACGGTGCAGCTCACGTACCGCTGCGCCGTTTGCGGCCGCGACGTCGAGCAGCGGCGCCATTGCGGGCAACCGGCCGCCCGCGTGCGAGGCTACGCCGGATGGAACAACGACGCCGTCAACGTCGCCGGCTCCCTCGCCGGGGCGGCATCGGCGGTCGTTTTCGCTTTGTTGCTCGGCTTGGCGTAAACAAGCCGGGGCCGCAAGCCCGAATCGAATGTTACGCCGACTCGGAGCGCAGCAGACGGGCGAGCGTGCGGCCGACTCCGGACTCGAGATAATGCGGGGCAACGGCATCGGCCGCCGCCTTTACGTCGTCCGGGGCGTTGCCCATCGCCACGCCGAGCCCGGCCCAGCGCAGCATCTCCACGTCGTTGCGGTCGTCCCCGAAGGCGACGACTTCTTCGCGGCGGATGCCGAGGGCATCGCACAGCCGGCGCAGCGCGCTCGCCTTGCCGGTGCCTTTCGGCTGAACGTCGATCCGGCGCGGCTCTCCGACCGGGCCGTACGGGATCAGCTCGACCCGGCCGATGGCGTGCAGCCGCTCGTAAGCTTCGCCCAGACGGCGGCTGTCGTCCGATTTGAGCAGCACTTTGAGCCAGCTGTAATCCATCTGCGCGAGATGGCGGCGGTTGTCGGAATCGAACGTGCCCTCCGCGCAGTAAGCGCGGTACTGAACATGATGCTGAAAGGCGAGCAGATGGACGATTTGCACGTCCTTCCACGGCAATGCGGTCCGGTGCAGCAGCCGCCCGTCGGCGGACCATATTTCGCAGCCGTTCGCCGCGATCAGAGGAGAACGCAGCTTGAGCTTTTCGGCGATCGGGGCGATCCGCGTCCGGTGCCGCCCGCTGACGAGCACGACCGTCATGCCGGACTGCTGCGCCTGCCGAATCCGCTCCTCGTTTTCCTTCGAGACGACATCGTTGTTGTCCACCAGCGTGCCGTCCAAATCGAGCGCGATCAATTTCCAGCTCATGCTTAGCGCCTCCTCGTTTCTGAAATGGAACAAGCAAGATGTACAGAAAATCATGGACAAATATGGAATGTTTATGACAGATATTCTAACACAATTTCAACAAAACAGCAATAATTAACATGAAACTGATTGTTTAGTGTTATAATACTTTACATTTAAATCATGACAATGTATAATCGAACTGTAAAACCCGGATGAGGGATTGGACTTTTAAGCCAAATCCAACACCCGGTTTGATCCGCCGCCTCCCCCAGCGGCGTTTTTTTCTGTTCCGGCCGCTATGTTATTGACAATGACAATGAGAACCATTATCATTTGAATTGTCATGATGATGAGAACGATTTTCAATGACATACACGATAAGGGACCAAACCGAGGGAGTGGTGGCTGTGGCGCGTCTGTTCGCCGAAAAGCTTCATATCGCGTACGGAGAGCGGGTGATCGTCGAGCAGCTCGATCTGTCGATTCCGGAAGGCCGCATTACGGCGCTCGTCGGAGCGAACGGCTCGGGCAAGTCGACGATTTTGAAGACGATGGCGCGGATTATGAAGCCGCAGAAGGGCGGCGTATTCCTCGACGGCAAGTCGATCCATCAGATGCAGACGAAGGAAGTGGCCAAGCAGCTTGCCATCTTGCCGCAAAATCCGGTTGCGCCCGAAGGGCTTACGGTAAGCGAGCTCGTCTCCTTCGGCCGGTTCCCGCATCAGCGGGGATTCGGGACGCTCAGCAAGGAGGACAAGGAGATGGTCGGCTGGGCGCTCGAGGTGACGGGGATGACCGAATTCGCCGACCGTCCGATCGAGAACATGTCCGGCGGCCAGCGGCAGCGGGCCTGGATCGCGATGGCGCTGGCGCAAGGTACGGATATTTTGTTCCTCGACGAGCCGACGACGTTTCTCGATATGGCCCACCAGCTCGAGGTGCTGAAGCTGCTCGAACGGCTCAACCGGGAAGAAGGGAGGACGATCGTGATGGTCGTCCACGATCTGAACCACGCTTCGCTGTTTGCGCAACATATTGTGGCGATCAAGCACGGTAAAATCGTCCGTGAGGGAACGCCGCACGAGGTCATTCGCACCGAAACGCTGCGCGAAGTGTTCGGTGTCGAAGCCGACGTCATTTACGATCCGCGCACGGGCGCGCCGCTTTGCTTGCCTTTCGCCCTTGCCGGAGAAGCCGCAGCTTCCGGCGCTAACGTCGTGCCCTATGACATCGGTCCGGCCGAGCCGGCTTCTTCCCGGTCCGCTCCCGAAGAAGAAAAGGTAGGAGCGCTGTAATCGGTTATTTTCGCGCCGCAACTCGCGCGCCAAAGCCGCCGCCTTTCGATCCGCTATACGGTTCGGGCGCGAGGCACCGGCTGCGGGGAGCGGCTCTTTCCATTGGGGAGCGCGCTATCGGATGGCGGGCGGCCCGCCATTCGGAGGCGCCCCTGAATCCTGCAGCCCTGGCGCCGCCGTCCTGGTTTTTGCTCCCGGCGAGGCGGGACCGCCGCCCGTTTTTCTCTTTCTCCTCGCTGCCGCGGCGATCAGCACGATCGGCAGCACGATGCCGAACACGGCGGCGTACGGTGTCCAGCCTACGGCGGCGAATTGGATGCCGAAGGCGATGTTCGGGTAGACGATCTGGGCATACAAGACCATGAGCGCCCCGAGCGGCGTCAAGATCGTTCGGTGCCGCTTCAGGCCGAGCAGCTCGGCCGCTCCTTTGGCCGCAACGTAGTACGTGATCGTCGTCTTGTAGAAGATGGTCAAAAACCACGTCACC
>Ga0310832_101129_pt1 | contig 12825 bp, 16 predicted proteins | sample WT_ome_7_FD_201303 | JGI IMG/M metagenome (GOLD analysis project Ga0310832, IMG submission 201303) | Sorghum-adapted microbial communities enriched on wild type (WT) sorghum from Joint BioEnergy Institute, Emeryville, California, United... ...
TCACACAGGATACCAAGCGATAGCGCGGTAGGGTAGGCGTACAAAATTAGGGTGCCGGAGATATTGATCTATAAAGGTTGTCGAGAAAATCTTGACACATACAAGCCTCTATATGCGGTTGACATATGCCATAATATCGTGGTAATATACATCTGTTAGTCTATGGAGCACCCGCTCCAACCGCACGATAAGGGTTAATAAGCGCGTAAAGCCACCCGACATCGGCGAGTCTGAGGTTCTAAGGAGGTGCATCGTCATGTACGCAATCATCGAAACAGGTGGCAAACAACTAAAAGTTGAAGAGGGACAAACCATTTATGTCGAAAAATTAAATGCCGAAGCCGGTGAAACGGTCACTTTTGATAAAGTGCTTTTTGTCGGTGGCACAGATGACGTTAAAATCGGTTCCCCTCTTGTAGATGGAGCTTCTGTTACGGCAAAGGTCGTTGAACACGGCCGCGGCAAAAAAATTGTCGTTTTTAAATTGAAAAAGAGAAAAAACTATCGTCGTAAACAAGGTCATCGTCAGCCATTTACAAAAGTAACGGTTGAAAAAATTAACGCTTAAGGCCGATTGCCATGATCCAAGTCAAAGTCACGCGCAATCGAAACGGACATATTGACGCTTTTACAATCAGCGGGCACGCCGGGGCGGGTCCTGCCGGATTCGATTTGGTCTGTGCTGGTGTTTCTTCGGTGTCCTTTGGTGCTGTGAATGCCGTTGAAGCATTATGCGGTTTTTCGCTCCTGATCGACCAGAATCCCAATGGTGGTTATCTGCACGGCCGCTTGCCAGATGGACTTGAAGCTGGAAAACGCAAGAAAGCCGAACTGTTACTTGAGGGCATGGTCGTTGCTTTACGAACGATTGAAATGTCTTACGGAAAGTATATAAAAGTCAATGATGAAGGAGGTGTCTTTCATGTTGAGACTTGACATTCAGTTTTTCGCTTCGAAAAAAGGTGTCGGCAGCACGAAAAACGGTCGTGACTCCATCGCCAAACGCCTTGGTGCCAAACGGGCTGACGGTCAATTTGTTACCGGCGGTTCCATCCTGTATCGCCAACGCGGTACAAAAATTTATCCGGGTAAAAACGTTGGCCGCGGCGGTGACGATACCCTTTTTGCTAAAGTTGATGGCATTGTAAGGTTCGAACGGCTCGGTCGCAACAAAAAGCAAGTGAGCGTTTATCCTGTTGCCAAAGAAGCTTAATTTTTATATGACATAAAAACCGGCCATTCGGTCGGTTTTTTCATTTTCTTTACGGTTTCATAACTTGATGCAGCGGCTATTTTTTTATATTCTTGAATATCCCAAAATCCTTTATACTTTAAGAAGGTGTTATCGAAGTAAAAGTAAAGGGGGGAGTGGCTTTTGGCGTATGACGAAAAACAAGTGATTGAAATGTTGCGGGCGGTGCGGCATGATTTTTTAAATCATATTCAACTGCTAAAGGCGAATGCCTCTTTAAAACGATTGGATCGCTTTGAAGGCATTCTAGACAGCCTAACAGAGAAAGCTAAGAACGAAGCGAAGCTTTCGAATCTGAATGTGCCGAAAACAGCGCTGTTTCTAATAGGTTATAACTGGGCGCCGAAACCGTTTCAACTAAAGGTGAAGATCGACGGTCCCCATGCCGATTGGTCGAATGTCGATGAGCCTTTATATATGATGTTGAACGGCGTTTTTTCGGCCATTGAAAAAGCCTGTGATTTAGGGGGCAACAATGTCCTAAATCTCACTATTTTTACGGATCGTTTAACGCCAAAGGTAAGCTTTCAGTTTTCCGGAAGCTTCCGCGATCCTCAAGGATTAGCGCGGCAACTTGACGAGCTGCATCAATCCGGTATAACCGTAAAACAATACATACAAAAGGAAGATCCCGTCATTATCGTGGAACTGACGGATCTGTTGAGGTGAGATTATGTTTGTCGATCAAGTCAATGTATATGTAAAAGGCGGAGACGGCGGCAATGGCATGGTCGCCTTTCGCCGAGAAAAATATGTGCCGATGGGCGGTCCTGCCGGTGGGGATGGCGGAAAAGGCGGGGACGTCATCTTCGAGGTGGATGAAGGGTTACGCACGCTGATGGATTTTCGCTACCAAAAACATTTTAAAGCACCGCGCGGCGAAAATGGCGGTCCAAAAAACCAACATGGTCGAAATGCTAAGGATTTGATTGTACGCGTCCCCCCAGGAACGGTCGTTTATGATCGGGAAACGAATGAAATGATTTGCGATTTGACAGAACATGGTAGGCGGGCCGTGATTGCCAAAGGAGGACGCGGCGGAAGAGGCAATACCCGCTTTGCCACCCCGGCCAACCCTGCGCCGCATCATGCTGAAAATGGAGAGCCTGGCGAGGAACGCGAGATTCGCATTGAATTAAAATTGCTGGCTGATGTTGGGCTCGTCGGTTTTCCGAGTGTCGGCAAATCGACGCTTTTATCTGTCGTGTCTTCGGCCAAACCGAAAGTCGCTGATTATCATTTTACGACGATCGTTCCTAACCTCGGTGTCGTCGCTCTCGATGATGACCGCAGTTTTGTCATCGCCGATTTGCCTGGTCTTATTGAAGGCGCTCATCTCGGGGCGGGGCTTGGTCACCAATTTCTCCGGCATATTGAGCGCACGCGGGTCATCATTCATGTGATCGACATGGCGAGCGTCGAAGGGCGCGATCCCTATGATGATTATGTCAAAATTAACGACGAATTGCGCCAATACGAGTGGCGATTGATGGAGCGGCCGCAAGTTATAGCCGCGAATAAAATGGACCTCCCTGGCGCAGAAGCTAACCTCAAAGCATTTAAAGAAAAATTACGCGAAAATCATCAAGAAGTCGATATTTTTCCGATCTCGGCCGCTTCAAAACAAGGATTAAAGCCGCTTTTATACCATGTCGCGGATTTGCTTGAGAAAACCCCGGCGTTTCCAATCGCAGCAGCAGAGGACCAAGTTTCACAAGTGACTTATCGTCTCGAGGAAGAGGAACCAGCCTTCCGCATCAGTCGGGATGATGACGGCGCTTATGTCGTAAGCGGACCAAAAATTGAAAAGCTGTTTAAAATGACCGATTTTAACCGAGACGAATCCGTTCGTCGCTTTGCTCGTAAAATGCGGGCCATGGGTGTTGATGATGCCCTTCGCGAACGCGGGATCGAGGATGGCGATACTGTTCGAATCTTGGATTTTGAATTCGAATTCACTGAATAAAATCGAAGGCCTATCCTGAAGTCATTGCCGAAAGGAAAAATGTGTGGCAAGAGCCCTCCTGAAACAATATAATGTAATGAATTTGTGCAGGAGGGATCGTGATTTGAAAATTTACACCGTCCAAAAGGGCGACACATTGTATGAGATTGCCAAAAAACATGGCATCGCCCTTAGCGAGTTGCAAAAGGCGAACCCACAGCTAAAGGACCCGAATACAATCATGCCTGGCATGAAAATTAAAGTGCCAACGGGGGGCGTTCATGTAAAAAAGAAAGAAGCACCCGTGAAGAAAGAAATGCCAGTGAAAGAAATGCCAGTGAAAGAAATGCCAGTGAAAGAAATGCCGGTTAAGGAAGCGCCGATGAAAAAGGAAATGCCGGTCAAAAAAGAGATGCCGATGAAAAAGGAAATGCCCATCAAGAAGGAAATGCCGGCGAAAAAGGAAATACCAATGAAAAAAGAAATGCCGGCTAAGAAAGAAAATATCATTAAGAAAGAAGCACCGGTTCCGGAAAAACCGATTAATGTGGAAATTGAGATTAAAAAAGAAAAAATGATGAAAAAGGAACCGGCAAGCGAAAAGCCAATAAAGAAAATGCCCCAGAAGCAGGAAAAACAGCCGGTTATGAAAGAAAAAATGGTGACTGAACCGGAAAAAGTGGCATTTAAGCCGGCCAATATCTTGCCGCCGACATTGCCAGTCAATGAGGAACCCCTTGGGAAGGCAAATGTGCCGAGTGGAAAGGGCAATGTGGATATTCCCATGATGGATGATCCGTTCCCGAACATGATGACGCCAAAATTAAAACCAGAAGAAATGCCTACCCCTTATTATCAAACAGAAACCGAATCATCGGTCATGCCGTCGTGGACCTATCCACATGAAGCTTATGAGCAAATGCCAATGTCACCATCTTATTATCCCGGGCTTTCGCCTTCAGGTGCTGATCCGTGGGCTTATACTTCCCCTTATTCTGGTCACCCAGTTCCTGTACAGCCCATGCCTACATCGTATTCTCCTTGCGGTTGTGAAGGAACGAGCTATATGTATGGAAGTACCTATAGCTATAGCCCAGGCTATGTTTACGGTGGGGCATATGGCGCATATGGACAAACGCCTTCTCCCTACGGCTATTCAATGGGACCGGAGTATGCTTACGAACAAGGTACAACTTATCCAACGGCTTCTTTACCTGATGGTGAGGTGCTTCCGGGACAGTGGACAACGGGGGCGCCTGCGACCGGTTATTCTGGGCAAGAAATGTCACCAACTTCGGGCTATCCAGGTTATGTTTATTCACCGACCCATATGCCTTACTACGGCCAACCAGGCTATCCGCGGACAAATGACGGTCCATCAGCGAGTCAACAAAGCCTACCGACTGCTCCGAAATGGGGCGACGAGGATTAAAAAGGCCTTTCGCTCGCAACCAAGCGAGCGTGGTTTACGGTTAAATAAAGTGACACATACCGATCGGTCTGACTCCTACGAAATGAGTCGGACTTTTTCTTTTTAAACCATTTTTTTGCGTGACGACAAAATATTAACAAGCCCTCCTCGAACTGTCAGTTTAAGCGCTTGCGGGATCACACATCCTAATGTGTGAAAGGGGGCTTTTGACTTTGAAAAACGTGCTGTTGACTTTAACTTCCGGTGTCATGGCGCTTTCGCTTATAACCGGCTGTGGTGCCGCTGTTGACCGCAATGCGGCGGACAATTACGATGGGACGCGCAATGTTGGCTATTACACGAATCAAGGTAGACCCAACTTAGTTCCGGACCGCGACGTCTATCCGAATCGGCCATATATGAGAAACGCCGATGTCAATGATAACGCTAATCAATATTATCAATGGGATACGCGGACGGCGCGGCAAATTGCTCAACGCGTCAACGGGTTAAAAGGTGTCCGTGATTCCAGTGTGCTCATCAGCGGTAATACGGTTGTTGTCGGTGTAGTTCCAGAAAACTATAACCAAAACCTTCAACAACTGGATGAACAAGTCCGCATCGTGACAAAAAATATCGTTGGTGACAAACACGTTCGTGTCGTGACAGACCGGAACATCGTCGGCCGGATCATGGATGTTAATAAACGCATTACTAACGGTTCGGCCGGTAGGGAAGTGCAATCCGATGTTCGAGGAATTCTTAACGACATCGGCAACATCATTCAGCGCCCTTTCCAAAATAACGCTCGCTAATTCATAGGGGTTGACTCCGAAGAGGCCGAAACCATCACTTTCAGGCCGAATGGGTCAACCGCCTTTTACATAAAACGGATAATGTTTGAGGAATTGGGGATACTGAAAGTGAATCCCAACGTCCTCTTGATAAAAGGTGATGATCGATGAAAACGGGGATACAGGTTTTATTTGTCGTACTCCTTTTCTTTAGCATGCATCCGATCGCCAAGGCAGAAAAGACACAACCATCTTGCCTTGAAGAACAACCAAAGGAACATCAAGTAATGGGGCGGATGACTTTAGAGGCGCCGAAGCGCGTTTCCGTTCATTTGGAAAAATCCTATATCGACGGTGTGAAAATCGTCCAAGTGACGACCGATCATTTTATCTCACCTGAAAACATCATGATGAAATACAGCGGTTGGAAGTTCGCAAAATGCAACGGAAATGACGTTTATTTATCCAAAAAGATTGATGATATATCCCCCGTATCGAAAACGGCTGGCGTCATGGGTTTAAAAGACGGGAATGTCCTGACGCTATACAACGGCAATCCGGAAAATCACCAAGTTATTCAAACTTTTTTCCAGATTGATATCAATGCCCTAGAAGCCGATGCCGCCGAACGACTGAATCGCGGGATTCGCATAACGGATAAAAAGCAATACAAGCTTTTGCTAGATGCTTTGTCCAAATATGCCGTGAATCATATAAGAGATGTGCAAAGAAATAGTTAATAGAGGGTGTCCTCGAGAGGGCGTAAGCCGGCCTAAGCACGGTTGGGCGCTCTCTTTTGTTGTTTCATTTTTTATCCATTGGAATTATGGTATGATAACATGTGGGAAAGGGATCGGCGGAGAAATGAGGGAAGCTCGTTGTACGAATTTATTCGCGGGACGCTTGTCGAGGTGACAAGCACTTACATTGTTTTAGAAAATCAACATATTGGTTATTTGATCTACTGTCCGAATCCGTTTTCCTTTTTACCCATGGATGAGATGAAGACGGTATATACATATCAGTACGTGCGTGAAGATGCCCTTCACTTATATGGCTTTCACACACGGGATGAACGGCAATTATTCATTCATCTTTTAAGCGTTTCTGGGATTGGACCTAAGGGGGCGCTCGCCATCCTGGCTTCCGGCGATGCAAGCCGCGTCGTCCAGGCCATTGAAGCAGAAGATGAAGCGTTTTTAACGAAGTTTCCGGGGATTGGGAAAAAGACGGCTCGTCAAATCATTTTGGATTTAAAAGGAAAACTGAAAGGGTTCGCCCAGGGAGTCGAAGGAGCGGTTAATCGTAAAACCGTGCGGCCCGAACCTTTGGAGGAAGCCGTTCAAGCGCTTGCGGCACTGGGGTATGCCGAGAAGGAAATCGCTCGGATTTTACCGCAACTGGAGACGGAGGCAATGACGACCGATCAGTATATTAAAAAAGCGTTGCAATTAATGTTAAAAGGTTGAGGAGGTGCGATGCGTGAACGATCGCTTAGTCTCGCAAGACGCACGTCCGGAGGAAGAATCGGCGGAACGGTCGATGCGGCCCAAAACTTTATCGGAATATATCGGTCAAGAAAAGGTAAAAGAAAATTTGTCTGTTTTTATCGAGGCAGCCAAATTGCGTGAAGAACCGCTTGACCATGTCCTGCTCTATGGCCCGCCGGGATTAGGGAAGACGACGCTGTCCATGATCATTGCACAGGAGATGGGCGTTCAGATTCGCACCACTTCTGGACCAGCCATCGAAAGACCAGGCGATTTGGCGGCATTATTGACGGCATTAGAGCCAGGTGATGTGCTGTTTATTGATGAGATTCATCGGTTACCAAGAAGTGTTGAGGAAATCCTATATCCGGCTATGGAAGATTTTTGTTTAGATATCGTGTTGGGTAGCGGAGAAACCGCACATTCCGTCCGCCTCGATTTGCCGCCGTTTACATTAGTTGGAGCAACAACTAGAGCCGGTTACCTTTCCCCGCCTTTGCGCGACCGTTTTGGCGTCATCAGCCGTCTAGAATACTATACGACCAATGAACTCGCCCAAATTGTCGAGCGGGCGGCCGGCGTCCTTGGCACGACCATTGACAGCGAGGCGGCGCTTGAAATCGCCGGACGTTCGCGGGGAACGCCGAGGATTGCCAATCGCTTGCTCCGACGGGTCAGAGATTTTGCTCAGGTGTCCGGGACCATGCATATTCACCGCCTTGTGGCCCAGGAAGCACTGGACCGTCTGCAAGTCGATGCGCTCGGCTTGGATCATATTGACCATCAGTTGTTAACTTGTATTATAGAAAAATTTGCCGGTGGTCCGGTCGGTTTGGATACGATCGCGGCCGCCATTGGCGAGGAAGCTCAAACGATTGAAGATGTCTATGAACCGTATCTTCTACAAATCGGTTTTTTGCAGCGAACGCCTCGAGGGCGGATGGTGACCTCAAAGGTATACGAACACTTGGGATTGGAAAGGCCTGATGTATGATGCCGGAATTCAGTCGAATCCTGATGGTGTTAGGGGTTGTCCTTTTTCTTGTAGGGATGCTTTGGCAATTTATCGGGAAACTCCCCGGTGACATCGTCTTTCGCAAAGGCAACACCACGGTCTATTTCCCGATTGTCACCTCCATCGTCATCAGCATCGTGTTATCGCTCGTTTTTTATATCATCAATCGTTTTCGCTAATTAAAGAGGTGGACATCTTTGGATTTATCCCTATTTGATTTTGATTTGCCGGAAGAATTAATTGCGCAAACACCGCTACCGGACCGCACGGCCTCGCGATTAATGGTTCTTAATCCCAATAAAGAAACCATCGAACATCGGCATTTTACGGATGTGATTGACTATCTGAACCCGGGGGATGCACTCGTATTGAATGATACGCGCGTCATCCCCGCCCGGCTTTTTGGCACAAAAACTGGTACCGGTGCCAAAATTGAAGTCTTGCTGTTAAAACAACTGGAAAACGATCAATGGGAATGTTTGGCGAAACCCGCCAAGCGCATTAAAGAGGGAACGACCATTGATTTCGGGGAAGGTAAATTGTCCGCTGTTTGTGTGCAATCATTAGATGAAGGTCGGAAGATTTTAAAATTCCATTATGAAGGGATTTTTAATGAGCGGTTGGACGAACTCGGCGAGATGCCTTTACCGCCTTACATCCACGAACAGTTAGATGACAGGGAACGCTATCAAACCGTCTATGCCAAACACGAAGGTTCAGCAGCCGCTCCGACGGCGGGCCTCCATTTTACTGAAGAACTATTAGACAAAATCGCTCAAAAAGGGGTCCGTATTGTCTTTATTACCCTTCACGTTGGACTTGGCACATTCCGGCCGGTTAAAGAAGAAAAGATCGAAAATCATGCCATGCATGCAGAATTTTATCGCATGTCGAAAGAAACCGCCGATATACTTAATGAAACGCGAGCGTCCGGAAAACGCATCGTTGCGGTTGGGACGACGTGCATTCGCACGCTTGAGACGATTGCGACAGAAAACAACGGCCGATTTAAAGAAGCGTCCGGTTGGACCGATATTTTTATTTATTCCGGGTATTCGTTTAAAGGCGTGGATGCCTGTATTACAAACTTTCACTTGCCGAAATCGACGTTAATCATGCTTGTTTCGGCTTTCGCCGGACGAGAATTTATTTTAAAAGCCTATCAGGAGGCTGTAAAAGAGCGCTACCGCTTTTTCAGTTTCGGCGATGCAATGCTCATTTTGGAAGGGAAAAAAGCGAATGACAGCACCAGTCACTTATGAACTCATCAAGACCGATAAGAAAACCGGAGCCCGCCTTGGCAAGCTCCATACGCCTCACGGGACGTTCGATACACCGATGTTTATGCCGGTAGGGACACTCGCAACAGTGAAGACGATGAGTCCAGATGAATTAAAGGAAATCGGAGCGGGTGTTATTTTATCAAATACTTACCATCTGTGGCTTCGTCCCGGTGAGACAATCGTCGAAGGAGCCGGCGGCCTGCATAAGTTTATGAACTGGGACCGCGGCATATTAACCGATTCCGGTGGCTTTCAAGTTTTTAGTTTAAGCGACTTGCGGGAAATCGATGAAGAAGGCGTTCGGTTTCGAAACCATTTAAATGGTGAGAAACTGTTTTTGACACCTGAAAAATCCATTCACGTCCAAAATGCCTTAGGTTCCGACATCATGATGGCGTTTGATGAGTGCCCACCGTATCCGGCAGAACGCGATTATTTAAAAACTTCATTGGAAAGGACGAGCCGCTGGGCGGAACGGTGTTTAAAGGCGAACCAACGGCCAGATGAGCAGGCGATCTTTGGCATTGTCCAAGGCGGAGTCTATGAAGATTTGCGAAGGCAAAGCGCAATGGATTTGACTTCATTGGATTTTCCGGGCTATGCCGTCGGCGGTTTATCCGTCGGTGAACCGAAACCACTCATGTACGAAACGCTGGAGTTTACAACGCCGCTCCTTCCAGCTAACAAACCGCGCTATCTCATGGGGGTCGGCTCGCCCGATGCATTAATTGAAGGCGTCATTCGCGGCATCGACATGTTTGACTGCGTCTTGCCCACACGCATCGCCCGAAACGGCACGTGCATGACCTCGACAGGGCGGCTTGTGATCCGGAATAGTCAATATGCCAACGATTACCGGCCGCTCGATGAACATTGCGATTGCAAGGTTTGTCGGACATATACGAGGGCTTATATCCGTCATTTAGTGAAAGCAAATGAAACATTTGGTTTTCGGCTTACGACTTACCATAATCTCTATTTTTTGATAAAATTAATGGAGCGTGTCAGACAAGCCATTAGGGAAGACCGCTTGCTTGAGTTTAAGGAAGAATTTTTTGAACAATACGGCTTTAATAAGCCGGACGCCAAGAATTTTTAATGAATGGGATGAACTTGATTCTATAGGGGAGGTGACAGGATGCAATTACAACCGATCATTGTATTGGTGTTGTTTTTCGTTGTCTTTTACTTTCTGCTCATTCGCCCGCAACAAAAGCGGCAAAAGCAGACGGCGCAAATGCAGGCGAGCATTGCCAAAGGTGATAAGGTTGTCACCATCGGCGGCTTGCATGGGACGGTCGATCAAGTTGAAGATAATCGCGTCGTCTTAAAATGCAATGGGACGGCGAAATTAACTTTCGACCGCACCGCCATTCGCGAGATCACCGAGAAGCGCTCTAACCCGCACGAAAAAGCGGATAAAAAGGAAGAGGCCAAAAAAGAAGTGGCCAATCAAGACGCTTCGAAGCAGGAAGCCAAAGAGTCATAAGAAAACAGCGCGTGCCAATATTGCACGCGCTTTATTTTTTGACAAAAACATTCACGCCGATGATGCCGCCCATTCCGGTGACAGCGGTATTGGCAACGATTTGAAAGAACTGCGTCCCCGTAAGCGACCGATCCAATCCTAAAAACAAGTAAAGATAAATCAATAATGAGTAAATGAACCCTGTGCTTAACCCTGTGATGAGACCTTTTTCTTTCATTTTGGCACCGGCGACAATGCCGCCGATAAACAATGAAACCAAGGAGACAATCAGCATGGGTAGAGAACCGAGCATGGCTTCGGAAAGCGATGTCCATTTTAGAAGTGTTGCCAAAACAAAAGCTGCGATGACAATTAAAAGGAGTGCGGTGATGATGCCATAACTACACGATGTTAACCATTTTTTTGTCACAGAGATCCCCCTTTCGTTCCTTATGCATACAAGCCCCTAGTACAGCTTATTCATCGATTGACAAAATAGAAGTCAAGCCGTCCAACAAAATTTTTAGAGACTTCCTTAAAAAGGAATGGCCTCCTTTTCATATTCGTTTAACCATGTCAAATACTAAAAAGGAATGAAAGGGGGAATGCATGTGACGACGGTTGTCTTAAGAACCCTTTTTTTATATCTCATGATTCTCGTGACTTTTCGCGTCATGGGTAAGCGTGAAATCGGTCAACTCAGCATCGTGGATTTTGTCATTTCCATCATGATCGCGGAAATCGCCGTGATTTCTATAGAAGATCCTGACAAGCCATTGACGATGACGATTGTCCCCATTCTCATTTTAATGGCTGTTCAATATACATTAGCTTTTATTTCGTTAAAAAGTCAGAGCCTCCGGCAACTGGTTGATGGCAAGCCGATTACGATTATTAAAAACGGCCGCGTTGACGAAGAAATCATGCGCAAACAGCGGTATAATTACGACGATTTGTTAATGCAGCTGCGTGAAAAAAACGTCCGAAGCATCCAAGATGTGGAGTTTGCCATTCTAGAACCGAACGGTGAACTCTCCGTTTTCAAAAAAGCCAATGAACCTTTCGGAGGAAACACGAACAACCATTTCCCCATTCCTTTAATCATTGATGGAAAAATTCAAGAAGAAAATGTCGAGCGCATCGGAAAAAACCCCTTTTGGTTGAGACAGGAACTTCGCAAGCTCGGGTTTAAAGATATTAAGAAGATTTCTTACTGCGTCTGGAACTCAGATGGGACGTTTTTTGTTGATATGAAAGATAAAACATAAATCTTCAGAGCCACTTTCCAATGACCGGCAGATGCGCCATTTCATTTTTTGTGATCAAACGGCTAATGATGATCAAAAGTAGATAAAACCCAATGGCAAGGCCGATCAATGCCAAGGTTCTCGGCAAAACAGCTAACGCCATCCATAAATGACGGTCGCACCAAGTAGCAAAAACCCCTGTTGCCAAACAGCTGAACGCACCTTTTATGTAGTCCGTGACAATTAGCGAGAAACCGACTGATTTAATGACCGTGGCCAGGTTTAAGAGCGTCACAAGGACGACACCGATGGAATAACCAAGAGCGGCACCCATGATGCCAAGCTCCGGGCGGGATGCAAGCAGAAAGATAGCGGCGATTTTTACGAATGCCCCGATAAAACTATTGATCATGGCCGCTTTGGCAAGGTCTAGCGCTTGTAATACGGCGGCTAAAGGTGCTTGAAAATAAAATAAAATGAAAAACGGTGCCATCACCCGGACATAGATGGCGGATTGCGGCGAATGGTACATCAAATCCATCAGCGGTTCCGCAAAAATGTAAGTGATGACGATGGATAATCCGCCAGCGACCATGGCAATTTTCATCGCCTGATTAATTCGAAAATGGATGATGTCCATCCGATTACGCGCAGCTGCTTCGCTGATCGTCGGAACGAGTGAGACATGAAGCGAATGCGTGATAAAGCTTGGCATCGTCAACAGTGGGATGGCAAATCCCGCAAGTTCGCCATATTGCTTCGTGGAAAGGACGGTTGAGACACCGGCAAGCATGAGGCTGTTGGCGACGACAATCGGTTCAAGAAAATAAGAGAATGATCCGATTAAGCGGCTTCCGGTCGTCGGCAAGGCAATGTTCATCAGCTGGAAGAATGTTTCTTTCCCTTTTCCTAAGTAACGC
>Ga0310832_101131_pt1 | contig 12801 bp, 9 predicted proteins | sample WT_ome_7_FD_201303 | JGI IMG/M metagenome (GOLD analysis project Ga0310832, IMG submission 201303) | Sorghum-adapted microbial communities enriched on wild type (WT) sorghum from Joint BioEnergy Institute, Emeryville, California, United... ...
GATCGAGCGGACGAAGTCGAACGACGGACTTATTCTCAATTTCGCCCTCAATTACGGAAGCCGCAACGAAATCGTCCATGCCGTTCGCGACATCGCGCGAGACGTTCGTGAAGGCAAGCTGGATGAGGCGGACATCACCGAATCGCTGCTGTCCAGCCGTCTGCTGACAGGCGAACTGCCCGATCCCGATCTGATTATCCGGACAAGCGGGGAAATCCGGCTCAGCAATTTCATGCTGTGGCAAATGGCGTATTCCGAGCTATGGTTTACGGACATTTACTGGCCTGAATTTGCCGAAAGCCATCTGGTGCAAGCGATATGCGAGTACCAGCGCCGCGCGAGACGGTACGGGGGACTGTAACACGCATTCGGACGGAGGAGTTCGGTTTGAGACAACGTATCGTGACCGGCGTCGTCGCCGGCGTCGCGTTTGCGGCGATACTTGTGCTGGGCGGCTTGTACTATGCCGCCCTCCTGCTTTTGCTCGCCGCGATCGGCTATTTCGAATTTTCGCGGATGAACGGTCATCCGAAAGTGCGGCTCGTCACGCTGCTCGGGTATGCGTTCACCTTGTATATCGCCTTTCCTTGGGAGGCGTTTCCTGAGTTGAAGGCGTTGTCGCATGGAACGGTCGCATGGATCGCGCTGCTGGCGCTGTTTGCGGTCACCGTACTGTCTAAAAACAAGTCGACGATCGACGAGGTCGCACTCGTCCTGCTCGGCGTACTGTATGTCGGCATCGGATTCCATTATATGGCGTCCACGCGGCTATCCGGAAACGGGCTGTTCTGGTCGCTGCTTCTGTTCGTCTGCATCTGGACGAACGACTCCGGCGCCTACTTCACCGGCAGATGGCTTGGGAAGCGGAAGCTTTGGCCGGCGATCAGTCCAAACAAGACGGTGGAGGGGGCGATCGGCGGCATCGTCGTCTCGATCGTGGCGGCGGTCGGCTTCAGCCTGTACGCTCCGGACACGCTCTCCTTAGGCCATGCGATCGCCATCGGAGCAGTCGTCGCCGTCGCTGGAACGCTGGGAGATTTGATCCAGTCCGCCTACAAGCGGGTGCGCGGCATCAAAGATACCGGCTCCATCTTGCCGGGCCACGGCGGGGTGCTGGACCGCTGCGACAGCTGGCTGATCGTATTTCCGCTCGTGCAGCTTTTGTCGCTCATACCGCAATCTTGATCGCAAACAGGACGAGGTGGGAATGCATTTGAAACGGGTATCCATATTGGGCAGCACCGGCTCCATCGGAACGCAGACGCTGGACGTCATCTCCCGGTACCCCGACCGGTTCCGGGTCGAGGCGATGGCCGCCGGCGGCAATGCGGAGCTTCTCGTCGAGCAGGCGAACCGGTTTCGCCCGAAGCTCGTCTCCGTCGGCACGAAGGAGCTGGCCATACATATCGCGGATCGTGTTCCGGCCGGAACGAAGGTCGTATACGGTGAAAGCGGCCTCATCGAAGCCGCTGCGCATAACGATGCGGATATCGTCGTCACCGCCGTCGTGGGCAGCCAAGGGCTGAAGCCGACGTTGGCGGCGATCGAGGCGGGCAAGACGATCGCCCTCGCCAACAAGGAAACGCTCGTCAGCGGCGGCCATCTCGTCACGGAGGCGGCGAAAAGGCGGGGCGTGAAGCTGCTGCCGGTGGACAGCGAGCATTCCGCCATTTTCCAGTGCCTGAACGGCGAATCCATATCCGCCATCCGCAAAATCGTGCTGACGGCATCGGGCGGATCGTTCCGCGACCGGACCCGCGAGGAGCTGAAGCACGTCACCGTGCAGGAAGCGCTGGCGCATCCGAACTGGTCGATGGGGGCGAAGGTGACGATCGATACGGCCACCATGGTGAACAAAGGTCTCGAGGTCATCGAAGCTCATTGGTTGTTCGGACTCCCTTACGACCAAATCGACGTTCTCATTCATCCGGAGTCGATCGTGCACTCCTTCGTCGAGTTCGAGGACCGCAGCGTGATCGCCCAGATGGGAATGCCGGACATGCGGGTGCCGATCCAGTATGCGCTGACGTACCCCGATCGGCTCGTTTCGCCCGTTCCGTCGCTTGATCTGGCGGCGCTCGGTACGCTCCATTTCCGCAAAATGGATTTCGAACGGTTTCCGTGCATCCGCTTCGCGTTCGAATGCGGACGGGCCGGCGGCACGATGACGACAGTGTTCAACGCGGCGAACGAGATTGCGGTGGCCCGCTTCCTAAAAGGCGACATTTCATTTCTCGCCATCGAATCGGTGATCGAGTCGGTGTTGGACCGGCACGTGAAAATCGATTTGCCTACGCTGGAGCAGATCGAGGAAGCCGACGCGTGGGCGCGCGAAGCGGCTTCGGCTTTCCGCGGCTGAGGGCTGGCCGTAACGCAACTCAAGCCGCGCCGGCGGTTCTGATCCGGGCGGTCAGCTTGTATTATAGTAAAGAATAATGTTAATCTTAGTACAAGCTGAAACTAATGGAAGGCTGCGGCCGATTCGACGCGTTCGATCGGTGTTTTGGCAGCCATCAAGTTTACGGGCAATCGCCGCGGGAGGAAGATGCCGTTGTCACCTCAGGTCGTATTTCAGATCGTGCTCCTGTTTTTCGTGCTCGTTACGATCCATGAATGGGGTCATTTTTATTTCGCCAAACGGGCCGGCATTCTCGTTCGCGAATTTGCCATCGGCTTCGGACCGAAATTGGTTTCGTTCGTCCGCGGGGAAACCCGTTATACGCTCCGGCTGCTGCCGATCGGCGGCTTCGTGCGCATGGCCGGGGAAGATCCGGAGATCGTCCATGTGCAGCCGGGCCAAACGATCGCCGTCTCCACGGCGGAAGGCGTCGTCGACCGCATCTACCTGGATCAGCTCGACCAGCGGACCGGCGTCGTGCAAGGCACCGTCGATCGCATTGACCTGGAGCGTGAGCTTGTCGTCAAGCTGGACGTCGATGGCGAGAAAATGACGTTTCCCGTCCATCGGCAGGCGCTCATGATCGCGAAGGGCAAAGAAACGCAAATCGCGCCGTGGGACCGGCAGTTCGGCAGCAAGACGGTAGGCCAGCGGGCGATGTCGATCTTTGCCGGGCCGCTGATGAATTTCATCCTCGCTTTCCTGCTTTTTGTTACGGTCATGTTTTTGGCGGGCATGCCGGTGAACGTCAAGATCGACCGGGTCGAGCCGGATTCGCCGGCGCAAAAAGCCGGGCTGCAGGCCGGCGACGTCATTACCCGGGTGAACGGCCAGACGATCGGCTCCGACCCGACCGAGTTGACCGGCCTCATTCGCGGCTCCGCCGACAAGGCGATGCAATGGACCGTGCTTCGCGGTGGACAGGAGACGCAAATCGAGGTGACGCCGGAGCTGAAGGAGAACGTCCCGCTCGTCGGCGTCCGGCTGACCGCGGACAAGCGCGCCACGAAGGTTGGCGAAGCGATCCAGGGTGGCTGGGCCAATATGGTCGAAGCGACCCGGCAAATTTTGAACGGCTTCAAGTCGCTCGTGCTCGGCCATTTCACCTTGGACGACCTGGGCGGACCAGTTCGCATCGTGGAAGTGACCGGCGAACATGCGAGCGCCGGACTGCCGCAATATACGTTCTGGGCCGCCATCATGAGCCTCTATCTCGGCATATTCAACCTGCTGCCCTTCCCCGCGCTGGACGGCAGCCGGCTCGTCTTCCTCGCATTCGAATGGGTGCGGGGCCGGCCGGTCGATCCCGGGCGGGAGAGCATGGTGCATTTCGTCGGTTTCGCCATGCTGATGCTGCTCATGATTGCGGTGACGTACAACGACATTTTGCGTCTGATCAAAAGCTGACCCCGGGCAGGACACAATCGACTTGTGTCCTGCTTTGCGGTTCATGGCCGGGTTGCGAGCCGATGAATGGATAGAACCGCGCGAACGGGTTAAGGAAAGACGCTCAGAGCAATCGCATTAGAATTTCGATTGGCGCTGGAAAGGCGGAGGGGCCCTTTGAATCCGGAAAAGCGTTTCCATCAGGGAATCCCATTTCCATTGCGATTGGAGGATCAAAGGGCTTCGCAGCCGCTCCAATTTGCGCGGTTACGGCTCTAATGCGATTGCCCTGGAAAGACGCCGCCGGGATATTACATAGCATGCCGTTGTGTGGTATAAGTAGTGAATAGAACCGCATAAGCCCTAAGGAGGTCCTGCCGTTTCCATGTCCAAAGACAAACAGTTCGTCAAAGAAATTACGCCTCAGAGCGAAGATTTTTCCCGCTGGTATATCGATGTGATCAGCAAGGCGGAGCTAATGAGCTATTCCCCCGTCCGGGGCTGCGTGGTGCTTCGTCCGGACGGTTACGAGATTTGGGAGAACATCCAGCGCGAGCTCGACCGGATGTTCAAGGAGACCGGCCACCGCAACGCCTACTTCCCCCTGTTCATCCCGGAAAGCTTTTTCCAGAAAGAGAAGGAGCATGTCGAAGGATTCAATCCCGAGCTGCCCTGGGTGACCGAAGCGGGTGGGGAGAAGCTGGAGGAGCGGCTGGCCATTCGGCCGACGTCGGAGACGATGATCGGACATATGTACGCCAACTGGATCAATTCGTACCGCGACTTGCCGGTGCTGATCAACCAGTGGGCCAATGTCGTCCGTTGGGAGAAGCGGACGCTGCCGTTTTTGCGGACGACCGAATTTTTGTGGCAGGAAGGCCATACGGCGCATGAGAACGAGCAAGATGCCCGCGAGGAAACGATGCGGATGCTCGAAGTGTACCGCGAATTCGCCGAAAACTTCCTGGCCATTCCGGTCATTATGGGGCAGAAGACGCCGTCGGAGAAATTCGCCGGAGCGGTCGACACATATTCCATCGAGGCGATGATGAAGGACGGCAAGGCGGTTCAGGCCGGCACATCGCATTACCTCGGGACGAACTTCGCCGAGGCGTTCGACATCAAATATTTGGACCGCGAAAACAAACAGCAATACGTTCATACGACGTCCTGGGGCGTCAGTACCCGCCTGATCGGGGCGATCATCATGGTGCACGGCGACGACCGCGGGCTCGTGCTTCCGCCCAAGGTGGCGCCGGTGCAAGCGGTCGTCATCCCGATCGGGCCGCCGAAGACGAGAGACCAGGTCGTGCCGCGCGCGGAGGAGCTGTTCTTCGAATTGAAGCGCGCCGGCATCCGCGTCAAGCTGGACGACAATCCGGACCAAAGCCCGGGCTGGAAATTCAACGAGTACGAAATGCGCGGCGTTCCGGTGCGCATCGAATTCGGTCCGCGCGACATGGAAAACGGACAAGCCGTTCTCGTCTCCCGGGTAACCGGCGAGAAGCGAATCGTCAAGCTGGATGCGATCGTCGACGAAGTGCGCAACATGCTCGACGAGGTACATAAGGCGATGTACGCCAACGCGAAAGCGTTTCTGGACAGCCACCTCAAAGTGGTGGACACGTTGGACGACATGAAGGCGTTTCTCGAAGAGCAGCGCGGCTTCGTGCTCGCCGGCTGGTGCGGCTCGGAAGCGTGCGAGCATCAGGTGAAGGAAGAAACCGGCGCCACCAGCCGCAACATTCCGTTCGAGCCTTCCGAGCGCAAATCGTCCTGTCTCGTCTGCGGCTCTCCGGCCACCCACACCGTCGTTTTCGGCCGCTCGTACTGACCGGTTGCCGGGTTTGCCGACAGGGGACTTCCCCTTGTAAAAACTGCATCTTGGGAGGGGACGCACATGTCCGACAAAAGGAAACGGTTCGAGCTACTGCTGGAGCAGGCGGCCGTACCGGCCGATGTCGTCAAGTCGTATTTCGCCGACGGGTACATCGAGCGGGTCGAGGTCAGCCGAAGCAACCGGGCCTGGACGTTCGTCCTGCACAAGACGGTTTTGCTGCCGGCGGACATCTACACCTCGTTTTGCCGGATGGTAAGGGACAAGTTCGCGCATATTGCCGCCGCCAAGGTCGTGATGCGTTACAGCGAGGACGTCTCCGACGCCGCGCTCGTCGAGCAGTATTGGGGACTGTTTCTCAGCTGGGTGCAGCGCGAGGCGACGGCGGTCAACGGCTGGATCAGCAAGGCGAAGTTCGAAGCGGAAGGCGGCGTCATTACGCTCAAGCTGCTCGATTCGATCGGGCTTGATCTGGCCCGCAAGCGCAACATCGACGACTGGATTCGCCGGTTTTTCGAGGAACGGTTCGCTCGCCGCTTCCAGGTGCGGCTTACCGTCAACGAAGCGAGCAGCGAGGAGTACGAGCGGTTCGCGCAGCGGGTTGTCGAGGAGGAACGGAGCGTCATCCAGGAAATGATGACGGCTGTCGAGGCGGAGCCGGAGCTGCCGGATACGCCCGAGGGCGAGCTCAAGCTGATGATCGGCTACGAAATCAAGGAGCCGCCCGTGCCGCTCAAAGACATCCAGGAAGAAGAGAAGAAGGTGACGGTGCAGGGCGTCATTTTCGGGCTCGAGAAGAAGGAGCTGCGCAACGGCAACACGCTGTTCGAATACAAGCTGACCGACTTTACCGACTCGCTCATGATCAAGTCGTTCGCGCGCAACAAGGAAGATTTGAAAATACTCAGCCTGCTCGCCGACGGCAAATGGATCCGCGCGCGCGGCAAAGTCGAGTACGACCGGTTCATGGCGACGCCGGAGCTGGTCATGATCCCGAGCGACCTGACCGAAGTCGTGGCGCCTCCCGAGCGCATGGACGATGCCGAGGAGAAGCGGGTCGAGCTGCACCTGCACACGACGATGAGCGCGATGGACGCGGTGACGCCGGTCGACGCGTATATCAAAACCGCCGCCAAGTGGGGGCACAAGGCGATCGCCATTACCGACCACGGCAACGTGCAGGCGTTTCCCGAGGCGAACAAGGCGGCGAAAAAGTACGGCATCAAAGTGATCTACGGCATGGAGGCGAACGTCGTTAACGACGCCGTGCCGGTCGTGACGAATCCGACGGACATGCCGATCGCGGACGCCACGTACGTCGTGTTCGACATCGAGACGACGGGGCTTTCGGTCATCACCAACAAAATCATCGAGCTGGCCGGCGTCAAGATGCGCGAAGGCAAAGTGATCGACAAGTTCGAGACGTTCATCAACCCGCATGAAAAAATTCCGTACCACATCAGCCAGCTGACGCACATCACCGACGATATGGTCGCGGGCGCACCCGAGCTCGAGGACATGCTGCCGAAGTTTATCGAATTCGTCGGCGACGCCGTCCTCGTCGCGCACAACGCCCGGTTCGACATGGGCTTCATTCAGGAGGCGTGCAAGCGCCAGGGCTTGTCCCCGCTGCCCAATCCGGTGCTCGACACGCTGGAGCTGGCGCGGCTTCAATATCCGGCGCTGAAAAATCACAGGCTGAACACGCTGGCCGAAAAGTTCAAGGTCGCCCTCGACAACCATCACCGGGCGGTCGACGACTCGGCGGCGCTCGGCCACGTGCTGTTCCACATGCTGAAGGACGCCGCGGAGCGCGGCAAGACGAAGCTCGCCCAACTGAACGACGAAGTGGGCAAAGATTTGTCCAACGCGCGCCCGTTTCATTGCTGCATTTACGCCCGCAACGCCGTCGGCAAAAAAAACTTGTACAAGCTCGTTTCGCTGTCGCATACCGAATATTTCAACCGCGTGCCGTGCATCCCGAAGAGCAAGCTGATCGAAATGCGCGAAGGACTGCTCATTTCGTCCGGTTGCGAGAAAGGCGAATTTTTCGAAACGGTGCTGAACAAGTCGATGGAGGAGGCGGAGCAGGTCGCCGAGTTTTACGACGTGCTCGAAGTGCAGCCGATCGGCGTCAACATGCATCTCGTCGACAAAGGGCTCGTCGGCAGCCGGCAGGAGCTGGAGGAAGCGAACCGGCGCATTTGCCAAATCGCCGAGAAGCAGGGCAAATGGGTGGTCGCCACCGGCAATGTTCATTACTTGCATCCGCGGGAAAAAATTAACCGCGACATTACGATCCACGGGATTACCGGCTTCAGCCCGCTGAAGGAAATCAAAAAGCCGGACGTCCACTTCCGGACGACGCGCGAGATGCTCGCGGAATTCGCCCATCTCGGTGAGAAAAAGGCGTACGAGGTCGTCGTGACGAACCCGAACTTGTTCGCCGATCTGATCGAGCAATACGACCTGTTTCCGAAAAAGCTGTTTACGCCGATCATCGAAGGCGCGGAAGAGGAAATTCGCACGAAATGCTACAACACGGCCAAGGAGCTGTACGGCGACCCGATTCCGGAAGTCGTGGTGCAGCGGCTGGAAAAAGAACTCGTTCCGATTATCAATTACGGTTTCTCGGCGAACTACCTCATTTCCGAGCGGCTGGTGAAAAAGTCGAACGCCGACGGCTACCTGGTCGGCTCCCGCGGCTCCGTCGGCTCGTCCGTCGTCGCGACGTTTCTCGGCATTTCCGAAGTCAACCCGCTGCCGCCGCACTATATTTGCCGTTCGTGCAAGCATAGCGAATGGTTTCTCGACGGCAGCATCCCGAGCGGATTCGACTTGCCGGACAAAGATTGCCCGAAGTGCGGAGCCAAAATGAAGGGCGAGGGGCAGGACATTCCGTTCGAGACGTTCCTCGGCTTCAAAGGGGACAAAGTTCCCGATATCGACCTCAACTTCTCCGGCGAATACCAGCCCGAGGCGCACAACTACACGAAAGTGCTGTTCGGCGAAAAGAACGTGTTCCGCGCCGGCACGATCGGCACCGTCGCCGAGAAGACGGCGTTCGGCTTCGTGAAGAAGTTCGAGGAGGAGCACGGCAAAAAGTGGCGCACCGCCGAAGTCGAGCGGCTCGCCCAAGGATGCACCGGCGTCAAGCGGAGCACCGGCCAGCATCCGGGCGGCATCGTCGTCGTGCCCGATTACATAGAGGTGGAGGACATCACGCCGGTGCAATATCCGGCGGACGATACGAAGTCCGAATGGAAGACGACCCATTTCGACTACCACGCCTTCGACGAGAACTTGCTCAAGCTCGATATTCTCGGACACGACGATCCGACGATGATGCGGATGCTGCAAGATTTGACCGGCGTCGATCCGACGACGATTCCGATGAACGATCCGAAGGTGATGAGCCTTTTCAACTCGACCGACGCGCTCGGCGTCACGCCGGAGCAGATTCGCACCCCGGTGGCCACGTACGGCGTGCCGGAAATGGGCACGAAGTTCGTCCGGCAAATGCTCGAGGAGACGCAGCCGTCGACGTTCGCCGATCTGCTGCAAATTTCCGGTTTGTCCCACGGCACCGGCGTCTGGCTCGGCAACGCGCAGGAGCTGATCAAAAACGGCACGTGCAACATCAAGACCGTAATCGGCTGCCGCGACGACATTATGCTGTATTTGATCTACAAGGCCGGCCTTGACGCGGGGCTCGCGTTCAAGATTACCGAGAGCGTGCGCAAGGGCAAAGGGCTGACCGACGAGTGGATCGAGGAAATGAAAAAGCATAACGTGCCGAAATGGTATATCGATTCGTGCCTGAAGATCGAATACATGTTCCCGAAGGCGCATGCCGCCGCCTACGTCATTTCGGCCGTGCGCACGGCCTACTTCAAGCTGTACTATCCGATCGAGTTTTACGCGACGTACTTCTCGGTGCGCGCCTCCGAAGATTTCGACATCGAGCTTTGCTGCCAAGGCTACGAGGCGATCAAGGCGAAGCTGATCGAGATCGAGGAGAAAGGGTTCCAGGCTTCGCCCAAGGAGAAGGCGATGGTGTCCGTGCTGGAAATGGCGCTGGAGATGACGGCGCGCGGATTTTCGTTCAAGGGCATCGATCTGTACCGGTCCGACGCGACCCGCTTCAAGGTCGACGGCGATTCGCTCATCCCGCCGTTCTCGGCGATTCAGGGCGTGGGGGAAAACGCTGCCCGCAACATCGCCGCGGCGCGGGAGGAAGGCGCGTTTTTGTCGATCGAAGACTTCCAGATGAAGTCGAAGGCGTCCAAGACGATCGTCGAGCTGCTCAGCGGCATGGGCTGCTTCCGCGGCCTGCCGGAATCGAATCAGCTCTCCCTGTTTTAAATGAGCACCACCCGGAATTGCCATTTTGCCAAGCGATTGTAATCAGACAATCGCATTAGAAATTGGATGGGCGCGGGAAAGGCGGAGGGGGCCCTTTGAATCCGGAAAAGCACTTTTGGGGGAGGGACAGCGATTAGAGGATCAAAGGGACTCCGTAGCCGCTCCATTAAGCGAGGTTTTGGCTCTAATGCGATTGTCTTGCGATTGGCAATGAAAATGGTTGTAAGGAAACGATTGTTTATGGTATAATCGTTTTTGGCAATAATGGAGGTTGGGATAGAACGTTGCGACCGGAGAGTGGGGAAACCCACTCTTTACGTTTTATCGCACATTTCGGGGTCTATCTGAACCTTTAGATGAAGGAGGAGACCATGGCGCAGCAAATCAAAACGATTGTAGAGCAAATGCTGGCGCCCTATTTGGAGCAGGAAGGGTTCGAGCTGGTGGATATCGAGTACGTGAAGGAGGGGAGCAATTGGTTCCTTCGCGTGTTTGTAGATAAGGAGGGCGGCATCGACATCGACGATTGCAGCCGGATCAGCGAATATTTGAGCCAACGGCTCGACGAGAAAGATCCGATTCCGACCGCCTATTTTCTCGAGGTATCGTCCCCCGGAGCCGAACGTCCGCTCAAAAAGCCGCAGGACTACGCGCGCTCGGTGGGCAAAGACGTATTTGTCACGACGTATGAGCCGATCGACGGCGCAAAGGAATTCGAAGGCAAGCTGATCGATTTCAGCGAAGAGCGGGTTATCGTGCAGACGGGAAAGCGCACGACGGAAATTCCGCTGAGCAAAATCGCAAGCGCGCGCCTGGCGATTTTGTTTTAGGGCGTACAAACAGATCCGGAAGGCGAGCGACGATGCCGCACCGGAAGCCCGTTGACCATTGAAAGGAGGAATTCCCCCACCATGAATATGGAATTTATCGAAGCGTTGTCGGATATCGAGCGGGAGAAGGGCATTTCGAAGGACGTGCTGATCGAGGCGATCGAAGCCGCCCTCATTTCGAGCTACAAGCGGAATTTCAACACGGCGCAAAACGTCCGGGTGGACATCAATCGCCATACCGGATTGATCAAAGTATACGCGCGCAAGACGGTCGTGGACGAAGTGCTCGATCCGCGGCTGGAAATTTCGCAGCATGCGGCTCGCGAAATCAACCCGAACTTCCAGCCCGGCGACATCGTGGAGATCGAAGTCACTCCCCGCGACTTCGGACGGATCGCCGCCCAGACCGCCAAGCAGGTCGTTACCCAGCGCATCCGAGAGGCGGAGCGGGGACTCATTTACGACGCGTTCATCGACCGGGAGGAAGATATCGTTACCGGCACGGTGCAGCGTCAAGATTTGCGCAACATTTATCTCGACCTCGGCAAAGTCGAGGCAGTGCTACCGCTCAGCGAGCTGATGCAGGGCGAGAAGTTCAAACATAACGACCGGATCAAGGCGTTCATCACCAAGGTGGAGAACACGACAAAAGGTCCGCAAATTTTGCTCTCGCGCACGCATCCGGGGCTGCTCAAACGGCTGTTCGAGCTCGAGGTGCCGGAAATTTACGACGGCGTCGTGGAAATTCGCTCGGTCGCCAGGGAAGCGGGCTTCCGTTCGAAGATCGCGGTTTACTCGCGCAACCCCGAGGTCGATCCGGTCGGCTCGTGTGTCGGGCCGAAAGGAACCCGCGTGCAGACGATCGTCAACGAATTGCGCGGCGAGAAGATCGATATCGTCCGCTGGTCGGAAAACGTCGAGGAATACGTCGCCAATGCGCTCAGCCCGTCCAAAGTGCTCGAGGTGAACGTGTTCGAGGCGGAGAAGATGGCCCGCGTCATCGTGCCGGACCATCAGCTGTCGCTCGCCATCGGCATCAAGGGCCAAAACGCGCGGCTTGCGGCGAAGCTGACCGGCTGGAAAATCGACATCAAGAGCGAATCGCAGGCCGAACAGGAGCTCGGCCGTCCGCGCACGGACAACGAGGAGCTGCCGCAAGATTCGATCAGCATCGAGTGACGTTCGTAAGGCAGCGCGCGCTTTGGAACCGGGGAGAAGGGGGATGGAGCCGTGAAAGTCAAAAAAATTCCGCAGCGCAAATGCGTGGTCTGCCAAAAAACGTTGTCCAAACGGGAGATGGTGCGCATCGTTCGTACGCCGGAAGGGGCGGTTGAGCCGGATCCGACCGGCAAGAAGAACGGACGCGGCGCTTATATATGCGGGGACGCGGAAGCGTTCAAGAAGGCGCGAAAGACGAAAGCGTTCGAGCGCGCGCTCAAGGTGAGCCTGACACCGGAGCAGTACGACGAGCTCGAGCAGCAGTTCGTCGCCCTGCTGGACAAATACAAGTCGGTTCGGTGCGGGCAGCCCGATGAGCAGGCCGAATAAAGCGTTGTCGGCGCTAGGGCTCGCCATGCGGGCCGGCAAGCTTGCGATCGGAGAGGAAGGCGTGCTTCAGGCGATCCGGTCGGGACAGGCTCGCCTCGTCGTCATGGCGGAAGACGCATCGGACAATACGCGCAAAAAATTTTCGGACAAATGCCGTCACTATCATGTCGAACTGGCGGAATGTTTCGACCGGTACGAGCTGGGGGGCGCGATCGGCAAAGAAGCCCGCGTGCTTGTGGCCGTACTGGATGAAGGACTGGCGCGGCTGATCCGGCCGCACCTTGGAAAATCCGCGGAGGTGGAACCGATTGAGTAATCAAGAAAAAGTAAACCAGCAGGATAAAGATAAATTGAGAGTGTACGAATATGCCAAGTCGCTCAATATGAGCAGCAAAGAAATCATTACGATCTTGAAGCGGCTGAACGTGCCCGTCAAC
>Ga0310832_101132_pt1 | contig 12799 bp, 7 predicted proteins | sample WT_ome_7_FD_201303 | JGI IMG/M metagenome (GOLD analysis project Ga0310832, IMG submission 201303) | Sorghum-adapted microbial communities enriched on wild type (WT) sorghum from Joint BioEnergy Institute, Emeryville, California, United... ...
ACGGATTCGACACCGTCCGGAAGCCGACTTTGCCGCTTGTCAGCTCGTTCGCCGGATTGATCCAGTCGACCAGCAGTTCCCCGTCGACGTAGCCCAGGATGTGATCGCCGACGGCTTCGACTTTGAGCGTGTACCATTGATTCAAAGTCGTCGGGAAGGGGGCGCTCTTCACCAAGGTCATCGTGCCGTTTACTTTCTTGTACAGTTCGATGTTGTTGTTGTAGAGCCGGAAATGGTAGAAGTTGTCGGCGTCGGCGTACCGGAACAACAGGCCGCCGTTGGAGCTCGTTTGCAGCACCTTCACTTTGCCCGTTACGGTAACGTCGGACCAACTGCTTCCGGCCGTTATGATCGCTTCGCCGGTGTTCGTCTTCTTGATCGCATGAGTGCCGCCGTCAACCGAATTCGTCCAGGTGCCGCTTACGGTCGTCCATCCGCCGAGCGTGCCGCTTTCGAAGTCGTCGCTGAGCACGGTGACCGATCCCGGCGGCTGCGGCTCGTCGATGACGACACCGCCGGCCGTAAAGGTGACGAGACCGGTCATGTCGATCGCGCGGCCGTCTTCGTCGAACATGTTAACCTGCGTAATCCCCGGCGCCTGAACCGTTACTTGCTCCCAGCCGGAGCCGTATACGGTAACCGTATTCGATTCGACCAGCACGTTGGCCCTGTCGGCGTTGGCCGTTATGGACAGACCCGAAGCAGGGGAGTAGGACGTCAGGCCGGCCATCAGGAACGATTGTCCGTTGTTGCGCGACATGCCGAACGCGGTGCGGCCGTCGGCGCGAGTCGAGAACGTGTAGACGTCCGTTTGGCCCGGCCAGCTGACGGTCAGCGTGGAGCCCGACCATGTCGTCGTCGGCATGGAGGCGCCTTGGTTATGAGGATAGAGCAGCGTCTTGAAGCCCGGCTCCACCGCCTCCTTGCCGATGACCACCTTTTTCCCCGAACCTTTGGATCCTTGGTACGATCCCGTCTCCGGCGAATTGACGACTTCGAATGTTTGCACATCCGGCGTATCCGTCCCGCTGGCGAGGGAGCGGACGAGCATTCTCGGCGTGCCCGACGTTTCGCTGACGCGCCCGAGGATGAGGTCCGAGCCCGACGCGCTTTTCGCTTCCAGTTCGTTCGGCACTTGCATGACCCATTCGTATTCATGCGAGCTGTTGTCCTTGCGGATGTCGTCGAAGATCATCACGTAAGGCTGCGTGCCGCGGATGAGAGCGGCCGTACGGAACGCCTTTTGCACCGGGTTGTAGGAAGCCCGCCACGTGCTGTTGACGCTCGATTCCGGCCAGAGCGGCCTCGGCTCGAATTCCCATGTGTAGCCCTGGTTTTCCGGATTGGTTCGGCGACCCTTGAACGTGTATTTATAATCGTAAGCATTTTTCGCATCGCCGATGAACAGCGTGGCCAATCCGCCGTCGAGCAAACCTTCCGTTTTCCCGTACGGCCCGTAAAACCCTTGGCCTTTGCCGTCGATCTGGATGATGGAATGGTTTTGCGATTCGAAAATTTGATACCCGCGGTCGATCGCCCATTTTTGTCCCAGCGCCGTCAACGTAAAGTCATTAACGTTGCTGTGCGTATGCGTCGGCCCAATCTGGTCGGTGTTCGTCTCGAAATGCATTGTCATGGCGTCCGTCGCCCATTTGTCCCGGGTGATGTACAGCCCGCGGTTGCTGTCGATGAAGCTTTTCGGCAAATGGAGCGCCGACGGGTCGTACGGTGCAAGGGTGACGATGGGCGGGTTCGCGGAGTTGTCCACGCCCCATTGATCGGCCACCGGCGCCGCTTCGGTATCTTCTCCGCCATCCCAATCGAGTCCGAACATGGCGGCCATCAGGAAGTCGTTGCGCAGCTTGATGCCCGTATAATCGTCGCGAACCCGGTTGCGCCAGATGAAGTCGATGACCGGATCGTCCGGATGGAGCCATTTCATCAACACATAGTTGGGCAAAAGTCCGCCCAGATCGTTCGTCGTATCGCCGATCGTGGTGAATTTGTAGCCGTACGGCTCGATCGAGTGGACGTACCATTTCACCCAGGTTTTGGAAAGACGGGTGGTTGAACAGGCTGTCTCCCCGTTTGTCCATCGCGATCAGCGTCTGCGCGCCGAACGACATGCCGTAGTTGAGGTAATGCATGTCCTCCGTAGGCGCACCGGTGTCGTACAGGCCGTAACGGAAGTACGTGTGCATCGTCTTGACGGCCTGGCTGTATACGTTCGGATCGTAGCCCGTTTCGCCTTCGATCGCCAGCGCGAGCAGCGCCCACTGGGTGCCCACCGGCGCGATGTTGTCCCGGCTCAGCCGGGGGTCCGGGTTCGTGGAAACCGGCAGCAATTTACCCGTCGTGATCGACGAAATGTAGCTTCGAACCGTGCTGCGCTGAGCTTCCGTCATGTAGTTGTAAATGAAATCGTAGCAGTAGCCGAGCGTGAACAGCTCGCTGCCGAAGGCGCCTTTCAAGTTCGTGCTCGTCGGAATCGTGTCGTTCAAAATGTTGACGGTCGTGACGAGCGCTTGCGCCACTTCGGCCGCTTTGGCCGAATCTTCTTCGATGAGCGCGTAAAAGCCTTCGAGATTCAAAACAAGCGGCACGTAGCCGGCATAGCTCGTCGGGAAATTGGCGAGAACGGCGGGGTCCCCCTGGACCAACGCGTTGTAAAGCGGCAGCAGCCGTTCGTTCTCATCAAGCGGGTCGTCGTACAGCAAATAGTCGATCCACGCCCGGATGCTCGCCATCGATCGGCGGCCGATCGCGGAATCGGTCAGCCTTGTCCTCAATGCCGGCAGTTCGCTCGGTGTAATCAAAATTCTCGGATGCACGTAAGCCGGTACGGGCGGATTGGCCACGACGGTGACGTCCGGGTCCGCATGGGCGGACGGCTCCCCGGACTGCAGCGGAACGATCGTGGCGAGGAGCAGGGCCAATGCCATGATCCAGGCCAATCTGCCAAGCTTGCGATGGAACATAAACGTGAACCCTCCTTTTGTAAAGGTCGTTTCACTTCGTTTGACGGTTGTTCACTTGTCCAAATCCGATTTCGTTGCGCCGGGCATAAACGCTCGGCTTTGCGGCAACGCTGCACGCACTCAAAATGTAACCGGATTCATAGCCGCCTGCAAGGAGAAAAACTAACGGGAAAGTGGACTTTTCTACATTCCGGTCAAATTTAAGACTTTACAGGCTGGAAGATTGTGCAGGAAACGAAAAAAACTGCCTCGAACGTTAGAACGTTCAAGGCAGCTTTTGCGCCTGGCATATTAATGGTTTACCAATCCGAGCGGTTCCGACGGAATCGATTCCCGCTCGACTCTCGTCTTGCCGATGAGCGCGTAGCGGATACTGTCGAGGAGCGCTTCCCAGCTCGCTTCGATAATGTTGGCGGACACGCCGACGGTGCTCCACGTATTGTTGAAGTCGGTCGATTCGATCAGGACGCGGACTTTGGCCGCCGTCGCATCTTTCTCGTCGAGGACGCGCACCTTGTAGTCGGACAGATGGACGTTGCGAATATCGGGATAAAACTGGAGCAGCGCCTTGCGCAGCGCGTTGTCCAGGGCGTTGACCGGACCGTTGCCTTCGGCGGCCGTATACACCGTCTCGCCGTGCACCTTCAGCTTGACGATCGCTTCCGAGTTGACGGATTGGTCGCCCGCCGACTTGGCGACGATCAGCTTGAACGATTCGACTTCGAACACTTCCTCGACGTCGCCGTACGCCCGGCGCAGCAACAGCTCGAGGGAAGCGTCCGCGCCTTCGAATTGGTAGCCCTGGTGTTCAAGCTCTTTGATTTTCTCGATGATGCTCTTCGTCCGGTTGTTCTCGTTGTTGATGTCGAGGCCGAGCTCCTGTGCCTTGACGATCAGATTGCTTTGGCCGGCCAGCTCGGAGACGAGCACCCGCTGCTTGTTGCCGACGAGTTCGGGGACGATATGCTCGTACGTCTTCGCATGGCGCATAATCGCCGACACGTGGATGCCGCCCTTGTGCGCGAACGCGGCCGCGCCGACGTACGGCTGGTTGACCGGCATGTTGACATTGGCGATTTCGTTGACGTAGCGGGCGACGTTGGTCAAGTTTTGCAGCTGCTCCGCACTGATGCAGCTGTACTCAAGCTTCAGCTGCAAGTTCGGGATGACCGAGCACAGGTTGGCGTTGCCGCACCGCTCGCCGAAGCCGTTGATCGTCCCTTGCACCTGGCGGGCGCCGGCCTGAACCGCGGCCAGCGAGTTGGCGACGCCCAGTTCGCAGTCGTTATGCGCATGAATGCCGATCGGCGTCTTCAGCGCGGCGCATACCGTCTTGACGATTTCGCTCACTTCGCCCGGCAGCGAGCCGCCGTTCGTGTCGCACAGGACGATCCAGTCGGCGCCGGCTTCCTCGGCTTTGCGAATCGTCGCCATCGCATATTCGGGATTGTTTTTGTAGCCGTCGAAGAAATGCTCGGCATCGTAGATGACCTCAAGCCCGCGGCTTTTTAAAAAACGGACGGAATCGCCGATCATGTTCAAGTTTTCTTCCAGCGTCGTCTGGATCGCGGTATGTACGTGGAAATCCCACGACTTCCCGAAAATCGTCGCGACGCTGACGCCCGATTCGACGAGCCGTTGCAGGTTCGGATCATTTTCCGCGGCCGTATCTTTGCGGCGCGTGCTGCCGAAGGCCGTTATTTTGGCGTGCGTCAGGTTCAGTTCCTTGACGCGGTGGAAAAATTCAATGTCCTTGCTGTTGCTCCCGGGCCAGCCGCCTTCGATATAATGAACGCCCAGCTGGTCGAGCTTCTGGGCGATTTTCAGCTTGTCTTCGACGGAAAGGCTGATACCTTCCCCTTGCGTGCCGTCGCGCAAGGTCGTATCGAAAATGATTACGGGGGTTGCCATCCAACGTCCTCCTCACATTCATGAAGCGCTAAAACCGTATTGCATACGTACTATTATATCATTATTCAAAAACAATATTGAAGAGGTTTCCTGAAATAAGGTATGCTGAAGACGACACGTTCTGAACATTGCATTCGATTCGGGCGCAAAGCCCGAAATGAAAGCCGGTGAGGAACCGCCATGAACGACACCGACAAAGCCATGAACGGCAACGATAATAGCGGCAATAGCGGCCGCTACTACCCGAAAAACGGCCGCGTCGTGCTTCATATCGACATGAACGCGTTTTACTGCTCCGTGCACGAGGCGGTCGAGCCGGAGAAATACGCCGGCAAGCCGCTCGCCGTAGGCGGCAATATCGAGCTGCGCAAAGGGATTATCGTTACGTCCTCGTATGCGGCGCGGGCGCGGGGGGTGAAGACCGGCATGCACATCCGGCAGGCGCTCAAGCTTTGCCCGGATTTGATCGTGCTGATGCCGGATTTCGATCTGTACCGGCAGTTTTCCCGCCGGTTCATGCAGATCGCCTACAGCTACTCGCCGCTCGTGGAAACGATGTCGATTGACGAATGCTTCGTCGACATCACTGGGTCGAAGCAGTTCGGCACGCCGCTCGAGATCGCCGAAAGCTTGCAAAAGCGCATTCGCGACGAGCTCCGCCTGCCTTGCTCGATCGGCATCGCCCCGAACAAGCTGCTGGCCAAAATGGCGTCGGACATGAAGAAGCCGAACGGCATTTCCGTGCTGCGCAAACGCGACGTTCCGTCGCTGCTTTGGGACAAGCCGTGCGCCCAATTGTATGGGATCGGCTATCGGACCGCGGACAAGCTGCGCAAGCTGAATTTGCATACGATCGGGGATGTTGCCCGAGCCGACGAGGCGCTGTTGGTCAAGCAGTTCGGCGTATACGGCTCGTGGCTGAAGCGGGCGGCGAACGGGGAGGACGATTCCCCGGTCAACCCGGAGCGGGAGCAAAGCAAGTCGATCGGGCATACGACGACGCTACCCCGCAATTTGACCGAGCCTGCCGACATCTCGCGCGTCTTTCTCAATTTGTCCGACCAGGTGGCGCGGCGGATGCGCCGCCAGAAGCTGGTCGCCGGGACGATCCAGATTACGATCCGCGACCCCGACATGAAGACGATTACTCGGGCGACGACGCTGCCGGTTCCGACCGAGAACGCGAACGAGATCCATCATGTGGCGCTCAAGCTGTTCGAAGACCATTGGGGGTACGGCAAGCCGGTGCGCCTGCTCGGCGTGACGCTGCAAAGCTTGCAGCCGAAAGACGCGGCGGCGATCCAGCTCGACCTGTTCGATTACGAGCGTTATCCGAGGAAGGAGCGGCTGAACGAAACGATGGACCGGATTCGGGACAAATACGGCGAGAGCGCCATTCTGACCGCCGGCATGGTGGGCGACGACCCGTCCGCGCTCATCCGCAACCATAAGCGGAGAGGCACTTCGCTTCAGATGGACCATCTCCGCTTGCGGGGGCTGGACGAATGAGCGCGAAAACAACGCCGGTCGTCGGCTTCGCCGGCTGGTCCGACAGCGGCAAGACGACGCTCGCCGCGCGGGTCGTCGAGCTGCTTGGCCGGCGCGGTCTGCGGGTGGCCGTCGTCAAGCACGACGCCCACGGCCATTACCGCGAAGCCGCAGGGAGCGACTCCTCCCGCTACCGTGAAGCCGGCGCCGCCGCCGTCGTCGTCGCGTCTCCCGGCGGCACGGTGCGCTTCGACCGGACGGACAAGGAGAAGACGCTGGCGGAGATCGCGGAGGAGCTGCACGGCTTCGACCTGATCGTCGCCGAAGGGTTCAAGCGCGAGCCCCATCCGAAAATCGTCGTCTGTCGAAGCGGCGATTTGCTGTCGGCAGTCCACGCGGCATCGCCTCCGGTCATCGCGGTTGCCGCCCCCCGCAGCTGCGGGACGGCCGTGCGGGTAGATGCGGAACGGACGCTGCCGGTGCTCGACATCGATCGACCCGAGGCGGTGGCGAATTTCCTCGCCGACCGTTTTTTCGAATAATTCGCAGACTGCGGGCGTACGTTAAAAAAGATCGGCTGCTCGTCCGGAATTGTCAAAATTGCAAGGCGCGCAAAACGTTTGAACTTTGCCTCTGTTTGTATTATAGTGGACAAAGAGACTAATCGAGGAGGAATTATTCATGGCTAAGTACACTTGGGTAGATAAAGAGACTTGCATCGCATGCGGCGCATGCGGCGCGACTGCCCCTGACATTTACGACTACGACGACGAAGGTCTTGCGGAAGTCATCTACGGCGGCGACAACAATCGCGGCGTTACGGAAATTCCCGAAGATCTGTACGACGATCTGCAAGACGCCTCCGACGGTTGCCCGACCGATTCGATCAAAATTTCCGACTCGCCGTTCAACTAATCGGATACGACGATTTCGCATATTCGCATAGATGAAAGACAGAACCTTTTCCGCACAAGGGAAAGGTTTTTTTGTTGTTTCGGCCTACCCGGACGGACGTCCCGTAATTGCGGGATTGCGATAAATCGACAGCCGTCATAAAATGAATGAAGGAATAGGACTTATGGCGGATATTATGGGAGGGGACGGATGGGGAAGCGAAGCTGGACTAACACGGCCATAGCGGCAGCGGCCGTCTTTTTGTTTGCCGTGATGACCTATATGGCCGGTTCGGGCGGGACGTTCCACTACATCGAGAACCCGCTTCGCGACGCGCTCACCGCAAGCAGCGTCATGCAGCGCGAGCCGGATACGCGCATCAAACTGATCGGAATCGACTCCAAGTCGCTTCAGGCGATCGGGCAGTTCCCGTGGGAGAGGTCCGTTTACGCGCGGCTGATCGACAAGCTCGAGCAGGGCAAGCCGAAGGCGATCGGCATCGACGTCACGTTTCCCGAGCCGAGCAAAGACCCGGAGCAAGACCGGGCGTTGGCCGCGGCGATCGCCAGGTACGACAATGTCATCGTACCCGTTCATTTCATTTTCCCCGCCAAGCAGAGCGTGGCTAACGCGCTGAAATACGACCGTATCGAAACACCGGCCGCAACGCTTGCGGTCCCCAAGTCGCAGCTGGCCCACATCAACGTTTTCCCGGACAGTGACGACAAAGTGCGCAGACTCATCGTCGGCTTGCCGGATGGCGGCGGCGCGATGATCGAATCGTTCAGCATGAAGCTCGCCAACTTCGCCCTGGCCGAAGGCGACAAAGTGCGTTGGAACGCCGGGGACGGCAAATGGTACCGGGGGACGAAGGCGCTGCCCGTGGACGGCCGCAACCAGGTGATCACGAAATATTACAGCGAGCCGCGCCAGGAGAAAAATTTGTCGACCGGATACGATTTGTTTTCCGTCGCCGACGTGCTGGACGGCAAGATCGATCCGCTTTTGTTCGAAAATGACATCGTGCTGATCGGCCCGTATGCGACCGGCCTCCAAGACGAGTACATGACCCCGATGAGCAAGTCGATCAAAATGTTCGGAGTCGAGATTCACGCCAATATGATCCAGTCGATTTTGGACGGCCAATTCTGGCGAGAGGTCGGCAAGCCGTCGGGAACGGCCATTCTCGCTCTCGTCGTGCTCCTATCGGCTTTCCTGTTTCAGCGCTTCAAAGGACGCGCCGCGGCAATCCTGTTCGCCGCCCTGCTGATCGTCTACATCGCCGTATTCGTCGCCGCATACGAAGCGCTTCACGTATACATACCGATCGTTTATCCGCTCTTGGCGATCATGCTCCTGTACGCCTGGTCGATCGTCAGCCATTACCGGGCCGAAAGGCGCGAGCGCAACCGCGTCACCGGCATATTCGGACGGTTCGTCCCGAAGGCCGTCGTCGACCGGCTATTGGCATCCGGCGAGGAAGTGAAGCTCGGCGGCGAGCGGATGGACATTTCCCTCATCTTCGTCGACATCCGCGGATTTACGACATTGTCGGAGAAGCTGGAGCCCGAGCAGGTGATCCAGTTTCTGAACGAATATCTCGACGTCTGCACGAAGGCGATTTTCAAATTCAACGGCACGTTGGACAAATTTATCGGCGACGGCGTCATGGCGATATTCGGAGCGCCGGTCAAGTCCGACAACCACGCTGAAATGGCGGTGCGCGCCGCGCTCGAGATGAAGAAGATGGCGTCGGTTCTGGAGGAGCGGCTGATGGAGAAGCTGGGCTTCACCGTTCGGTTCGGCATCGGCATCAATTGCGGCCCGGCGATCGTCGGCAACATCGGTTCGGAAGAGCTTCGCCTCGACTATACCGCGATCGGCGATACGGTCAATCTGGCCGCTCGGCTCGAATCCAACGCGAAGCCGGGGCAAATTTTGATCAGCGACAACGTGTACAAGCGGGTGGGCGACCGGTTCGAGATCGAGAGCATGGGCGAGATCAAGGTGAAAGGCAAGGAGCTTCCCGTCACGGTTTACCAGGTTCTCGCCGAGAAATCGGATGACGGGGCGCCCGCTTTGCAAAAGGGATAGCGGAGAGGAAGGGACGAAGTGAGAAGAGGAACGAAGAAGAGCTGGGCGAACGGATCGGCGAAGTCGGCGGCGCTTCGCGTGTCACTTGCGGCCGGCTTGCTGCTGCAATCGTTCGGCACGGCCGTCTACGCCAAAGAAAGCCGGGCGGCGATTGTCGTGGACGTGGAAGGGACGGTCATGGTGGCCAAGGAGGGCGGATCGGCCGAATTCCGCGCATTCCCGGACATGAGTCTCGGACAGGGGGACCGGATCCGGACCGAATCCGGCTCGACGATCACCTTGCGCATATCCGATCAAGGGGACGAGGTTGTCGTCGGGGAAAATACGGAGCTGGCCCTATCCAGCCTCGTTTCCGCAGACGACGGTTCGAAAACATCGAAGCTGAAAATGTGGGCCGGCTCGCTTTGGTTCAAGGTGAAAAAGCTGGTCAACGCCGACGACCGGTTCGAGGTCGAGACGCCGACGGCCGTCATGGGCGTGCGCGGCTCCAACGGCTATATCGAAATGAAATTCGGGCAATTGTTCGCGCTCATGGCGTCCGGCGTGCTGGCGACGAAACCGACGAACGGCACCGGACAAACGGCGTTTATTTACCCGGGGCAGCAAATTACACTTTTGCCGGACGGCGCCGCCGATCCGTCCGCCAACGTGACGCCGGTCGATATCGGCGCTTTTGTCGCCAGCGCGCCGCCGGACGTCATCCGCAAGGTGATCGCCAGCATAATGGTCATTCGTGAGGAAAACGAGCAGTTGGTGCAAAATATCGCGAGCGGCGCTCGTCCGATCGATCCGGGCACCGGGCTTGCGCTCGACTCGGCCGACGCGTTGAACGCGTTCAGCGCCAACTTGACTCATCTGCTCGCCCATATTGCGAAAGCGGCGATCGAACGTAACTTGATGCCCGAATCCGAGGTCAGACAGTTCGTGGACGAGTCCAACCGCAAGTTTCCTGAAAATCCCATTGATCTGGACAACGTCCCGCCCTTCGATCCGACGGCCGGTCTCGATCCGGCTGCGGCCGACCGGGTGATGAAGCGGCTTGACCAGATTCGGCAAGAACGCAAAAGACAGTTGGAAGAAGAGAAGTGGAAGGAAGAGGAGAAGAAGCGGGACAACGCCGAGCTTTTCGAGCGGCTGCAAGCTTTAAGCGAAGCGGTCAAGGAAGAAAACCGCAAGGCGCTGGAAGAGAAGGAGAAGAAAGCCGAGGAGAAATACGTAAGCGGCCTTACGCCGGAGGAGCGCGAACGGTTCGAAGCCGACAAGCAGGAGGCCGAGCGGCAGAAGCGGCAGCAGGAGGAAGCGCGCGCGGAAAATGAAAACCCCGGGACGCTCCCGGCGAATCCGGGTACGGGCGGAGGAACCGGCGGCTCGACCGGCGAGGAGCCGGACGGCGGCGTGGATACGACGGCGCCGACGGCGACGCTTTTGCTGAATCAGGGAGACGCGGTGACGCATGATCCGGCAGTCTTGCTGTACATGGCTCCTTCCGAGCCGGTCGTTTCCTATAAAGCGGCCGAGTCGTTGGCCGATCTGGAGAACCGGCCGTGGCTTCCGTATCAAAGCCCCGCCGTCTATCAGTTGGAACGTCCGGACGAAGGCGGCACGCGCACCGTGTATGTGAAGCTGAAAGATGCGGCCGGCAACGAGTCGGACGTCACCTCCGATTCCATCGACTATGTGCCGCAGCCCGGCGAAATGCCAGGCGGCACGTTTACGATCAACGGCGATCAGGCCGTCACCGCCAGCAGCCAGGTCGTGCTGAATTACACGTCGCCGCCGGGCGCGGTCGCGGCGATGTTTTCGGAAAACAAGGCCGATCTGGAGCAGGAAACGGGCACTTGGCACAGCATCGCTGCGCCGAGCGGACAGTTCGAGTTTGCTTTGTCGGCGGGCGCCGGCGACAAGACGGTCTATATGATGTTCAAGGACGGAAACGGAGTCAAGTCGGCGATCGCCCACGACAGCATCGTCTACGACCCTTCGGCCAAAAAGACGGTTTTGAAAAGCACCCCTTCCAGCTTGGCGAATTTGCAACCGTTTGAGACTTTCCAGGTCGAGATCGCCCTGAACGGGTTCAGAGCCGAGCAAGCCAACTCGATTTACGCGGTCGAGGTCGAACTGGAGTACGATCCTTATGTTGAGGCGCAAATCATCAACGGCGCGCCGGCAGGAGACGTATTCCCCGGCAATACCGTACAGCTCGGCAGACCGTCCGGATCGCGAAACGGCAAAACCTTGTACACCTATGCCGCGACCAAATACAACGACGGCTCTCCTGCGGGAACGAGCGATATCTCGATCGATTCGGCCAGCCCGCTCACCCTCGTGACGATCCCGTTCATGGCGGGGGAGGTTGCCGGAAGCGGGACGATTGCCATAAGCAAGGTGCGGCTCGTGGACCATGAAGGCCGCACGGTCGGAGATTCCTCGATCCATGGCTCCGTCCAAATCGACAATCCGGTCATTTCTTTTACGGTCGGAGGAAACCCATGATGAAATTATCGTTGAGCAAGATCGGCTTGTTGCTCGTTGCCGCGTTTATGCTGGGGCTGCTTGCCCGGGTCGGCCCGTTTGCTGCGGGCGTGGCCTATTCGCAAGGCTTGTCCGATTGCGGGGCGGTTACCGATTCCGTCTATGCATCGGTTTCCAACACCGCTACCGGCAGCACGTTATGCACCATCTCCGGTGAAATGATGATCGCGGACAGCGGCCAATACGATATTACCGTTCATGCCCCCGTCCAGTTTGACGGCCGGACGGTCGTCCTGGCCGGTCTGGAAAATGTGCTTGATCAGAACGAGATCGCGGGCGGGGCGGTGACGTTCCCGGGCGTTGCCGCCGCCGCGGGCGACAGGCTGTATTGGTCGGTTTTGCCCGAGCAAGGGGAATTTTCGTCAACCCAGCTGAAAACCCGCTCGAAACACGGAGCTTTCGGGTTCGACAGGGCGTCGGAACCGTCGGGCGACTTGTTTTTAACCGAATTTCCGGAAGCCGGGCCTTTCGACATTTTGCTGGACATGATCGACTTTCAAGACGGCGGCACCGTCCGTATCGTAAACGAAACGGGGGCTCCGATCACCGGTTCGTTTACGCTGGAAAAAGGCAGAGCGTTCATCCCGAACGTCGAGCTGCCCGGCTCGGGCCGCATGTATGCGGTCGCGGAAGGTGTGACCGTGGAGGAAGGCATTTATGAGAAAGACGCTTTCTTCATCGGCTATGTTCCCCAAAGCTGCGATTTCGGTATTTGCGATGATGATATAGGCTACAAGCTGAGGCTGCATGACGATGGGAACGGGGATGCCGATACGCAGATCGTCGCCATGATTCCCGAAGACGGTTACGTGCGGGATACGCCCGCGGACAACGTCAATTATTTTTTTGCAAGCGTGTTTTCCCCAAGCGGGCCGACGTTGAACGCCGTCCTCGATATTCGT
>Ga0310832_101135_pt1 | contig 12787 bp, 11 predicted proteins | sample WT_ome_7_FD_201303 | JGI IMG/M metagenome (GOLD analysis project Ga0310832, IMG submission 201303) | Sorghum-adapted microbial communities enriched on wild type (WT) sorghum from Joint BioEnergy Institute, Emeryville, California, United... ...
CGTTCGACAGCAACGTGCTGCGGCACATGGCGGCCGGGCACCTGGTGATCTCCCAGACGCTGGAGCCCTCCTTCGGGCTGCAGCCCGACATCGACTACCTGGAGGTGTCGGACCGCTGGGAGATGGACCTGCGCGTCCACCAGGTGTTCAAGATGCCCGACATGTACGACCGGATCCGCATCCGCGGGCACCACGCCAGCCGCCAGCACGCGGCGTCGAAGGTGTGGCCGCGCGTGATCCGCGACCTGTTCGACGACCTGCGCGCGTTCGGCACCGAGCGGCAGCTCGCGGGCTGAGGCGTCGGGCAGCCGCCGCGTCCGCGCCGCCCACCGGGGCGGAGAAGCGCGCGCCGCGGCCCCCGCCGGCCGCGTCACGGGGCGGGCGACAGGCGGCGCCGGTAGGTTTGCGCGCCGTGCGGTTCGAGATCCTGCCCACCAAGCTGGACGGCCCGAAGCTCCTGCAGCCCAAGGTCTTCCCGGACGAGCGCGGGTTCTTCGCCGAGACCTACCGACGCAGCGAGATGATGGCGCTGGGCATCCAGGAGGAGATGGTCCAGGACAACCACTCGCGCTCGGTGCGCGGCGTGGTCCGCGGCCTGCACTTCACGGTCGGGCGCGGCGCCGGCAAGCTGGTCCGCTGCGCGCGCGGCAAGGTCTTCGACGTGCTGGTCGACCTGCGCCGCGGCTCGCCCACCTACGGCGAGTGGGAGGGCTTCGAGCTGGACGACGAGTCGCTGCGGATCCTGTACGCCCCGCCGGGCTTCGCGCACGGCTTCTGCGTCCTCAGCGACGTCGCCGACGTCGTCTACAAGCTGGACGCCTACTACGACCCGGCGACCGAGCGCGAGATCTCGCCCGTCGACCCGGACCTCGGGATCGCCTGGCCGCTGCCCGAGGGCGAGCTGACCCTCTCCGAGCGGGACGCGAACGCGCCGCGGCTGCGCGATGTCGCGGACGCGCTGCCGTTCGAGCACCTGGGCTGATCGCCGCCCGGAGCGCCCCCTTGCCGCGGGCGCCGGTGGGCGCCACCGGCGCGGCGCCCGCGCTCAGAGCTTCTGCAGGATCCCGAGCCCGCAGCCGTCGCGGTAGACCATCGCGTCGGGCACATCCGGCTCGCCCACGCGGCGGTTGAGGTTGAGGAACGCGACGTCGTCGCGGCCCGGCAGCCAGTCGTCGAGCGCCTGCTGCACGCCGCCGTGCCCCCGCTGATCCCAGTTGCGGGCGTACGTGCTGGTGTCGTGCAGCAGCATGATCGACTGCGGGACCATCCGCGGCACCCACAGGTCGAGCTCGCGCAGCGTGTGCTCGTACTAGTGCGAGGAGTCGAGCAGGATCAGCTCCGGCGGCCCATCCAGCGCCTGGATGGCGAAGTCGTAGGACTCCTCGGCGGCCGAGTCGCCGACGTGCAGGACGACCTGGTCGGAGATCCCGCCGCGGCGCGCCCACTCGCCGGTGAACGCGGTGGCGTCCGGGTCGATGTCGATCGAGGCGAGCCGGCCGCCCTGGCCCATGTTCTTCAGCCAGAAGCCGATCAGCAGCGCCGAGTAGCCGTAGTGGTGGCCGAGCTGCACGATGCGGCGCAGGCCCCCGCCCATGATCAACGCCTGGATCATGCACATGGCGGGGACGTTGATCTCGCCGATCGCGTTGCGCTTCGCGGTCGCCGCGTACCACTTGCGCATCACCCGCCACTGGCGGCGGGTCAGCACCTGGTAGATCGGCGGCGCGTAGTCGGTGCCGTCGAGGTGATGCCACCAGAAGCGCGGATGCCCGTTCTTCCGGAAGGCGCGCGAACGCTGAGAGGCGCGGCTCCAGATGGCGCGCGAAGGCTATCGGTAGCGATCAGAGCTCCTCGGCGACCCGCGGCGCCTGCGCGCGGAACAGCAGGAAGCCGCCGATCAGCGCGACGAGCACGAGCCCGGCGGGGACGGCCATCAGCCACGGCGAGGACGCCGCCTCCCACGGGGCCTGCCAGGACGGGTCGACGAAGACGTGCCGCATCCAGGCGAGGATCGCCGCGAACGGGTTGCAGAGCAGGATGTCGATCAACACCTGGCCGTTGTCCTGCTCGGCGATCGTGTCGAACGTGAAGAAGACGCCCGACGAGTAGAACATGACCTGGAGCACGACGGTCCAGATCGGCTCGATGTCGCGGAACCGCACGAACGCGATCGACAGCACCATCGTCGTGCCGAACGCGAACAGCACCAGCGCCGCCAGCACCACCGGCACGACCAGCCAGCTCAGCCGCGGCCGCGCGCCGGACGCCAGCAGGAAGATCAGCACCGGCACCAGGTTCAGGCCCAGGTTGAACACCGCGGTCATGACGCTGGCCATGGGCACGGCCAGCCGCGGGAAATCCACCTTGCGCACCAGGCTCTCGCGCATCACGAGGCTGCGCACGCCCTGCGTGGTGGCCTCGTTGACGAACGAGAACAGCACGATGCCCAGCAGCAGCGCCACCGGGAAGTACTTGACCCCGGTGTCGAGCCTCAGCGCCAGGCTGAAGACCACGAACAGCACGCCGAAGACCATCAGCGGGTTCATGAGCTGCCAGAGGTAGCCCAGAACCGAGCCGAAGAACTTCAGCTTGAAGTCGGTCGAGGCCAGCGTGTAGGCCAACCGCCACAGCCGGCGCGGGTCGTCGCCCAGCGCGGTCGGGCCCTTGATCTCGCGACCGATCCGCGTCGCGCTCACGACGTCGCCTCCGCCTCGGCCTGCTCGCCCGCGATGTCGCGCTGCAACGCGACCTCGAAGGGCAGCTCCACCGCCCCGCCGGACGGGCTGGTGGACGACACCAGCACGGTGCGGAACCGCTCGCGGTTGTCCAGCCAGGCCTCACCCGACCCGGAGCGGGCGACCGTGGCGCTGACCCCGTAGCGGTCGGGCGCCAGGAGGTTGTCGAAGAAGAACGACACGACGACCTCATCGCCGGCGGCGAAGCTCTCGCCGCGGAGCTGCCGCTCGGAGCTGCAGACCACGATCCGCTCGTCCCTGCTGTTGCGCAGCGAGAAGGCGAACACCGGGTCGCTCACGTCGGCGTGGAAGCGCACGTGCATGTGGAACGAGCAGCGCGTGCCGGACTCCAGCACGCTGACCTCCTGGCCGTCGGCGTCGCGGAACCAGCCGCCGACGATCTCGGCCCGGCCGTCGCCGGCACGCAGCTCGCCGGGGTTGGTCGGCAGCCCGCCGGAGGCGGTGATCGCCTGCTCCTCGCGCGCGTTGCGCTCCTCCTCGGCGTCCTGCTCGCGGCGCGCGAAGTTCATCTGCAGGTAGTTCATCGAGACCGACCGCGGCTCGCCGATCTCAACCACGCGACCGCGCTCGAGCAGCATCGCCCGGTCGCAGAAGCGCTCCACGGCGCCCATGTCGTGGGTGACGAGCACGACGGTGCGCCCCTCGCGCCGCAGCCGGTTGAACTCGTCGTAGCACTTCTGCTGGAAGGCGGCGTCGCCGACGGCGAGCACCTCGTCGATCAGCACCACGTCGGCGTCGACCTGGATCATCACGCTGAACGCGAGCCGCACCAGCATGCCCGACGAGTAGTTCTTCAGGCGCAGGTCGGCGAACTCGCGCAGCTCGGCGAAGTCGAGCACCGCGTCGACGCGCGAGCGGGCCTCGCGACGCGTCAGGCCCAGCATCGTGGCGTTGATGATGATGTTGTCGCGGGCCGGCAGGTCCATGTTGAACCCCACGCCCAGCTCGATGAACGCGGAGACGCGCCCGTCGACGAACATCCGGCCGGCGTCGATCTTGTAGATGCCGGCCATGCACTTCAGCAGCGTCGACTTGCCCGAGCCGTTGCGGCCGACGATGCCGAAGAACTCGCCCTTGGCGACGTCGAAGCTGACGTCGCTGAGCGCCTGCAGCCGCTCGTAGCCGGGCCGCCGCAGGGGGTGCAGCACGCGCTCCTTGAGCGTGTGGACCTGCTCCTGCGGGATGCGGAAGCGCTTGGAGACGCCATCGACGACGATGGCGGCGGCGGCCGGGTCGGTCACGGCGCCTCAGGATACCCGGCGTCGTCGTGTGGCCCGTCGCTGCGACGTTCGCCGGCCATCGCCCACAGCACCGCCCCGATCGCGCACAGCGGCGTCAGCACGACGACGAGCACGAGCAGCACGAGGCCGAAGCCCTTGCCGAGCGGCCCCCAGCTGAAGCTCGTCGCCCGCTCGACCATCTCGCCGAGCCGCGAGAGGCGCGAGGCCGGCTCACCGCGCAGCAGTTGGAGGTTGATGGCGGCGTCGGTCCGCTTGCCGTCGTGCGTGCTGAAGGCGCGGCCGGTCGCGCCGGGCTCCGCGTTGGCGTTCAGGACCGCGGTGACGTGGCCGCGGTTGCGCAGGCAGACGCGGCCGACGACGTCGCGCGGCGGCGGGTCCAGCCGGACGGAGAGGCCGTGCGGCCAGCCGCGCGGGATCTCGCCCCGCGCCCGCCAGCCGTCACCGCTGGCCCGGACCTCGAGCCGCGGCGCGCGCCGGGCCTCGACGTCCGGCGGCAGTGACCCGGCGAACATGTAGACGGCGGCGTCGGACGGGATGACGGCGTTCTCGACGCAGGCGACCTCGCCGCGCTTGAGCTCGACGGTCGACAGCTGGAAGCGCGCGGGCGCCACCGGCGTCGCGACGACCACCCCCACCTCACGGGTCAGCCACGGCCACAGCCACTTGCCGCCGACCGCGCCGATGACGACGACCGCCGCGACCAGCGCCCACGCGACGGGCGGGATGCGCTCCCAGCGACGCCTCATCCGTAGAACCGGTCGAGGGTCTGGCCGAGCGACGCGAGCTGCAGCACGACGCCGACGGCGATGATGCCGCCGGCCGCCAGCGCGCCGAGCCGCCGCGGCAGGTGCGAGCAGACGTAGGCGACCGTCACGCCGAAGACGGCGATGATCGGCAGCAGGTAGCGGCCGGACCACAGCACGCCGACACCGTTGCTCTGCACGAGGTCGCGGTAGGCGGCGAGGTGCAGCAGGCCGATCTTGGCGATGACGAGCGCCAGCAGCACGGCGACCTCGCGCCAGCGCGCCAGCAGACGATCGCGGAACCAGACGACCTGGGTCCACAGGACGAACAGCCCGGCGCCCGCGAGGAACTGCAGCCAGTCGTAGATGTGGGGCTGGAAGACGACCTCAAGCGAGCCGAGCGAGCCGAAGAACGTCTCGATGTAGCCCTGTCGCCACCCATAGCCCGCGCCCAGCAGCGGCCCGAGCGCCTGGTAGCCGCCGAAGTAGAAGTTGAAGATGTAGGCGAATAGGCCCTTGACGCTGCCGCCGCTCGACGCGCCACCGGCCGCTTGGGTGAGCTCGCCGCCGTAGGCGCCCCCGGTCTTGGCCCGCGTGTAGAGAAAGCCGAAGACGACGCAGACCCCGACGATGCCGAGCGCGTAGCCGGCCGGCTTGGCGAGCCGCCGCCAGTCCACGCGCAGCCGCGGCACCGAGAGGGCCATGACGACAAGCAGCGGCAGGATGAGCGCCAGCCCGCGTCCGTGGGTCAGCGCCGAGCCGCCGGTGAGCAGGCCGAGCACCAGCGCGCGCCGGACGGTCAGACCGTGCCGGACGGTCCGCATCCCGACGAGCGCGAACGCCGTCCACAGCAGCACCAACAGGATGTCCGGGTTCACCATGCCCGCGGTGTTGCCGAGCTTCGGCTGCAGCGCGACCGCACCCGCCGCGACGGCGCGCGGCCACACCGCGGTGAAGAGCTCGGCGGCCAGCAGCCAGACGAGGACGACGATCGCGACGTAGGCCAGCGCGCCGAGCAGCCGGACGAAGAAGACGCGGTCGATGATGCCCCCGCCCACCGCCGCCCGGTAGGCGACCGCGCCGGCGGCGTAGTAGAGCGGGCCGTTCTGGGCGAACTGGTTGGGCCCGTCGCCGTCGGCGCGCTGATCGTGGGTGACCTGGTCCTCGAACGCGTCGAACGCCTGTCGGTCCAGCGGCGAGAAGCTCGGCCGCGCGTTGGCGTTGCCGATCGTCGGCTGCAGGCCGAGCGTGTCGAGCAGCGTCTGCTCCTCGCTGGACAGCGTCCGCGTTCCGTGGTTCGTCGGCGCGCTGCCGGTCTCGGCCAGATGCTGGACGTAGGCGAAGTGGCCGGTCTCGTCGGCGTTGGTCAGCGGCGGGGTGACGATGACCCAGGCGAGCGCGAGGACGCTCGTCAGCGCGATGAGCAGCCAGAGCGGCGCGGGAACCTCCTGCAGGCGTCGCCGCACGGCCTCAGTGGTCGGCCCGCAGGCCGAGGATGCTCAGCAGGAACGAGGAGAAGAACACCTGGATCCCGATGATGATCAGCGTCGCGGCCATGAGGGCGAGCCGCTCCTCGGACAGCGCCCCGGCGCCCTCGCTGATCCACCGGGCGAGGATGACGACCGCGACGATGAACCCGACCAGGGCGATCGTGCCGCCGAGCAGCAGGCCGTGCTCGAGCTTGAAGCGCGCACGCATGCGGTCGAACCACGGGTCCTTGTCGCCCATGAAGTAGGTCCCGTAGGCGTGGGCGCACAGCCCGAGCGAGACGACCTGGACGCCGACGATCATCAGCAGCGAGCCGGCGATCATCGTGTGGAGCTGCCACTGGCGCCCGAAGACGTCGATCTGCAGCAGCGACACGAGCGCGACCAGCACGCCGAGGGCGAGCATCGCCGCCCCCGGGATCATGAACAGGTGCGTCGGCGAGTGGACGAGCAGGAAGCGCAGGTGGCGCCAGCCGTCCCGGAAGCGCGAGAGCTTGCTCTGGCCGCCGCGCGGGTGGTACTCGATCGGGAACTGGCGGATCTCCAGGCGCTCCTTGGCCGCCCGGATCACCATCTCGGAGGCGAACTCCATCCCGGTCGTGCGCAGGTCGAGCCGCGGCAGCACGTCGCGGCGCAGACCGCGCATCCCGCAGTGCGCGTCGCGCACGCCGGTCTTGAAGAACAGGTTGAGGGTCCCGCTGAGCAGCGGGTTGCCGATGTAGCGGTTCAGCCAGGGCATCGCGCCCGGCTTGATGTTGTCCATCCGGTCGCCCATCACTAGGTCGGCGCCGTCCTCGAGCTCCGCCACGAAGCGCGGGATCTCGTTGAAGTCGTAGGTGAGGTCGGCGTCGCCCATGACGATGTACTTGCCGCGGGCGGCGCGGAACCCGGCCAGGTAGGCGGACCCGTAGCCGCGGCGCGGCTCGTGCACGACCTTGGCGCCCGCGGCGCGCGCCAGCTCGGCGGAGCGGTCCTCGGAGTCGTTGTCGACGACGACCACCTCGCCGACGATGCCGTGACGCTCCATCACCTCGCGCGCCTGGGTGACGCACTGGGTGATGTTCTCCTCCTCGTTGAGGCAGGGGATGACGACCGAAACCAGAAGCTCAGTCGTCGCACCGGACTCCTGCCGGGGCGTCACTTGCTCGATCGTGCTCACGTCGACTTCTGCAACGGCGCGCACGCCGGGAAGTTGCGGGCGCGGGCGGCCTGCAAGGCTAGCGGCTCGTGCGGATCTGCATCGTCTACGACTGCCTTTTCCCCTGGACCGTCGGCGGCGCCGAGCGGTGGATGAGAAACGTCGCCGAGGCGCTCGCCGCGGACGGCCACGAGGTCACCTACCTGACGCGCCTCCAGTGGCCGGTGGACGAGCCGCCGGAGATCCCGGGGGTGCGCGTGATCGCGGTGTCGCGCGACGAGCCGCTGTACGGCCCGGACGGCAACCGCACGATCGGCGAGCCGCTGCGCTTCGGCTGGGGCGTGCTGCGCCATCTCGCCCGCCATGGCCGCCGCTACGACATCGTCCACACCGCGTCGTTCCCGTACTTCTCGCTGCTGGCGGCGGGGCTGCTGCGCCGGCTCTGCGGCTACCGGATCGTCGTCGACTGGCACGAGGTGTGGAGCGCCGACTACTGGCGGCAGTACCTCGGCGGGCCGAAGGGACTGATCGCCCGCTTCATCCAGCGCCGCTGCGTGCGCGTGCGGCAGGAGGCGTTCTGCTTCGCCCGGCTCACGGCCGACCGGCTGCGCGAGGAGGGCCTGCGCGGCACGCCGACGGTGCTGCGCGGCGAGTACGCCGGCCCGACCGAGCCGCGCGAGCCGTTGCCGGCCGAGCCGCTCGTCGTCTTCGCGGGGCGCATGATCCGCGAGAAGCAGGCGCCCGCGGTGGTGCCGGCGGTGATGAAGGCGCGCGAGCGGGTGCCGGAGCTGCGGGCGGTGATCTTCGGCGACGGCCCGCAGGCCGACGAGGTGCGCGCGCAGATCGCCGCCCACGGAGCGCAGGACGTCGTCTCCGCGCCCGGCTTCGTTTCCTCCGAGGAGGTGGAGTCGACGCTGGCGCGGGCGTGCTGCCTGCTGCTGCCGTCGATCCGCGAGGGCTACGGGGCGATCGTGGTCGAGGCGGCGGCGATGGGGGTGCCGAGCGTGCTGGTCGCCGCGCCGGACAACGCCGCGGTCGAGCACATCGAGGAGGGCACGAACGGCTTCGTCGCCCCCGACGCCTCGCCGGGGGCGCTGGCGGAGCGGATCGTGGCCGCCTGGGAGCGGCGCGAGGAGCTGCGCGCCTCCACGTCGGGCTGGTTCGCCGCCAACGCACGCAGGCTGTCGCTGCGCACCTCGGTGGAGCGGGTGGTCGAGCGCTACCGCGAGGCGGCCGCCGGGTCGAGCGCGCGCCGGTAGGCGGCCACGGTCAGCTCGGCGGTTCGCTCCCAGGTGAAGCGCGCCGCGCGCTCGCGCCCCGCGGCGCGTAGCCGCTCGCGCTCGGCCTCGTCGCGAAGCAGCCGCTCGATCGCGCCGGCGATCTGCTCGACCGACTCGGGGTCGACGATCGCCGCCGCGTCGCCCGCCACCTCGGCCAGCGAGCCGCGGTCGCTGGTGACGACCGGCACGCCGCGTGCCATCGCCTCCAGCGGCGGCAGCCCGAACCCCTCGTACAGCGACGGGAACGCGAACACCTCCGCCAGCGCGTACAGCCCCTCGCGGTCCTCGTCGCTGACCCAGCCGAGGAAGCGCACCTCGGCTTCGGTGCCGAGCTGCCGCACGCGCTCGCGCAGGGCGCGCTCGTACGGGGTCGGGTAGCCGGGCAGCACCAGCGCCGGCCGCGGCGAGGGCAGCCGCGCGTGCGCCTCCACCAGCCGCATCAGGTTCTTGTGCGGGCGCTTGGCGCTGAAGGTGAGCAGCACCGGCCGGTCGCCGAGCTCGAGCCTGGCGCGCAGCTCCGCCTCCGGGGTGGGCGTCACGTCCGGCTGCGGGGTGACGCCGAGCGGGACTACGTCGATCTTGGCGCGGTCGACGCCCAGGTGGCGGACGAGGTCGTCGGCGGTCGACGCCGAGTCGGCGATGATCCGGTGCGAGCGCCGCGCGGCGGCCGGCACCAGCACCCGCATCCCCAGCCCGCGCACGCCGAAGTGGGTGTCGGGCACCAGCTTGTAGTTGAGGTCGTGGATGGTGGTGATGCGGCGGAACGGCCCGCGCACCGGCGCGGTCGAGGCGAGGCTGTGGACCAGCTCGCAGCCGGCGGCGTGCGCCAGCCGCGGCAGGTGCCACTGCTCTCCGGTCACCCACTGTCGGCGGTCGGTGGCGTCGACGTCGACGAGCACCTCCTCGACCCCCTCGCCCCACTCCTGGCCGCGGGCGCGGCGGTTGACGAACGCGGTCAGGCGGAGGTCGTCGCGCTGGGCGAGCCGGCGGATCAGCTCGCGCGCGTAGACCTCCATGCCGCCCTGCTCGCCGGGGGTGAGGAAGACGAGGTTGAGGCCGACGTGCACGGCGCTGCACAGTAGCCTGCCGCCGGCGATGAGGCTCACTGTCGGAGTGGACGCGCGCGCGGCGGCCGAGGTCCCCGCCGGTCGGGGACGCTACGTGCGCGAGCTGCTGCGCGCCTGGTCCTCGCTGGAGGACGCCGCCGACGTGCGGTTCCTGCTCTACGCGCGCGAGCCGTGGGGCGAGCTGGACCCGGAGCGCTTCGCCTGGCGGCTGATCGGGCTGCCCGATCCGGCGTGGCATCTGGCGACCGCGGCGCGCGCGAGCCGCGAGGTCGACGTGTTCCTGTCGACCAACAGCTACCTGACGGCGTGGTTCTGCCTGCGGCCGACGGCGGTGGTGATCTACGACCTAGTGCCGTTCGTGGCGGGCGCACGCGCGCAGTCGCGCGCGGCGCGCATCGAGCGCGCGACGATCCGTCCTGCGCTGCGCCGCGCCGCCGCCCTGCCCTGCATCTCGCAAGCCACGCTCGACGACCTGATCGCCCGCTTCCCGCACGCGGCGGCCAAGGCGTCGGTGATCCCGCTGGCGGCCGACCCGGCGTTCAGCGAGCCGATCTCCCGTCCGGGCCATCCCGAGCTGGACGGCCCGTACGTGCTGGCGGTCGGCACGCTCGAGCCGCGCAAGAACCTAGAGCGGCTGATCGCGGCGTGGACGAGCCTGCCGGAGGAGGTGCGCGGCGAGCACGTCCTGGCGTTGGTCGGCCCCCGCGGCTGGGACGATGCGCCGATCCTGGCGGCCGCCCGGGACGCCGGCGCGCGGCTGCTTGGCCGGGTGAGCGACGAGGAGCTGCGCGCGTTGTACGCGGGCGCGAGCGTGTTCGCCTACCCGTCGCTGTACGAGGGGTTCGGCCTGCCGGTGCTGGAGGCGATGGCCGCCGGCGCGCCGGTGCTGACCTCGAACGTCTCCAGCCTGCCGGAGGTGGCGGGCGACGCGGCGCTGCTCGTCGACCCGCTCGACACCGGGGCGATCGCCGCCGGTCTGCGGCGGCTGCTGACCGATCCCCGGCTGCGCTCCGAGCTGGGCGAGCGCGGCCGTGCCCGGGCGCGGGAGTTCTCCTGGGAGCGCACCGCCCGCGAGACGCTGGCGCTGCTGCGGGGGGCGGCCGGTCGCCGCTGAGAGCGGCCTCGACCGTCGCCTCAGCGGCGCACCAGACGGCTGACGGCGTCGAGGGTGCGGTTGACGCGCCGCCGCGCCCGCGTCTGCCAGCGCCGCTCGGCGGCCAGGTCGTACTCGAGCTCGCCGAACAGGGAGTCGCGGGCGCGCACGTAGCTGACCTCCACCGTCAGGTCACGGTCACGCGGATCCATCGAGACGGCGATCAGCCCGTCGCCGCTGCAGCTCTCCGACACGGTGTGCTCGGCGATCACGTGCGCGCCCAGCTCCTCCAGCAGCGCGAGGCAGCGCTGATGGGTGAGCGGGTCGCCGGTGATCAAGTGGTGATGGGTCGAGACCACCAGGAAGCGAACCCGCCCGGACCGGAGCGTGTCGCGGGCGGACTCCAGCACCGGCACCTCGCCGCCCTGGGTGTCGCAGAGCACCAGATCCAGCCGGTCCAGCCCGTGGTCGGACATCAGCCCGTCGAGCGTGACCGTCGGCAGCGTGCGGACGCGCCCGTCGCTCTCGCACCGCAGGCGGATCCGGCCGCCGTGCTCGAACCCCACCGCCGCCTGCACGAAGCTACCCTGCATGTCGTTGAGCGCGAAGTTGCGCCGACCGACCTCCAGGTTGTTGGGGTCGGGCTCGACCATGATGTTGGTCGCGCCGGGCAGCGCGCGCTGGAACCACATCGAGTAATAGGACCAGAAGGCGCCCAGCTCCACCATCGCCTTCTCGCCCGCCTCGGCCGCCAACCGCTCGATGATGCGGTGGAAGACCAGCTCCTCCTGCGGCTCGTGGTGGCCGCGCAGGCGCCGGATGATCTCCGTCATGAAGGCGCCGTAGTAGCAGCCCTCTTCGATCAGGACGCCGTTGTGCATCACCTGGATGCGCTGTCCGTCCTGGTCGCGGACCTCGCCGGCGTCGGGCACCTTCGGGATCGCGTCGGTGTCGCGAACCGCGACGGTGATCTCCACGCGTCGGTTGAGGTCGTCCGGATCTGGCTTGGTCAGCGGCACGGCGCGCGGACCCTAAACGACTCCGCGGACTGTCGGCGGCCGGCTAGGCGGGCTTGCGCAAGGCGAGGAAGACCGAGGTCCACGGCGAGCCGTGCCCCTTGAGCACGATGTGCGGGTATGGCCTCCCGGTCTCGGGGACGAGCTGGTCGCCGATCATGAGCGTCACGTTCTCGAACGACTCCGGCGAGATCGACAGGTCCAGCGGCTGGACGAGCGGGATCCCGGTCGGCTTGATCACGTGGCGCTGCAGCTCGCGCGGGCGGAACGCCTCGACGATCCGGTGCCGCGGCGTGGCGCCGGCGCAGCGGCGGCCACCGGTGAGGAACCGGATCGCGGTCTGCAGCCACGGCGAGTCGAGGATGTGGAAGCGCAGCAGGAGCTCGGTGACGATGATCAGGTGCCCGCCGGGCTTGAGCACCCGCGCCATCTCGGCGGCGCCCCGCTGCACGTTCTTCGTCGACCCGAAGTGCTCGATCGACGAGAGGCTGAAGACCACGTCGAAGCTCTCGTCCGGGAACTTCAGGTCGAGCGCGTTCATCGAGTACACCTCGAGCCGGTCGCGGCGGTACTCGTACGGCGCCCATGCATCCGGGTCCTCGAGCATGGTGATGTCCGCCTCCCGCCCCTCGACCGCGAAGCTGCCCTCGCCGTAGATGTCGGTGGCGACCACGCGGCCGACGTGGTTGGTCAGCCAGTACAGCGGCTCCTCGTGGCCGGCTGCGACCGACAGCACCTCGGCGTCCTCGCGCAGCGCCCCGACCTCCTCCAGGTAGAGGCCGAGCATGGCGTACTCCCAGAACTTGCGCCGCAGCTCCTCGTCCGGCGCGTAGCCGGGGGCGACCATGTCGCGCAGGCGGGCGCGCACCACGGGGTCGTCGAAGTCGCGGCGGTCGCAGACCTTGTTGTACTGGCGAGAGAGCGAGGACATCAGGAGGCAGTATCGCCTCAACCGACGCCGACGGC
>Ga0310832_101137_pt1 | contig 12752 bp, 10 predicted proteins | sample WT_ome_7_FD_201303 | JGI IMG/M metagenome (GOLD analysis project Ga0310832, IMG submission 201303) | Sorghum-adapted microbial communities enriched on wild type (WT) sorghum from Joint BioEnergy Institute, Emeryville, California, United... ...
CGTGCACCAGCGCATCCGGCTGACGTTCGGCGACGACAGCGGGCTGCATATCAAAAGCGAGCCGGGCCGGGGCACGACGGTAACCGTCCGGCTGTCGGCGCACCAAGCCTGAACGATTGCGGCATACGAAAAAACAGGTCCACTTCCGGCGGCTATCGCCAGATCAGGACCTGTTTTTGCTTTATGGGGACGATACGCTTGCGGAAGGTGCGCTTGCGTTCGCACGGCGGTATCTGTCGTATTGCTTCTGCTTGATCGCCAGCAGCTTGTCGATTCCAAGCTCCTTCAGCCGGCTTGTAAACGCGGGCCAATCGATCGGCTCCGTTCCGTAGATGAACTTGAGGATCGACTCTTCCACAAAGTTATTGATGTCGTGCGACAATTTCGCCGCCGCCTCGTCTTCCTCCTTCGTCTCCAGCAAAAAGCGGAGCGGAGGCACATCGACCATGTACGGCTCGACACGCCGCGCCTGCTCCTCCATCGCCGGGTTCAGCTTAAGCAGCGCCTTCGGCTGCAGCGAGAGCGGCCCGTCCGTGCTGCGGATCCACGGCAGCGTAGGGAAAGCGCCGATGGAGCGCAGCGCGTTGATCGGGTCGAGCCCGTCCGGATGATCGGCGACAAACGAAGTGAAGACCGGCTTGCCGTCCTCCATCCGGTAGCTGAGCCCTTCCACGCCGAAGGCGAGCAGCCGCGCCCCTTCCTCGTTCGCGTAAATGTAGTCCAGCCATTGGATCGCCAGCCGGGGATCTTCGGCGTCATTGCTGATGCCGTAATAGGTGGCGATCGGACCGGCTTTCTCGTAAAACCGGACGTCGTCGCTTTCGCCCGGCGGCAGCGCCAAAATCCAGTTCACGTCCGGCGTGCCGACGGCGGCGTTGAATCGGGCCGTCGCGTTCAGAAAATGATTGGTCGCGCCCACCAAACCGAGGGAAATGTCGGACAAAATTTTTTCCGACTTCTTCGTCATAAACTCCGCGTCGATCAACCCTTCTTCGAACATCCGGCGCAACCGGACGACGAACTCCTCCGCCCTCGGATCGAGCCAGCCGTAACGGACGCGGCCTAGCTCATCCACGTCGAAACCGCGGCAATAGCCGGCCAGATGAAGCCCCATGGCGTGTCCGAACACTTCGGCCAGACCGCCCCAGGAATACCTCGGGGAAAACGGAATTTCGTCGGCGATCCCGTTGCCGTTCGGGTCGCGTTCCTTGAACGCTTTCAGCACCGCATGCCATTCATCGAGCGTCGTCGGTTCCGGAAGCCCGAGCTTGTCCAGCCAGTCCTTGCGGATGAGCAGACCGCTCGGGTCGGTGTAGTCGGCGCCGCTGACGACGCTGGCCAGCGCGTAAATGTTGCCGTCAGGCGCGGTCAGCAGGCGGCGAATATCGGGATACCGCTCCAAAAACGCCTTGATGTTCGGCGCATAACGGTCGATCCAGGAATTGAGCGGAAGAATCAAACCGTCCTTGGCATAGGTGACCGGTGAATCGGGAAGCTGCACGATGTCGGGCAGGCCTGTCCCCGCCGCCAGCCGGATGCGCATAAGCGGGTTGTACTGCTCCGTCGGCTTCACGTCCCATTTGATCGACACTCCGGTTCGTTTCTCGACTTCTTGCCATACCGGCAATTGCTGCGTATAGCTTTTCGGCGTATAGAAATTGTCCGTAACGCCGACCGTGAGCGTGCCGGTGCCTTCCTTCACCAGCGGAAGCGTATAGCCGCCGTCCTGTTCGCCCCCGCCGACGGAGGCGTCCGGCTGCTTGCCGTCGCAGCCCGACAGCGCGAGGACGAGCAGGGCAAGTCCGGCGATTCGTCGAATGGCGATTCGGTTCGTCAGCATGCGTAAATACCTCCCACAGGAGAGCCATTTACTCATTATCGCACAAAATTGCTCCGCTTCGCCACGCCCGGCAGTAGCTCCCGACGACGACGCCGATTGCGGAACGCCTTCACCGCGTGCGGCAAGCCTCGACGAAGGCGGCAAACAGCCGGCGCGCCGGCTCGTCCGTCGCCGCCATATTTTCCGGGTGCCACTGGACGGCGAGCACGAACCGGTGCGTCACGCTCTCGATGCCTTCGACGGTGCCGTCCGAGGCGACCGCGTTCACGCGGAATCCCGGCGCCGTCTGTTTCACGGCCTGGTGATGGAAGCTGTTCACGCGGATGCGCGCCGACCCGGCCACCCGTTCGAGCAGCGATCCCGGCTCGATGTCGACCCGATGCGTCGGATGGCTGCGGGGAGCGATCTGCCGGTGCTGGAGCCGGTCCGGGCATTGGCGCTCGATATCTTGATACAGCGTCCCGCCGGCAACGGCGTTCAGCAGCTGCAGCCCCCGGCAGATGGCGAACACCGGCTTGTCCGCCGCCATAAACCGCTGCGCCAGCCGCGCCTCCATCCGGTCCCGCTCGGGCGTGACCGCTCCGATGCCGGGAAGCGGCTCCTCGCCGTACAAATTCGGGTCGATATCTTCTCCCCCGCTCAGCAGCAAGCCGTCCACCCGCTCGCAGAGGGTATCCAGCAGCTCGGGCTCGGCCGTATGCGGCACGACGAACGGAACTCCGCCCGCCGCCCGGACCGCTTCCGAGTAATCTTTTTGCAGAAACGTGTTGCCGTTGTCGTGTACCGCGGTGATCGCGATCAGCGGCCTGGTCGTCATGATTGGTCGGCTCCTTCCGATAGCATGCCTCGATTCCGCGTTAGCATTCTTTTCCTGCTTACGCGAGGATGTCCCACGCCCGGCGGTCGATCTCGTAGCGGGTCGATTCCCCGCGCAAGCTGCGCAAAATGTCGTCGACGATTTCAGGCATCAGCGCCTTGCGGCCTTGCTCCGTGTTGCCGGCGATATGCGGCGTAATCAGCACGTTCTCCAGCCCGAGAAGCGGCATATTCGGACTCGGCGGCTCTTGCCGCAGCACGTCGAGGGCGGCGAAAAACCGTCCGGTGCGCAGCTCGCCGACAAGCGCATCTTCGTCGAGCACCGCGCCCTGCGACGAATTGATCAATATCGCGCCGTCCGGGATCGCCCGGATCAGCTCGGCATGAATCATCCCGGCCGTCGAAGGCAGCGACGGGGCGTGAATCGAAATGATCGGGCAGCGCATCACGTCCGCCAGCTCGGCGCGCTTTACGCCGAGTTCGAGCGCTTTCTCTTCGCTCAAATACGGATCGTATACGAGAATGTTCGGCCGAAACGGGGCCAGCAGTCGGATGAATGCCCGTGCGGTCGAGCTGGCCGAGACGATGCCGATCGTCTGCCCCGTCAGCTCTCGGCCTTGATACATGCCCGCGACTTCCCACCACAGCCCTTGCCGGGCCGCCCGCTCGCATTGCGGCAGCCTTCGCAAAAGCGACAGCAGCACGGCCAAACAATACTCCGCCACGCTCAGCGCAAGCCGCGGAGCGGCGGAGAACACTTTCACCCCGCGGTCCAGCGCCTCGGGGGGAATCATCGATTTGACCGAGCCGGCGGCGTAGCCGAAGCAGCGCAGCTTGACCGCCTTGTCGAACAGCTCCGCGGTAATGCGGGGGGAGCCCCAGCTGGACAGCACGATTTCAGCCTCGGCGATCCGTTCGGCCAGCTCCTCTTCGGTGAACGGCCGGTCGGCGCGGTTCCACACCGCGTCGAACCGCTCTTCGATCAAGGCGCGGCACTCCGGCGGACATACTTTGTCGAGAGCTTCACCTGCCGGGAGGACAAGCGCTTTCGGTTTGTCGGTCATGGCATCCTCTTCTCCTTTACGGAAATTACGGACAAATTCGCCCGATCGTCGTCAGGATGGCGATCATCTCCGCCTCCATCTGGCGTTCGGGCGGCGTGTCGGCCGCATTGTTTTTCACTTCGACGACAATTTTATGCAAAAGCAAGTATACGTCTCCCCATGTTCGGCGGAAATAGTCGGCTTGCGCGCCGGTATATCCCGACGGCGCCGCCTCGGCCGCGACGAAGCCGGCCGCCCGCCAAGCTTCCGTAATTTGCTGCGCCCAATCCCGCTGCGCGGACTTGAGCGACTCCGGCTGCAAATCGGGAAGCGGCAGCAAAATTTGGCACTGGGTCGGCGAATTGGCGAATTCCGTCTGGTGCAAATCGAGCCAGTGCCGGTACCCGTATTTCGCGAACATGCGGCGGAACAGCTTCGAATACGACGACAGCGGGCTGCGGTTCGGCTCGACGTACGTATGGGCGTCGATCTGCTCGTAGGCGATGCCGATCGGCTCCGGCGCCCGGACTTCCCGCGTATCGAACCGGTCGACACGCGGCCACCTGTAACCCGGCTTGTCGGGGTCTTCGCCGAACATAATGCACCAGAACCGCTCGTTGGACACCTTCGAGCCGTCCCAGTACGGCTGCGGAGATCGCTCGACGCCGCCCGGGTTGCCGATCGGATTGAACGAAAGCACCGTCTTCGCCAGCACCTTCTCCACGTCGAGACGGGCGGGCCTTCCTTCCAAATCTTTTCCGGTGATCAATTGCTCGATGACGTCGATCATCGCGGCCGTCGTCGCCGGCTCGTGGGCATGCGGCTGGGCGACGTACAGCTTCTCCTTCCCGTCGTCGGGCACGGCCGAGTCGGTAATCGTCAGGGCGTAGACGCGATGCCCCGTATAGGACGTTTCATAATCGATCGACAGCTTGCCGCCCGCCCGTTCTTTCCACTCGGCGATCTTTTTTTCCAACTGCGCAGGCTTTGACAGAAACGTAAGCTCCGCCTCCCTTGTCTGTTTTCGCTTACCAAGCCGCAACCGTCTCTAACCATGCGGCTGCCATTCGTTAGGTCAATGCAAAAATCGTCAGCGTCACCGTCAGCATGCTGGCGACGGTGGAAAACAGGACGGTATGCGCCGCGAATTCCGCCTCCTGCCCGTATTCGACGGCGATCAGCGCGCTGATCAGCGCGGTCGGCGCCGCACAGGACAGCACCAGCGCCTTGGCGATGTCGCCCTCAAACCCCATCAGCCGGACGAGTCCGAACCCGATCGCCGGACCGGCCAGCAGCCGAAGGGCGGCGGAAAGGACGACGTCCTTGTATTGGGCGGGCATGCGCAGTCCGGACAACTGCACGCCCAGCGTGACGAGCGCCAGGGCGATCGTGCCATTCGCGATCGTATCGATCGGCAGACGCACCGATGCGGGGATCGGAAAGCCCAACCCCCGCAAGGCAATCGCGGCCGCAACCGCATACAGGCCCGGATAGCGCAGCGTCGTCATGAGCGCCGCCTTCACCTGTCCTTTGCGCGCATTGGCGTTGTAAACGCCGTACGTGCCGGGCAGCAAGTTTTGAAACACCGAAACGATCGCCTGCACCGCCAGCGTATTCGGATTGCCGGCGAAAACGAGCTGGTTGAGCGGAATCATATAGTTGCCGCTGTTGTAAAACAGGACGCTGTTGCGCATCGCTCCCGCCATCCCCGGCTCGTAGCGGCGCCAGCGGATGACCGCCTCCGCCGCCAGGGCGAGAACCAGGACGAACACGACGTTGAACGCCATCACCTTGAAGGCGAGCGCCCACGAGATCGACGCCTCCAGCAGCAGGCGAAACAGAAAAACAGGCATGAACAGGTGAAACACGAGCTTCGAGAGCGTCTGGGCATGCAGCGCGAACTTCCGGCCCATGAAAAAGCCGAGCGCGATCATGACGCCGATCGGGAGGACGTTCGCCAGCAAGATGTGCAGCACATAGCTCATGACCCGGCGCTGCCGTCCTCCCCGTCCGCTTCGCCGGCCGGCTCCAGCGTCATGGCGCGCACGCAGCAGGCGTCGTAGTCGATCTCCCCGAACCGTCTGCCGGAAAAGACGAGCGCGAGCCGGTTGCCGTCTTCGCTGATCCATTTGACGGGAATCCGGTACGCATGCGTCCGGCCCAAGCCCCAATATTCCGTATAATAAACCGTGCTCCACGGACCGTAAGGCGTCGGCGAGTCGAAAATGCCCCAGCCGCCTTCATGGTTGCAGGCCAGCACGAGCCAAAACCTGCGGGTCGCCGCATGGTACAGCGCCTCGAGCCGGTGGCAATTTTGCGGGAATTCGAAGACGCCGCCCCGCTCCTCGATGCGCCGCGTCCAGACCGGCACGCCCGCGTCGTCCAGACCGCGGAAAAATTCGTAATCGTCCCGGCTGCGAATCCGGTCGCGATGCACGCGGGCCAGCACGATGCGGTCGTACTCTTCGTAAGCGCTGTCGCCGTCGGGAGAGTAAATGTAGACGTAATCGTCCGGCGCTCCCTCGTAGTTGCGGCCGGCGTTGGCGAACGTCGGACAGCCGAAGCTCGTCTCGAACTTGAATCCCCACTCCCAGGTGGCCCCGCCGTCTTCCGACCAGGCGAGCTGCGAATTGCCGGCGTTGCGGACGAGCATGTACAGCACGCCGTCCACCATCAACAAACCGCTTGCTTTGACGCCTTGGGCGCCGTCCCCTTCCCGCTCGCCGGTCTCCGTCCGCAAATTGACGCCGACGAACGAATCCGGTGTCCCGTGCAGGACGGCGAATCCGAGACTGAGCTTTTTCTCCGTATGCGGCTTAAAGCCGTACCCGTCGCCGTAGGCGGTGTACAGCGTGTCGTCCGCTCCCCACGTGCACGGCCAGTTGTCGCTGTCTTCCCCGGAAATCCGGATGTTCTCGGGAGGCGCGAAGGTGACGCGCCGCACTTTGTCGCTGGGCGGAAACGGGCTGCGATGCTGCAGCATGCCGACGAGCGGCGTGAAGACGAGCGGCTCCAGTCCGCGCCAGAAGCCTCCGTCGGTGGAGTCGCCCGGAAACATCAAGTTCCCCATCCGGACGACGATCAGTTCGAGGCTGGGGATGACGATCAGCAGCTGGTGACCGGCCCCGGCTCCGATAAATGTGCAGTCCGGCACACTTCGGTAAACGTTGTAATGGTTGACGAACCCGCCAACGGAAGGAGCCGGCATCGGCCCGTGCGGGAAATCGTCCGGCAGCACCGTGCGGTAGCTGCCCGCCAGCATCGGCCTGATCGCTTGCGGGCGGATCAACGTTTGCCCTTCCCACTGTCCTTTGCGCATAAGCAGCCGGCCGAGCTGCAGGACGGCTGCCGGCGTGAACATGCCGCCGCCCCAGGTCGCGTACAGGCTCATGCCGTCGAGCCGGATCGGCTTGTCGTACCCGATGCTCCACGCTTCATCCGGTATGCCGAGCGGCCGCATGATTTTCTCCCGCAGCAAGCTATGGATGTCCGGATGCGGCGTCCCCTGCAAACTGGCCGTGATCGCGTAGGCGAGCGCGGCAATGCCGGGATTGCTGTACAGCACCTTCGTGCCCGGGGAATGCAGCACGGGCGCGTGAAACAGCGAACACGTAAACGGATCGAGCGCCGACGGCGACGGATCCCGCTGCCAAAACATGCGCTCCCAGCCGTCGGCATGGTGGGACGCGTTGGCCAGGCCGGACGTGTGCGTCGCCAGCTGGCGGATCGTAATGCGGGAGCGAACCGGGTCGTCCCGCCACGCGGGGATATACTTGCACGCCGGGTCGTCGTAAGCCATGAGCCCTTCGCTGACCGCCACCGCGATCGCCAAACCGCCGACGATCGTCTTGGCCAGCGATGCGGTGTAATGCTGCGTATCCGGCGAGAAGCCGTCGGCAAACCATTGCTTTACGACGGCATCGCGTCTCATGACGATCAGCGCCTTCGTGCTGAGCCCGGCGAGCCGGCTCGCGTATTGTTCCAACTTTTGCGGGTCTACGCCCACAGATTCCGGCGATTCCGACCTGAATTGCAACATCGTCCATCCTCCGCTTCCTGTGGCCGATCGACCGCCCGGCCGCTTTAGTCCAGCAGCCAGGCCAGCGACGCCTCGATCGCCGCCGACTGCACCCGGACCTGGACGTCCACCGGATGCAGCCGGCGGTTCGTCACCCCTTCCACCGTGATCCGGCTCATCCGCTCATGAATGTCCCGGTACGTGCGGCGGAAATATTCCGCCTGCTCGCCGGTATAGCCGGATCGGCGCGGCTTGGCGGGAGCGAAACCGCGATCGCGCCACACCGCCGTAATCGCGTCGGCCCACATTTCGTTTTTTTGCGCGTAAGTCACATCGAGCCCCGCAATCGGGAGCAACACCTGGCAGTTGAAGCCGGTATCCTCGTGCTGCGAGTCTATGAACATCATCTGATGCAAATCGAGCCAATGATCGTAACGATGGATCGCGTCCATCCGCTGGAACAGCTTGAAGTACGATGACTGCCGGTAACGGTTCGGCTCCGCGTAGCGGAACGCGTCGATCGGCTCGTAAACGATGCCGATCGGGTCGGGAGCCTGCTCCTTGCGGCGGTCCCACACGTCGACGCGCTTCCACGGCTTGCCCGGCCGCTCGGGATCTTCGCCGAAGATGAGGCAGCGAAACGGCTCGGGACCATACTCGGAGCCGTCGTAGTACAGCCTCGGGGCGCGCTGCCTTCCGAACGGATTGCCGATCGGGTTGAACGTCACGACGAGACCGGCGAGCACCTTCTCGCGGTCGATTTTGCTCGGATTCCCCGCCAAATCGCGGCCGGTGATCAGCTGCTCGATCACGTCCGCCATGCCGGCCGTCGTCGCCGGCTCGTGCGCATGCGGCTGCGCGACGTAGAGCGCCTTCTTGCCCGAGCGCGGGACGGTGAAGTCCGACAGCGTCAGCGCGTAGACGGGATGCCCGCTGTAGGAGCGAATGTGCTCGACCTGCAGCGCCGGTCCGGCGAGCTCCCGCCACTGTGCCAGCTTCGCTTCCAGTTGCTCTTGCTTGGCGATAAACGGAATCATCGCTTTGCTCCCCGATCCCAGGTTATCGTTTGGAACGTACCGGTTTGCGCCGACTCTCTCGCCTTCAGGCACATGAGCGCGCTTAGCAGGCCGTCGTCCAGCGGGCTCAGCGACTTTTCCCTGCCCTGCATGACGTTCGCGAAATTGCGCACCAGCTGGGTATCGCCGCCGAAATGGTCGTTCGCCGCTTCGAACTCGATCGTTTCCACCCGCGGGGAATGATGCATGTACACTTTCATCCGGCTGGCGAAGAAATCGAATTCGATCGTTCCTTTGTAGCCCATAAACCGGGCCCCCCGCGCTCCCGCCTTGCGGCGGACGAAGAAGCTTTGCGAATACGTCGCGTGCATGCCGCTTTCGTAGCGGACGATGGCGCTGCCGGAATCTTCGTTGCCCGAATCGGCGGCATAGGCGCAGTACGCCCACTTCTCCCGCTTCGGGCTCGGCCAGAACGCCGTGCTGTCCTCGCACGTGCGGTTTTCCTCGCAATCGACGCATTTCAGCCCAGCCGGCTTCGAGCCGTTGAAAATTTGCTTCGACGTCATCGCGCACACGCTGACCGGCTTTTGCCCCAGCACGTAGTTGATATAATCGAAATCGTGCGTCGCCTTCTGCAGGAACAGGCCGCCGGTTTCGTTTACGTCCCGGTACCAGTTTTGAAAGTAAACGGCGCCGTACGGCGTATTGTTGATCGCCTGCACGTGCTCGACGGTGCCGATCTTGCCGGAGTCGACAATCTCCTTGACCAGCTGGATCATGCGCGTCAGCCGAAGCGGGAACGAGACGACGACTTCGGACCGATGCCGCTCGTACGCCTCCTTTAGCCGGTACAGATCGTCGTACGTCGTGGACACCGGCTTCTCCAAATAGAGCGGAAGCCCGCTCGGCAGCACCTTAAGCGCCATTTCCGTATGCAGGGAGCAGCGCGTTCCGATCAGTACGCCGTCAAGCTTCTCTTCGGCGAGCATCTCCTCGGCTTGCCCGTAAAATCGCACGTCGGACAGATCGGTGCGCTCCCGCTTGATCTCCTCGCTGCGCGGATCGACGATGGCCGCGATCCGGCAGGACGGCTCCTCCTCGATCAGACGCCGAATGACATTGCCGATCCGTGAGCCGTATCCGATGACTCCCAGCTTCAACATCGTTTTCCCTCCCACCGATTACGGCTATTCCTTGAGCGAACCGATCATGACGCCTTTGACGAAATACCGTTGCAGGAACGGGTAGACGAGCAAAATCGGCAAAATCGATACGATAATGATCGAATATTTCAACTGCATCGAGAACAGCGCCCGGTCGAACTGGTCCGCCATCCCTTCGAGCATCGAGTCGTTGTTCTGCACCAATATTTTCATCAAATAAAGCGACATCGGCTGCAGCTTCACATCCGACAAATACAGCATCGCCGGCACGTAGCTGTTCCAGTGCCCGACAGCGTAAAACAGCGCCAGCACGGCCAAAATCGGCTTGGACAGCGGCAAAATGATGCGGACCAGGATGCGGATGTCGTTGGCCCCGTCGATCTTGGCCGACTCCGTCAAGCTGTCCGGAATGGTTTGCAAAAACGAGCGCGTGACGATGATGTAAAACGCCGTCGTCAAACCGGGCAATAGCAGCGCCCAGCGCGTATTGTACAGGCCGAGCTCCTTGATCAGCAAAAAGCTCGGAATCATGCCGCCGCTGAAAAACATCGTGATGACGATGACGACCATAATCCAGTTGCGGGCGAAAAACGTGCGGCGCGACAGCGGGTAAGCCGCCAGCACGGTAAAAAGGATATTCAACGCCGTCCCGACAACCGTATAAAAAATGGTGTTGGCGTATGCCTGCCACACATCCGGATTTTCGAACACACGTTCATAGCTCTGCAAAGAAAAACCTTTCGGATACAGCCATACGGATTCGGTAATGACATACTTCGGATCGCTGATCGACATACTGAAAACATAAACGAACGGATAGAGCGTGATGATGATGACGAAGATCATCACGAGGAAAATAAATACGTCCGAAACGGACAGGTTTCGCTTTCGGCCAGTCGATCGAATGCCGGTCATGCTTTGCCCCCTTACCATAACGACGTCTCCGACACTTTTCGGCTTATCCGGTTGACGGTGACCAGCAAAATCAGGTTGATCACGTTGTTGAACAGCCCGATCGCCGTCGAGTAGCTGTAGTCCGCGTTTTGTATGCCTTGCCGGTACACGTAGGTGGAGATGACATCCGCCGTTTCGTACGTCGTCGGATTATACAGCAGGTTGATCTTCTCAAAGCCGACATCCATCAGATTGCCGACGTTCAAAATGAGCAGAATGACAATCGTCGGCAAAAGGCACGGCAACGTAATGTACCACATTTTTTGCCACCGGTTCGCCCCGTCCATCTCGGATGCCTCATACAGCTGCGGATCGATGCCGGCGATCGCCGCCAAATAGATGATCGAGCTCCAGCCGAAGCCTTGCCAGATCGACGAGGAGATGTAAATGTCCCGGAACCACGAGGGCTCGGTCAGGAAAGGGATCGGCGCGATGCCGAACCAGCCGAGCATCGTATTGATGACGCCGCCCTTCGGCGAGGTGAAGTTGACGATCATCCCGCAGATGACGACGATGGATATGAAATGGGGAAGGTAGCTGATCGTTTGCACCGATTTTTTGAACAGCCCTTCCTTCAGCTCGTTGAGCAGCAGGGCGAATATAATCGGCACCGGAAACCCCCACAGCAGCGAGTAGATGCTGAGCAGCAGCGTATTTTTCAGCAGCCGCCAAAAGTACGCCGACTCGAAAAACAGTTGAAAGTAGTAAAAACCGGCCCAGTCGCTGCCGAGAATGCCTTTGAGCGGCTTAAACTGCTTGAACGCGATGATGACGCCGTACATCGGAATATAATGAAAAATGGCGTAATAGACCAGCACCGGAAGAACGAGCAGCACCAAATATTTGTCCCGACGCAGCACTTTTGCCATGTATCGCATGATGCTCACCCCTCTTCATCAAAACGTCGGGCGTGTGCCGCGGAGGACACACGCCCTTCTATCCTGCGGAAATGCGATTATTTGCCGATATAGCGGTCGTATTGCTTCTGGCGGATTTCGATCATGCGGTCGACACCGAGATCTTTCATGCCTTTGACGAATTTGTCCCAATCGACCGGTTCCTTGCCGGTGATGAACTTCAGGATCGTCTCTTCCTGGAACGTGTCGAGGTCGGCGCTGATGCGCTTCATCTCTTCCGCTTCCTTGGTGGTCAGCATGTATTGGAACGGAATGCCGTCCTGCTGATACGGATTGATTTTCTTAATAAGCTCCTCCAGCGCGGGAGTCAGCATGGCCAGATCCATCGCCTGGTTGGACAGCTCGCCTTTGGCGTCGCGAATCCACGGCGTACTCGGGAATGCGCCGATGCTTCTCAAGGCGCTGACCGGATCGAGGCCTTCCGGATTTTTCTTGACGAAATCGGTGAATTCCGGCTTGCCGTTCACCATCGTATAGCTCAAGCCTTCCACGCCGTAGCTTTGCAGCCGGGCGCCTTCTTCGCTTGCCCATACGTAGTCGAGCCAACGGATGGCGATTTCCGGATTTTTCGCGTCCTTGCTGATGGCATAGTAGCCGCTGATCGGGCCGTACTTCTCGTACCAGCCTTTGACGCCTTCATTAGCCGGAGGCACGGTCATGATCCAGTCGACGCCCGGCTTGTTGATCGCCTTCTCGAACGTGGCGGTGTTGTTCACGAACCCTTGCGTCGCGCCCACGATATCGAGCGTAATGTCCGGCAAAATTTGCGCCGGCGTGCGCTTGTTGACGAAGTCGGGATGGATCAGCCCTTCGGTGAACAGCTTGTTCAGCCATTTGACCAGTTCGCCCGCGCGCGGATCGAGCCATTCGTAGGTCACCTTGCCATTGGCGTCGACGTTGTAGTGCGAGCTGTATTCGCCAAGACGAAGTCCGAGCGCCTTGCCGAAGTTGGACAGTCCCCCCCACCAGTAAGTCGGAGCGAGCG
>Ga0310832_101140_pt1 | contig 12726 bp, 18 predicted proteins | sample WT_ome_7_FD_201303 | JGI IMG/M metagenome (GOLD analysis project Ga0310832, IMG submission 201303) | Sorghum-adapted microbial communities enriched on wild type (WT) sorghum from Joint BioEnergy Institute, Emeryville, California, United... ...
GCCAGCTTCGTGATGGCGTCCAAATGGACTGGAGTATCGATGAGTACCGTATCCATTTCCGACTTCAGAAAACGGACGACGGCGATCAGCTGTTCCCGCTCCAGAATCAACGTCCCTGCCTGGGCGGGAACAGCGACAATAAAAAAACCCATCTTCGTTTTCAGAAGACAGGCTTGGCTGGCTTTTACATCCTCGATCCGGCGTACCAGGTCGGCAATCGTCTTGTTTGGCTGGAGTTGCAAGGTGGAAGCCACGGAGCCGTGCATCAAATCCAAATCCAGGATGCACACCCGGCCTCCCTCCCGCGCCAGTTTCGCCGCCAAATGAAGCAGAAAGGTGGTCGTTCCGACTCCTCCTTTGGCCGCATACGCGGCAAGAACAGAGGGCGCATACCTGGCAAGTTCTGCTGAAACCGGCGGGACCTGCGTTTCGCTTTCCTTTTGGTTCCATAATCCGAAAGGTGGCATGGATACCGAAGAAACCGGCTCATGCTCAAAAATAAAGCGGGGGGATTCTTCCCGGACGTGCTCCTCGTTTTGCGGGGTCACTTCCTCTGAAACAACCCTTTGTGCCTGTTGGGAAAGCGGCACTGGGTCATCCGGCTCCATATTTTCGTCTTCTTCAAAGAGTAAGGAAGACTCCCGCGATGTTGACGAAGACAAAACATACGCCTCAAAGTCCGGCTCATCCATGGGGGTGATCACGTTGGAAATCCCGATGGCCGCCCATTTTTCCTCCGGGATATGCTCATCTGACAACAGAAAAACGGTCATCCTTTTGCGGACAAACACAGGCACGAATTTTTCCCAGGTTGCGTCCGCGGCATCGAGAACGACCAGTTTTCCCCTGGCTTTATGGGCTTCATGGATCACGTGCACGACCCATCCTTTCTTCCGCAGCCGATTGATCCATTCCTCACGATGGCGCGGCCGAAAAAGGACCAGCCGCATGTGTTCTGCCCTCCTTTCGCCATGCATGCCAACCGGAATCGGATATACCGTTTCCCATCAGGGTTTGGCTTCAAACCCTTCAAAAACGCCTTGTGAGTATTCGTTCCGATGTTGCCGGATCCAGTTGGCCGTCTCCGGATAACCGAGCACTTCCGCCCAATAGATCACAACAGGAACGTCCAACATATTGGTGCGACCCGATTGACGAACCGCCTCAATGCCTTCATATACCTTTTTGGAAACTTGAATCATCGCATCATCCACTCCTTTGGTTTAACTTGTGATTCGAAACGAAAACTATCATTCCATCCTGAAGTCCTGACCGTTCAACACACCACGAAGCGCCCGTTCCAGTTGTCTGTCCGTTGCCTCCATGATGGTTCGCGGATCGTATCCCCTGTCCCCCGCATAAATCGCCAGATCCCGGCGGAAATGCGCATTTGAGACGCAGTGCGAAACAATCAGGACCGTAATCCAATCCCTGGGTAACGTAATGCGGTTTTTCATCGTCATCCTCCATTCCTCTTTAATGCAGGGCCAACGTCCTCCAATAATTTCGGATCTCATCCAATTCTCCGCTGTGCCACAGACTTTTCCCGGCTGATGTTTCAAATTGCCACTGCCACTGGTTGATTCGATCGCGGCGCACATACACGGTCACCGGATTTCCGTATTTGTCTTTCGTATTTAAACGAACGACATTAGGACTGATTGGCATGGTTTCAATGAATAACAGAAACTGGGACTGGCTCATCGGGGCATCCCTCCGTTTCCTCAATGGTTCCATAAAAATTTCAGTCCGCCGAAATCGTGATGGATTGACCGCACGTGAGCAATGCCGCGGCAGCAAGAGGGATGGCGAAAGAAATCTTCTTATTTCCGCCCCGTTGATGTTGAATACAGGCAAGTGCCAACCAAAGTAATAAGAACATGGAAGCCCATAAACACAAACTGACAAATCGCGATGAACCCAAGAGAGCCCCATACGCCATCATGAGCTTTACATCCCCGCCGCCCAACCATCCTTTTAGATAGGGAACAATCAAAATGCTTGCGGATAAAAAACCTGTCAAACTTTCCATCGCATTTCCATCTAAAACGTTCAGGAGGAATCCGCAAAAGATCCCTCCCAAGCTCACTCCATTCGGAATGATATGATCCTTTCCGTCGTACCAAGCGGCAAGCAATGCCATGGTGGCCACCAAACCAACGGACAACCCGGTGATCATCATTTCTTGTATACGCGGAAACCTGTCGGCCCCTGGTCAATGCCGAAGCGATAATGGTACATGAACAAAGCATAATCCACAAGCTTTTCGGCTTCCGAATAAGTGAATACCTCGATTGAACCGCGTTCACAAACTTGCTCTACCTTTTCCTCCAGCTCAGCATCGATATGCTCCCACTTGTGCCCATTCACCATGTCTCACCTCCGAAGTACTTCGATCGGGGCTCTTCTGTCCGATGAATCCGTCATCGACTTTCTACAGCTCCCGATCCTTTCGCCTGCTCGTCCATGTTACACCCGATTGAGAATCGTCCGGGCCGTTTCGACATCGATCACGCAAACGTAACGGGCATAATTGTATCCCTGCGGATCCACCGCCAGCACGCGCTTTTTGTCCGTAAGAATGAGCAGTGGGCAGTCCTTATGCTCCCGAATGACATCCAGATCTTCAAGCCGAATCGCCGCATCCATCTCCTGGGGAGTAACAAGAAAGATTGGAACATCCCGGTAAAGAATGTGTGTGGTATCTGGGTTTCCTTCATATCCCGGAATCCGATTGTATTTCCGCAATTTCTCGTACACTTTCACATCCATTTTCATCATGCGTGGCCCTCCATCCGTACAACTGGAATCAATCTGCCTTCTCTGGCGGGTAATTGGTAATGAACAACTCCTTAACCGGCTGCCGGCCGCTTTGTTGTCTGCAGAGGGTATACCGGGTTTCCACCTCTTCGATATAAAACGGTTTGTACCATTCACGAACCACAGGATGGTCGTTAATGCTGAGGAGAAACTTTCCTTTGATCCCGGCCAACAAATCCCGCAATTCAAGCTGATGCTCTTTTGTGAATTTGTAAATATATCCCGAAAGCTCGAAATAGGGAGGATCGCAATAAAAAAAAAGTGTCCGGCGAATCGTACCGCGGGATCACTTCTTCAAAGGACCGGTTTTCAATGTACACTCCGATCAGTCGTTCATGGGTCTCCTTGAATTTCTTCTTCACATCGCTCATATTATAGGCGGGTCTTGTCCGGGAGTATCCCCAGTCGTCACAATCGTTGTATTTGCCCCCGAAATGGGAATAGACCCGGTAGTAGAAGTCATAGGCACGCGTCACAGGGTCCCGTTCCTCGTTCCTTCGCGCCATGATCCGTTGGAATTCGTCGCGGGCGTACAAGGCCCATTCAAACCTTTGCGCCAACTCCTCCCAGTTTTCTTGGATCACGCGAAAAAAATTCACCAGCTCCGAGTTAATGTCGGCAAACACCTCGACTTTTGACCGTTCCTTTCCGAACAACACCCAACCGGCGCCTCCAAAAACTTCCACATAGCACGTATGAGGAGGAAAACGACAGATGATTTCTTTTCGCAAGCGGGATTTCCCCCCTTGCCAACGAATCGGGCTTTTGAGCATACCGATTCCTCCTTTGCTCAGACGCTGTTTCTGTCGATGGAAGGATGGCTGTTGCCATTCCCCATTCCTTGTGACAAATAAGTCCGCAATGTCTTTCCCCGGTAAAAAATGCGATCATCCGGTACACTCAGGTCTTTCGCATACTGAAAAACTTTGTCCAGGATACATTTCCATTGGGAACTGTGTCCCAGAAAATAGATTTCTTTCCCCGGTACAACCCCAACGAGAAAAAACTCACCCTGGTCTTTGATATAGAGCTGTAAATCCATGGCACAACCGACGCTTTCTTTTAGAAAGCTTCCTTTCGCTTTTTTGGAAAGTGAACGAAATGAAAGCGGTCCGTCCTTTTGGGGTCATCCGACACACTGACCGGATTTCCCCGCCACCACAGAAGATGATCCATACCTTTCTCCATATTCTGAAAGGAACGGGTTAATACTCCCTCGGCAGCAAAGCCGTGGCTACGAGATAATCGCCGTAATTATCGAAAATCACCCATATTTTTTCAGGTAAATGGAGATTCACGGTGTCCAGGATTTTGTCGTTCCCATCGGTAATCTCTACCCGTCCATTTTTCGGTTGAAAGGAAATAAACGGCGATTTGTCTTTATTGGCGATCGCTTTGTCAAACAACGTCCGTAACACATGAGGGGGCAAATCCAGCCTTTCAACGCCCCTTGTCATCACCGTTTGAATCGGCTTTCCCATACGGATCCTCCTCATTTCCAAAATTCAAATGGTCAAATGGCATAAAAAAACGACTTCGTTTCCGAAGCCGTACATGCCCTTATCGTGCCGCCTGCGTTTAGCACAAAAAATCATAAGAACTCGTTTTCCTGAACTTGTGATAAAAATCTTCCGGGTCCGGGCAATTCAGTTTGACGGTTAAGTACCCCTTTTCGGCCAACGGGTCGACCATGCGTTCCAGCACGATACCACCGCACTTCACCACGTCCGAAGCATACGCATCCAGATCTCCGTTGTGCTCACATTCCCGAAAACGCAACGTCACTACCATCCGTCACACCACCGAAAAAATCATTTTTTGCAAGACTTGATCCCTTAGGTCATCTCCGGATGATCATGCGTTCCTCTTTGGAGCGCAGGGTCAGTAACCCAACGTACAGCATTCCGATGAGATCTTGATCCACCACCCATGGCTCGACGGCCACCCTGCCCGTTTTCAAGTTGATGATCCGGAATAGGACCGACTGCGGCAGGTGCGGAAGTCGTTTCATCTGGACTGAAAGCGGCGGATCGCTTCCTTTCCTTCCCACTTCCACCCACCCCTCTTTCGGCAAAGAGGCGGATTGCATCTTCCCCCACATCACGGTTCCTCTTTCCTTTCTGCCATCACTCGGGATTGCAGCAATACAATGATCTCCGTCTCCAACCTTTCCCTTCCTTGAATAAAAATGTCAGTCTCTCTTTTTTGAAGCATTATGGATCCCCCCACAGTCCGGTCCCCTCTGGAACATCCCGAGATGTATCCGGTTGACCATGTACAACCGGATCGCGTTTGTCAAAAGTTCTTCTCGCTTCAAGGGGGACGGACACGTTCAACCCGAAGAGGGAAAAGGCGCGAAAGGGAACGGCCGAACGGAAGATAAGGCTTCCGCGACCGTTCCCATCCGTAGTGACGGAACCGCTCCATTGTCCGGGATCGAGCCGGTTGTTTTCCATCCATTCGCTCACTTGCGAGGAAAGACGTCCGTCGAATCCGCTCTCCTGAATCTCCCGCACCGCCAGATCGGCCACATGCTGAATCGAAAATGCGGAGACGATCCAGCGCATGAAATCAAATCCGATCAACAGGAAGAAAAGGAGAAAGGGAAGCATGATGACAAACTCCAGGCTTGCTGATCCTCTCCTGTCTTGAAAGAAAGCACGAAGGGAAAGCCCCTCTTTTGAAAACCTGCCCCTGTTCTTACGGAATCGTGACCGCATTGGATTTCACCATCGCCGAGTTTCCGCCCGGATACCGGGCGATCACTTCATACACGTATGTGCTTCCCGGCTTCACCGACGTGTCGGAAAACAACGTGCCGTTTGTTCCGTCGACCCTTCCCATCAGCGTGCTGATCGCTTGTCCCGATTCTTTCCGATAAATCAAATATTCCTTTGCCGCTTTGGGCACGTCCCAAGTGAGCAAAACGGAGCGGTCATCGTCGACGGTTGCCCGGACATGCTCGGGATCGAACACGGCAGCAGGGTCTATGCCATCGGGCGGTTGAACCGTGATGGGAGCCGCCTCAAATTTGGGGGTTAACGTGCTCCCATAGGTGAAGCGATACTGGGCTTGAACCGCGTACGTGTACGTTTTGCCCAGCCGCGGCGTGCTGTCGACCCATTGCAGACGATCCCCGGTCAAAACCGCGATCAGCTTTTGGTACAGCGTGCCCGCTTCCTGGCGGTAGACAAAATAGTGGGCCGGTGCTCCCTCTGCCGCTCTCCAGGAAACGCGGACACTCTCTCCGAGTTGCTCCACGAATACAAAATCACCCACGTAGTCTTTCGGATCGGCATCCGGAGGACCCCAACCGGCTGGTGCGGATGCCGTGACCCGAACCGGCAGTGACGCCGCTTTTTCGGATTCTTTTCCGTTTTTCCAGGCGGACACGAAGTAGGTGTAGCTGTGATCCGTGCGCACCGTTTGATCGGTAAAGCGGGTTTCCGGCGTGATGCGGGAAGCAAGCAGCAAGACCGGACCGCTGTCTGTCTGCCGGTAAAGATTATACGCATCCGCCCCGTCTGCTGGAGGTTGCCAGGAAACGACCACTTGCCAGTCATCGTTCCGTTCAGCATGGACGTTCACCGGCGGCATCGGAGCCAACGCCGGTACCGCCACCGAAATGGGTACGGAAGCCGCTTGTCTTCCCTCGCTTTCCGCAATCACCCGGTATTGGTAACGATGCCCCGGTTGGACACCGCGATCCGTCCAGATCAACGTCTCTTCCGTCGTTGCGGATGATTGTTGAATTTCCTGCCAATCACCGGACTCGCGGCGTTCCAAACGGTAGGTTCGGGCTCCTTTCACCGTTGAGCTTTCCAGGCGTACTTCGTCAGTGGACGCATGAAGGATCCGCACGATGGGATTGTCGGAGAACGATCCCGCCGGACCAACCGGTCCGCTCCGATCCGATTCGGTTCCATCCCGGTCGACCGCCGTGACGTAATATTTCACCGGCAGACCCACTTCCAGGGATATGGAATCAACATAACGGGTCGTGCCCGCCGGAAGGCTTGCAATTTCTTTCGCTTCCTCACCGGGCATTTGCCGGTACAGTTTGTACGTGACCGGGAGTACGTTTCCCGCTTCCTCCCATTGAATGACCTGCGATGAGCCCCATTTGCTGAAACGGACAGGATCCGGTTTCAGCGGCTTCGCGGGCAACAACGTGACATTCGCTTCGGCAAAGGGGGAGAGATTTCCCTGATCATCGGCGGCAATCACGCGGACCGAGTAACGATGATTGGCTTCCGGTCTGAATTCCGCCTGTTTTACGCCAGCCGGAATGTTTCCCGCTTCCACCCATTCGGCGTCCTTTTCATCCGCGTTCCGCAGATACAGGTGGATCGTCTCCAAACCTTCGTCCTCCGGTTCGTTCCACGTTACCCGGATCGTGCCGCTCGCCTTGTCCGCATGTACGGCAAGATCACGAACCGCTGCCGGTGGAATCGTGTCCGCCGCTGTGCGAAACGCCTGCCGGACGCCGGCCGAACGATTGCCGCTCTCATCGATGGTCTGGAGCTGGACGATCATCTCCGTACCCGGTGAAGTATGCAAAAACGTGGTGTGTTCTACGCCGCTATCCACCCGGATCGGTTCTCCGAGAGGAGTGCCGTCCGGCCGCAAGAGGCGAAGTTCCACAAACCGCAGGTCCTCATCGCCGGGGTCCCGCCACCTCACTTCCACGGAGCGTCCTTCATAACCGGATGTGATGCCGACCTCCGCCACTTCATCCGGCGGGACGGTATCCCGCGGCGTGACCATCACTTGGGTCAACCCGGCAGAAGCATAACCGGCCGTATTGATCGTTCGGATCCGTAACGTATAGGACGTTTCAGGGGTCAATCCGGAAAAGGTTCGGGTCTTGATCCCCTTGTCCACCCGGATTGGAGTACCGGTCCCCCCGGTTGGCGCAAACGTCATTTCCAGATGATCGAAAAAGACGTCCGCCGGGTCCGTCCAAGTGACCGTGATGGAGCGCCCGTCCGGAGTCGCTGTCCACTCAAGACCGGTGACTTCCTGCGGCGCAACCACTTGGATGCTCTTCTGAACCGTATTGTTGTCTTCCCGCGCTTCCGGGATTTGATCGGCCGCATCCGCCACGACTTGGTACGTGTTAGTTCCTGCCGGTTGCGCCGCAAGACCCGCGATTTCCCATGCCGTTGTCGCGCCGGCCTCCAACCGTTCGATCGTTTGTTGCGCGATCACGGTTCCGTTTTGCAGCACATCGACGCGAAAAGCTCCGGCAGCACCCTGACCCCCGTTGGTCACCCCAACCCGGACGGTCAAATTTCCGCCTTGGGGAACGGTATCAGGGAAAATGGAAAGGGAGGGGGTCAAATCCACCCGATGCAATACCTGAACCGTTCCCGTGATTTCGTTGTTGGTTTCACTCGCTTCCGCAATTTGTCCGCCGGAATCCACCACGGCTTTCAGCGTATGATTGCCCGGGCCAGCGGCCTGGAACGAAAACGAGACTTCCGTGCTGACGCCGGGAGATAGGCCGGCTAACGTCTGCTGGCCGATCAGGCGGCTCTCGTCATACAAGGAGACGTTAAAACTTCCGGCCGGCTGTTCCCCCTCGTTTTTCACCTGCACTTTTGCCACCACGGAGGCCTGATCCAGCACCGAACCGGAGGGAACTGTTGTGAGCGCGAGCAGCCGCAGATCGGGCAGCTGGTTGATGTGTACGGACAAGCTGGCCCAGTCGCTCCAGGCGTCGTACTGATCCATGGCCTGAACTTCAACCGTATAGTTCTGTCCGTAGGCCATGCCCTGAAGGACGGCAGAAGCGCCGGATTGTGCCACTTCCCCGCTGTCCCAGACCACCGCAGCGCCCTGTTTCACCCTGATGTGCACCTTGCCTTGCGCATGTCCGTCCGGGTCCGCATAATCCCAAAACAGAGTAGGGGTCTTCGTATTGGGACTATTGATCCGCAGATTGCTGACCGTTGGCTTTCGGTTGCCCACCGCGATCCGGTGCGTCACGGATACCGATTCACCCGTCGGATCCGTCACGGTCCCTGTCACTTCCCAAACGCCTGGTTCTGTCAGCCGCACGCGGATGGTTGGGGTGTCTCCCAAAAATATTTCGCGCTCGCTGGGCGACAGCGCCTCCCAGTAATATCGGAGCACATCGCCATCAGGGTCCGAACCGGCCAAAGTAAATTCCAACTCGGTCGACGTCGTAATCGACCCCGGATCGACACCGGGAGGAAGGACGATCCGGCTGTCTGTCACCTGAGGCGGCGTATTCCGCTGAATTTGCGAAATGATGCCCTGATAAGCCGTTCGCAAATCGGTCGTGTTGTAATATTCGCCGCGCGTTCGGGCATTCAGGCTGCTCGCCTGACCGTTCGCATCGGCACCGGAACCGATTATATTCACCACAATATTGTAGTTATTCAATAACGTCGCGATGCTCGTGACGTTATACCCGCTTTCCGGCTCTTTGAACGGGGCATCCGTGATCAGGATCACCATCCGTCCGGCCGTGGAACGCCCTTCATTCACAAACTTTTGTTGCGCGGTGAGCAGTGCGTTGATATCCGACTCCGGCGTATCACCCCCGCCGGTTGCCGAAAGTCCGCCCACCCGCGAGCTAAATGTGGACGCGCTGTTTGTGAAGCCGTACCACCATGGGCCGCCGTCGACCGATATGTCCTTAAAGTCGAGAAGCCCCAGACGGTAATCGAACCCCTCGGCCTGCAGCTGATTTGCAAACCATGTCGTTTCCGAGCGCACCTGCTGGATCCAGCCGGACATGCTGCCCGTCGTATCAATCGCCACAATGATATCCACCGTGGCGGATACCAAAGGCTCGCTCTGGGCTGCCCGGCTGGTGGACGGCAGCATCACCAGCAAGGCAAGCACAAGCAATAAGAAGCCTTTTAGCCGGTGCGTGATTCGTCTTGGCGAACTGAGCATTTGGCATGATCACCTCCAAACCGTTCTGTTCAACCTGATGCTTTTGTGCAACTTTACTCATGATTTCTTTTATCAACCATCATTCCGGAAATTCGTTCCGCTTACGTCATCGGCAATTTGGAACAGGGAGAGCGATTGGTCTCGCTCTCCCCCTTCCCTTTAATTGGTCCAAAGACCGCCGTCATAATTGACGGACGTGTTGGTGAGGACGCTTTGGAAGATGCCGCCGTCACCAAGGAGCGCCGATCCGAAGGCGGCGATGCCGGCAAACAGCAGCGTGCCGAGTCCCATGCCGGCAAGCAGCTTGACCATCGCCATGTTCCCCTCGTCAATCGAGGCGATGCCGCGTTCGTCCTTCAGCCACCTCATCAAGCGTTTTTTCATTGCGCCCGGCCCCGTCCCGTAAACCAGGGCCTTTCCTCCTTTCTTGAAAATGGGATTTATAAAAAGATGCGGAGATGTTGCGAAAGCTCCATCCCCACACCGATTACGGGCAAAAGGATCAGATTGGCAAACAAAATCAAGTTGGGCCACTGCAACCTTCCCGGCAATTGCCGCACCTTCCGGCTCCACGCTTCCTGTTGTTCTTTTCGCAGGAGTTGGTAAGCGGCACGCAACTGGCGTTCCATATCGACCCCATTGACGGTCATGATTTGCTGCATGAGCGCGGCGAAACGCCGGGCCTGCGGGGAACCGATTCGTTCGCTCCATCTTCGCCAAGACGTCACGGGATCCCCGCTCATCCGAATGTCCATGATGAATCGATCCCATTGCGGCCGGATTGATGGGTCGATCCTTTCCCGGCTTTGTATGAGAGCCTGCACAGGGGAAACACCCGCGGACATCCGCTGCATCACCCCCAGATAAAGCAGCGGAAAAGCTTCATGCCAGGCTTCCCGCCACTCCCGTGCTTTTTTTCGGATTTGCCTTTCCGGCCAGGCATACAACAGAACGGCAAGCAAAAAGGCAATCAAAAACCAGCCGGGTTGCCAGGTCAGAAGCCCAAGCGGGAGCCCGGCCATCCATGCCAATAACCCCAAACGCAACTGGCGTTCCCGCACGTGCCAAACCGTCCGGCCGGGATAAAGGAGCTGCACATCTTGTTGGAACTGCTGCTGTTTGGTCCGTAACCCCACCTGCTGATTTGGATGGGCATCCCGCGACGGAACCTCCCGCTCCATGATGGCAAATCCGTTCCACAGCAGCGCAAAACCGGTGAAAGCCAAACCGATCAAGGTCCATTGTAAAACATCCACGCCACTTCCTCCCTTTCATCCCGTCAAACGCCTGATCCGTTGCCGAACCCAAATGAAGCACCCCGCGTTGATCACAAAACAGAGGAAAATCAATCCTTGTCCGGTCGCACTGTGAAACAGACCGGAAAAATAGACAGAACCCACAAGGCGCAAAAAGAGCAGTTCCACCAAAAACAGGGCGAACAGATGGCGGGTTTCCGTCCGGCGGGCGGCCACTTCCTGCTCAAACTCTTCCACCCTGCGCCCGGCCTCTTCCAGGCGGTCGATGGCGTCCTCCAGCAACATTTCCCCGTCAGGTCCGCCCACCCGGTCGAGAAGTTGCGCCAGTTCCAAAACATACGTCAACTCCGGGAGAAGAAACCGGTCCTGTTCCATCACTGGATGGAAGGGTAGCCCGGCCTGCTCCTGATCGATCATGTGCTGGAAATATGGCCTGACTTCATCCGGAAAATGGGGCAAGCTCATCACCATCGCCTGCCTCAACGAGCCGCATACGAGATAGGACGTCCGCAAATTACGGACCGCTTCGATCCATAAGGATCGCATCTTTTTCTGCCGGCGCTGGCGCATCCATTCCAACCATTCCCCCGGGATGGCGTAAGCAAAGAAGAGAGCCATACCGGCACCCAAAGCGGCATTGCCAAGCAAAGTCCCCAAGCTGAATCCAAACAGACCGCTTGTCCCGAATAGCGCCCCATATCCCCAGCGGGACATCGGCAGTTTCAGCGCATGGACCTCTTGGAAGAAGCGCCATGGGACCACCCAGGGGGGCTTCACGACCGTAACCCCCGCAAGAGTTTGTCGATCAGGGCGAGCGAAGGAAGGTGCTGCAGTTTCCATCGTCCATCCCTGTACTGAAATAACGGAGTGACCGCAACTTCCCTGTTCCGGCAGCCGGCCACTTCGGCCACTTCCATCACCCGGAAATCATCCAAGTGCACGACGAGATCCACCGCATGAGCGACCATGTTTCCCGCATACTCCGGATCCATCTTTCCGTGATGCCTTAAGCACATGGCGACAAGCCGTTCGACGGCGTCTTTCGCATGGTCGGCATGCATCGTCGTCCAACCGGAATGTCCGGTCTGAAAAGCTTCGAGAACCAATACCGCTTCCGCCCCCCGGATTTCCCCAAAGAAAAAACGCTTCATGTTTTGATGAAGCGCATTTTCAAAGAGCTGCTCGAGCGTCACCCGGCTTGCCTCGTGCCCGCGCAGGCGCGGAACGACGCTCACGATGCATTTGTTTGGATAAAGATGCTTTAATCTCAATTCCGGGACAACCTCGACGGTTAACACGCCTTCATCATCCGGCACATCAGCGGCCAGGCTCTGCAGCAGCGTGGTTTTTCCGGAACCCACCGGTCCACAGATGATGCCTGTCAAACCCGCCTTCATGGCCGCGGACAGAAACGTCCAAACGCCGGGACTGAGTGTCCCGCTTGCGAAGTAGTCTTCCTCCGTCCAGCGGGAATCCCGGAATTTCCGGATAATGATCGTCGTACCGTCTGCCGATGCCGGCGGTATCATCAAATTGACCCGCATGCCGCGGACCGCGCAAGTAACAAACGGCTGCCCGACCGTAAGCGAACATCCGGCGGCATGGGCGATTCTCCGGGCCAGACGGAGCATGTGCTCCTCCTCCCGAAACCTTAGTGCCGCCCTCATTTTCCGCCCCCGCCGCTGCACCCAGATTTCCGAACTTGTGGCGATGATGTCCG
>Ga0310832_101143_pt1 | contig 12713 bp, 9 predicted proteins | sample WT_ome_7_FD_201303 | JGI IMG/M metagenome (GOLD analysis project Ga0310832, IMG submission 201303) | Sorghum-adapted microbial communities enriched on wild type (WT) sorghum from Joint BioEnergy Institute, Emeryville, California, United... ...
AGGACGGCCAAGGGCTGGTCAGCGACACGTATTCCCGCTACATCGAGATCTCGGATGACGTCATGTACAAGTCGCCGATGGACTTCAAGCTGCACACGTATCCGGTGGGGACGCTCATTCCGACCAACTGGACCGAAAACTATAAGTATTTCGAATATTTGTGGCCCTTCGACAAAAACGTGAAGGAAGACCGCTCGCGGAAGCTGCTTGTGAGCGACAGCCCGGAGACGTTTACGGGCAAGGGCGTGCTGTATGCCGACAAGGTGAACGGCAAAGCCAGATTGTACGCGGACCATCTGAACGGGACGGACGAGACGGTGCAGTTCGTCATTATGGCGACCAATCCGGGCACGAAGCCGGTCAAAATCAAGACGACGAACAAAGGCGAAGTTTATCCTTCGATCTATGCGAATCTGATCGGGCACGAAGCGTCGGTCGAATTCCTGCTCGGCGACGCGCCGCATATCGACGAGCTGGTCGTGCCGCCCGGCCAATCGCGCGTATACGTGCAAATGCCCGACTTCCTGCCGGGCCAGGGCGTGAACGTCATCTATGACGTGGAGACGGACGGCGAAGTTTTGTTCTCGTTCATGGCGATGGACAACAGCATCGAAACGCCGATTTCGACGTACCCGAACCTGTACAAGCAGCTGCCCGGCGACGGCCATATCCGGGGCACGTTCCCGGTGACGGAGAAGCGGTGGGACATCGATGCGAGCTCGTTTACGACGACGCGGCGCCTGATCTTCGGCGACAACGAGTACGATCCGTGGCAGGTCGGCATCGATGCGACGACACAGGAAACGGTGACGGACGACGGCAACTACGGCGTCGTGTACCACATCCATTCGGAAAAGCCGCGGAAGATGGCGATTTTGCTCCAGGCGCGCGGCGGTCCGTTCAAAGGCCCGCTCAAAATCAACGGTCAGTTCGTGCTGGCGCCGCCTTCGGGAGTCATTACCGCATTCGAGAGCGTGCAAATTTTGTACCGGACGACGGGCACGGAGCCGTCGCTCGATATCGAGTTTACGCCTCCGGCGGGCTCGGCGTTCCCGATGAATCTGATTTTTTACCCGCTCGATTGATTCCGTAAAAAAACAACGGCAGACCGTCCCGCATGGGACGGTCTGCTTCGTTGAATCGACCGTTTTAAACCCTCGTCACCACTTTGTCGATCAGGCCGTATTGCATCGCTTCCTCCGCGGTCATGAAATAGTCGCGGTCGGTATCTTTCTGGATGCGTTCGAGCGGTTGCCCGGTCCGTTCGGCCAGGATGCCGTTCAGTTTGTCGCGCAGCCGGATGATCCGTTTGGCGCGGATCTCGATGTCGCTCGCCTGCCCTTCGGCGCCGCCGAGCGGCTGATGGATCATCACTTCGCTGTTCGGCAGGGCGAGACGTTTGCCTTTCGCGCCGGCGGCCAGCAGGAACGCGCCCATCGAGGCGGCCATGCCGACGCAGATCGTGGACACGTCCGGCTTGATGAACTGCATCGTGTCGAAGATCGCCATCCCCGCGGTAATCGAGCCGCCGGGGCTGTTGATGTACAGGCTGATGTCTTTATCGGGATCCTGGGCCGCGAGGAACAGCATCTGCGCGATAATCGCATTGGCGATCTGATCGTTCACCGGCGTACCGAGGAAGATGATTCTGTCCTTCAGCAGGCGGGAGTAAATATCGTACCCACGCTCGCCGCGGGCGTCCTGTTCCACTACCATGGGAATGAAACTCATGGCCAATGCCTCCTTTTGTTCAACCGAATACATCCACCGCTAACGTGGAGTTACCCTTATCATAGCGAAAATCCGATCAAAGGTCAAGAAAGGTCAAATTGTGATCCGCTTCGAGCTGATTCGTCAAATGACGGACCGCCAGGCAGCCCGGAAGCAATCGTGTTCAGTGTAGCCACATTCCGAAACAACAGCAGTCGGGAACAGCCGCAATCGGAAGCAATCGGAGTCCGGTACAGCCACAATCGGAAGCAATCGCAGTCGGGACAAAGCGGTCGAAACAATAAGGAAAGCTTCTAGACGAAGACTTTCTCCACCGACGAATGGCACTGCGTAAAAAAGCCATTCCGCAAACTGCGTACAAAACGAAAAAAACGTCCCGAGGACGTCTTCCAAATTCGTATGAAAATGCGATTATGGCGCGCTCGCAAGGAATCGAACCTTGATCTTAGGCTCCGGAGGCCTACGTCATATCCATTGGACCACGAGCGCATGTGAAAAGCGTCTTGTACCTGCTCTATTTCCGACGCAAAGGTTATTATAGGGCATCTGCGGAAAAAATGCAAGGGATCGTCCGAGGTATTTTTTTGAACCCTGCAAACCGTGTCGTCACCCCGACGATCACCCAAACAACCCCAACCCAGGGCAATCGCATTAGAATTCGATTTCGCGCTGAATCTCCATCCGAACAGATGTCGCCTTGCATTTTCAGAAAAACAGAGATATAATGAAATTGCTCATGCGGGACCGAAATTGTATATGCGGGACATTTTAAGTCCCGGTAGCCGATAAACGTTCGGGAGTGTGTCCGTGATCCATGAGAGAGATATTGGATATTCAAAAGCGGCTGTTGCCGGATTTGACGGACATCCTCAAGAAGCGTTACCGGATCCTGCATCATATTTCGACTTCAGGCGTCGTCGGACGCCGGGCGCTGGCCGCGCACCTCGAGCTGACGGAGCGGGTGCTGCGCGCCGAAGTCGATTTCCTCAAGGAGCAGGGGCTCCTTGAGACGGAAGCGGCCGGAATGCGGCTGAGCGAGGCGGGCAGGCAACTGCTCGCGGACATGGAGCCGATCGTCAAGGAGCTGCTCGGCTTGTCCGATCTGGAGGAGACGCTGCGCAAGCAATTCGGGCTGAAGCACGCGGTCGTCGTTCCCGGCGATTCCGATCAGTCGGAGCTGGCGAAGAAGGAGCTCGGCCGGGCCGGAGCCGCGGTGCTGCGCAAGCATGCGTCCACCGGAGATGTCGTCGCCGTAGCCGGCGGGTCGACGATCGCGGAGGTGGCCCAGTTTCTCACTCCGTCGCCTCATATGAAAGGGACGATGTTCGTTCCGGCACGGGGCGGCCTGGGGGAAAGCGTAGAGCTTCAGGCCAACTCGATCGCATCGACGATGGCCAAGAAGACGGGCGGCCAGTACCGGCTGCTGCACGTCCCGGATCATCTCGGTGAGGAAGCCTACGTTTCGCTGATGCAGGATCCGAACATACTGGAAGTGGTAAAGGTCATCCGCAGCTGCCGCATCGTCGTGCACGGCATCGGCGACGCGATGGTCATGGCCCGGCGCCGCAAGGTCGACCGGAAGACGATCGAGGAGCTGACTAGCGAAGGCGCGCTTGCCGAAGCGTTCGGCTACTATTTCGACCGCAACGGCAAAGTCGTGCACAAAATGCCGACCGTAGGACTCAGGCTCGAAGATATCCAGAACGTCGAGCTGGTCATCGGCGTGGCCGGCGGGAAGAGCAAAGGCGCGGCGATCGCCGCGGTCATGAAATTCGGCCACGAGGACGTGCTCGTAACCGACGAAGCCGCCGCCAACGAAATGCTGAAGCACCTGTAAGCTGCCGACAGGCAATAAAACGTGATCTTGACCGAGTCCGGACGAACGCGCCGGTTCCCTGTGGACCGCACTTCGCCAGGGCTTGTCTTGACATAAAGATTTTATACTTAGGGAGGAACATCTCATGGTAAAAGTAGGCATCAACGGATTTGGCCGCATCGGCCGCAACGTATTCCGCGCCGCACTGAACAACAAAGACGTCGAAGTCGTCGCCATCAATGACTTGACCGACGTCAAGACGCTGGCGCATCTGCTCAAGTACGACACCACGCACGGCCGTCTGGACGCAACCGTCGAAGTCGGTGAAGGGGCGCTGTACGTCAACGGCAAAGAAATCAAAGTATTCGCCGAGCGCGACCCCGGCAACCTGCCTTGGGCATCCGTAGGCGTTGAAATCGTCGTTGAGTCGACGGGCATTTTCACCGCCAAAGAAAAAGCTGAAGCGCATCTGAAGGGCGGCGCCAAGAAGGTCATCATCTCGGCTCCGGCGACGAACGAGGACATCACGATCGTTCTCGGCGTTAACGAAGACAAGTATGATCCGGCGAAGCATACGATCATCTCCAACGCTTCCTGTACGACCAACTGTCTCGCGCCGTTCGCGAAAGTGCTCAACGACAAGTTCGGCATCGTCAAAGGCTTGATGACGACAATCCACTCCTACACGAACGACCAGCAAGTGCTCGACCTGCCGCACAAAGATCTTCGCCGTGCGCGCGCAGCCGCCGAGAACATCATTCCGTCGACGACGGGCGCAGCCAAAGCCGTCGCTCTCGTGCTGCCGGAGCTGAAAGGCAAGCTGAACGGCATGTCGTTCCGCGTGCCGACGCCGAACGTATCCGTCACCGACCTCGTCGCCGAGCTGAAAGTAAACGTAACGGTCGACGAAGTGAACGCGGCGCTGAAGGAAGCGGCCAACACGACGCTCAAAGGCATCCTGAACTACTCCGAAGAGCCGCTCGTTTCGAGCGACTACAACGGCGATCCGGCTTCCTCCACGATCGACGCGCTGTCCACGATGGTCGTCGAAGGCAACATGGTCAAAGTCGTTTCCTGGTACGACAACGAGTGGGGCTATTCCAACCGCGTCGTCGACCTGGCCGCTTATATCGCCAGCAAAGGTCTGTAATCGAATAACCCGTCGTTCCGCGGGCGAGCTTGTGCCGCCCGGGAGGACGGAGCCTATCATGTCGGGGAGGGGAGAAGTGAATTCTCCTCTTCCCTGCGTGTAACGGCATTTGTCACATCCAACGATCGGGAGGAACTTTCATGAACAAGAAAAGCGTCCGGGACGTCGAAGTTGCCGGCAAAAAAGTGTTCGTCCGCGTCGACTTTAACGTGCCGCTCGAGGACGGGCGAATTACCGACGATACCCGCATTCGCGAGACGCTGCCGACGATCCGCCACTTGATCGAGCGCGGCGCGAAAGTGATTTTGGCCAGCCATCTCGGCCGTCCGAAGGGACAAGTCGTCGAGGAACTGCGGCTCACTGCGGTGGCAACCCGTCTGTCCGAACTGCTCGGCCGTCCCGTGGCCAAAGCCGACGAGGCGATCGGCGACGCGGTGAAGGCGCAAATCGCCAAGCTGAACGACGGCGACGTGCTGCTGCTCGAAAATGTGCGCTTTTACCCCGGTGAAGAGAAAAACGATCCGGAGCTGGCGAAGGCGTTCGCCGAGCTGGCCGACTTGTACGTCAACGACGCGTTCGGGGCGGCGCACCGCGCGCACGCTTCGACGGAAGGCATCGCGCATCATTTGCCGGCCGTGTCGGGACTGCTGATGGAGAAAGAGCTCGAGGTGCTGGGCAAGGCGCTGCACAACCCGGATCGGCCGTTCACCGCAATCGTGGGCGGGTCCAAGGTTAAGGACAAGATCGGCGTCATCGAGAACTTGCTGAACATCGCCGACAACCTGCTGATCGGCGGCGGATTGTCCTACACGTTCCTGAAGGCGCAAGGCTACGAGATCGGGAAATCGCTCGTGGACAACGAGAAGCTCGACCTGACGCTGTCGTTCCTGAAGAAAGCGAAGGAGAAAGGCTGCAACCTGATGCTGCCGGTCGACCTCGTCGTCGGCGACGCGTTCAGCAACGACGCCAACACCCGCATCGTACCGATCAACGAAATTCCGGCCGACTGGGAAGGGTTCGACATCGGGCCGAAGACGCGCCAGCTGTACGCCGACGTCATCGGCAAGTCGAAGCTGATCGTCTGGAACGGGCCGATGGGCGTGTTCGAGCTTGATCCGTACCTGCACGGCACGAAGGCGATTGCCGAAGCATGCGCGAAAGCCGACGGCTTTACCGTAATCGGCGGCGGAGATTCGGCAGCCGCTGCGGAGAAGTTCCATCTGGCGGACAAAATGGACCATATCTCCACCGGCGGCGGCGCGTCGCTCGAATTTATGGAAGGCAAGGCGCTTCCCGGCGTCGTCGCGCTGAACGACAAGTAATTCGTTCCACAGGCTACAAGTGAACGGTTGAGCGGCCTTCGGCCCGCTCGCCTAACGAAAGGAGCGGTTCGAAAATCCGATGAGAACCCCGATTATCGCAGGAAACTGGAAAATGTTCAAAACTGCCGGCGAAGCGGTCGCCTTCGTGCAGGAAGTGAAGGGCAAGGCGGAAGTGTCCGGCGTGGAAAGCGTCATCTGCGCGCCGTTCACGGCGCTTCCGGCACTGGTCGAAGCTGTCCGGGGCACGTCGCTCAAAGTCGGCGCGCAAAATCTCCATTGGGAGGACAGCGGCGCCTTCACCGGCGAGATCAGCGGCGTCATGCTGAAAGATCTCGGCGTCCAGTATGTCATCATCGGCCATTCCGAGCGGAGGGCCTACTTCGCGGATACGGATGAGACGGTGAACAAAAAGGTGCACGCCGCGTTCCGGCACGGCCTGCTGCCGATCGTCTGCGTCGGCGAAAGCCTCGAAGAACGCGAAGCGGGCAAGACGAAAGACGTCTGCCGCGTTCAAACCGAAGCGGCGCTCGAAGGCTTGACCGGCGAACAGGCGGGGCAGGTCGTCATCGCCTACGAGCCGATCTGGGCGATCGGCACCGGCAAAACGTCGACAGCCGAAGACGCCAACGAAGTCATCGGCTACATACGCGAGCGGATCGCGGCGAAGTTCGGCGCCGACGTTGCCGGCAAGGTGCGCATTCAGTACGGCGGCAGCGTGAAGCCGGGCAACATCCGCGAGTTCATGCAGCAGCCGCAAATCGACGGCGCGCTCGTGGGCGGAGCGAGCCTGGAGCCGGCGTCGTACATTCAGCTCGTCGAGGGGGCGCGCTAAATGGCCAGACCGAAACCGGTTGCGCTCATCATTATGGACGGCTTCGGCCTGCGCGAGGAGACGCGCGGCAATGCGGTGGCTCAAGCGAAAAAGCCGAATTACGACCGCTACTGGTCGACCTATCCCCATACGACGCTCACCGCCTGCGGCGAAGCGGTCGGACTGCCGGAGGGCCAGATGGGCAACTCCGAGGTCGGGCATTTGAATATCGGCGCGGGAAGAATCGTCTACCAGGACTTGACCCGCATTTCCAAGTCGATTCGCGAGGGCGAATTTTTCGACAACGAGACGCTGCTCGGCGCCGTACGTCACGTCAAGGAAAAGGGCAAAAAGCTGCACTTCTACGGGCTGCTTTCCGACGGCGGCGTACACAGCCATATCGACCATCTGCTCGCGTTGCTCGACCTGGCCCACAAGCACGGCCTGACCGAAGTATATGTGCATGCGTTCCTCGACGGCCGAGATGTGGCGCCGGACAGCGCCAAAGTGTACATCGAGCGGCTGCAGGCGCACATCGCCAAGCTCGGCGTCGGCAAGATCGCCACGATTCAAGGCCGGTACTACGCGATGGACCGCGACAAACGGTGGGAGCGGACCGAGAAGTCGTACCGCGCGATGGTGTACGGCGAAGGGCCGCAGTACACCGATCCGCTGAAGGCGATCGAGGAATCGTACGAAAAGTCCGTCTATGACGAGTTCGTCATGCCGACGGTCATCGTCGACGAGTCCGGCAAGCCGGTCGGGCTGGTGGAGTCCGAGGACGCGGTCGTCTTCTTCAACTTCCGTCCCGACCGGGCGATCCAGCTTTCGCAAGTGTTCACGAACGCCGACTTCCGCGGCTTCGACCGGGGACCGCGCTTCCCGCGCGACCTGTACTTCGTCTGTATGACGCTGTTCAGTGAAACCGTCGGCGGCTTCGTTGCGTATAAACCGAAAGATCTCGACAACACGCTCGGAGAGGTGCTTGTCCAAAACGGCCTGAAGCAGCTTCGCATCGCCGAGACGGAAAAGTACCCGCACGTCACGTTTTTCTTCAGCGGCGGTCGCGACATCGAGTTGCCGGGCGAGACGCGCATCCTGATCAATTCGCCGAAGGTCGCGACATACGACCTGAAGCCGGAGATGAGCGCCTACGAGGTGGCGGACGCGGCGGTTAAGGAAATCGAGGCCGGTAAGCACGACGTCATCGTCCTGAACTTCGCCAACCCCGACATGGTCGGCCACTCCGGCATGCTGGAGCCGACGGTCAAAGCCGTCGAAGCGACCGACGAGTGCATGGGCAAAGTCGTCGAAGCCGTGCTCGCCCAGGGCGGCATAGCGGTCATCACCGCCGACCACGGCAACGCCGACATGGTTATCGACGAGCAGGGCAGACCGTTTACGGCGCATACGACCAATCCGGTGCCTTTCATTGTGACGGACAAATCTGTTACACTTAGAGACGGCGGCATCCTGGCCGACATTGCGCCGACGATTCTGGATCTGCTTCAGATCGGCAAGCCGGCACAGATGACCGGCCATTCGCTGATCGTGAAGTAAAGCGGCGGGGCTTGTCCGCTTTTAAAGTTCGGAGTTTCTTCCGTCTGTTTTTCCGGCAGACTCCATATGATAAATAGAGCGAAGGAGTGTTTTCGAATTATGACCACCATTTCCGACGTTTATGCACGCGAGGTGCTCGATTCCCGCGGCAACCCGACCGTCGAAGTCGAAGTGTTTCTCGAGTCCGGGGCCAAAGGCCGGGCCATCGTGCCGTCCGGCGCATCGACCGGCGCTTATGAAGCCGTAGAGCTGCGCGACGGCGACAAATCCCGCTATTTGGGCAAAGGCGTGCTGAAGGCGGTCGAAAACGTCAATACGATCATCGCTCCGGAAATTATCGGTCTCGACGCACTGGATCAAGTGGCGATCGACCGGAAAATGATCGAGCTCGACGGCACGCCGAACAAGGGCAAGCTCGGCGCCAACGCCATCCTCGCCGTCTCGATGGCGACCGCCCGCGCTGCGGCCGACGCGCTGAACGTGCCGCTGTACGTCTACCTCGGCGGCTTCAACGCGAAGCAGCTTCCCGTGCCGATGATGAACATCATTAACGGCGGCGCGCATGCGGACAACAACGTCGACGTGCAAGAATTCATGGTGCTGCCGGTGGGCGCTCCGTCGTTCAAGGAAGCGCTGCGCTGGGGCGCGGAAATTTTCCATAACCTGAAAGCCGTGCTCAAGGACAAAGGCCTCAACACCGCCGTAGGCGACGAAGGCGGATTCGCGCCGAACCTCAGCTCGAACGAAGAGGCGATCCAGACGATCATCGCGGCGATCGAGCGCGCGGGCTACAAGCCGGGCGAAGACGTATTCCTCGGCATGGACGTCGCTTCCACCGAATTTTACAAGGACGGCAAATACCACCTCGAGGGCGAAGGCAAGACGTTCACGTCCGAAGAGTTCGTTGAATTCATCGCTTCCTGGGTGGATAAATACCCAATCATTACGATCGAGGACGGCTGCGCCGAGGACGACTGGGCCGGCTGGAAGCTGCTGACCGAGAAGCTCGGCTCCAAAGTGCAGCTTGTCGGCGACGACCTGTTCGTCACGAATACGACCCGTCTGGCGCAAGGCATCGAGAAAGGCATCGGCAACTCGATCCTCGTCAAAGTTAACCAGATCGGCACGCTGACCGAGACGTTCGACGCCATCGAAATGGCGAAGCGCGCCGGCTATACGGCCGTTATTTCGCACCGTTCCGGCGAAAGCGAGGACAGCACGATTTCCGACATCGCGGTGGCGACCAACGCCGGCCAGATCAAGACGGGCGCACCGTCGCGGACCGACCGCGTGGCGAAGTACAACCAGCTGCTGCGCATCGAGGACCAGCTCGGCAGCACGGCGCAATATTTGGGCCGCAAGTCGTTTTATAATCTGAAAAGCTTCCGTTAATGGAAGTTCTTAAATAAGCTCTTAAAGCTCCGCGGAAAGGGGGATTCCGGATGGGTCGTTGGCTGACAACGGTATTGTTTTTGGCGGTGTCGGCGGTCTTGACCCGCTGGATCCCTTTTTCCGATTTTTTTCGCAATGTCGATACGATGGTCCATGAGCTCGGGCACGCCTTCGTGACGCTCCTGCTCTCCGGCCAGGTGCTGTACATCGAACTGTACGCCAATCACGGCGGAGTCACTTACTCGTATATCGAGAGCGGTTGGCGGACGATCCCGCTTGGGCTCGCCGGCTATTTGATCGCCTCGATCTTCGCCTATTGGATGTTCCGGCTGTACGCGGCCGGCCGGCTCGGCTTCGGGCTGATGATGTTGTCCGCGCTCGCCGTGCTGTCGCTTGTCTTATTCGTCCGCAATCCGATCGGCATTTACTGGCTGATCGGCTTTATCGTCGTCAACTGCGTCGCCGTCATCGTTCCGTTCAACTGGCTGCGCAATTTTTATTACTTGCTGGTCGCGTTTATTTGCCTCGAGGAATCGGTGATGGGGCCGATTACGCTGATCTACCTGTCACTCACCAATCCGGCAGCGGCCGGGGACGCGGCGGGTCTCGCCAACTCCACAGGCATTCCGGCTCTCGCCTGGTCGATTGCGTTTTTGCTGTTCGCCCTTTGGTGCGCTAAAGCGGCGTTGGCCCGGTTTTTCGGGATGAGGCGCCGAAACCGACCGATGTTCGGCCAGAGCGCTTGAGGGCTGGAGCGACTTGGGCTAGGCGTTACTTTTTGTTCCCGTTTATAGTTCTGCCCGATACCGCTTTGTCTTTGTTACCGACAACGTTTTGCCTATATTGACCGTTTGCGCCTAACGCGTTGCATCACCTGCTGCTTGCCCTACCGTAGCTTGCCTCTAACGATGCAGTTTGCCTATACCTCGCTTGCCTTACGGCAGCTTTCCTCCACATGCCGTTTGCTTTACCGTAGATTGTTTCCTACCTACAGCTTGTCCCTAGAAACCGCTTTGCCTCTGGCAACCGCTTGCCCCTGCCGTAGCTTATCTCCATCTGCAATTTGCCCTACTGCTGTTTACTCTACAAAGTTTGCCACTCCTGCAGCTTTCTTGCCTACCGCATTGTCTTTCTTTTACCTGCCGTTTGCCTTACCGCAGCTTGTTCCTACCCGCAGCTTGTCCCTAGAAACCGTTTTGCCTCCGGCAACCGCTTGCCCCTGCCGTAGCTTGCCTCCATCTGCAACTTGCCCTACCGCTGTTTGCCTCTGCTCAGTTTGCCACTACCGAAGCTTTCTCGCCTACCGCATTGTAATTGTCCCGAAACTATGCTATGATGATAGTTGCTATTGCTCCGAATGACTGACCGTAAAACGACGGATGCGCAAACATCCTCTACATATGCCAGGAAACGGAAGGTGGCCCTTTATGGAAATCGCACTCAAAATTTTGCTCGTGATCGCCTCGATCGGTTTGATCGCGGTCGTGCTTCTTCAAAAAGGCAAAAGCGCAGGCTTGTCCGGTGCAATCTCCGGCGGTGCGGAGCATCTGTTCGGCAAGCAGAAGGCGCGCGGTCTCGACTTGCTGTTGTCCCGGATTACGATCGGCTTTGCCGTTGCGTTTTTTATTCTTTCCTTGATTGTGGCTTATGTGGTCAGAGGCTAAGGAAATTGAACAATAAGCGGCTGGGATGCGTTTGCTCCTGCCGCTTTTTTTGCTTTCGGGGACTTGGCGGGCGCGAAATCGAGAATACTAACGGATAGGACTTCATTTTAGAAAAAGGAAAAACAGGTGATGCATTTGGTAACAGCGGAAGAATTGCTTGATTTTATGCGGGAAAAGGCGTACAAGCCGATGACGTACCAGGAGCTGGAGAAACATTTTGCCATCGGCGACGCGGACGAGTTCAAACAGTTTTTAAAGCTGCTCAACCAGCTGGAGGAAGCGGGCGAAATCGTGCGCACCCGGACGGAGCGCTACGGCGTGCCGGAACGGATGAATTTGGTGAAGGGCAAGCTGCAAGCGCATGCGAAAGGGTTCGGCTTTCTGCTGCCGGATGACAAGGAGCATCCCGATGTCTACATTCATGCGAACGATATGAACGGTGCCATGAACGGAGATATTGTGCTTGCTCGGGTCAACCCGAAGAGCGTGAGCGGAGGCCGGCTGGAAGGCGAAATTGTGCGCATCGTCACGCGGGCGGTGACGCAGGTGGTCGGCACATTTCAAAGCTTTGAGAGCTACGGATTCGTCATTCCCGACGACAAGCGGATTACGAAGGACATTTTCGTCCCGAAGGAAGGCTTTATGGGCGCGGTCACCGGGCAAAAAGTCGTCGCCACCATCGTACATTATCCGCAAGGAAGGGCGGCGGCCGAAGGAAAGATTGTGGAAATTCTCGGCCATAAGGACGATCCGGGCGTCGATATTTTGTCGATCATTCGCAAGTACCAGCTGCCGGAGGCGTTTCCCGAGGAAGTGATGCTGGAAAGCGAGCGGGTGCCGGATACGATCCGCGAGGAAGATTTGAAAGGGCGCCGCGATTTGCGCAACAAGCTGATCGTCACGATCGACGGCGAAGACGCCAAAGATTTGGACGATGCCGTCCATGTGGAGCGGCTGCCGAACGGACACTACAAGCTCGGCGTTCATATCGCCGACGTCAGCTACTATGTGCGCGAAAATTCGGCGCTCGACCGGGAAGCTTACAATCGCGGATGCAGCGTCTATTTGGTTGACCGGGTCATTCCGATGCTGCCGCATCGGCTGTCCAACGGCATTTGCAGCTTGAATCCGAGGGTGGACCGGCTGACGATGTCGTGCGAGATGGAGTTCGATGCCAACGCGAATCTGGTGCGGCATGACATTTTCACCAGCGTCATTCGGACGGCCGAGCGCATGACGTATACGAATGTGCGCAAAATTTTGACCG
>Ga0310832_101145_pt1 | contig 12668 bp, 11 predicted proteins | sample WT_ome_7_FD_201303 | JGI IMG/M metagenome (GOLD analysis project Ga0310832, IMG submission 201303) | Sorghum-adapted microbial communities enriched on wild type (WT) sorghum from Joint BioEnergy Institute, Emeryville, California, United... ...
TCCGCCATTTGCGGTTGTACGGTCTCCTCTTGAAGATAGCGGAAATAACCGGGAAGTGCAACGTTGTCGCAAATGTGTCCTTAAATCGTTGACATGCCCCCGGCTCTCGTGCTAAAGTAAAAACAATTGCACGACCATAATCAAACGACTGCGACGGAGACTAGTATAACCGAACCCTTCAGAAAGCCGGTGGTTGCTGCGAATCGGCGGCGTTCGCTATACGATCCACTCCCGAGTCGATGCGCGAGAAATCGCCGGGGCTTTTGCTTCCGACGAGCAAGCGCAACCGGCAGGAGCCCGTTACCGCTCCGGGGTCATCGAAGCCGATTGACCCGCCAAGGCTTGGCGCGCAAGCGTCCGGCGAATTAGGGTGGCACCGCGAACCGAACTCTCGTCCCTATCGATACCGTACGGGACGGGAGTTTTTTGTATTTTCAAGGGAGGCTGGAAAGCTATGTTTAAAGTGTTGGTATCCGACCCGATCAGCGACCTGGGGTTGCAGCAGCTGACGGAAGCATCCGATGTGGAAGTGGTGAAAAACACCGGGCTGAGCGAGGATGAGCTGGTCGCCGTCATCGGCGGGTACGATGCTCTGCTCGTCCGTTCGCAGACGAAGGTGACCCGCCGCATCATGGAGGCGGGAACGAAGCTGAAAGTGATCGGGCGCGCCGGCGTCGGCGTCGACAACATCGATCTGGAGGCCGCCACGAGCCTCGGCATTGTCGTCATCAATGCGCCGGACGGCAATACGATCACCACGTGCGAGCATACGTTCGCGATGATGATGGCGCTCGCCCGCCACATCCCGCAGGCGTACCGGAAGACGGTCGAAGGCCAGTGGGACCGCAAATCGTTCCTCGGCGTCGAGCTGCGCAACAAGACGCTCGGCGTGCTCGGCCTGGGGCGCATCGGCACCGAGGTGGCCAAGCGCGCGATCGCCTTCGGCATGACGGTGATGGGCTATGATCCGTTCATGACCGAGGAGCGGGCCGAGAAACTCGGCATCAAGCTTGCGACGGTGGACGAAATCGTCCGCAACGCCGACTTCATTACCGTCCATACGCCGCTGACGAACGAAACGCGCCATATGATTTCCCGACCGCAATTTGAAGTGATGAAGAAAGGAATGCGCATCATCAACTGTGCGCGCGGCGGCATCATCGACGAGATGGCGCTCGTCGAGGCGATCGACCAGGGCATCGTGCACGGCGCCGCCTTCGACGTGTTCGAGCAGGAGCCGCCCAGCCCGGACCATCCGTTCCTGAAACATCCGAAAATTATCGTCACTCCCCATCTCGGCGCCTCCACCGTGGAAGCGCAGGAGAATGTTGCGATCGACGTGTCGGAGCAAGTGCTGAACATTTTGCGCAACAAGCCGTTCAAAAACGCGGTGAACATGCCGCCGATTCCGGCCGAACTGCTGAACAAGCTGCAGCCGTACTTCCGCCTGTGCGACAAGCTGGGCCATGCGCTGGCGCAAATGACCGACGGCGCCGTACAGCAAATTACGGTCAACTATTCCGGCGATCTGGCCGAGCTGGACACGAACCCGCTGACGCGCTACATCGTCAAGGGCGTTCTGTCGCACCATCTCGGCGCCGAGCAGGTGAACGCCGTCAACTCGATGCATCTGGCCAAGCAGCGCGACGTCAACGTCGTCGTGCAAAAGTCGTCGGCGATGAACGGGTTCACCAACCTCGTCACGGTCAGCCTGAAAACGAAGGTCGAGGAGCGCTGGCTGTCGGGCACGATGCTGGTCGGCTTCGGCGAGCGGATCGTCCGGGTCGGACCGTATCCGGTCGATATCGCGCCGGAAGGCTACTTGCTGTTCGTCTCGCACAACGACAAGCCGGGCATCATCGGCCGGGTCGGCACGCTGCTCGGCAACAACGACGTCAACATCGCCACGATGCAGGTCGGCCGCACCGACATCGGCGGATCGGCGATCATGGTGCTGACGATCGACAAGCCGGCGCCCAAAGAAGTGCTCGAGCAGCTGGCCGCGTTGCCGGAAATCAAGCGCGTGCGGGAAATCGACCTGATCTGATTGTTTCACGTACAACAAGATTTGTCTGCCTCATTCAACAAAAAACGTCCCCTTCGCTGCCGAAGGGTGTCGTTCATGCAAAAAGGGTTTCCGCCCCGTCGACGGAAACCCCTTTTTTTGTTAGCAAGCCGACCCGCCGCCCGAACGGTTCGGTATTTTGATGAAAAACGTCGTGCCTTGTCCCGGTTCGCTCTCGGCATGGATCGTCCCCTGATGGGCTTCGACGATATTTTTGACGATGGCAAGCCCGAGCCCGGTCCCCGACGACCCTCGCGTGCGCGCCTTGTCCGCCTTGTAAAAGCGCTCGAAAATGTAGGGCAAATCTTCGCGCGGAATGCCTTGGCCGCCGTCCGCGACTGCGAAGGCGACGTATTCGTCCCCCTGCTCCGTCAGCCGCGCCGCGCGGACGGCGATCCACGAGCCCGCGGGCGTATGGCGCACGGCGTTATCCAGCAAGTTGGTCAGCACCTGCTCCAGCCGGTCCTCATCCGCATGGCGGAGCGTGATCGGCACATCCGGCATCTCCAGCCTTAGCGCGATTCCCCGCTCCTTGCAAAGCGCGGAAAATTTCCGGTGCACGCGCTGAACGAGCGGCTCGAGCGGAAATTCGCGGAAGTTGAGCTCCAAATGCCCCGCTTCCATGCGGGCCAAATCGAGCAAGTCTTTGACCAGACGGCCCATCCGCAGCGACTCGTCGTGGATGATCTGCGCCAGCTCCCGGCGTTCCTCCGGGGTCGCGGCAATGTCGTCCAGCAGCGCCTCGCTGTACCCTTGCAGCATCGACAGCGGGGTGCGCAGCTCGTGGGAGACGTTGGCGACGAAGTCTTTGCGCAGCTTGTCCAGCCGGTGCTCCTCCGTGACGTCGCGCAGCACGGCGACCGTTCCTCTCAAGCCGGAGTTGGCGTACAGCGGCGCCATGACGACGGAGTAGACGCTTTTGCGCACGTGAATCGCCGACGTCGTCTCCTTGTTGCCGCGGACGACGGTTTCGAACAGCGCCTGCAGCGGCCCCGGAACGTGGGAGCGCGCCTCGCCGGCCGCCTCCTCTCCGGCGAATTCACGCCACTCCTCCACAAGCCGCTCGCCTTGGGGGTTGGTCAGGATGACCCGCCCGTCCGCATCGAGGGTGATGACCGCGTCCGTCATGCTGCGCAGCACGCTGGACAGATGCTCCTTCTCTTGGTTGAGCGCGTTGATCGTCTCGTCGAGCCTTTCCGTCATATGGTTGAAGGCGACGGCCAACTCACCGATCTCATCCGAAGACGGGACCGGCACCCGCGTCTTGTACTCGCCGAGGGTGATGAAGTCGGCGGCCTTCTTCATCTGAATGAGCGGCTGGGTGATGCGCGACGACAGGAAGAAAGCGAACAGCGTCGTGAGCAAAAATCCGACGACGCCCGCGACGACGAACAGGTTGCGGAAGTACGCCTGCGTATAGTCCAGCGCGATTTGCGCCTGGTAGACGATGACGACTCCCGTCGCCCGATTGGAGCCGCTCGCCTTCTGCGGCACGGCTACGGCCAAATAACGCCGGCCCGTGGCCGGATCGAAGAAGATCGAAGGCGACGTTCCGCCGGCCAGCGCCTCGGCAAGCTGTTTCTCGTCGAACATGTCGAAGGCGCGAAGACGCGGAACACCCGGACGGGCGGTCGCCGGCAACGTCTCCTCCAGCTTGTCGTTGAGCACGATCATCGCCGCGTCCTGGGCGCCGAGCAGTTCGCCTACGGCGGTGACGTACGGAGATTCCTCGCGGTGCAGCAGCATGTCGTCCGCCAGCTTGACGGCGAGCTTCTGCAAGCTTTGCCCCTGGTCTTTCGAATTGGCGAAGTTCGTGTCCAGAAACTGCGCCATAAAGATGCCGTTGATCAGCAGCACGACGGCGACGAGGCCGATGATCGTCATCCACAGCTTGCCGACGACGCTTTTCCACAGTTTCACGTTATTTGGGCACCTCGAGCTTGTAGCCGACGCCCCACACCGTCGTGATCATCGTGGCCGCTTCGGGCGACACCTTGTTCAGCTTTTCCCTCAGCCGCTTCACATGCGTGTCGACCGTGCGCAAGTCGCCGAAAAATTCGTAGTTCCAGACGTCCTTCAGCAAATCTTCGCGCGAGAACACTTTGTCCGGAGACGAAGCGAGAAAATGAAGCAGATCGTACTCCTTCGGCGTGAGCGCCACTTCTTGGCCTCCGGCCGTCACCCGATGCGCGTCGTGCTCGATGGTCAGGTGGGGGAAGACGATATTGTTGCTCGCATGAATCGCGTCCTTGGCCAGGTACGCCGTCGCCGAAGACCGCCGCAAAATCGCCTTCACGCGGTAGATCACCTCGCGCGGGCTGAACGGCTTGACGACATAGTCGTCGGCTCCGGCCTCGAAGCCTTGCACCCGGTTCGCTTCCTCGCCTTTGGCGGTCAGCATGATGACCGGCGTCGCCTTCACCTCGCGCAGCCGGTTGCATACTTCGGTGCCGTCGATGCCGGGAAGCATGACATCGAGCAAAATCAGGTCGTAATCGCCTTCGAGCGCCTTAACGAGCGCCGTCTCGCCGTCCTCCGCCTCGTCGATCGTATACCCTTCCTTCTCCAGATACATGCGCAGCAATCGACGGATCCGCTCTTCGTCGTCCACGACCAGGATGCTCGCTTTCTTTTCCGTCATATCGGTTCGCCTCCTTTAAATGAAAAATGAGCCATAAGCCGCAAGGCGCGAGCGCCTTCGGCCCTTCGCCTCAAACGCCCGCGTACGAGTGCAACCCCGCGATGATCAGATTGACGCCGATCAAAGTGAACATGACAACGACGAAACCGATGACCGACATCCAGGCGGATTTGCGTCCTTGCCAGCCGCGGGACAGACGGAAATGCAAATATGCGGTATAGAACAGCCATGTGATGAGCGCCCACACTTCCTTCGGGTCCCATCCCCAGAACCGGCCCCACGCTTCGTGCGCCCAAATCATCGCAAAGATGAGCGCCCCGAGCGTGAAGATCGGAAAGCCGATGGCGATGGCGCGGTAGCCGATCTCGTCCAAATCTTCCGGATCGATGCCGGTCACGGCGGGATGGATCGCCGCGCCGATCTGCTTGCGCAAGATGAGCCGCAGCAGCCCGTAGAGGATCAGGCCGGCGATAATCGACCAGATGAGCGTGTTGAACTTGCGTCCGGCGTTCACCCCGTTCATCCACGGCGGCGCCTCGAACAGCGGCTCGGTCATGCCGAGGAACGGCTTCATCGTCGTCGTCGTGCTGTTGAACGGCTTCACGATCGGCGGCAATACGTAATCGACCGTGCTCGTCTCCGTGATCGCCTGGCCGTTTTGATCGATGCGGGTCGTCTCCTGCTGGAACGACGCCTCGTAGCCGAGGGCGCGGAACAGGAAGACGCTCAGGACGAACGCCACGATGAGCAAAACGACGAAGATGACGAATTCGACGCCCCTCCGCTCGCGCATCGCCGCCGCCGACGCATTATTGTAATCGACGACGCGGATCAGGTACATCAGCCCCGCGGCAAAGCCGACCGCGAAGAACGCTTCGCCGAACGCCGCCGTCGTCACGTGAATTTTGAGCCAGTAGCTTTGCAGCGCCGGGATGAGCGGCTGGATGTCCGGCGGAAAGACAAGCGCGTAAGCGAGGATGATCACCCCGACCGGCATCGCGAACATGCCGAGCACCGCCGTTTTATACAGCAGAAAGACGATGATGAAGGCGAGCACGATCATCATCGCGAGGAACGTCAAAAACTCGAACATGTTGCTCGTCGGGATATGGCCCGCTGCGGCCCATCGGGTGAAGAAATAGCCGAGATGGCACAGAAAGCCGAGCACGGTGACGATCAGCCCGCCCCGGCCCCAGGCGCGGACGTGACGCTCGGGATCGCGGGAGCTCCATTTTTTGCCCGTCACGGCGATCACGAATACGAAGAACGACACCGTATACAAAATGAATGCGCATAGCAGAAAAATTCCGCTTGCCGAATCGGTATTCAAGCTTGTTTCACCTCGTTGGCCAGCTGCTTCGGATCGACGTCGATGCCCGTACGTTGCAGCATCGCCGCGACCTCCTTGCGCAGACCGTACCAGTTTTTGTTCGTATGGGCGCCGAGCGACAGCTGATCCCCGTCATCGATGCGCAGCCAGATGCGCCGATGCTGCCAGTAAACACCCATGACGACGCCGATGAGGAAAATGGCCGCGCCGGTGAAAATGTACGGCAGCGCCTTATCTTTTCGGATGTTCAAATAGCTCGTAAAATTGGCGATTTCCACGTCGTCCATCGAGTCGACGGAAATGTCCCAACCGCCGGCGACCGCGCCGTTGATATCGTCCTGGCGGTATTTCTCCTTGTCGATTTCGCGGGGGAAATACAAATAGACGATCCCCTCGGGCGGCAAATCCGGTCCGGTGATCGAGAAGACGAACGCCGGCGCGTTCGGTTCGTTCGAGACCGTAATCGGCGTCCCCTTGTCGCTGAGCGAGAAATCGGGGAAATATTCCTTGAGCTTCAGCTTGTAGGGGCCGGCCTCGTATTCGCCCGCCGGATTTTTCATCTTCAGGGTAAACGGTCCGAACGCCTGTCCGGTTTGCTTGTTTCTCAGCTTCGGGCTGACCGAAATCAGTTTCGGCGTCTGCGCGTAATCGAACTGATAAGCGAGCAGCCCTTTGTAGTTCAGCGGATGGTTGACCGTAATCGTCTGCCGGGTCAGCTCCTTCAGCTGCGGCTCCTTGTCGGGATTCGCGCAATCGCTTACGCATTCGTACAGCACCGCTCTCGTCTCGTACAGCTTCGGGACGATCTGGCCCTTTTGCCGGAACGATTCCGACATCTCGTCTTCGCTGTAAAACGTGACGTTGAACTGCTCGTTTTTGAGGTAATAATTCGTCTCCGGAATCGGGACCGGCTCTCCCTCAAGGAAGCCGATATATTGATCCAGCTTCCAGCCGGGCAGCCCCCTCATCAAAACGGCGAGCAAAAAAATGATGAGGCCGATATGGTTGATGTAAGGGCCCCATCGGCTGAACCGGTTCTTTTCGGCGAGCAGCGCCGTCCCGTCCGTATGGACGCGATAGCCTTGCTTCTTCAGCTTCTCCGCCGCGGCCGCCATCCATTCGTCGGCGGTCCCTGCCGGCAACGCGCCGCTGTAGACGACCCGCTGGCGCCGGATGAAGCTCAAATGTTTGCGGATCTGCTGCTTGCTGAGCGCCCGGTACAGCGGCAGCACCCGGTCCAGGCTGCAAATGACGAGCGACGTGCCAATCATGACGAGCAGCGTCACGAACCACCACGAGCCGTACGTGTCGGACAAGCCGAGCCGGTAGTACAATTCGCCGGTCCAGCCGTACGTTTCCTTATAATATTGGGCCGGGTCGATGTTGAGAAACGTATCCTCCTGGGGATAGATCGTGCCGAGCATCGCTCCGACGAGCGTCGCCAGGATGAGATAAATGGCTACTTTCACCGACGAAAAAAAGTTCCACACCCGGTCGATGGCCGTCGGATTCGCCTTCTGGGACCGCCGGGCCACGCCGTCGTAACGCATTTCGAGCGGGGACGTGCCGTCGTTGTCGAACAACGGCTTCCCGCACGATTCGCACAGCACGGTCCCCGCATGATTTTGATGCCCGCACTCGCATTTCGTGTTCGCCATCACGGGGGTTTATCGCTCCTTTAAGAGTTCAGCATCGACCGGACCGTCTGCTCGATGAATTCTTCGGTCATCTCGTGGGCGGCGATCTGAACGATTTTGCCGTCCGGATCGACGAAAAAGCTGGTCGGATATTGCCGGACCGCGTAGCGGTCGCGCATGCGCAGCTCCTGATCGAACAGGACCGGAAACGTCACGTTCGTCTGCTTGACGAAGCTTTGCACCGTCACCTTGCTCTCGTCCAAGTTGAGTCCGAGCACGACAAGCCCCTCGTCCTTCCACTTGTTGTACTGCCGCTCGATCGCCGGCATCTCGCGGATGCAAGGGTCGCACCAGGACCCCCAGAAGTTGACCAGCACCGGCTTGCCGCGGAAATCCGACAGCTTGTACGTCTTGCCGTCAAGGCCCGTCAGCGTAAAATCGGGAGCTTTGCTGCCCACGCGGGGGATTTCCTCTTCGGCGAACAGGCTGTTTCCGATCGTATAGCCGCCGATCAGCAGGACGGCCGCCAGCACGATCCCCTGTATCCATCTCCTTTGATTGCGCAACGCGAACCACCTTCGTTATTCTCGTCTTTCCCATTCACACCCATTATAGCGAAATCGGTTGAAAAAAATCGCCGTCAGCGCGGCCGATTTTGAACATTATGTGACTGGAGCGCGCTTTGGCGAAGCGCCTCGACCTCGGCGTCGGTCAGCCGGCGATGCTTGCCCCGCGGGAGTCCGGCCAGGCTGAGCGGACCGAACTGGATGCGCTTCAGCCGGGAAACCGGATAGCCGATCGCCTCGAACATACGGCGAACTTGCCGGTTGCGCCCTTCATAAATCGTAATGGAAATGACCGATACGTTTTTATCCGGATCGACATCGACGTATTCGACTTCCGCCGGGGCGGTCATGCCGTCCTCCAGCGGGACACCCTGCCTCAGCTTGTCCAGCAAGTCGCCGTGCGGAACGCCGGAGACGGTGGCGTGGTACGTCTTCGGCACATGGTGCCTCGGATGCGTCAGCAGGTTGGCGAGCTCCCCGTCGTTGGTGAGCAAGAGCAAGCCTTCGCTGTCGTAATCGAGCCGGCCCACCGGGTAAATGCGTTCCTTGACGTCCTTGATGTAATCGGTGACGACGGTGCGACCTTGCGGATCCGACGCGCTTGTGATGACTCCCTTCGGTTTGTTGAACAGGATGTATATTTTGCGCTGCCGGTTGATCGGACGCCCGTCCACTTTTATCGTATCGACGTCGGGGTCGACCTTCACCCCGAGCGCCGTTACTACCTTGTCGTTCACTTGCACGCGCCCCGCCTGAATGTACGCCTCGCACTTGCGGCGGGACGCCACGCCGGCTTCGGCCAGCACTTTCTGCAATCGTTCCTCCACTTGGCGCTTCACCTCAACCCTAATGATAACCATCCTTAGGGGAAATCACAAGTTCGCTCCAGGGGAAGTGCGCGCCGGGGCAAGTGTCGGTGTGCGAGATCAGATCGCCCGGTTCGAATCCGAACGCCTCGGACAGCCTGAGCACAAGCTTTTGCAAAATAAAAAACTGCTCCTCCTGCATGCCGGCATACGCTTCGTCCGGCCGAGAGAAATCTCCCTCGACGCAAATGTGGATCGAGGACGGATCGGTCGGCTCCGGAGCCGGGACGATCGTGCCCGATCGCGTGACGTAGAAGTCGTAGCCTTTGCCGTTGATGGAGGAACAGACGGAATGATGGATCGTGATGCCGGTCGGCCGCAACGCTTCTCACCTCGCCTTCGCTCGTATGTTTATTATATGAGGCCAGGCGTGGCGGGGTGCGAAGCGGCAAAGCGCGTTCAGGTGTGCGACCGGTCTCAACCCGCCGTGCCGAACACGATCAGGCAGACCGCCACCGCGGCGACGAAGCCGACCAGGTCGGAGAACAGGCCGACCTTGAGCGCGTAACGCCCGTTGCGTATGCCCACGGCGCCGAAGTAGACGGTCAGGACGTACAGCGTCGTGTCCGTGCTGCCCTGAATCGTCGCGGCGATGCGGCCGATCAGCGAATCAGGACCGTGCTGCCCGATCAGATCGGCGGTATAGGCGAGCGAACCGGAGCCGGTAAGCGGCCGCAATATGGCGAGCGGCAGCACTTCCCCCGGCACGCCCAGATGAACGAGCATCGGCCGGAGCCAGCCGATGAATAGCTCCATCGCGCCGGAAGCGCGAAAGACGCCGATCGCCACCATCATGCCGACCAGGTGCGGAATGATTTTGACGGCCGTATCGAATCCGTCCTTCGCCCCTTCGACGAACGATTCGTAGACGGGCACTTTCCGGTACGCCGCATACAGCGGAATGAGCACGATCAGGACGGGGATCGCCCAGGCGGACACGACGGAGACAAAGGAGTACACGGGCGATCATCCTTTCGGCGCGGATTTGGCAGCCAGTCGCCATCGGTACCAGCGGTCGGCGATAATCGCCGCCAGCGTCGCGATCATCGTCGCAATGAGCGTGGTGCCTACGATTTCGGCGGGATTGGCGGAATTGTAATTCATCCGGATCGCGATCAGCGTCGTCGGAATGAGCGTGATGCTGGCCGTGTTGAGCGCAAGCAGCGTGCACATCGCCGGAGTGGCCGTATGTTTGTCCGGGTTGAGCTTTTGCAGCTCCTGCATCGCCTTGATTCCCATCGGCGTCGCCGCATTGCCGAGCCCGAGCAGGTTGGCGCTCATGTTCGACATGATGTAGCCGACGGCGGGATGGTTTTTCGGCACGTCGGGAAAGAGCAGCCGCACGACCGGCCTTAGCAGCCGGGCCAGCTTGTCAAGCAAACCGGAGTCTTCGGCGATGCGCATCATGCCGAGCCAGAAGACGAGTATGCTGATCAGGCCGAAGCTGATCGTCACGCCGTTTTTGGCTCCGTCGAACACCGCCTTCGACACCTCTTCGATATTCCCTTGCACAGCGGCGACCGCAAACCCGGCCGCTATGAAAAACAGCCAAATCCAGTTGATCACAAGCTTCCCCTCCTTCGTCCGACTCGCCGATTACGACAGCACGAACAGCCGGCGGACCGTCTCCCGCAGCCCGAGCGCCCACAGCTTTAGACGCGTCGCCTCGTACCGCCCGGTCTCGCGATACCGGAACGCCGACTTGTCGGAGGCGGCCAGCTGCGGGCTGCCCTCCGCGTAAAGCGGCACAGAGCCGATCTCGGTCCCGCCGAGCTTGAAGACGAGCTTGCCGCGCTCGCCGAGTCTGTACTCCACCGAGCCCGGATCGAGCAGCACCGCTTCTTTGCGGACCGCGCCGCGCTCCTCTTCGGCAAGCGGATAGGAAAACGTCCGGCCGACGACAACCGGCAGCCGCTCGATCCGGTCCCCTTTGCGCACGATGTCGCCGAGCGGAAAATGCTCGAACCCGTAGTCGAGCAGCTTGCGGTGATCGAGCCAATCGTTCGGGTCGTTCAGCGTAACCGCCGCCAGCTGCTGCCCGTTGCGCGTGGCGGACGAGACGAGGCATCGTTTGGCCAGCTTCGTATACCCGGTTTTGACGCCGTCCGCGCCTTCGTAGATGGACAGCATCCGGTTTTTGTTCAGCCACCGGTAATCCCAGTCTTCGTTCGGGTTCGGCGCCGTCTTGACCTTCGTCTTGACGATGTCGCGGAACACCGGATTGCGCAAAGCATACGCGGTCAGCTTGGCCACATCGTCTGCGGTCGAGTAATGGTTAACGGAATCGAGCCCGTGCGGGTTTTCAAAATGCGTACCGGACATTCCGATCAGTCTCGCCGTTTCGTTCATCATATAGACGAAGCCTTCGATCGAGCCGCCGACATGCTCGGCGATCGCCGTCGCCGCGTCGTTGCCCGAGCGGAGCATCAGGCCGTACAGCAAATTTTCCAGGCTCATCTCCTCGCCGACTTTCAAATAAATCGACGAGCCTTCCTTCCCCGCCGCGTTGGCGCTCACTTTGACGATGTCGGACAAATGGCCGCGTTCGATCGCCACGATCGCCGTCATAATTTTCGTCAGGCTGGCGATGCGCATCCGTTTGCCGCCGTTATGGGATACGATGATCCGCCCGGAGGCGACATCGATCAGCGCCGCCGCTTCGGCGCTCGTGCTGATGGCCGGAGCCGCGCGGACTTCCGCCGTCCAGGGCGCAAGCAGCGCTGCAATGAGCACAGACGCGGCCAGCCTGAGCGCGATTTTGCGATGGTTCACGATTGTTCCGCTCCTCTTTCTCATTTGCCGTTGCCGCGTGGCGACAACAATTTGTACAAGTATATGCTTATCCGACTTCGATATGAACGCGGAAATCGGCGGCGTAAGACAATAGAGAAGCCCGGAAAACTCGCTTTGCGCGAATTCTCCGGGCTTTTGGCTTTCGGTATGTACGGCTGACACTTAGGACAGCCACATGCGGAACAACCCTTCCGTTACGCCGAGATTGTACATGTAATACAGGCCGTACAACGTGCTGATCGCTCCGGTGAGCACGGTCAGCCCGCGGTTTACGGTCTCCCGGCGGGACGAAAGCACGAACGGGATGCCGATGACCGTCGTGAACAGCAGCATGCCGAGCACGGTGCCGGCGCCGAACACGACGATGTAGACGATGCTTTCCCACAGCGTATCGACGGTCTCCATCGTCAGCAGCACCATCGCCGCGCTGCCGGCGAGCCCGTGGACAAGCCCGATCGCCACCGATTTCCAGTACGAGATTCCGCCGTGCCCGTGGCGATGCTCCGCGTCGCTCCGATAATGAAAATGCGCATGCTCTTCCCCCGAATGACGATGGGGGTGCGAATGAATTTTGCCGCGGAACGTGCGGATGCTGGCGATGCCCAGGTACACGAGCATAATGCCGACGAGAAATTCAAGCGACATCGCCAGCTCGCTTCCTTCGTCGACGCGGTCGTGGACGAAGTACAGCGCGATGCCCGCTACAAGCAGCGTCGCCGTATGGCCGATTCCCCAGAAAACGCCCGCCAGCCCCGAGCGCAACAAATTTT
>Ga0310832_101153_pt1 | contig 12646 bp, 11 predicted proteins | sample WT_ome_7_FD_201303 | JGI IMG/M metagenome (GOLD analysis project Ga0310832, IMG submission 201303) | Sorghum-adapted microbial communities enriched on wild type (WT) sorghum from Joint BioEnergy Institute, Emeryville, California, United... ...
CCGGCTCGAGGAAGGCGGCGACCGGTTCGCCGACATGAAGGAGGATCTGATCGAAATCCAGCACGAGCTGTTCGACTGCGGCTCCGATCTGGCGCTGCTTAAGCCGGAGCTGCGGCCTTACAAGGTGGCGGCGGAAATGGTGGACCGGCTGGAGGCGTGGATCGACAAATACGATGCGGAGACGCCGGACATTACCCGCTTCGTGTTACCAGGCGGGTCGGCGGCGGCCGCGGCGCTTCACGTTTGCCGGACGGTATGCCGCAGAGCCGAGCGGCGGGTCGTTACGCTGGCGAAGCAGGCGGACATCAATGAAGAGGTGCTCCGGTATTTGAACCGGCTGTCCGACCTGTTCTTTACGCTCGCCCGTACGGCCAATTTCCGCGCAGGCGAATCGGACGTCGAATACGACCGAAGCCCCGAAGTGTTCCGCCGCAAATCGAGAACATGACGTACTACGAGCCGCTTTCTTACGTGGTGCCGCCCGAAGAGGACGGCTTTACGCTGAAGACGATTTTGCGCGACCGGATGGGGCTGTCGCGCAAGCTGCTGTCGCGCCTGAAGCTGACGAACGAGGGCATTACCGTGAATGGGGAAAGGCGGTATACGAACACCAAAGTCCGAGCGGGAGACCGGGTCGAGGTGCGGATGGAGGAAGAACAATCCGACGACATTTTGCCGCAAAACATTCCGATCGAACTGCTGCATGAGGACGACCATTTGCTCGTGCTGAACAAGCCGGCCGGCATCATCGTGCACCCGACCATCGGCCATTATACGAATACGATTGCCAATGCGGTCGTCCATCACTGGCTGCAGGCGGGGCGCAAGCATCGTTTTCGACCGGTTCATCGGCTGGATAAGGAAACGTCGGGCGTGCTCGCCATCGCCAAAAATCCGTACGCCCATCAACACATCTCCGAGCAAATGCAGGCGGGCCGGGTCGAGAAGCGCTACCTGGCCGTCGTGCGCGGCCGGGTACGCGACGAGGCGGGGACGGTCGACGCTCCGATCGACCGTGACCCGCAGTCGCCGCATATCCGCATCGTCACCGCGTCCGGCTATCCGTCGGTCACCCATTACGAAACCGTCGAACGATTCGGGGAAGCGGCAACGCTTGTAAGCATTCGACTGGAAACCGGCCGCACGCACCAGATTCGCGTGCACATGAAGCATATCGGCCATCCGCTGCTGGGCGACAGCCTGTATGGTGCGGAGGGCGGCGAAGCGGAAGCCGGATGCGCCCGATCGGACGGCGGCGCCGTGGCCGCCGCGGACGAAGCCGCGGCGATCGGCCGTCAGGCGCTGCATGCCGCCGTGCTGGCGTTCGCCCATCCGGCCGACGGCCGGCCGGTCCGTTTCGAGGCGCCGCTGCCGGCGGATATGATCCGGCTGATCGAGCGGCTGCGAAACGACAGCTTCCGCTGAACGGGAAGCGGCCGGAGGGCTGACACGTTTACGTTGTTGCCGTACGCTCGGCTTCGGGCGGCCTCTGGATGAGCTTCTTCCAGACGCGCGACTACCGTGTGATTCCTCCGCACGTTCGGCTTCCAAACGCTCGACTTTCGAACGTGCTTCCTCTGAACGCGTTTTTTCCAATCGCGCGGCTATCGGGCGAGCTTCTTCTGAACGTGTAGCTTCTTCCAAACGCGAGGCTACCGTGCGAGCTTCCTCCGAACGTACTTCTGCCAAACGTGCGACTCCCGGTCGGGCCTTTGAAAGCCCGGCTTCAAAACGAGCGGCTTTAGGAAGAGCTTTCTCCGGACGTTTGGCTTCCAATCGCGCGACTTCCGGACGCTCCGAACGTGGTTCTTCCGAACGGAGAATCCCGCCACCGGCGGCCGCGCTGGCGCCTGCCTCCTCGCTTTGCCATCGGCGGCTGCGCTTGCGTATGTTTTACCGCGACCGCTGGTGCACCCTGAATCCTTTCGCCTCGTCTGTCGCGGCTGGCCGGTTCATCCGGCTAAACGCGTGACACCATCTCGTTCTCCGCCCGAAAATCCCGAATAACCGCCGGATTTTACTCATTCCGACGCTGTTTTGCCATCGATTTTCATGTATAATGGATAATGTTTTGAATCGAATCAAACAGGTCGGCTGGAGCCGGTCGGAGGGAGTAACGTGGGTAAGCGAAAGCCTATAACCATTTATTTATACCCGAAATGCGGCACATGCCGCGCCGCGATGAAGTCGCTGGAAAGCAAGGGCATACAGCCCGACGAGATCGTCAACGTGTTCGAAACGCCGCCATCCCGAGAACGGCTGGAAGAGATCGTCGCTCGGAGCGGGCTGGACATTCAGAAGTTTTTCAATGTCAGCGGAGAAGTGTACCGGGAAATGCGGCTGAAAGAGAAGTTGCCCGGCATGAGCGATGCCGAGAAGCTCGATCTGCTCGCTTCGAACGGGCGGTTGATCCGGCGCCCCATCGTCTTCGACGGCGAGCGGGTGACGGTCGGGTACAAGGAAGACGAATACGAACGGGTGTGGAACGACGGCGGCCGGTAGCCGCTTGTGGCCCCCGTACGGCGCGATATACCGATGCAAGGCGTAGAGGGAGGCCGGTCCGAAGTTGAGGCCATTGTTCAAAAAAATATTTACCGAGCGCCGCGTCGCCGGGGTGATTCCGGTTTCGCCGCTTGCCCGGCTCAAGGCGACGCTCGCCTTTCTGCGGCTGGGGCGCAAGAGCGGAGCGCTGCTCAGCCTGGCTGTCGCCATGGCGATTTATACGTGGTTTTACCAGTGGGAGTTCGCGCTCGGCGTGTCGATCATGGTGCTCGTCCACGAGCTCGGGCACGTGGCCGCCGCAAAGCGCAAAGGCATTCCCGTTACGGCGCCGTTTTTCATCCCGTTTCTCGGCGCGCTCATCATGCTGAAGCGCAACCCGCGCGACGCAGAGACCGAGGCGTTCGTTGCCATGGGCGGACCGCTCGTCGGTACGGTCGGCGCGCTCTTGTCGTATTTGCTCGGACTCGCCACCGGCAATCCGCTGTTTCACGCGGTCGCCTATGTCGGCTTTACGCTGAACCTGATCAATTTGCTGCCCATCCATCCGCTCGACGGGGGACGCATCGCCTCCACGGTGACGCGCTGGTTGTGGGCGGCCGGCGCGGTCGGTGGACTGGCGGCGGCTATACATATGCGCTCGGTGCTGTTTTTCCTTCTGTGGCTTCTGTTCGTATGGGACTTGTTCTCCAAGTACGTGATGCACAAAGGGAAAACCGCGAATTATTCGTTCTGGGGCAAGCTGGAGGTGCCGTTTGAACGCATTCCCGGCGACGACTGGCTGCTGAAGCCGTTTCGCGAAAACGAGCCGCTGCAGTTTCGGACATATTCGCGGCTCGACGGCACGCAGTGGATCGATCTCGAATGGGAGCAGGCGGGGGTTGTTCGTACGGTAAAAATGCCCGAGCAAGGCATCGTTCTGGCGGCCGTCGGCCTGAAAGTCGAATACCGCTGGAAGCAGAAGCCGAAGAGGGTCGTTTTGCGCTACCGGATCGATTACGAGCCGCACGAGAACGAAACGTATTACCAGGTGCCGCGGTCGGTCCGCTGGAAATACGGCATCGGTTACGGCGCACTGGCGATCGCCCTGCTCGTCCTGCTCGACGCCGTTCAGGCCCAATTGTCCTACCAGGGCGGATTCTTCCACAGTTTAAGGAAGTAAACGATTAACGTCGCAAAGCACACGAACGGAAGGTCGTGACGACACGATGCGGCTCACACTGACTGTCGCGGCCTCGATAATAATTGCGGAAACGGCGGATTGGGGTGGAGAGGCAACGGCAAAGGCGGCCTCGACATCATCGATCCGCTGTTTGTTTTTGGACAAACCGTCGTCGGTCCGGTCGTCGACAATCCGGCAGGCTTATGTTCGGCATCGGCGGTCCCGATAGAACGCCATTGATACGGGTATCGGTTAACCCGGCAGTTCGCTATCGATCCAGGCATAGGCAAACTTGACAGTTCGCCGTCGATTTGCTGGAAGTTCTCGACGTAAAGCCAATGGTTGTCGATTTGATTCGCGGTCGAATAGCCGCACATGGCCGACACTGTCGAAGAGAGTTTCATAGAGTCGGCATAGTTGGAGAGAGCTTCGTATGGCGGTTGCAGCGTGACGAGCAGACAAAGCGCTACATCATGACCACGCTGTCGAAATGCTTCTGTACGACCGACTGCCGCATCGCCTTTCTCGACCGGCTGCGGCATCATCTTCCTCGTTGGCGGGGGATGTCGCGCAATGCTTCTGCGGGTCGACAAATTTCCCGGGAAATGTTGACTGCCGTCGGTGTTGTCGGAAATCGGAAAGGCGCGTTCGAGGTGAAAAGAGACTGCCTCCAGCGCATTGCGCCCGATCAGGACTAAACGCTGGCGGAAGCTGCGCGTCGAATCGGCCGGTTTTGGCGGGAAACAAAGAATGGCTCGCGGCAATTTGCGCGAAAATGAGTCGCGTGGATTGCGAAAGCTGTCGAATCGTTACCGACGTTAAAGATATACTGCGTTTAGCACCTTGGCTCGCTGCGGCGCCAAGGTTCTTTTGAACGTTATTGAATTTATAAGTTTCGGAAGTCATGATCGGAACGAGTAAATTTTATACCAAGAAAAACTTCGGCTAAAACGCGGTCGCTCATCCTTGAATAGACGTCGAAAGACGTTTTTCTTATCGTTGGACGCCGATAGACGATTTTCTTTTGCAAACCTCGCCCCGCAAACAGCCACATTCCATTTTAAAATCCGCCAAGTCCGATACTCCGTCAATACGGCGCCGCTCGCTCCCGAATCTTTTTTTGTTTGTAAACTGCTCGACGGTCGTCCGATCGAACCGCCGGTGTGCTATAATTGGAAAGAAAGGAGAGACGCGAACGGATGGGAGACGGTCGCAGAGTGCTGCTCGTCGACGGCATGGCGCTATTGTTCAGGGCTTACTATGCCAGTTCGTACGGCGGCTACATCAGACGAACGAGCGCCGGTGTGCCGACCAACGCGGTGCACGGCTTTGTCAAATATTTTATGGACGCGATTCGGCGATTTCGCCCGACGCATGTGGTCTGCTGCTGGGATATGGGCAGCTCGACGTTTCGCACCGGACAATACGCGGATTACAAAGGCAACCGCGGCGATCCGCCGGACGATCTCATTCCCCAGTTCGACCTCGTCAAGGAAGTGGTCGACAGCTTCGGCGTGCCGAACGTGGGTGTACGCGGCTACGAGGCGGATGATTGTATCGGGACGCTTGCCCGCTTATATGCGGAGGAAAACGCCGAAGTCGTCGTCTTGACCGGCGATCACGACCTGCTCCAGGTCGTATCCGCCAACGTCCGCGTCGCCATTATGAAGAAAGGGCCGTCCAACTATGCCGTTTATGACGAAGCGGCGTTGATGGCGGAACGCGGCCTCACTCCACGGCAGATCATCGAGCTGAAGGGGCTGACCGGCGATCCGAGCGACAATTACCCGGGCGTGAAGGGGATCGGAGAGAAGACGGCTCTGAAACTGCTGGCCGAATATGGCGATATCGACGGCATCTTGTCCCATCTGGACGCGCTCGCGTCCGGTGTCCGCGCGAAGATCGAAGCGTCGCTGGACATGTTGCGGCTGTCCAGGGAGCTGGCCACGATTCGCTGCGACGTGCCGGTGGACTGTCCGATCGACGGCTGCGAGTGGTCGCCCGACCTTCAGCGGGTGCGCGCCAAGTTCGAGGAGCTGGAATTCAAAGGACTGGCGCAGCAGATCGGGTGAGCAGGGCGATATTCACGTACATAAGGGGGAAACATTCCATGCCGGACATGCTGGTCAAATTGTATGAGCTGCCGGAGGCGGCTCCGCTCATCCGCCAATTGTCGGAGGCGGGCATCGTCATTCGGAGGGCGCTTGCGCCCGAGAAACATATCGTAAAAGATTGGGTGCGGCGTACGTTCAATGCCCATTGGGAGAGCGAATGCGACGTCGCTTTCGCCCGCCAGCCGGTGTCGTGCTTCATCGCCACCGAAGGGGAGAAGCTGGTCGGCTTCGGCTGCTACGAGGCGACATGCCGCGATTTCTTCGGTCCGACCGGCGTTGATCCGGCGATGAGGGGCAAAGGAGTCGGCAAGGCGCTGTTGCTCGCCTGCTTGCAGGCGATGCGCGACGAAGGCTACGGCTACGCCATCATCGGCGGCGCGGGCCCGACCGAATTTTATGCAAAGACGGTCGGCGCGGTTCCGATCGAAGGATCGTCTCCAGGCATTTACCGCGGCATGCTCAGGCAGCCGCAAGCCTAGCGCCGCGCCGCGGGCATGCCGCCACGCGGCCGGCGCCATAACACGTCTTTCGGCTTTTGCACGGACTCCGGCTGAGGCTTTGCGAGCGAGACTGGACCTAGGTCTTGGCGGAAACTGCCACTAAGACCGGTTCCCGTTCTCATCTTTTGCGCTATGATGAGAAGCAGGAAGGAAGCAATCGCAAACGTTTCGGGAGCGGGGAAAGGGGAGTTTGCCGGTGCGGCGCAAAGTCGTTCCGCGCTTGCGGGTTTGGGACCGCCGTTTGTTTCGGTGGTTCAACCAATCGATCCGCCATGCGGTGCTGGATCGGCTGTTCGGCGTCCTGACGCATTTGGGCGGCGCCACGTTCACCGTGACGCTGACGTTGTCGCTTGCGCTGCTCGCTCCGAATCCGTGGAAAAGTCTCGGTTGGAAAAGCTTCGTATCGCTCGCCGCCAGCCACGTCGTCGCCGCCGTGATCAAGCGGAAAGTCGAACGCGTGCGGCCTTATTTGGCGCTTCGCGGCGTCGTGACCGGGACGAAGCCGCTGAAAGATCCGTCGTTCCCGTCGGGGCATACGACGGCCGCTTTTTCGGTGGCGGTAACGCTTGCCACCGCGTCTGTCTGGCTTTCGCTGCTGGTTATTCCGCTCGCCGTCGTGGTGGCGATGTCGCGCATGTATTTGGGGATGCACTACCCGTCGGACGTGTTGGCGGGCTGTGCGATCGGGACCGCCGTTTCCGTCCTGGCCGTCGGGTTGATCGGCTAAGGCGGCAGCTTCTATGCTTACGGATTTGAACGTTTCCTGGGGGATGGGCATGAAACGCTTTACGGCATCGGCGATCTCGCCGCAGCTTGTACGGTTGTCGTCCGTTTTGTTTTTTATGGAGTTTGTGCGCAGCGCGTTCGTCGTCTCCTTTCTGCCGGCTTACGCGACCGACAGCGGCATCTCCGTGACGGCGGTCGGGCTGGCCGTCTCGGCGCACTATATGGCCGATACGCTGCTCAAAACGGCAGCGGGATATTGGGTCGACCGGCTTACGCCCCGGCTCGTGCTGCATATTTGCTTCGCGGTCGCCTTCGCCGGTCTCGGCACCGCCTTTTTCGGCCAGCAACCTTGGCTGATCGTCGTCGGAGCGATCTTGATCGGCATCGCGGTTTCGCCGGTTTGGCTTATTTGCCTAAGCTCGATCCGCGAGGATGCCCGCGCTTCGCAAATGGGCTCGATTTATACGGTATGGCTCCTGAGCCTCGGCATGGGGCCGGTGGCGCTCAATTTCGTTCTGGATCGGGGATATTCGTTTTCGTTCTGGCTGCTCGCCGCTTTGCTCGGCATCGGTTGGCTGTGCACGCTGCGCGGGTCGTACCAGACGGCGTTGTCGTCGCTCCGCCCGGCGTCGTTAAGGGAGCAAATTGCGCAGCTTGGCGCGCGGCTCGCCTCGATGAAGCCGTTCGTTCCCGGAATGGTGATCCAGACGGCGGCGGCGGGTCTGCTGCTTCCCGTGTTGCCGTCCTTTGCCACGAACAAGATGGGTTTGGACTATTCGGATTATTCTTTCGTTCTGATCGTGGGAGGTACGGTGACCGCCATCAGCCTCATTCCGATGGGCCGGCTCGCCGACCGGTGGGGGCATCGTCGCTTCCTCGTGGCGGGATTTTCGGGGCTCGCGGTTGCGCTGTACATGCTGCTGTCGTCCAAAGGCTTACCCTCGGCGACGTTCGTGGCGGCCGTGCTCGGACTGTCGTACTCGCTCGTGCTCCCGGCCTGGAACGCCTTGCTGTCCACCTTCGTGCCGAAGGAACAGAAAGGCACAGGGTGGGGCGTGCTCTCGAGCATCGAGGGACTCGGCGTCATGATCGGGCCGATGCTCGGCGGCTGGGTCGCCGGCAAGTACGACGAAACGGTGACGGTTGCGGTCAGCGCCAGTCTCGTGGCGGCGATCGCCGTGTTTTACATGGTGCTGCCGCGGCAGCGGTTCGTGCCCGGGGAAGCGGATAAGACGCTGACCTGACCAAAAAAAGAACAGGCGGCTTCCGCACGTTCGCGGGAACCGCCTGTTTGATTTTTTAAGCGCCGAATAGGCTGCGCCGCTAACCGCTTGCCACCGATCGGCCGGCATCAATCGACCGGCTCTTCGTCTCCCGGCTCGTCGTGCGTCTCGTGCTCCGGGGGGAAATCGCGGTCCAACCCTTCGTGCAGGTCACGGTACTCGTATTGGAACCGGTTCGGGGGACGCTGGTCCTGCCGCCAAGGGGTGCTTTTCCCGAGCGATTCGGTTTTAAGGCTCATGCCGTAAGGGCCTTCGGGGAATTCCTCAGCCGTCAGGTCGTTACGCTGCGATTCGACCGTTTTCAGGTCGGTGTAGTCGCTGCGCCGCTCTTTCAGGAAGCCTTCGGGGAACTTGTGCTTGTCGCCGCGATCGGACATGTCAAAACCCTCCTTCGGAACAATTCTGTACCATTGTTCCTCGGGAGGCGCCGGATTATGTGAGTCGATTTCACCGGCTCATATATCGGAAAAGTTGACGGGGCCGACCACGCCGGCAAGGAAGCTGCGAAGATCGTCCGCGTCCGTCTCGGACAGGTTGTAAATATGCTCCAAATAGCCGGGCTCGTTCACATCGTCCGGTCCGATGACGGCGGTGCGGCCCGTCTGGATGTCGGTAATCAGCTGCTTGCCGTAAAAGCGCGTCGTCGACGTAATCGCCAGATCGAAGCGCCGCAACGACGAGGTGATGAAGCAGACGTAACGCGTTCTCGTGTCTTCCGTATGGTCGTACAAAAAGTCGAATCCGTGATCGGACATGGCGCCCTCCGTTGTTGAATGTCGTGTACCTCGATTATACATGAAGCCGCAGTCAGCGGCAAAAAGCCGGGCGCTCGCCGGAAGCGGGGGAAAATTCGCATGTCACCCAATGACCAGACCAAAGCGGGAAAAAATTCGCATGTCACCCGATGACCAGACCAAAGCGGGGGATGAATCCGCATGTTACCCGATGATCAGGTCTTCCTGCGGGTAATGGTATTTCTCCTTCCGCCGCTTCGTCCGGAACATGAACAGCAGCGCCGGAATGCCGACCCGGCCGATGAACATGAGCACCATGACGACCGCCTTGCCGGGTGCCGACAGCAAGCTCGTAATGCCGGTCGAAAGGCCCGACGTTCCGAACGCCGAGCATACTTCGAAGATGATCTTGTTAAGCGAAAAATGCTCGCGCTCCAGCGGGCTCAGCACCATGACGGAGCCGATGACGAGCATCGTCGCCGTGCTGAAGACGACGAAGCTTTTGGTTACGTCGTCCTGCGAGATGGAGCGCCGAAAGACGCGCACTTCGCTTCGCCCGGTGGCGTATGTGATAAGCGTCAGCAAGACGACGGCGAACGTGGTCGTCCGAATGCCCCCGCCGACGCTCGACGGGCTGGCCCCGATAAACATCAGGATCGACAGCAAAAATTGCGTCGGGCTCGTAAATTCGTTCACGTCCATCGTGGACAGGCCGCCGCTGCGCGACGTCACCGAGTTAAACAGCGAGTAGAACAGCTTCTCGTGCCAGCTCATGCCGGCGAATGAAACGCCGTTTTCCACAATCCAGATCCCGATCGCCCCGAGCGCGACCAGCAGCGCGTACATCGTAACCGTCAACTTCGTAAAGAGGGAGAAGCGAAACCCTTTTTTCCGGTGGGTCAAATAGGTGCGCAGTTCGATCAGCACCGGGAAGCCGATCGCGCCCAGCACGAGCAGCAGCATTGTCACGATTTGCACGAAGTAATCGTGTCGGAACTGGAACATCGAATCGCCGAACAGGTCGAAGCCCGCATTCGTGTAAGACGACATGGAGTGGAACAGCCCTTGGTACAGAGCGACTCCCCAGTTGTCGCAGTAGCCGGCTGCGCGGAAATAGACGCCGAGCACGACGGCTCCCGCGGCTTCGAACAGCAGGGCGAGGACGAGCACGGAACGCATCAATTGGACGAGTCCGGACAAGTTGTAGCGGTTTTGGTCGACCATGATCAACTGGCGGTAAGAAAGCGTAATGTTGCGGCCGAGCAAAATCCAGACGAACGTCCCGAGCGTCATGATGCCGATTCCCCCGAACTGGAGAATGAGCATCAGAACGACGGTTCCGAACACGCTGAACGTCTCCGACGTGTTCACGACCGTAAGTCCGGTCACGCTGACGCCGCTGACGGCCGTAAACATGGCATCGATCGCATTCAGGCGGACGCCCGGCTTCAGGCTGATCGGCAGCATAAGCAGAAAGGTGGAGACGATGACGGCGATCAAATAGGCGAGCACAATAAACTGGGCCGGCGTCAGCCGGTCGAACAGCCGGTTGGCCTGTCGTTTCATAAGGCGTAAGCCTCCGTGAAGCAGATTGATCCTATTGTACTACAAGCCGGGACAAGTTTCGATGTTGCCATATGGTCCCTAATTGTGTTACGATTCACGTGTAACCTAATATTCGGTCGAGGAAGCACCTCAACTTGCATAAGCCGCAAGATGAGGTGCTTTTTGTCGTGCCGGCATTCGTAAAGGAGGAATTTTGATGAATTTGGTGTTTCTGAACAGCTTCGAGAAGGAGACGGAGCATGAAGGCGCGGCGACGGCCCAAGTGTCGATCGCCGAGGAGTTCGGAGAGTGGCGCCTCTGGTGGCACGAGCCGGGACCCGATGGCAAGCCGGTGCAGGAGAGCTGGTATACCGGGACGGCGTGGAGCGACATGCTCACGGTCTTCCGGGAGCGCGTGTCGGAAAAGCGCAAGGACGGCTATCGGCCGCTGATCGAGTTTTCGCCGGGGCGCGAGTCGAACTTGGCGCGTTCCAGGCTCGTCCGCAAGCTGCAATATTACGGCGAGCGCAACGCCGACGAGGAGCTGTTCGAGACGCTGCGCCGTTGGCGCAACGCCCAGGCTTCCCGCGAGGGCAAATCTCCGTTCATTCTCGCTTCCAACCGGGTGTTGAAAATGATCGCCGCCTTCGTGCCGAAGTCGCGGGACGAGCTGCTGCAAATTCCGGGCATGGGCGAGCACAGGGCGAATCTGTACGGCGCCGATCTGCTGGCGATTACGGCCGAGGCGAGCCAGCCGATGCCGTTTCCGCTCGATTGGGTGCAAGAGTCGGTGTCCGACGACGAGCTGGAAGCGTGGCTGCGCGAGCGCGAGGAGCAGCGGAGCCAGGGGGAGAGCGCGAGGCGCGAGCAGCGCGAAAAGCTGCTTGAGGCGATCGGCAAAGGAGCGACGCTCGGCGAGCTGGAGTCGATCGCGCGTCTCGGCCGGAGGGAGCTGCTCGACCGTCTGGATGAGCTGGACAAGCTCGGATACGATCTGGAGCCGCTGATCGCCGCAGAGTTGGCCGATGTGCCGCAGCCGCTCATCGACAAGGCGTGGCAGGCGTTCGGCTCGGCCGGAGACCGGTATTTGCGCCCCGTCTTGAAGCGCGTGTACGACGGCAAGACGCTGGACGAACCGGCACTCGCCCGCGCCTACGAATGGCTGCGCCTGCTGCGCATCCGCTACCGGCGGACGAAGATCGACGTCACCGAAGATGCGGTGAACGGAAAAGGAGAGCTGCCGGAACGGACGGCCTGATCGGCGCATGCCGCCGGCAGCAACGAAGAGGCTCCCGCATCGGCCGATGATACGTCTGGCCGGCAGGAGCCTCTTTTCTTCGAACATCCGCAAGGGAACGTTCAGAGCCAATCCTTTTTGCGGAAGTAGATGAACATGGATACGCCGACGACCGCCATGAAGGCAAGCACGTAGAAGTTGCCGTATTTCTCATGCAATCCGGGAATATAGTCGAAGTTCATTCCGTAAATGCCGGTGATGAACGTAAGCGGCATGAAGATCGTCGTCAGCGCGGTGAAGACGCGCATAATTTCGTTGGCGCGGTTGGACAGGCTCGACTGGTACGCTTCGCGCAAGTTGCCCATCAAATCGCGGAACGTCTCGAACGTTTCGGTAATTTTCACCGCGTTCTCGTAAATGTCGCTGAAATATTTTTGCAGCTGGTCGTCGATCAGCTTCAACTCTTTTTTGTTGAGCGCCCAGATGACGTCGCGCTGCGGGACGAGCATTTTTTTGAGCCACAAAATTTCGCTGCGCAGCCCGATAATTTCGTTCAGATGCGACTTTTTCGTCTGCACCAAAATTTGCTCCTCGAGGTTTTCGATCCGCGCCTCGATCCGGTCCCCGACGGTGAAATAGTTGTCGACGACCAGGTCGACGAGATGATACAGGAACCGGTCGGCCGAATTGACTTCTTCCTCCCAAAGCACCGGCTTGATCGAGCGGATCTCGTTGATCTTCTGCCGCGTCACCGTAATGATGGCGTGCTTGAACAGGAAAATGTTAAGCGCGCGCAAAAAGATTTCTTCGTCGTCGAACCGGATGCTGTTAATGACGATAAAATAG
>Ga0310832_101156_pt1 | contig 12602 bp, 10 predicted proteins | sample WT_ome_7_FD_201303 | JGI IMG/M metagenome (GOLD analysis project Ga0310832, IMG submission 201303) | Sorghum-adapted microbial communities enriched on wild type (WT) sorghum from Joint BioEnergy Institute, Emeryville, California, United... ...
TGACTTCCGCGAGAATGTAGAGCGCATGGTCGTCCCACAGCGCTCTGAACGCTGCGGACGCCCGGGTATCCCCCGACGCATGCCGAGCCTCGACGATCCGGGCCTTGTCCCACACCGGATCGATTTCGCCGTCAATGACGGGCGATCCGTATTGGGCGACAAGGCTGTCCCGAACATTGACAGCGCTTACGATTGTCCGCGTTCCCGACTCCGCCGCATGTGCAAGCGCTTCCCCGGACACTTCTGGTGAAGCTGCATGCACGCCGGACTGCGCGTTGAGCCCTGCCGCGCACAAGAGGGCTGCCGCGGCCCATGCCGCCGTGAACCGCTTCGCTCTTCGTCTCATCCATCGCTCCTCCCATACTTGATTTTTTGCGGATAATTGGTTGCAATTTCGTTTTAGCATGCGTTGGTTCCATTTTATTCCGTCAAGCCCAAAAATACAATCACCAATTTCTTTGTCTGCGCCTGGATTTCATCCGTGCCGCCCTCCGAGCATGACGCAGACATCAACGGCGGGTCCGCGCAGCCGCGCGAACCCGCCGCATTCCCGAGGGGTAATCCTCCGTCAGAATTGAATGGGTATCGTATCGCCCTTGCTCGTCTCCAATTGTACGGACCGGTCCCCGTAATAAATCCGGCAGATACCGCCGCACAGGGCATGCAGCGAGGCTTCCGTGAGCCGTTCGTTCTCCCAGGCGAAAGCCAGCTCGAAACCGCCGCGTGCCCGCAGCCCTTTCACCCTGCCCCGCGACCATTGCGCCGGCAGCGCCGGCAAGAGCTCGATCTCATACACGGCGGCTGTGCCGTCATAGCGGCTCCTGCTCTGGAGAAGCATTTCCGCAATAGCGGCCGTTCCACCGAAATTGCCGTCAATCTGCATCGGAAGCGGCGGTTTCTCGTTGAGCAGATTCGGGTTGGCCGACAGCGCGATCAGATTGACGAGACGGCGGTGCGCCATCCGGGCATCGCGCAGATGCGCATGCAGGGCAATCCGCCAGGCGGCCGGCCACGCGCGGAAATCGTGGGTGCCGCGAAGTTCCAGGCTCCGCCCGACCGCTTCGGCCAGTTCCGGCGTGTCCTTGACGGAAATCTGATTACCGGGGTACAGCCCGTACAGATGGGAGACGTGGCTGTTGTGATCGTCGGGCCGGTCCCAATCCTCCGCCCATTCCTGCAATTGGCCGTATTTTCCGATCTGCATGCCGGGCAGCCGCGCCATCGCCTCCTCGAGTTCCCCGCGGAAATCTTCATCCACGCCCAGCATCTCCGCCGCTTTCATGCACCGTTGGAAGAGATCGCGGATCAGTTGAATGTCCATCGTCGCCGCATAGGTCAGATAGCGTCTCCGCCCCTTGTCGTCAATGTAATGATTCTCGGGGGAATAGGACGGATTGGTCACCAGCTTGCCGGCGAGCCGGGTGCCCTCCGGCGCTTCCGTCAGATAGTCGAGCACGAACAGGGCCGCTTCGCGCAGCGCCGGATACACCCTGTTCCGCAGAAACGCCTGGTCCGGACAATATTCGTAGTGGTCCCACAGATGCTGCACCAGCCAGACGCCGCCCATCGGCCAGACGGCCGCGTCGTAATCGACCGGGGTCGCGGCCCGCCACAGATCCGTGTTGTGATGAACCACGAACCCTCTGCAGCCGTAGTGCGTTTCGGCGGTTTCCGCCCCGGTGATGCGGAGGTCGTCGATCAGGTCGAACAGGGGAAGATGGCACTCCCGCAGGTTGCCCGATTCCGCCGGCCAATAGTTCATCTGCACGTTGATGTTCGTCGTCCATTTGCTTCCCCAGAGCGGCCAGGGATCGTCGTTCCAGATGCCCTGGAGATTGGCGGGCTGTCCGCCGGGCCGCGAAGACGCGATGAGCAGATAGCGGCCGTATTGGTAAAACAGCGCGGCCAGCCCGGGGTCTTCCGTCTCGGCGTACGTCCGCACCCGCTCATCCGTCGGCGTGCCGTCGCCTGCGCCGTCCCCGAGTTCCAGCTCGACTCTGCGGTACAGCGCGGTGTAATCCTCCAGATGGCGTCCGAGCAGTTCCCCGTACGTCTTGCCTTGCAGGCGTTCGATCACGCCGGCCGCCTTGGCGCCCGGGTCCCCGTCGATGCTGCGGTAATTCACGAAGCTGGTTGCGGCCGAGAAAATCAGCATGACCGCGTCCGCTCCCCTGACCTCGAGCGTCTGCTCCCCTCGGAGGACACGGCCGCCCTCGGAGATGGCGCGCAGCCGCGCTTCGAACCGCACCCCCGGCCCGTCCCAGCCGGCGTTGAGCCGTCTCGGCCTTGCTTCCCGCTTGCCCGCCTGTCCGGTCAGGACCAGCGTGTCGTCGCCCGCGAAACGGACCCGCTGCTCCCCGTTGGCCGCGGCAAGCTCCGCGGCCATGTCGATCTTGCCCGGACAGTCGGATGAAATCCGCATGATGATCGCCTGATCGGGGTACGAGCAGAACACTTCGCGCGTGTACGTCACCCCGTTCACCCGATATCGGGTGGTTGCAACGGCCCGGTCCAGATCGAGTTCCCGGTAATAATCCCGGCCATCCGCATGGCCCGGAAAATGGAGCATCATATCGCAGCACGGGAGAAAAGCGTGCAGCAGTTCGGGATCGCCTTTCATCCGTTCATCGAACAGCTGCTGCGCTTCCTCGACCTTGTCCTGAAAGATCAACTCCCGGACCTGCCGCAAATATCGGGACGCGCCCGGCCGGCGGTAATCGTGCGGTCCGCCCGACCAGAACGTCTCCTCGTTGATCTGAAGCCTTTCCCGCTCCATGCCGCCGTGCACCATCGCGCCCAATCTGCCGTTGCCGATTGGCAACGCTTCCAACCAATCCGATGCCGGTTTCACATACCACAGTTTCATGCGGCGCCCCTCCTGTTCAAGCCCTGTTTCCCTCCATTCTATGGGTCGCGCGTGCCCGTCCGCCAGCCATCATTTCTAAGATTCGGGTGTCGGATTTTCAAACGGGCTGGCCAAGTCAAAAGAAGGCCCAGACGGTTCGCTTGCCCTAGAGACTTTCCAATTATAATGAAAACCCGCCATCACGTGACGGGCTTTCTAAACAATGTATATATTTCAATCCACGCCTGCCGGCGACCTTACGTAAGTCTAGCATAAGCTTGTCCAAGAAAAAAGAAGCTTATTTACCATCTCTTGACTACGTCCATCGAAAAATGTAAAATGTTGGACGTGGTTTTTACAATATATATAAAGTTAATTTATCACCTCAGTCATAACATTGGGTGGTACATGTATGCGTTTTATCGCACGCATAAACAGCAACGGCAAAGAACAACCGCTGAACGTCCATTTGCTAGGAACCGCGGACAAGGCAGGCACATTCGCCCAAAGTTTTCACGCCGAGGAGTTGGCTTATGCAGCGGGATTGCTGCACGATCTGGGTAAGTACAAGCACAAATTTCAACTGCGGATAAAAAATTACTCTGTAAAAGTCACACACTCCACAGCCGGCGCTCTTGAGATCGGAAAAGAAACGTTCTGGCGCGCCATGTTCGGTTCCACCTTGTTGCACAAGCATCTTGCAATGCTTGTGCAATTTGCCGTCGCGTTTCATCACGGGGGTCTTCGAAATTTCGGGACAAAAGATGAAGTCGGCAGTCTATGCCACCGGCTGACATCCGCCGCCGAGGATCCCGAGGAGCAAGAGCACCTGTGGAAAGCGGCCTGGCGAGAGATCGAGGTGCCCTCCCTCCCCATACCGACAGACGGGCCGCTGGTGCGCAATCTGCTTCGTCGGCAAAGCCGAGAGGCGTACAGCTGGAAGCTGGCCTTCCTTGGACGCATGATCTACTCCTGTCTTGTGGACGCGGACACAATTGATACGCGCAACTTCTGTGATCCCGCTTCTGCACAGGTCATTGCGGCACCCAGACCGACGATACATGAGCTCCACGACAGGTTGGTGCAATATCTTGCCATCCGTTTTGCCAACGCCGAACCCACTGACATCAACCGCTATCGCAAAACCATCCTGGACAAATGCAAGAGCCGGGCACAGCTGCCACCACAACTGTTCTCGCTCAGCGTTCCTACGGGAGGCGGCAAAACATTTTCATCTCTCGCGTTTGCACTGGCCCATGCAAAAAAGAACGACCTTCGGAGAGTTATTTACGTCATACCGTTGACCTCCATCACTGAACAGAACGCGGCAGAGTTTCGCAATGCGCTGGGATCCGAAGTGGTGCTTGAACATCACAGCCATTTCAATATCGGTGATCTGGACGAAACGCTCGGCGAAACCGAAAGTATGCGCTACAAACTGAGCACGGAAAATTGGGACGCGCCTGTGGTCGTAACAACTTCCGTCCAGTTTTTCGAGTCACTCTTTGCGAGCAGGCGCAGCAAATGCCGCAAGTTGCACAACATTGCGAAGTCGGTCATTATCATCGACGAAGCGCAAAGTCTTCCTCGAGAATATTTAGAACCTTGCCTCCGAGCTCTGGAAGAACTGGTGGAGGGATACGGTTGTTCCGTGGTTCTTTGCACCGCCACACAGCCTTCTTGGGAAAAGCTCGGCAGACAAGTGGAAGAAATCATGGACGAACCTTCGCCACGCGAATTGGAGCGGATTTTCAAACGAACTGCCGTAGAGCTCAGGGGAACACCGCATGAACCGGTGAAAGATTCTACCCTTGCGGAATGGCTGTTTAACGAGCACCAAGCTCTGTGCATTGTGAATACCCGGCGGCATGCGAAGAAACTTCTGAAACACTTCGAATCACGACTGGATGGCATATTTCATCTCAGCGGCCGCATGACCCCGCTGCACCGTGCAAAAGTGTTGGATGAAATACGTACCCGACTGAACAACAGGAAACGATGCATTGTCATTTCGACTCAATTGATCGAAGCCGGCGTCGACGTCGATTTTCCGGTTGTTTATCGGGCCATTGCCGGAATCGACTCCATCGCGCAGGCCGCCGGCCGATGCAATCGGGAAGGCAAACTTGAATCAGGCCGGGTCATTGTGTTTCATCCCGAACCGCACGGTCTTCCATCCATGGGCTGGCTGAAGGAATCCGCCGCGGAAGCGATCAACTGCATCGAACTGTACGGTGCCGAAAACATGCTTTCCCTGGCTTGCATATCCGAGTATTTCGAACGCATCCACGGTACCCGGGACAACGAAGCCGGACCGAAACTGCGGGATCAATATGGGATCGTGGAGATGATGACCCGAATGCCTCCTCAATTCCCGTATGAAGATATCGCAAAGCAATTCAAATTCATTGAATCCGACATGGAGCCGATCGTCGTGCCTTGGCGCCATCCCACGGATCGGATAGATCCGGATAATCCGTTGGACGAGGCTGCCAGCCGGCTGATCGAGAGCCTGACCACCGACCCGTATCCGGCAGCCATACTGCGCAAGCTGCAACCTTATGTAGTGCAAGTCTACCCGAAAGAGAGCGAAGTTCTCCAAAACCGGCAGCTGCTTCTCACAATTCAAGGCGTGCATGTTTTAAATGACCTTTCTTTCTACGATCTAACGACAGGCCTCATCATTCCCGATGAAAATTGACGATTAACAAATCTTGCATTGAAAGGAGGTGAATCGGCATGGGATACGGCATCAAGCTCCGTGTGTGGGGAGAGTACGCGCTTTTTTCACGTCCGGAAATGAAGGTGGAACGCGTCAGCTACGATGTGATGACCCCCTCCGCCGCCCGCGGCATTCTGGAAGCGATCCACTGGAAGCCGGCGATCCGCTGGGTCGTGGACCGCATTCATGTAATGAAACCGATTCGTTTCGAAAATGTCAGACGCAATGAGGTGGCGACGAAGGCATCAAGCAACCGGGTGATCTATGCGACACAGGAGCGTCAGCAACGCGCATCCCTGCTGCTCAGGGACGTCGAGTACATTATTGAGGCGCATTTCGAAATGACGGACAAGCGCGGCCCGGAGGACACGGCGGAAAAGCACTACAACATGATACTGAGACGAGCGCGGCAGGGCCAATGCTTCCACCGTCCTTATTTGGGGTGCCGGGAATTCCCCGCAAACTTCGAACTGGTGGAAGAAGACACGGTTCCTGCGAGCCCGGTCCATCAGGGCGAGCACGACCTGGGCTATATGCTGCTGGACCTGTCTTTCACGGTGAACGCCAAAGGTGAGATCGTCAAGGCGGTACCACATTTCTTCCGCGCAAAGATGGTTGATGGCGTCATCGAGATTCCGAAATTAGAGGAGGTGAACCGGTGATCTTGCAGGCGCTTTACCGCTATTATGAACAGCTCGAAAAACGCGGGGAGACGTTACCGGGTGATGCCTATTCGGCTGTGGCGGTCTCGTTTATCGTACAGATTGACAAAGATGGCAGTGTCAAAGCTGTAATTCCATTGGTAGACGAAAAAGGGAAACCGGACAAACGCAAGTATCTGGTCCCCAAACAGGTCAAACGTACCAGCGGAATCAAACCTTACTTTTTGTGTGACAAAGCAGAGTATTTTTTCGGATCGGCTATTGGCATGAGGGAAGCTTGCCGAGTAAGCATGCGCAATCTCTGGTTGTCCGTACTGGAAGATGTCTCATCGAACAACGATGAAATTCAGGCATTGCGCTTGTTCGTTGCCATGGATGCTGGAAAATTGGCAAAAAATCTGGCACAGGCTGTCGATAACCGTGTCCTCGAAACGTTGAAAAAAGGCGGTTTGTGCGTTCCACAGTATGCGCCGACCGGTAGTTTGTATCACCAAATGCCCGCACTGAAGTCCGCCTGGGAGACGTCCTGTCTTAGGAATGACGAACATGAAGTGGATTCCGATTATTTGTCATGCCTGATCACAGGAGAGCGCGTGCCCCAAAACCGGATTGCCAGATTGCACCCGAATATCAAAAACGTCACGGGAGCCAAGTCATCCGGAGCGGCAATCGTTTCGTTTAACAAAGATGCGTTTTGCTCATATGGGTTAGAGCAATCCTACAATGCTCCAACATCACAAAAAGCGGCAGACGCATACGGTTATGTGCTGAACCGTTTCCTGGCAGATCCAGCGCACAAGGTGAGGCTGAACGATACAACCGTCGTCTTTTGGGCGGAGACGGATATTCCCGAAGAGCAGGAGTTCCTCGCCAGTCTGCTGCAGGAAGCAAGCTCCAATGACCCGGAAGATGAAGACAGCATACGCTCCCGTATTCGTAGCGCAATGATCCGCATCCGCAAGGGACAGACTTTCCGGGAAACCTTCTCGGACCTAAATCCCAATACCCGATTTTATGTACTGGGCTTGTCTCCGAACGCCGCACGATTGTCCGTCCGGTTCTGGTACACGGGAAGTCTGGGCGAAATCGGCGAGCGGGTTTGGCTGCACTACTCCGATCTGTCGGTGCAGGGATTGGATCGTTCGCCTTCCGTTCGGGAACTGCTCCGGGAACTCGCGGTACAGGGCGATTGGGAAAACATCCCGCCGCTGTTGGAGGGACAGATGCTTCGCTCGATCCTGCACGGACTGCCATATCCGCGCTCCATTTTCCCTCAGCTCATGAACCGGATCCGGGCGGAGTCATCCGACCGAAAACTGAATCCCCGTCGAGCGGCATTGCTGAAAGGATTTCTCATTCGGCAGGCAAGGCTTCGTAACGATTCCACGAAGGAGGCGAATTTGACAATGGCGGAAAACGAAAATTCAACAAGCACGGCGTACCATCTGGGGAGGCTGTTTGCCTGTCTGGAGAAGGCGCAAAAGGACGCTCATGAAAACAAACTGAACACGACCATCTCGGACCGTTTTTGGGGAGCCGCATCGACGACACCCGCGCTTGTGTTCCCCAGGTTGGTGCAATTATCGCGTTATCATGTGTCGAAAGACGAAAAAAACGGACGTTTCAACGACATGGCCATCGAAGAAGTCATAAGCAAATTGCCCGATCGGTTCCCGGCCCGATTATCGCTGGAAGAACAAGGAATGTTTGCTTTGGGATATTTCCATAAGCGACAAAAATTCTACGAGTCCAAGAAGAAGTCCAATCAAACCAACGGAGGGTTGAACAATGAGTGAAAAAACGCTGAACAACCGCTACGAATTCGTCCTGCTGTTTGATGTGGAGAACGGCAATCCCAATGGTGATCCGGACGCGGGCAACATGCCGCGGATTGACGCGGAGACCGGATTGGGGCTTGTTACGGATGTTTGCCTTAAACGAAAGATCCGCAATTACGTGGAATTGGTGAAGGCCGGTGAACCAGGTTACGACATCTATGTGCGCGAAGGTGTCGTGCTGAATCAATTGAACAAGGAAGCTTACGACAACCATCCTGAGATTGAGCTAAAAGAATCCAAGGAAGAAAAAATCGAAGCAAAGAAGAAAGAAGATCAGCTCACGCTCGCCAAGTGGATGTGCAAGAAGTATTTTGATATTCGTACATTTGGAGCGGTCATGACGACGGGCGTGAATTGCGGCCAGGTCCGCGGTCCGGTGCAATTGACGTTTTCGAAAAGCATTGATCCGATTAATCCCACCGAAGTGTCCATCACCAGAATGGCGGTCACGAACGAAAAAGATACAGAGAAGGAACGAACCATAGGTCGAAAAGCCTTCGTCCCCTACGGCCTGTATCGGCTGGAAGGCTACATTTCCGCGCCGCTCGCCCGGCAGACCGGATTCAGCGAGGAAGATCTGAAATTGCTGTGGACAGCGCTCATCAACATGTTCGAGCATGATCGATCGGCTGCTCGAGGGAAAATGGCATCGCAAAAACTCTTCGTCTTCCGGCACGACACAGCCCTTGGAAATGCACCTGCGCATAAGCTGTTCCGATTGGTTCAGGTGCAACGGAAGGAAGAGGTGACCGTCCCCCGCTCGTTCAACGATTACGAAGTGACAGTGGGCACGGCACCGCAAGGCGTCTCGATTATCGAAATGCTCTAAACTTATTTTCATCGATGCGAACCCCAAGCGCACATAAAATTCCCAGGAGGTTCGCGCTCCCAGCAAAATAAGGGATTGCGACTTCAAAGTTAGTATAAGATGAATACATTACGCTGCTAATTGGAAGGTTCGCGAAAAGGCGCCTTTCCGCCCTTGTGTATCAAGGGATTTCAGATAATACAGGTCGCCCGCCATGCGAGGGCGTGGGTTGAAACTTCCATTCCGCACACTCGATCGTTACGTCGAACCCGGGGTCGCCCGCCATGCGAGGGCGTGGGTTGAAACTACAGCGGTCTGAGCGAGTTTAGCGAAAGAGTTAGGGTCGCCCGCCATGCGAGGGCGTGGGTTGAAACCATTTTTGACCACTTGAACCTTTACATACATTAGGGTCGCCCGCCATGCGAGGGCGTGGGTTGAAACCAACACGTCGAGTCGGAGATTTACGCTTACCACGGTCGCCCGCCATGCGCGGGCGTGGGTTGAAACCTCTCCCTCTGATCAAGTGCATGTTTGCCCTTATTGGTCGCCCGCCATGCGCGGGCGTGGGTTGAAACATTCATGAGGCGTGGATACCCGAGGACAACATGCGGGTCGCCCGCCATGCGCGGGCGTGGGTTGAAACTTTTTCGTCGGGGCAATTGCCGGACTTGACTACGCGGTCGCCCGCCATGCGCGGGCGTGGGTTGAAACCCTGATCCATATTGACTACCATAGGATTCGACCTCGGTCGCCCGCCATGCGCGGGCGTGGGTTGAAACACGTTAACGCCATCTAGATCGATACCGAGGATTTGGTCGCCCGCCATGCGCGGGCGTGGGTTGAAACACCCCTGGGATTTTGATGTTAAGGATGGAGAGAGGGTCGCCCGCCATGCGCGGGCGTGGGTTGAAACCCATATTATCACCACCCAATGGCAAGATAGTAAACGGTCGCCCGCCATGCGCGGGCGTGGGTTGAAACCGTTGCGGTCTGCATGGTTACACGCAAGTTATCGGGTCGCCCGCCATGCGCGGGCGTGGGTTGAAACGATAACGTTAACGAGTCAATCGAGGGTATCAAAGGGTCGCCCGCCATGCGCGGGCGTGGGTTGAAACCTGAGTCTTTCGCTGTTAAGGAAACATTCCCCCAGTCGCCCGCCATGCGCGGGCGTGGGTTGAAACACATCTCACACCGCCCGTCCCGGCAGTCGTTGCCGTCGCCCGCCATGCGCGGGCGTGGGTTGAAACAGACAAATCGAAGCGAAATACATCCAGCGGCGCGGTCGCCCGCCATGCGCGGGCGTGGGTTGAAACACATATCCGGCTTCCGTGCCGCTGCTGATTGGTAGTCGCCCGCCATGCGCGGGCGTGGGTTGAAACGCTTTCTGCGGGCTGGCTGTGCGATATGCAAAGAGTCGCCCGCCATGCGCGGGCGTGGGTTGAAACGTATTGCCATGAATGCGGTGCGCCTTATCCTTGGAGTCGCCCGCCATGCGCGGGCGTGGGTTGAAACGTATTGCCATGAATGCGGTGCGCCTTATCCTTGGAGTCGCCCGCCATGCGCGGGCGTGGGTTGAAACTTTCGTAAACATTGGTCATCCTCTCCCCTCATTAGTCGCCCGCCATGCGCGGGCGTGGGTTGAAACATATTCAGCGGCCGGCTTTGGAATTTCGACCGGCGTCGCCCGCCATGCGCGGGCGTGGGTTGAAACATACACAAAATGCAAATTGCACGATCTCGCTCCAGTCGCCCGCCATGCGCGGGCGTGGGTTGAAACAACTCGATGCTCGGTGAGTGCTCGAAAATCCTGAGTCGCCCGCCATGCGCGGGCGTGGGTTGAAACACGAACAACAACGGCGAGAAAGAAGCAGACTTCAGTCGCCCGCCATGCGCGGGCGTGGGTTGAAACCAGTCGGAGAATTCATCGAGATACAACAGGTTTCTGGTCGCCCGCCATGCGCGGGCGTGGGTTGAAACATCCTCTCTTCGGTGTCTACGTTCCATGCCGCTGTCGCCCGCCATGCGCGGGCGTGGGTTGAAACCCCTTCCCGCCCCACCTGTGGTAAGATGGGGCTGATAGTCGCCCGCCATGCGCGGGCGTGGGTTGAAACCCGTCGCATGGTATCAAATTCGGCTGCCGTAAAGTCGCCCGCCATGCGCGGGCGTGGGTTGAAACATGTCGATCAACCACTCATCCGCAAACCTCTGTTGCGTCGCCCGCCATGCGCGGGCGTGGGTTGAAACTTGAATGGCCCAAAGCCAGTCAGCTACCGCTTCGTGTCGCCCGCCATGCGCGGGCGTGGGTTGAAACTCAATCGCTCGCATTGCAAGCTCTGTTCTGATCCGTCGCCCGCCATGCGCGGGCGTGGGTTGAAACCGCGGTGTCGACCTCATCGATCGTCTCATTGCCCAGGTCGCCCGCCATGCGCGGGCGTGGGTTGAAACACGCAACCGGGCCGGAAGATGTACAAAGGCCGCCGTCGCCCGCCATGCGCGGGCGTGGGTTGAAACACCGTCCACCTCAAGGATAGACAGATCAGCGGCCGTCGCCCGCCATGCGCGGGCGTGGGTTGAAACTAAATCGGGAGCAGGAGCCATTGTTCCGGGTGTTACGTCGCCCGCCATGCGCGGGCGTGGGTTGAAACCTCGGCTTGACTGTGATCCGGCTGCTATATAGAGGTCGCCCGCCATGCGCGGGCGTGGGTTGAAACATGCTGACGATCAGCGAGAAGGAAGTCGAGGCCGCGGTCGCCCGCCATGCGCGGGCGTGGGTTGAAACTGACAATCCCCTTCCTGTTGTTGTTCTGGGCGGGGTCGCCCGCCATGCGCGGGCATGGCTTGAAACTTACACGCTGGGCTGCGAGAGAACGAACTTATTTGATAAAAAACGCGAATTGGAAAGGCGTTCTGTATTGCGGATCAGCCTTGACCCTGTGTTAGTGAGTGTCATGTCAGTTGGATTATACTTGCTACCCGACTCCCTGCTAATCTTCAGTCCGTCAACGATTCAGAGGTTGGAGCATTGAAGATAAGGGGAACAGAAAGCCCCGTCCTCCACGGAAAAGTGATATATGCGGTGGAAAAATACCTTTACGTCAAGGGAGTCAAAGCAGTATTGCTCATACGGAATGAGTGTTTGTGACCTCGCAGTAAGCAAATACCCGGATGCACATCCCATCTTCCATAACGACAGGGGATAGTATACTAGCAAAACATTTAAAGCAACGTTGGACAAAAAGGGGCGGTTCAAAAACACCGGGACTTCCCGATTACCGGTACCGCACCCACACCGCCATCTCGCCTTCGCCCCGGTTGCCCCAGAGATAATAGGGGATCGCCCGGAACGCGGCCGGCTCTTCGCGGCGGGCGCCGTCCTCCTCTTCCAGCGGCAGGTACAACGCGTCCGCCCAGTCGCACACCCCTTCGCGGAACGCGCGCCCCTCGATCACGACGCAGCCGCCGAGCAGCTGCGCGTCATACGTTGCGGTCAACGGCGTCTGCGTGTCGATCGCAAGCGCGCTCAGCGGTCCGCCCGGATTGTCGGCGGACTCGAGGCAGTAGACGAGCGGCCCGCGCTGGATCGCGACGCGGCCGGCGTCAGCCCGCACCTCCGGGCGGGCGGCGAGCAGCCGGATCGTCATGTCGAGCTTAAGCTCGACCGTATCGCCCGGCTGCCAATCGCGGCGGATGTACGCGTAGCCGTCCCGCACCTCCGGCGCGATCCGCT
>Ga0310832_101167_pt1 | contig 12465 bp, 9 predicted proteins | sample WT_ome_7_FD_201303 | JGI IMG/M metagenome (GOLD analysis project Ga0310832, IMG submission 201303) | Sorghum-adapted microbial communities enriched on wild type (WT) sorghum from Joint BioEnergy Institute, Emeryville, California, United... ...
TTCTTGCCTCCCCCGCAAGCAGACAGCACAAGCGCAATGACCAGAAGAACCGACGCCAGCATGGATAGCCTCTTCTTCATTGACACTGCCCCCTAAATCGATGTTGGGAAACATGAGTTGAACGATGACAATAACAACATTACAAAATTACAAGTTTAATTTTGTAACGTTATTATCCTCGTTACAATCACATTATGCATCAGGATGACAACGCTGTCAACAATCTGATTCATCGAATTTCAAGCTCGGTTTGGCCCCATATTTCGTGATTTCATTTACTTTTACTGCATGATAATGTATATTGATTTTGTAACGTTACAAAATTGAAATCGTTTCGGCATCCATTTGCCGCTGAAAGGGTTTGTCTTGATGGCCAAAAAGAAAATTGTCATGCAGGATATCGCAGACCGTCTCAATCTGTCCAAAAACTCGGTGTCGCAGGCGCTCTCCGGCAAGGACGGCGTCAGCGAAGAAACCCGGAGGAAAATCATCCAGACCGCCATCGAGATGGGGTATCGCTATACACCGAAGAAATCGTCGGAAAACAAGCACAAGCAGGTGCGGACGATCGGACTTATCGCGTCCGAGTTCGCTTTCTCGATGAAGAATTTCTTCGGCGAGATCTATCTCGCCATCGAGCGCGAGGCGCAGCGCCACGGGATCAGCCTGCGGATCCAGTCGATCACGCCGGAAGCCCGCGATCAGCTGGTGCTGCCGGCATTCATCGAGCATCAGGACGTGGACGGGCTGCTTATTCTTTCCCACATCAGCACCGAATATGTAAACCATGTGCTCGCCAAAGGCATTCCGACCGTCCTCATCGATCACCATCATCCGCTCATCGAGGCCGACGCCGTCCTGACCAACAACCGTTTCGGCGCGTACACGGCAGTCCGGCATCTGCTCGAACTGGGGCACCGGAGCATCGGCATTCTCGGCAACATCGACGCCTCGCCGAGCTATCAGGAACGATGGGAAGGCTATTTGCTCGCGATGCGGGAGCACGGCATTGAACCGCCACAGGCGCACATGCTGGTCCATGTCACGGAGGAAGGCGGAAAGATCGAAGAAGCGCTTCGCTCCGTCACCGAGAAGCCGAGCGCCTGGTTCTGCATGAACGACGGCTTCGCCTTCTTCGCTTGCTCCGTGTTGCGTAACATGGGGTGCGCCATCCCGAACGACGTCTCCGTCTGCGGTTTCGACAACAGCGATTTCTCGCAGATCGGCGTCCCGAAGATCACGACGATGAACATCGATCTCGACTTGTTCGCGAAGGAAGCTTTTGCCCAATTGTTACGCCGCATCGAGCGGCCGGATGACGCGTGCCGTGAAATTCTGCTGCCGACGCGGCTCGTGAAGCGGGAATCGACAGGAGCGTACGTCGGACAGTCCTGACGCGGACGGCCGCGGAAGCCGCGAAGAGCCGAGGCGGGAATCATGGGGCAGGCGAGATGCGGTAAGTAAGATGCAACAGTGAGATGCGGCAGGCCAGATGCAGCACGTGAGATGGGATACAGCAGGTAAGATACAGCCGGCGGGATGCAGGCAGCGTGTGAGATCTGATGGGCACGGGGCAGGATCTAGCGGAACCAGGAGCCTTTATTTCGCTGCAATTCCGCCTTCAGAATATCTAACGGAACAGAGAGCACTTATCAGTGGTGCGCGGACGATTTTCGACCGGTCTGGGCCCCAATAAGATCTCCTGATTCCGTTACCGCGTGCCAACGCTTCCGCCGGCACAAAATAGCGGCTGTACGTTCCGTTAGCGCCCAGGAGGCAGGCCGGTATTTCCGGACGACCCGATCATACAGCAAACGGTCGATTCGGGAGACATCTCCCGAATCGGCCGTTTTCATCTGCGCTCAACTCGGTTCAGCCACTTCGACCCGCTGGACGGCATCGGCCGCCCGACCGCGCTTGACGCGTTTCACAGGAACCGGCGGAAGCTCATTGACGGAGACGACCTTGTCGGTCTTCTTCCCGGGTTTCTTCCAATATTTCTCGCTGCCGGGCAGATCGTCGAACCACGCCGCGTCCGGGGGACAGTCGAGCACCATGAACTTGCCGTATTCCCCGTCGCGGGACTGGTGGTATTTCAGGTACGCCTTCCCGTTCTCGATGGCCAGAATTTCAATCTTGCCGGACGTATGGCTCATCGACAGGCGCACCCTTTTGCCCAGACCGGATGTTCGCGCTTTCGCTTCTTCCACCAGCCGATACACCCGTTCCAGCGGCAGCACGAAGTCGCTGTTGCCCGCCACCGGCCGGTTGACGAAGAAGTAGTACGGCGTCACGCCCGCCCAGGACAGCTTGTCGAGCAGTTCGGCGAGCACCTCGGCGTCGTCGTTGATTCCCTTCAGAATCGGCGTCTGATTGACGACGATCGCGCCCGCCTGGTGCAGCGCGTCGAACCCCCGCTTCGCCTCGGGCGTAATCTCGCGCGGGTGATTGACATGCGCCATGACATAGATGCGCTTCTCGGGCGTCGAGTGTTCCCGGATCAGTTCGAGCAGATCCGGATCTTCATAGATGCGCATCGGATTGAAGACCGGCAGCTTCGAGCCGAGCCGGATGATCTTCACGTGCGGTATCGAACGCAGCCGCTCGATGATGGCCCTGAGCCGCGGCGTGCCGAGCATGAGGCTGTCGCCGCCCGTCAGCAGCACGTTGTTGATTTCGGGATGCGCCGCGATATAGTCCAGACCCGGCGACACGTCGGTCACCGCTTCCTTCACGTCGTTGCGGAACAGCCGCTTCCGGAAGCAATACCGGCAATAGGCGCCGCACACTTCGGAGACGATCAGCAATGCCGTCGTCTTGTATTTGTGCTGGCAGCCGGGCACGACGTAGTTCGTGTCCTCGTCCGACGCGTCCCACCGCCCGTACTCCTTCAGCTCGCCCGTATTCGGGATGACCAGCTTGCGGATCGGATCGTCCGGGTCGTTCCAATCAATCAGATTCAGATAATAATCGTTCACGCGGAAGACGAATTTCTCCGTGATCGGCTTGAGCTGCTCCCGTTCCGCTTCGGGAAGCATCGTGATTTTCGAAATGTCGGTAATGTATCTCACCTTCGCCATTTTACGCCTCTCCTTTCGTTTGCCTCTTCAGGGATTTGTAACAATGGCAATGTTGATATAACCTCCTTCCTCTCCGGATTAGAAACCAGCCGAGCCAATTTAAAAAAATCTTTGCGGATAAGGCCTGAAGAAAGAAAAAAGACCCGTGAAGGGTCTGTGGCATAACATGCCGATCATGCACGCCATAAGCTTCGTTCAATTCAGACCCATCTCCCGCTGACGAGGTTAGCTGACGGGCTCGGGTCGATGGTCCCCTACGTCCGGCCGGCGGACGATTCGCCCCAATTGACTGGTTCCCCCGCTTCCCGGACATTGCCACCGGGAATTAAGCGTGTTTTTAGGATAACGGATTTGGCCCGATCTGTCAAAAACGATGGGCCGCCCCGGGACAGAGGCGCGCATCCGCACGTCCGCGGACGGGACGGTCAGCCCGCATCCGGGTGCAGCGCGTCGCGCACCTCCTCGATCTGCCCGCGCTGTATGCCCGGCACTTCCCGCGGATGATGGCGGACCGATTCGGTCGAATACAGGACGACGCGCATCGTGCCGCGGGCGGCGTACGCCCGGATCAGCACCGGCTGATTGAGCGTGTTGCGGAAAGCGAAATCCGGCCCGTACCAGCTCACCGTCGCGTCCCGGCCGGGCGGCACATAGGCGACATGGCGGCTGTGGGCATACCGTTCGACAATCTGGAGTCCCGCGTTGTCCACCGCGTTGAACAGCGTCGACGACACCTGGCAGATGCCGCCGCCCACCCCTTCGGACAATTCGCCGCGCACGATGACGGGCGCCTGCCGGTAGCCCCGCTCCACCGTCCGCTTGCCGATCGTCCGGTTGAAGGAGAACGTCTCACCGGGAAAAACGACCGTGCTGTCGAGCGCCGCGGAAGCCAGCTCGATGTTGTGGGACCGGTTCCGGTTCCCCGGGTTGTAGTAGGTGACATATTGGCCGATCACTTTCTCTTTCAGCCCGACGAGCAGTTCGCTGTCGACCTTCGCCGGCACCGGCCGCGCGGGCGGCTCCATGTCCGCCTCCCCGCTGCCGTAGAAATACGCGTAGAACTGCGACTCGAACGCTTCCCTGTCCAGCTTGCGCCCCGGCTGCTCCGGCCGAATCGTTCCGTTCGCGGCGAATTTCGCGTTGCGCGCCGGAACGTCCACTTTCGCCGCCAGACCGTCCGCCAACCGGTCGAGCTTGGCGGGATCGACAAAACCGGTGCCGGGCAGCGCGAACTCGCCGCGATGGATCCGGATCGTCTCGCCGGGAAGCCGGATCGTCAGCGCGCCGTCCGCCCCGTCCGGCAAGTCCGGCGAGAGGAGCGCGATCAGACCGGCCAGCATCATCCATTTCAACAGCACACACCTCCTGCATGACCGGATGCCGGCATTCCGGCTTATTCTGACCCGTGCCGGTATCCTTCATGCATGGCACGGATTATTCCCTGCGCCGGCGTTCAGCAGCGTCTCGATCGGCACATATGGCAAGCCGACCGCCTTCGCGACCGCTTCGTTGGTTACGGCCCCGCAGGCGGTGTTTATGCCGCGGGCGAGCGCCGGGTCGGACGCGGCCGCCTGCCGGATGCCGAGACCCGCGATCTTCATCGCGTAGGGCAGCGTGACGTTCTCAAGCGCCATCGTCGAGGTGCGCGGCACCGCGCCCGGCATGTTGGCGACGGCGTAATGCACGACCCCGTGCTTTACATAAGTGGGATTGTCGTGCGTCGTCACGCGGTCGATCGTCTCGATCGATCCGCCCTGATCGACGGCCACGTCGACGATGACCGACCCCGGCTGCATCCGTTTCACCATCGCCTCGCTGACGAGCTTCGGCGCCTTCGCGCCGGGGATGAGCACGGCTCCGATGAGCAGATCGGCCCGCTCGACGGCCCGCTCCAGCTCGACCGGATGCGACATGATCGTCGTCACCTGGCCCTCGAACAGATCGTCCAGCTCGCGCAGCCGGCGCGGGTTAATGTCCAGGATGGTGACGCGCGCCCCCGAGCCGAGCGCACGCTTCGCCGCATTCGTGCCGACGATGCCGCCGCCGATGATGACGACTTCGGCGGGCGCCACGCCCGGCACGCCGCCGAGCAGGATGCCCTTGCCGCCGTGCGTCTTCTCCAACAGCTGCGCCCCGATCTGCACCGCCATCCGCCCCGCCACCTCGCTCATCGGCTGCAGCAGCGGAAGCGACCCGTCGGGCAGCTGCACGGTCTCGAACGCGACGCCCCACACTTTGCGCTCGACCAGCCGCCGGGTCAGTTCCGGCAGCGGCGCCAGATGCAGATAAGCGAACAGAATCAGATCCGGGCGCAGAAAATCGTACTCCTCCGGTACCGGCTCCTTCACTTTCATCACCATGTCGGCCGCGCCCCACACGTCTTCCGCCGAATCCGCAATCCGCGCTCCCGCGGCCTTGTAAGCGTCGTCGGCGAACCCGCTGCCGCCGCCCGCCGACCGCTCGACGATGACTTCGTGTCCCAGGCGCGTCAAGGCACTGACGCCCGCGGGCGTAAGCGCCACCCGGTTTTCGTTGTTCTTGACTTCCTTCGGCACGCCGATCCGCATCCGCCGAGCCTCCTTCCCGTCCTTACAGCCCGTTGTCCGCGGCCGCATCACGCTCCGCGTTCACTGTCAGCATATTCGGACGTCCGCCGTGTTGTCCGCATGCAGCGGCATCCAACTCTAGCATGCCCCGGGCATGCGCCGGTCATGAAGCGCGGATGCAGCCGGCGCATCGAACCGAAGCTGCGGAACGAACGAAAGAAGCCTTCGCGCTTTCATGAGCGCGAAGGCTTCCTTTGTTGCATCAGTTTTGCCGAACCGGGGCCGGCCCCGTGCTGGCGCGCACGATGAGCTCGGCGGGCATCTTGCGGTAGCGCGGCACCTGCCGCCCTTCCAGCATGTCGATCAGCGTGGCGGCCGCAATGTAGCCCATCTGGTATTTGTCCTGGTTGACCGTCGTCAGGGCGGGCGTGCAATATTGCGCTGCGACGATGTTGTCGAAGCCGATGATGGAGATGTCCTCCGGCACCCGCTTGCCCAGCGCGCGGATCGCTTGGAGCGCCCCGAGCGCCATCAGGTCACTCGCGCAGAAGATCGCCGTCAACTCCGGACACGACGTCAGCAGCCGGTAAGCCGCATCTTTGCCGCCGTCTTCGCTGAATCCGCCGTCTTCGACGTACCGATCCGCGAACGGGATGCCGTGCCGCCCAAGCGCCTGCTTGTAGCCGTCGAGCCGCTGGATGCTGACGGCAGCCTGGGCGTGCCCGTTGATCATGCCGATATGGCGGTGGCCGCGTTCGATCAGATGCGTGACCGCCTCCATCGCGCCCTGCACGTTGTCGGTCATCACATAGCCGATGTTCTTCTTCCGCTCAATCGGGATATCGATCAGCACGCAGGGAATGGAGGCGTGCAGCATTTCTTCCAGATACGGATCATCCAGCCGCATGCCCATCATGATGACGCCGTCGACTCCTCGCTCCTTGCACAGCGCCTTGTAGGATTTCTGGCGCTGCTTCTGCGGCGTGGTGTTGAACAGCACCAGGTCATATTCGAGTTCGGCGGCGCGGTCGTTCATGCCGCAGAGCATCTCGAACACGATGTTGTCTTTCACGCTGTTGCGGGTCAAGGCGGAGAGCAGCAGTCCGAGCGTGCGGCTCCGCTTCGAGACAAGGGTTCTCGCGGCGATGTTGGGGCTGTATCCGAGCTGATCCGCGACTTCCTGTATGCGCCGCCTCGTCTCCGGATTGACGTCGTCATGGCCGTTGAGCGCACGGGATACCGTCGTCACGCTGACGCCGGCCTGGCGCGCGACATCCTTGATCGTCGTCACGAGAATTTGTCCCCTTCCGAAACGTTTCGTACTTTTCAACTCTATTTTAATGGAATTCCAATAGATTCTCAACCGCCCGAAAATATTTGTTTGTCCCCTATTGCAAACGTTTACGGCAAAGAATATAATGACAGGTATCCGAAACGTTTCGGATAATTGGCGGGAGTCTGGAGAGGAAATCAAAATGAAACATCGCGTTATTAAAGAGAACGACCTGTTTTTCCTGACGGACGAGAGCGGCGACATCCCGCCGGGCTCTACGGACGGCAGCGGATTGTATACGCAGGATACGCGGTTTCTGAGCCGGCTTGAACTGAGCATCAACGGCGTGAAGCCGATTCTCCTCGAGTCCTCGGCCGAGACGAACTGTCAGGCCGTGTTCAGGCTGACGAATCCGCATATGGAAGAGGAAGGTCAGGTCAAGCTGTGGCGGGAAACGGTGGAAATCATGCGGCACCGTTTCATCCAGGACGGCGTTTTGTACGAATCGATCTCTTATACGAACTACGGTCCGAAAACGGTCGGTTTCGAGACGTCGATCACCGTTGACGCGGACTTCGCCGACATGTTCACCGTACGCGGCATCAAGGCCGGAATGATCGGCTCCGTGACGGGCAAGAGCGTCGATGCGGACCGGATCGCCATCCGCTACGCCGGCGCCGACGGCATCGCGCGGGAGACGCGCATCGCCTGGAACATCCCGGCCGACCGGGTGTCGCCCGACGGAACGGTAACGTTTGCGGTCGAGCTGAAGCCCCGCGAGGTCCGCACGATCGAACTGACCGTGACGCCCGTCATTGCGGACAAGGCGCCGCAGGCGAAACCGCGCGAGGAAGCGCTGCGGCTGCTGGACGCGTCTTACCGCCGCTGGGAGCAGGGGTCCACATCGGTCGACAGCGACCTGGAGATTTTCAACAAGCTGTACCACCGCGGCATGCGCGATCTGCGGATGCTGCTCACGGATCTCGGCCACGGGCCGTTCCCTGTCGCCGGCCTGCCGTGGTACGCGGTGCCGTTCGGCCGCGACAGCCTGATCGCCGCGCTGCAGATGCTGCCGGCCAACCCCGAGGTCGCGCTCGGCACGCTGCGGACCATGGCGGTCTATCAGGGGAGCAAGGTCGATCCGTGGCGGGACGAAACGCCGGGCAAAATTATGCATGAGATCCGTTACGGCGAGCTGGCGAACACGAATCAGATTCCGTTCACGCCCTACTATGGTTCGGTGGATTCGACGCCGCTGTTCGTCGTTCTGGCCATCGAATATTACCGCTGGACCGGCGACTTGGGCGCCATCCGCGAGCTGATGCCGGCGCTTGAACGGGCGCTGGAATGGATCGACCAAAGCGGCGATCTGGACGGCGACGGCTTCGTCGAATACCACTCCGTCTCATCGGGCGGCATCGCGAACCAGGGATGGAAAGATTCCGGCGACTCGATCGTTCACGCATCCGGCGATTTCGCCGAGACGCCGATCGCCCTAGCGGAAGTGCAGGGCTACGTTTACCTTGCGAAGACGGGTATGGCGGAGATTTTCCGCAAGCTGGGCCGCAACGCCGAAGCGGAGGCGCTGGAACGGGCCGCGGCGGACATGAAGCGCCGGTTCGAGCAGTCGTTCTGGATGGCGGATGAGTCCTTCTACGCGATCGCCCTTGACCGGGAAAAACGGCAGGTGCAATCGGTGACGTCGAACCCGGGCCATCTGCTGATGACGGGGCTGCCGGACGAGAACCGCGCGGAACTCGTCGCCCGCCGGCTCACGGCGGAAGACATGTTCAGCGGCTACGGCATCCGCACGATGAGCGGGAAGTCCACCGGGTACAACCCGATGAGCTATCACAACGGCAGCGTATGGCCGCACGACAACTCGTTGTGCCTGATCGGCATGAGCCGCATGGGATTCATCGAGCAGGCGCTCAAGGTGACCCGGGGGCTCATGCGGGCGGCCGAACATTTCGAATACGCCCGGCTGCCGGAATTGTTCTGCGGCTACGAGGATACGCTCGGACGCCCGGTACCGTATCCGGTCGCCTGCTCGCCGCAGGCGTGGGCGGCGGGCACGCCGCTGATCTTCCTGCAAGTATTCCTGGGACTCGATCCCGATGTGCCGGATGGCATCATCCGACTCAGGCCGGCCTTGCCGGAGGGCATGAATCGGCTGAGCGTGCGCCAGCTTCGCGTCGGCTCCGGAACCCTGTCGCTGACGGTCACGCGGCGGGAAGGAAACGCGGTGCCGGAAGTCGAGGTCGAACACAATTCGACCGGCTGCGAGCTGCGCGTGCTTCATGCAATACATCAAGATGTTCAAAATTAAAAGGGAGGTTCTGCAGTATGAAAAGAAAAGGATTCACCATCCTGGCCGTCATGCTGTCCCTGATGCTGATCATCGCGGGCTGCGGCGGCAAATCGAACGACTCGTCGTCAACCGGCAGCAATTCGACAAACAACAGTTCGAATTCCGGCAACGCGTCCGAAGGATCCGGCGGCTCGGATTCCGCGGAGCAAGTGGAACTCACGCTCAACGGCTGGGGGGCCTCGCCTGAAGAGGAAGAGCTGCTGCAGCAGACGCTTGACGAGTTCATGAAGAAGTACCCGAACATCAAGGTGAAATACGAAGTCATCGCCGAGCAATACATGGATGTCATCAAGACGCGGCTGATCGGCGGCCAGGCCGGCGACGTGTTCTACCTCGACTCGGTCGAAGCGGAAGCGCTGATGGAGCAGAACGTGCTTGAACCGCTGAACGGATACGTCACGGACGAGTTCGACATCGCCGATTTCGAAGAACCGCTGCTCAACGCGTTCAAAGGAGCGGACGGCAACTACTACGGCTTCCCGAAAGACTTCTCGACGCTGGCGCTCTTCTACAACAAGAAACATTTCGAAGAGGCCGGCCTGTCCGGTCCGCCGACCACCTGGGAAGAGCTCATCGAATACTCGAAGCAGCTCACGAAGGACGGCCGCTACGGTCTGGGCGTTGCGCCGGAGCTGGCGCGGCAAATGTTCATGATCAAGGCGTACGGCGGCGAAGTCGTCGACGCGGAAGGCAAAGCCGCCTTCGCTTCGCCGGAAGGTCTGAAAGGCCTGCAGCTGGTCATCGACCAGCACCTGGTTGACAAGACGTCGGCTCAACCGACCGAAGTCGGCGCAGGCTGGGGCGGCGAAATGTTCGGCCAGGAGAAAGTCTCGATGGTGCTCGAAGGCAACTGGGCGATCCCGTACCTGGACAACAACTTCCCGGATCTGGAGTACGGCACCGCGGAAGTGCCGACCGTGAACGGCCAGAAAGGCACGATGGCATTCACCGTCGCATACGTCATGAACAAGCAGTCGAAACATAAAGAAGAAGCCTGGAAGCTGATCGAGTTCCTGACCGGCAAGGAAGGCATGGAGATCTGGACGAGCAAAGGCTTCGCGCTGCCGACGCGGAAATCGGTCGCAGCCAAACTCGGCTACGACAAGGACGAATACCGCAGCGCGCTGGTCGCAGGCGCGGCTTATGCAACGCCGTGGCAAGCCGGCAAGTACGGCCCGGTCATCATGAACAACTTCAACAACCAGTTCGTCAGCGCGTACCTCGGCGAGCAATCGCTTGAAGACGCGATGAAGAAGGCGCAGGATACATCGAACAAGGAAATCGATGCAATGCAATAATCCGCGCTGGCAGGCGGGGGCGGCATGTCCGCCCCCTTTCCGGCTGGCATGAGCGCACTCGTCGCTGCATCCCCCCGCGGCGGACGAATGCGCTCTTGCCTGTCGGAAACCGCAAGTCCCGATGCGAAGGAGGAACCGCGAATGAACAGGCGCAAGCTCAGAGAGGCAGCCGCCGGCTATCTGTTCCTGCTGCCGACGCTGCTCGTCATCGGCACGTTCCTGCTGGCGCCGATCGTGTATGCGCTATTCTTGTCGTTTCACAAAGTGCAGCTGCTGGGCGGCATCTCGTACCGCTTCATTGATTTTGACAACTATGTGCGGATGGGGGCGGACGACCGTGTATGGATCGCCCTGTACAACACGTTCGAGTACGCGATCATCGTTGTGCCGCTCCAGACGGCGCTGGCCATCCTGCTTGCCGCCGTTCTGAACTCGAAGCTGAGGGGCAGGAACGCGTTCCGCATCCTCTATTTTCTCCCGACGGTCACTTCCTCCGCGGTGCTCACGCTGATCTTCATGTGGATCTTCAAAACCGACGGCCTGCTGAACGACCTGCTCGGCGTCTTCGGCATTCAGCCCTTCAACTGGCTCGGCGATCCGAAGGTGGCGCTCAAGGGCATCATGCTGATGAACGTCTGGTCCACCGCACCGTATTTCATGGTGATCTATCTGGCCGCTCTGCAGGACATCCCGGATTCGCTCTATGAGGCGGCCGAGATCGACGGCGCAAGAACGCTGCGGAAGTTCTGGAGCATCACGCTGCCGCTGCTGAAGCCGGTCACGTTCTTCGTCGTCACGATGGGCATCATCGGCACGTTCCAGCTGTTCGACCAGGCGTACATCTTCTCGAACGGTTCCGGCGGACCGAACAACTCCACGCTGACCGTGGTGCTGCTCATCTACCAATACGCGTTCAAGAATCTCGACATGGGCTACGCCGCGGCGCTGGCGGTCATGCTCGCCGCCGTCATCATGCTGGTTACCGTCATCCAGCGCCGGATCTTCGGCGAAGAGAAGCTGAACTGAAGGAGGGAACCGCCGGATGTGGGACAAAAAAGGGGTCCGGGTCTCGCTGCGCACCGTCCAATATGCGATCCTGATCGCATACGCCGTCATCACGTTCATTCCGTTCCTCTGGGGGTTGTCCGCCTCGTTCAAAACGCTGGGTGAAATCTCGTCGGGGGAACCGAATTTCATTCCGAAGACGTTCACGCTCGACAACTACAAACAGATTTTCGTTGATGAGCCGCTGTTCCCCCGCTGGTTCGGCAACAGCACCTTGGTCGCCGTTATCGTCATGGGGCTGAACCTGCTGTTCAACTCGATGGCGGGCTACGCGCTGGCGCGGTTCAATTTCCCCGGCAACAAGTTGATGTTCTTCGGCATTCTGGCCGTGCTCATGATTCCGGGGCAGCTCACCCTCATACCGAGCTATCTGATTCTGAACGACTTCGGCTGGCTGAACAGTTATCAAGGGCTGATCGTGCCCGGCGCGGTGAACGCGACGTTCATCTTCATGATGCGCCAGTTCTTCCTCAGCTTCCCGAAGGATCTGGAGGAAGCGTCGGAGATCGACGGGCTCAGCCGGTTCGGCACGTTCTTCCGCATCGCGCTTCCGCTGGCGGGACCGGCGCTGGCGGCGCAGGCGGTGTTCATTTTCATGGGCGCATGGAACGACTTCCTGCGGCCGCTCGTCATCATGTCGGAGAAAGCGATGTTCACCCTGCCGCTCGGCCTCAACACATTCAAGGGGCAATATTTCAGCTTCTGGAACCTGATTATGGCCGCGTCGATGGTGTTCACGCTCCCGGCGCTCATCCTGTTCATTTTCTTCAACCGGTTCTTCGTCAAAGGGATTACGTTTACGGGCGGAAAATAACGGGCTCAAGCGGTCATA
>Ga0310832_101175_pt1 | contig 12384 bp, 12 predicted proteins | sample WT_ome_7_FD_201303 | JGI IMG/M metagenome (GOLD analysis project Ga0310832, IMG submission 201303) | Sorghum-adapted microbial communities enriched on wild type (WT) sorghum from Joint BioEnergy Institute, Emeryville, California, United... ...
ATCGAAGATTGTGAGCTGAAAGGACAATGGCTATACGGGCACTACTTGAAATCGGCAAGTCACTTTATCGCGGTCGATCAAGGCTTGGTAGACGGGCATTTCAAATTGTACCAAGTCGATCCCGAAACGGTCGGGCAATACACCGGCCTGAAAGACCGGAACGGCAGGGAAATCTATGAAGGAGACATCCTTCGCGACGATGAAATGGGCCTGAATGTGGTGAGGTGGGAAGATGGTTCATTTTGGCTTGAAATGTTTTATGAAGGTAACCAATCTTTGATGGAACATCTTTCCGACTATAACGAGGTGTGTGAAATCATTGGCAACATCTACGAAAGCCACGAACTGCTGAAAGGAGAGGAAACGGCGTGATAAGGTTGACAAGAGCGAATGGGAAAACCTTGTATATTAACCCTCAACATTTAATCGAAGTCGGACATGACGAAGATTACAAACAAACGCTGGTTAGAACCATGGCCGAAGGTTGGTACGTCCTCGAATCCCCCGAAGAAGTCATGCGGAAGGTGTTGGAGTGGCAAATCAAAACGAACCGTGTGCAAGCACTTGCACAAAAATGGGCTCAAGTTGACGACAAAATATTGTTGGTCAGTTATCAACTGGAACAATGGGAAAGCACTCTTTATGAACTTGCCGGATTGATGGAGGAACCGAACCATGACTGACCGGCTCCTGAAACCCGGTGATGACGTGAAGCACAAGTATTTCAAGTTAAAATCGCTTGTAAAGCGACGGGAAAATTATCAAAAGTATCAATCCGTTGGCGGTGTGTGGACGGTTGATACATACAAGCTGGGCCCTATAACGGTCCAGATAATGGATGAGGGATACTCGGCAAGGCTTTTTACAAGGCCATCTGAATTGGATGTGTTCGAATTCTGTCGGGGCAATGAAACGGTGTTAGAATTTCGAGCGGGGAGCGCAGATGATTTAGCCGCCCTGCTGGCGGTGATGGATGGGGGAGAGGGAGAGTGAATACCAAACGAAAGCACATATGGGACAAATCTGGCGGGAAGTGCTGGTATTGCGGTTGTGATTTGCCCGAGAAAGGGTGGCATGCCGACCACTTCGAGCCGATTCACAGAAAGTTGAAATATGACCAGAGGCGCGGACTTTATACCACCGATGAATGCTATCATCCAGAACGAGACAACGCCGATAACAAGGTTCCGTGCTGCGCCTCGTGTAATATCCAGAAAGGGATGCTATCAGTAGAAGGTTTTAGGAAAAAGATCGCCGGATTCATCAATAGTTTAAATCGGTATCACACTCAATATGTTGTGGCAAAAAAGTACGGACTTATCAAGGAAACGAACGGACAAGTTATATTCTGGTTTGAAAGGGAGAAACTTGCCAGATTGGAGGAAACGAACCATGACTGACCGGGAAAAGAAGATAGCGGAGATTCGGGAATGGCACGAAGGGAAAAGGGACTCATTTCCGCAATTCACGGTATTTGAAGCGGTTGGCGTGATGCTAGATGAAATTGACCGCATTGAACGCGAATACGCCGATGAGCGCGCCGCACACAATGCACATGTGACGGAGTTGTGCGAGCTTGAAGAGGAAAACCGGAAGCTGCGGGAAGATATTGAGCGGATAATAGAAATTCTGAAAAACGGACAACAAGCACATTGGCAAACATTCAAAATCAGGCAACTATTGGGGGTTACGATGGAATGAACATAGAGCGAGAAATCCGCAGTCTAATTAAAGATTTAGAAGAATGCGACCAGCCGTATGAGGAAATATTTGACCAGATAGTCAGGCTCGTAAACGAACGTGTTGGAAAGCTGTTGCAGGAGATTGATCGGTTGAAAAAGCAAGATATAGACGTAATTATCAGCTATGCAGTAGAACGGCAAAAACTGATCGAGGGGCTGCGTCATTACGCCGATCGTCGAAACCATCCTCCGTTTTGGCTGTATGATGACGGGAAGTTAGCCCGCGAAATCCTCAAAGAGATAGGGGTGACGGATGTATGATCGACACACAAACCTTACGGGCGGTAGCCGGATATCCGGGGACGAGCAAGGAAACATTGATTATGTTTTTGCTCAAGGCCGCAGATGAGATCGACCGTCTGCGGGCCGAGCGCGAGGCGCACGCCGAGACGGCGGCGGCGCTTGAGCGGGTGAAGGCTGACATCGCCACTGTGATGGACCAGCTCGCTGATGCCGTCGACGAGCGAGATCTCGCGTCGCTTGAGCGGGACAAGCTGATCGAGGGGTTGCGGTGGTATGCGGAGGCGAAGAATTACAGGCGAGAGTTTCGCAGCCGTCATGGAACGTTGGTAGAACCGGCAGAAGCGATTTATTACGACTGCGGCCAACGCGCCCGCGACATCCTCAAAGAGATCGATCGTGAGCATCCTGTTAAAATTTACGATCAATGTGTCGGTTGTGAGATTGAGTCGTTACGCTCCGAAGTCGACAGGTTGAAGCACGGCGGATGGATCAGCGTCAATGAGCGGTTGCCGGAAAATGGTCGTCGTGTAATGGTGATTGACAAGCATGAAAATCAAACGGTTGCATGGTGCGAACACGGTCGTTTTTGGCCGGACAACTTGCAGTTTAGCCCGTCTATGATCACCCACTGGCAACCGCTGCCTGAGCCGCCGAAGGAGGATGAAAGTGATGAGTGATATTCTTTCAGCAAAAGACGTAAAGATTCGAAAACATCACGTATGTTGGGGGTGCGGTATGAACTACCCTCCCGGAACCCGGATGAAATCTGTTACTGTTGTCGATGGAAAAATCGCAACGAACTATTGGTGCTCGACATGTCAAGAATATTGGAATCGTCATCTTGATTACGACGACGAAATCACATTTGGAGAACTCCGGCGCGAAGACCCAGAAGAATGGTGGGCAATTAAGGATGAATTGGAACAGGATAGAAGAAATTTTATTAGAAATTGGAGCGATAGAAAAATGAATGATGACAGAATTGCGGATATAATTGCGGATATTAAGAAACGAAACGAACACCGAAAAACAATCAAACAAAAATGGCGATCGTCTGATTCTGAAAAAATCAAGAATAATGAACTTGTTGCTGATGTATTTACAATCAAGCATTTAAATGATGAAGTAGAAAATGATATTGATTTCTTATTGAATGAAATTAAAAGGTTACAGACTGATCTTGTAGATAGTGTAGAAAATTACTTAGCAATGGAAAGCTTATGGTTTAAAGAACAAAAAGAAAATGAAAATCTTTGCAATGAACGAAACAAAATTATCAAAGGGATAAAGTATTTAATACGGGAGTTTGAAAAAATTCCTGTAAGTTCAAAGACAGCATGCGCCGAGGACGCTTATAAAAAAATGATTGAAATATTGAAAGAAATTGGAGTGAAGATTGATTGAAAAGTAAATAATTATCTTCGCAACATATATTTCACCGTCATGGGTTTCATACACTTATTAAAGAAATTAAAATAGAAGGAAAATTCGAAGATTATTACTTAGGGGAAGATAATATTAATGAAGATCTATTGCTACAAAATCTACCAGAAGATTTTCTTCCAATAGATCATGAAAAAGTATTGATTACAGTACAAGAAGTAAATGAAAATGGTGAAGTAATTGGTGCAAAAGGACAAATAGGCTTGAAAAAGTTTTGTAATTGGGAAAAATATTTTAACGCATACTGTCTAGAACTTTGCAGAATATGAGGATGGTATACTGTGCTTAATAATGATAAAGAACAAATTAAAAGAAGAAAATATTATGTTAACGGAGTTTTAGAAGAACTTCAAAAACTAGGTTATTTACTTGAAGACGCAAAAAAAGTCTTTTTTCGACACTATCGCACAATGGCAAAATCATTTGGTTTTGAACTGAATGTTGATGAATATGCTAAGTTGATTCACGAATTTGAAAAATCAAAAAAAGAAAAGGTGAAAATAAAAAGAGATTTAAGAACAAGAATAAAGGATAATTTGCAACATAAAAATAAATATTTTTTTAGACAAATATATACCATTAGCAATGATGGAAAAAAAATAGTCCAACAAAAATACAGTACAAAAATAAAATTTATTAATGAATTGCATACATATTCATTACAATATAAGATATGGAAATGCGAGTCATGCCATTGGAAATTTGTTGGAAATGTCGAAAGATATGGTATTCAACAACTTGAATATCCTATTTTTTGTCCAATGTGTGGGCGAGAAATCGAAGATTAAACATAATAAATAATAGGAGGAATATTTTCTTGTGTTTATACTGTAATTTTCATAAACATACCCATGAAAGCAATATATATGTCCCGGATAGTGCTGTTACAATTAATGATTATATAAAGAGAACAAAGGAACTTGATCATAAGATTTTAACAAGTCTTGAACATGGATTTCAGGGACGTTATTTAAATACATATGATCTCGCTAAACAAAACGGATTAAAATTCATATTTGGTACAGAAGCATATTGGGTTAAAGATCGTCATGAAAAAGATGATACTAATGCACACATTTGCTTATTTGCTAAATCAGAAAAGGGACGTAAAGATATAAATCGCATCTTATCAGAAGCAAATATTAGTGGGTATTACTATCGACCAAGAATTGATTTGGAACTGATCTCAACATTAGATCCTAATGAAGTATTTATAACAAGCGCATGTATAGCATTTTGGAAATATGATGATATCGAATTGATTGTAAAAGACTTACATAATTATTTTGGAAGTAATTTTATGCTTGAAGTCCAAGCGCATAATACTGAACCACAAAAAAATCTACACAAAAGAATAATCGAATTATCAAAAAAATATGGAATTGAATTAATTGCTGGGTGTGATAGTCATTACATTTATCCTGAACAAAGTATTGATAGGGATGCCATCCTTGAAGCTAAAGGAATTTATTATGAAGATGAAGAAGGATGGTATATGGATTATCCTGACGGGGAAGAGCTAGTCCGACGCTTTAGAGAACAAAGCATTTTATCCGAAGAACAAATTTATCGTGCAATAAAAAATACAAAAATATTCTTAGAATTTGATAATTATAATCCAGATCAAATACGTGTTTTTAGTAAAGAAATTAAGTTGCCTACGTTATATCCAGAATTAACGCAAGATGAAAAAAATCAAAAATATAAAGAATTATTAAATGAAAAATGGAAAGAAATTAGATTAAAAATTCCTAAAGAAAAACATAAACAATACATAGAAGAAATTAAAAAAGAAGCAAATATTGTTATTAATACGAAAATGGTTGATTATTTCTTAATTGATTATGAGGTTGTTAAAAAAGGTATAGAAAAAGGAGGCATTATTACATCTACCGGGCGCGGTTCTGGGGTTTCATTCTATATAAATACATTATTAGGTTTTTCAAAAGTAGACCGAATTTCTGCTCCTGTAAAACTTTATCCAGAACGTTTTATGAGTGAGAGCCGCATTCTTGAAACAAAATCTTTACCAGATTTAGACTTAAATTTAGGTACACCAGAAATTTTTGCTGAAGCACAAAGAGAAATTCTAGGTGAAGAACATGCTTTTCCTATGATCGCATACGGAACATTTAAGGATAAAGCTGCTTTCAAATTATATGCAAAAGCACAAAATGTACCATTTGAAATAGCAAATGAAATTACTAAACAAATTGAAGAATATGAGCGTGATTTAAAACATACTGATGATGATGAAAAAGATTTGATTAATATTTTTGAATATATTGATGAAAAATATCACGAAATTTTAAAAGAAAGTCAAAAATATACCGGAATTATTTCTGATAAAAAACCACATGCATGTGGATGGCTAATATACGATGGAAATATTAAAGAAGAGATTGGACTTATCAAATTAAAAAGTGAATCAACAGGCAATGAAGTAATTGCTTGTTTAATTGATGGTGATCTTGCCGAAAGATTTAAATTCTTAAAAAATGATTTATTAAAAGTTGATGTCGTATTAACAATTGCGAAAATCTATAATCGAATTGGAATTCCGGTACATACAGAAACGGAATTGCTTAATCTTATTCGTGGAAATCAAAAAGTTTGGGATATTTATGCAAAAGGATATACAGTTGGCGTTAATCAAATTGAAAAAGCAGCAACTACTCAAAAAGTAATGAGATATAAGCCACAAAATATTTCTGAACTTACAGCTTTTATTGCGGCTATACGCCCATCTTTTAAATCAATGTATGAAATATTTGAATCACGAAAACCATTTTCATATGGAATTCCAAGTTTTGATTCCTTAATACAGACGGAAGAAATGCCTAATTCTTTCGTTTTGTATCAAGAACAAACTATGGCAACACTCCAATATGCAGGATTTCCGGTAGATGAAACATATGGTATCATTAAAGCGATAAGTAAGAAAAAACCCGATGTTGTTAAACCGTTAAAAGAAAGATTTATTAAAGGATTTAGTGAAAAAATAGTTAAAAATGAAAAGACAGATCAAGAAAAAGCAATTGAAATGTCCGAAAAAGTTTGGAAAATAATCGAAGACTCATCGGATTACGGATTCAATGCATCACATGCTTACAGTTATGCATTAGATTCTGCGTATTGTGCTTACCTAAAAAGCCACTATCCATTATATTTTTATGAGGTTTTACTTCAACATTATTCTGAAAAGAAAGATAAGAAAAAAATTGCTTTACTGAAACAAGAAATGCAAAAAGCATTTGGAATTAAAGATGGTGGGTATAAGTTTAGGAACGATAATCGAACATATGTTGCGGATGAAACAACAAATACAATTTTTTCGGATCTATCAAGTGTTAAATATATGAATACAAAAATTGCAGAAGAATTATACGCACTTAAAGATAACCAATACTCAACTTTTACCGATCTACTCGTTGATATTGAAGAAAAAACATCGGTTAATTCACGTCAACTAGAAATATTAATTAAACTAAACTACTTTTCCGAATTTGGCGGTAATAATGAACTTCTTGAAATACTCAATGTTTTTAAAAATGGAAAAGAAGTATACAAAAAAACACTAAAAAATGAAACAAAACAAAAAAGAATTGAAATCATTAAAAATAAAGAAATGCTAATTAGACAAAATTTTAAAGAAAAAAAGTTGTCGCCAATTAAGCAGATTGAGTTTGAAAAAGAAGTGTTAGGATATCCTGTAACAACATATAATTTGCCTGAGTATCATTGGCTTATTTTAAATATTGATACAAAATATTCTCCTAAACTCACTCTTTACAATCTTGTTAACGGGCAAGAACATGTTGTTAAAATGAATAGAAAGACATTTGATAATTATGAATTAGATGTTGGAACAATATTAAAAAACTTAAAAGTTGAAAAGCGATTTAAAACTATAAAAACAGAAAATGGATTTGAAAAAACAAATGAATATGAATATTGGTTACTTAGCGGGACAAAGACACAAATATAAGGTGTTGGTAAAATGTCAAAATATAAACGAATATACTTAAGATATAAAACTAATTATGGAAATATAATATGGTATGTGGCAAGAAGCAAAAGTTCTTTAAAGAGATACATAAATTCAAGAAAAATAAAAAATGAAAACATTATCTGTATTACTAATAAAAGACCATCTAGCTATGATAACCATTCATTAGAAGACGTATTACGAAATATTGATGCATATGATTATTACTTAAACAAAGGTGATATATGAATAAGGGTAAAAAGTTCGAGAAAATGTTTAAAGATAGTTGCGAGAAAACGCCTAACGTCACTGTAATTAGATTTCGAGATTCAGCAAAATGGTTAAAAGGAAAAAAATCTTTTTTTACACCAGATAATATTTGTGATATACAATTATATGCCAACGGAATGTTATATTTATTAGAATTAAAAAGTACCGAGGGATCAAATATAAGTTTTAATCCCAAAAAACCTTACGAAAAACCTTTAAATCCAAACACTAAGGTAATGATAAAACATAATCAAGTAAAAAACTTAATGAAATTCGCTGAAAAGAGAAGTGTTATTCCGGGATTTATTATTAATTTTCGAGAGAAGAAATTAAAAAAAATCGAATATCAAGATGAAACTTACATGATTCATATTAATGACTTTATTAAGTTCGCCAAAGAATCAGATAAATCAAGTATAAATAGAGATGATTGTAAAAAAATCGGAATACCTATCGCTTCAAAAAAGAAAAAAGTAAATTTTGAATATGATATTACATATCTCATAAATATTTCTCCAAAAATATTTATTGATATCGGATATATGGATAAAAATGAAATTGATAGAATTGCTAAGTGGTTACATAGCCTAATTAAATAATGCATATCAGCATGCTTCGGGTTCCCCGAAGCTTTTTCTTGTCTTTGTCAATAAATTACCGTATTATATATATGCCAATCTCTTTATATAAAGGTGATACAATGTTTTCCGAAAGCATATTTTCGACATTTTATGGCCGCGTATCAACTGACTCCGACGAACAGACTTCAGCACTAGAAAATCAAGAACAATACTGGTTAAATTATTTTGAAAAAAATAATCTTAAATTAAATCCCGATTGCGGTGCTTATTATAGTAGAGAAGGTAATTTGGAACCGCGCAAAGGATACTATATAGATGAAGGAATTTCTGGTTATAAGAGCAAAAAGTATCGCAAAGCTTTTTTGCGAATGATTCAAGACGCAAAACTAGGAAAGTTCTCAAAAATATACACACGTAGTATAAGTAGATTTGGTAGAAATGTAACTGACATCTTAAATACAATTAAAGAATTAAAGAAATATAATGTCGGAGTATATTTTGAAGATATTAATGCGGACACTCTAAATCCAAATGATGAATTTAAATTATTAATTTTTGCAGGCATAGCACAAGAAGAATCTCGTTTAAAATCGGCATCTGTTCAAAAAGGAAAAATGGTTGCTGCAAAGAATGGAATATGGGCTGGAAGAGAACCATACGGATATGATATAAATAACGGGAAATTGGTAATAAATGAAGAAGAAGCAAAAATTGTAGAGTTAATTTTTGATCTATATTTGCAGTACGGATGGGGGCTGAGTAGAATTGCGAAACATTTGAATTCTAATAATACACCAAGAAAAAGAAGCGCGAAAAAATGGGATCATTCTTTAGTTGGAAAGATATTAAAAAACCGCATATATATAGGAGAAGTATGGTTGCATAGAACGTATATCAAAGATCCTCAACAAAATATAATTGAAATCGTACCGGAATTTGAGCAAATAAAATATATTGATGAAAACTTGCGTATTATTGATGATAATAAATTTAATCAAGTACAACAAATAAAATCTGAAAGATATAGTATGTTTGGCGATTTTAAGTACAAGATGGTTGAAGAAGTGGATGACTTAGGTAATAGAAAAACTAAGAAAGTGCGAATAGGTATTGATAGAAAGAATCAAAGGTATTCTGGTGCCCATATTTTCAGCAACTTATTGCGATGTAATAATTGTGGTGGCATGTTAAGATTTAAAAAACAAAAAAGTACCAGTGGTAAAATCCATAGTTATTATTTTTGCTCAAATAATGATAGATTAGGAAGTTGTGAATTTAGAAATTTACAACGTGAAGAAGAATTAATTGAGTGGATTAGACAAGAAATTGATGAATATCGTTTAGATTACAGTAGACACGAAAGAAACTTTGCTTATTTTACTGAACTAAAATTTGATTTAAATGAGGTGAAAGATAAAATTATCTCGTTACAAAGAAATTTAGAAGAATTAAAGCAAGATAAAGAAGCTAATTTTAAGCTATATAGTAAAGAACTTATTGATGAAAATGAATTTGCTAATCGTGATAAAAAACTTAAACATGAGATATCTCAAGTAGAAGATGAAATATATAGATTAAATAATATTGATAGAGAAATCGAGATCGTAAGAAAAAAACATGATGAATTTGTTCAAGCCCTGAAAGAAATTGATCTTGAAAACTTAGACAATATAACATTGCGTAAGATAATTAAAGAAATCAAAATATTTACTCATATAGATGGGAAACTATATCGATATATTGAATGGAAATATCTTGACGAAAGCGAAGAATTCTTGCTTGACGAACATATTAATAAACTATTGGAACAATTCAATTTGACTAATAGCGACTCATAAAGTCGCTAATTTTATTGTACAAGGATTACCTTTTTATATACGTCTTTCAGGCGATGAATACCGGACATGACGGGTCGATGTCGACCGGGCACGGCAACAGCCCGCGCGACATGCTCTCCAGGCTCGAGTCGATGGTGTTGTCCCAGGCGGAGTTGCCGCTGACGGTCGTCCGCAACCAGATCGCGTCCGGCATCGACCTGCTCATCCATCTGACCCGGCTGGCCGACGGGCGGCGATGCGTATCGGAGATCGTGGAGATGGGAGGCGTCCGAAACGGAGAGTACGAGCTGAATGTGCTCTTCACCCGCGAATTGGGCAGTGTGGAAGAGAAGTTCGATGAGGGACGGGTTGAGGCGGGCGAACTGCTGCGGACGGGGAATCCGCTTGTCCGCGCCCACAAGCTGCGGTTGGCCGGCGTCGCCGACCCGTCCCGCGGCGCATCCGCTCCGGGAGAAGCGGAGCGGCAGGCCGCGGATGCGGCGTTTGAGGAGGCTGGTCACTATGCGTGATGCCGCCCCGACGTTGAACACTGCGGAAGCGCGGGGATGGAAACGATCCGATGCCGGGAGAAGGAAGGGTGAGGGGCGGCCGGCTCGGGCGGTCAGGCTGGCGGGTTGGCGGCGGGCTGCCGTCGCAGCCGCCGGAATGGCGGCGGCGGGACTTGCCGCGGCGCTGTATTACCAATCGCCGTGGGCGGGCCTGCTGTTTTCGCCGCTCGGCCTGTACGCGCCGTCCATGGCCGAACGGGAGCTGGAGACCCGTCGCCGCCGCAAATTGAGGGAGCAGTTCAAGGAAGCGCTGCATTGTCTCGTCACGTCGCTGTCGGCCGGCCGCTCCGTCGAGAACGCGTTTCTGGCGGTGCCGGAAGAGCTGAAGATGCTCTATCCGGATCCGAAGACCGCGATCCGGCGTGAATTCGAGCTGATCCGGATCGGGCTCGTCAACGGGGAGCGTCTCGAAGACGAGCTCCGCCGGTTCGCGTCCCGCGCCGGGCTCGAGGAAGCCGCCCGCCTCGCCGAAGTGATCGCCGTCGCGAAGCGGTCGGGCGGAGACATGGCGGCCATCGTCCGCAGCTCCGCCCATCTGCTCGGGGAGAAGATGGAAGTCGAGCGGGAAATTGCGGTCATGACCGCCGGCAAGCGCTTTGAGTCCCGGCTGATGATGGGGGCGCCGTTTGCCTTCGTCATGCTGCTTGCCGCCATGGCGCCGGATTACATGGCTCCGCTCTACGGCAGTGCCGTCGGCTATGCGATCCTGACCGTCGGACTGGCGGCGCTGGCGGGATGCGCATGGCTCATCCGCAAATTCATGACGATCGACGTGTGACGGAGGCGACGGATGATGCAAATCCTCGCGATGCTCATCGCCGGAAGCTGGCTGCTGATGACGGCGGTATCGCTGCTTTCCGCCATGCGCAAGGCACGCTCTTCCGGACGCAAGGCGACGGACTGGAAGGATCTTCTATTGGCCGAACCGGCCGATCGGCTCATCCTGGATCGGGCGATCCGGCTGGCGATGGTCCAATCGCTGCTTGCGGCCGTGCATGCCGACCTGCAACGGATCAGCGGCCGGACGACGGCGTTCGCGGAATCGCGCCGCCGTCTGGCGCGCGCGGTCGGGTCGGGAGCGGCGGCGGCCGGGCTGACGGCTTGCGTCGCGCTCGCATCGGGCGCGGCGGACGTGCTGCCGGTCGGGCTGGTTGTTGCCGTGCTCCTGCCGGTGTCGAGCATCCGGTCGCTCAGACGGCAGGTCGAGGAGCAGCGCCGCACCGTGCTGCGGGAACTTCCCGAGCTGCTCTCCGTGCTCATGCTGCTCGTCGGCGCCGGCGAATCGCTCCAGAACGCGCTGCTCCGCTGCGCCAGGGAAGGCGAAGACGGGCATCCGCTGTACCGGGAGCTGAAGCGGGCGATGTACGCGATGCAGAACGGCGAACCGTTTCAGCTCGCGATGGACGGTTTCGCGCGGCGGATCGGCGTCCAGGAGGCATCCGTCATGGTGTCGGCGCTGCTGCTCCAATACCGGAAGGGCGGCTCCGATTTCGTCCACGCCCTGCGCGAACTGTCGCTCAATCTGTGGGAGAAGCGCAAAAGCATCGCCAGAACGAAAGGGGAAGAAGCGGTTTCGAAGCTGTCGCTGCCGCTGGTGCTCATTTTCTTCGTGCTCATGGTGCTCGTCGGTTCGCCGGCGATCCTGGGGTTCAACTAAACGATCATACGTGGGAGGAATGTCTGATGCTGATGTCGCTGAGGAGTCTGCTGCACCGCACCGCCGCAAAGGTT
>Ga0310832_101179_pt1 | contig 12343 bp, 12 predicted proteins | sample WT_ome_7_FD_201303 | JGI IMG/M metagenome (GOLD analysis project Ga0310832, IMG submission 201303) | Sorghum-adapted microbial communities enriched on wild type (WT) sorghum from Joint BioEnergy Institute, Emeryville, California, United... ...
AGGACCAGACGATCGCGGAAGCTGCGCTCGGACCGGGTGACCAGCTCGCCCCCGATACCGAGAAAGTCGTTGCTCCGAGCGGCCGTGATCACGACATGCTGCGCTGGAACGCCGCCGACCGGACCCGCGTCGACCCCCGGGGCTGGCTGGTCACCGTGACCGGCCGCATCTGCCTCGACGTGCTGCGGTCGGCCCGCGTCCGGCGGGAGTCGTACGTCGGCCCCTGGCTGCCGGAGCCGGTGGTGCAGGCGCTCCCCGCCGGCGAGGACCCGGCCGACACGGTGGTGCGCGGCGAGAAGGTGAGCTACGCGCTGCTCGTGGTCATGGAGCGGCTCACCCCCGACCAACGGGTGGCGTTCGTGCTGCACGACGCGTTCGGCGTCGGCCGCGGCGGGACCTCGTCCAGATCCGCAACCTGCTCGCGGCGGTCGGGCCGGCGCGGCCCCACATCGTCTACGTCTCGATCGTGGGCGTCGACCGGATCCGGTTCGGGTACTACCGGGCCAAGCTCGACTGCGAGCGAATGATCGAGTCCTCGGGTCTGCCGTGGACGGTGCTACGGGCGACCCAGTTCCATGAATTGATACTGATGTTCCTCATGCTGTTAGCGAAGGGGCCGGTGGCCGTGACCGTTCGCGGTTTCGCGTCCCAGCCGGTCGACGTGGGCGAGGTGGCCGACCGGACGACCGATCTCGCGCTCGGCGAGCCGGCCGGGCGGGTCGCCGACCTCGGTGGACCCCGGGTGGGGGACATGACGGACCTGATGCGGCAGTACCTCGCCGCGTCGGGCCGGCGCAAGCCGGTGGTGCGTCTGCCCGCGTTCGGCAGAGGAGCCCGGGACTTCCGCGCCGGCTACAACCTGCTCGGCCCCGGCGCTGACCAGGGCACGCGCAGCTTCGCCGACTACCTGCGGGCCCAGGTCGCCGCGGACGGCCGGATCGCGGCGCCGTACGAGCTGCGGGGCCGCTTTCAGCGGTGATCCTCCGGCTCAGCGGCTCCGTCGGCGGACGGCCGGCGGGCGCGCTGGACCAGGATGATCACGAGGAGCACCGTGGACGTGAGGAAGAGGCAGACCAGTCCGGCGCAGGCGAGTCCACCGAGCACCAGCGTGGGTTCGGCGGCGACGTCGGCACGGTGCATGCGGCTTCTCCTCGGACAACGGTCCTACGGTACGACAGGAGCGGCTCGGGCCGGGCTCGAACGCACGAGACCGGGCCCGTTCCCACCCGGCACCGTCCTCAACCGACACCGTCCGCAAACCGGCCCCGGCCCCCAACCGAGACCGTCCCGAATGGACAGAGCTAACCGGACGGCCGCTCACCCGACCGGGCCCCGGCGCACTGCCGCAGCGCGGCGAGCACGGCCCGAACGGGCGGGGTGTCCTCGACGGTGGTCTGCACGAGCGCGTAGATGTTGCGGTGGGGCGTGGGGCCGGTGATCGGCACGCTGACCAGGCTGGGCGGAAGGTTCCGGGCGGCCAGGCCGGGCAGCACCGTGATGCCGATGCCGGCGTCGACGAAGGCGATCGCCGTCGGATAGTCGTGCGCCTCGACCCGGAACGGCGGCGCGAACCCGACCGCGCGACACGCCTCGATGAGGTTGCGGCGGCACCAGCCGCCGGAGGTGTCGTTGTCGACCCAGTCCTCATCGGCGAGCTTAACCAGCTCGATCGATGGCCGGTCGGCCAGCGGGTGCGTCCGGGGCAGCACCACGACGTAGGGGTCGACGAGGAGGTGGTGGGCCCGGGTCCCCGGGCCCGGCTCGAGGTCGTCGCGCTCCACGAGGATCTGCACGTCGGCCCGCTCGGCCGGATCCACCGGAAGGTCGTCACGCAGCGACAGCCGCAGCCGGATCGTGGGGAACTCGCGCAGCAGGGTGCGGACCACGGTCGGCATCCAGGCCGACCCGACCGAGGGGAAGTAGGCGATGGAGAGCGAGCTGTGGCGCCCCGCCCGCAGGTCGGCGACGAGGCTCTCGACGCTGCCGAGCCGGTCGAGCACCTCGTCGATCCGGTCCGCCAGGGCCAGACCGGCGGCGGTCGGCTGGATGCCCCGGCCGACCCGGGTCACCAGCGTGAGGCCGGTTTCCCGCTGCAGCGCCGCGATGTGCTGGCTGACCGCCGACGGGGTGTAACCGAGGTTGGCCGCGGCGGCATTGATCGAGCCGGTCGCAACGACGGAGCGGAAGATCCGCAGCCGGTGCACGTCGAGCATGCCCAGACCGTACAGTCTGGCTTACGAATTGCCCAGAAGTTTTTGCTTGAGCTTACGACTGGCCGGGCCGAGACTGGCCGCATGACCGTGACCTCGACCCGCCCGGACGTGCCCGCGGCTGACCAGGGCCGCGCCACGCCGGGAGCCCTGCCCCTGCTGGCGGCCGGCGTGACCATGCTGCTGTGGGCCTCGGCGTTCATCGCCATCCGGGCGGTGGGTGAGCACTACAGCCCGGGTGCCATGGCGCTCGGCCGGCTGGCCGTGGGCGGGCTGGCGCTGTCCGCCGTGGCGGCGCTCCGGCCGGTGAGACTGCCGCGTGGCCGGACCCTGGCTCTCGTGGTCGCCTACGGCGCCCTGTGGTTCGGCCTGTACACGCTCTCGCTCAACGCGGCCGAACGCCACCTCGACGCCGGCACGGCCGCCCTGATCGTGGGCCTCGGCCCCATCCTCATCGCGGTCCTCGCCGGAATCTGGCTGCGCGAGGGCTTTCCCCGCGGGCTGGTCACCGGCGTCGTGATCGCCTTCGCCGGCGTGCTCGCGATCGGGGTCGGCACGTCGACCGGGCAGCGCACCACCATCGGGGTACTGCTCGCCCTGGCCGCCGCCGGCCTCTACGCGGTCGGGGTCCTGCTGCAGAAGCAGGCGCTCGCCGGGACCCAGCCGCTGCCCGCCACGTGGCTCGGGTGTCTCACCGGGGCCGTGACCTGCCTGCCCTTCGCCCCCGACCTGGTGCGCGAGGTCGGCACCGCCCCGGCCGCGGCCACGCTCGGCATCGTCTACATGGGACTGTTCCCGACCGCCATCGCCTTCCTCACCTGGACGTACGCGCTCAGCCACACCAGCGCCGGCCGGCTCGCCGCCTCCAGCTACGTGGTGCCGGCGCTGACCGTGGGGCTCTCCTGGCTCCTGCTCGACGAGGTGCCCGTTCCGCTCGCCTTCGTCGGCGGTGCGCTGTGCCTCATCGGCGTGGCCATCTCCCGCCTCCCCGACGGCGTGCGGCTGCGGCGCCGGTCAGGATGGACGCCCGCCTGACGGCCGAAGCCCGGCCCGGGCGCCGTCCTGGCCTCCGGCGGTCAGGCCGCTCGCCGGTCCGGGCGATCAGGCGGACTCGCGCGGCGGCAGGAGGTCGGTAAGCGGGACGGACGGGTCGGCGAGGCGGTCGAGATCGACGGCGACCCCCGCGTGCCCGGCCCGGACGAGCGGCTCGATCTGGTCCTGAACATCCCAGATATTGACGTTCATGCCAGCCAGCACGCGACCCTGCTGGGTCCAGAAGACGAGGAACTCGGGATCACGGTCGGGCTGGATCTCCGGCGACCCGCGGAACACCACCCGGTCGTAGCCGCCCGGGTCGACGTACCCGGCGTACTCCATGCCGATCAGGGGCGAGGTCGTGTACTGGTCCGAGTAGAAGTACGGCACGGCGTCGTACGGGCTCGCCTGGCCCAGCATGTTGCGGGCCGCCGCCGGCCCGCCGTTGAGGGCGTTGGCCCAGTGCTCGACGCGGATCCGCCGCTGCAGCATGGGTGACCAGAACGCCGCGCAGTCACCGGCGGCGAAGATGTCCGGATTGGACGTACGCAGGTACTCGTCGGTGACGATCCCGCCGACCTCGGCGTCGATGTCGAGGCCGGCCGCCTGGGCCACCTCGACGTTGGGCACCGCGCCGACGCCGATCACCACCAGGTCGGCGGGAAGCTCGGTCCCGTCGGTCAGCACCACGTGGCTCACCGACGCTCCCTCGCCCTCGCCCCGGAGCTCGCGGACCCCGGTCTCGAAGCGGAACGACACCCCGTGCGCCTCGTGCAGCCGGCGGTAGACGGTCGCCATCTCGTCGCCCAGGACCCGCCGCAGCGGCAGCGCGTCGACCTCGACCACGGTCACCGGACACCCGTAGTGCCGGGCCGCGGCGGCGACCTCCAGGCCGATCCAACCGGCACCGATGATCACGACCCGCGGTCCCCGGCTGAGTCGCTCGCGCAGGGCCGCCGACTCCTCGATGCTCCGCAGGTAGTGCACGCCCTCGAGGTCGGCTCCGGGGACCGGGAGGGTCCGCGGCCGCACCCCGGTCGCCAGCAGCAGCTTGTGGTAGCCCAGCGACTCGCCGTTGTCCAACGTCACCCGGTGCTCGGCCGGGTCGAGGGCAGTCGCCCGCACGCCGAGCCGCAGGGTCACGTCGTGCTCGGCGTACCAGGCCTGGTCGTGGACGAAGGCCTTCTCCCGCTCGTCGGTGCCGAGCAGGTAGCCCTTGGAGAGCGGTGGGCGCTCGTACGGCGGCGAGGCCTCCGCGCCGACGAGGATCAGACGTCCGGCGAAGCCTTCCGCCCGGAGCGTCTCGGCCGCCTTGGCGCCGGCCAGCGACGCACCGATGATCACAAACGTCTCGTTACCGCTCATGCCGGTAGCCTCCCCGATGCCAATCCGGCCGACAACCAGCCGGCCACGACGAGCGCTGGCCCACTGGCCGGGCGCGCTGCCCGGCGGGCTGGGTCACGAGGACCGCTGGTCCCCGGGCCCCTTCTCCGTCGCGCCCGCCTCGGCGGCGGCAGCTGCCTTGCTCGTCACGGCCTTGCCCACCGGGCCTTTGTCCGCCGAGCCCTTGTCCGCCGTGCCTTTGTCCATCGGGCCCTTGTCCATCGGGCCCTTGTCCATCGGGCCCTTGTCCATCGGGCCCTTGTCCATCGGGCCCTTGTCGGTTGCGCCCTTGTCCGTCGGGCCCTTGTTCGCCGCCGCGCTGGTCGCCCCGGCGCTCGCCTGCGCCCGGGGTGCGGGGACCTCGGCCCGGCCGGCGCCGGCCGCGCGCGCGGGCCCCGGCAGCGCGGCGCGCACCCGGCCGGCCAGCGCGGGCGGGATCACCGGACGGCGCGGGCTCGGCGCGGCGTAGCGGCCGCCGAACCGGGACACCACCAGCTCCCGGGCCTGCGCCGGGCGCAGCCGCCAGAACGCGAGTATGGCCAACGCCGCGGCGAGCGCGAGGCCGACCGGCACCCAGAGCACCCACAGGCCGGAGCCGCCCGACCCGTTGCCGAGGAACTCCTCGATCGGCGGTCCGGAGGGCGGAGCGGTCGGCGCATCGGGCGCCGCGATCGACAGCAGGTTCGGGTCGGGCTCGTTGCGCTGCGGGCGGAAATCGGCCGGCAGCGGCGACACCGGGCCCGAGTAGGTGAAGGTGATCTTGCCTCGAACCGGCTGGCCGTCGGTGGCCACCGACAGGTATTCGACCGTGTACTCGCCGACCTCCGGCCAGTACGCGATCGGGATCCGGGCCGAGTAGGCGGTCGAGTAGGAGCGGGCGACCCAGTCACCGTCGGGCTCGTGGTACCACTCGTGCACGGGCGGATCGAGCGGCATCGTCGGTCCGTGGGACCAGAGCCGGTCGACCCGGTCGCCGTTGGGCGCGAACACCGCGAAGTACGCGTTCGAGGTCGGCTTCTCGGTGAAGTAGAGGAAGAGGTCGGACAGTGGCTCGGTCACCTCGCTGCCGGCGACCGGGATGGAGCTCACGAACTGCCCGTGCGCCTGCGCCGGCGCCCCGACGCTCACCACCGTGCCGAGTCCCGCCGCCAGACCAGCCGCGATCGCGGCGATCAGCCTCCGCCACCGGCCCGCGCCGGTCGTCCCCCGGTCTCCCGTCGCCACCTGACCCTCCGTGCCATCAGCCCTCGTCGCGAGTGCGGACGCCTGACGTTAGCGCCTCGCCCTGACCCGGCGTGACGCGCCCCACGCGTCACTCGTGAACCGGGCGCACGCGTCGTTACGGCGTTACCGCCGGACCAGACGAGCGTGCCACGTCAGCGCGGCCTGGTCGGTCAGCGACGCGACCTGGTCGATCACGACCCGCAGCCGGGCCCCGTCGCTCTCCGCGGCCCGGTACATCGGCGCGAAGACCGGGTCGAGGGCGTCGGCCCCGCGGTCGAGGAGGGCGGTGACGAGCTCGCGCAGTACCTGGCGCTCCCGCTCGTAGCGGATCTCCGACCCGGGCTGGCGCATGACGTAGCGCAGCGCGATGCCCTTGAGCAACGCGCACTGGGCCCTGATGCGCTCCGGCACGACCAGGTCGGCGTCGTAGCGACGCAGCGGCCCGGGCCCGTACCGCTCGCGGGTGGCCCGGACGGCGGTGGCGAACCGCCCGATCATCAGGCTGGCCGCGTGCTTGAGCGCCACCAGCGCCCGCGACGAGCCGTCGAACCCGGCCAGCACCGCCAGCGCCGGGTCGGCCAGCAGCTCGTCGAGCACCTCGGCGAGCTCCTCCGGGGTCTGGGTCGAGTAGACCTCGGCCACGTCGGCGCACAGCCGGGCCCGCTCCTCGGCGTCGCCGATGGGCAGGGCGAGCTTCACGTGCCCGCTGATGATGCCGTCCTCGACGTCGTGCACCGAGTACGCCACGTCGTCGGCCCAGTCCATGACCTGCGCCTCCAGGCAGCGCCGCGGCAGGCGGGCGGCGCCGGGCTCACCGGGCGAGCCGGAGGCGCCGGGTGCGGCGGCCGGGGCGTCGTCCGGCGGCGGAGCCGGGGCCCGCAACCAGTCGAAGATCTCGCGGTCGTCCTCGTACACGCCGAACTTGCGCATGCCCGGCTGCCGGGGCCAGGGGTACTTGCAGACCGCGTCGAGGCTGGCCCGGGTCAGGTTGAGGCCGACCGAGCGACCGGTGGCGTCGACGATCTTCGACTCCAGGCGGGTCAGCACGCGCAGCGTCTGGGCGTTGCCCTCGAAACCGCCGCACGGGGCCGCCATCTCGTCCAGGGCGTCCTCGCCGTTGTGCCCGAACGGCGGGTGGCCGAGGTCGTGCGCCAGCCCGGCGGTGTCGACCACATCGGGGTCGCAGCCGAGGGCCGCGCCCATCTCCCGGGCGATCTGGGCGACCTCGAGCGAGTGCGTGAGGCGGGTGCGCAGGAACGGGTCGCCGCCGGCCGGGTCGGCGTGCACCTGGGTCTTGGCGGCGAGCCGCCGGAACGCCGCCGAGTGCAGGACCCGGGCGCGGTCGCGGGCGTACGGTCCCCGCCAGCCCTCGTCGCCGTCCTTCGCGGGCTCCGCGACGAACCGAGCAGCCGCGATATCGGAATCTGTCATGTCAGTGGGCCGTCATGTCGATGGACTGGGTCGCGCGCTGGGTCATGGCAACCGGGTCAGGTCGAGAGCGTGCCAGGTCAGCTCCGGACCGGCCCCGGTGGACCACCACACGATGCCGCCCCGGCCGGCGACGTTCGTCGCCCGGGGGGCGACCAGATGCGTCTTGCCGGTGGTCAGGTCCACGATGCTCAGCCCGACCCCGCCGGACCGGTCCACGGCCAGCGGCACGTACCGGTCCAGCAGGGCGACCTCCCCGATGGTCGGGGTCGCCTCCGGCCCGCCGATGCGCCGCCGCCCGGCCCCATCGGGCTGCATCACATCGATGGCGACCAGACCTTCCTCGCCGGTGACGGTCAGCCGGCACCAGACCGGATCGCACACGGCCACGTCGGCCGGGTCGACGAACACATCGATGCGTTGGTTGGTCTCAAGATTGAGCAGGGTAACCGGCCGCCCGGGTCCGGTGGTCGCCGTCACCGCCCACGGCGGTGTGCTCAGCCGGTACTCACCCTCCAGCTGCCGGACGCTGACCGGCCCGCCGCCGACCGGCACGGAGCGCACCTGGGTGAGGCCCGACCCTTGCGGGTCGAGCGAGATCCAGGTGACGGTGCCGGCGTGGACGACCACGTCGGTCGCGTAGCCGATGAAGGTCGGCTCGCCGGTGTCGGTGGTGACCAGCACGGGTGGGGTGTCGGCCGACCAGGTGGTGCGCCACAACGTGGTGGTCGGAGCCGCCCCGTCCCGCGTGGTCGACTCCATCCAGACCAGCGTGTCCCCGTCGACCGCGAAGCCGTTGACCTGGGGGTTCTCCGCGGCCGGCAGCCGGCGCAGCTCGGTGAAGGAACCGCTCGCCCGGGCCAGGATGACCCGTACGGTCCCGTCCGCCCCCGTCGCGACCCCGACCGACGTGTCCGGGGTGAGGTAGAGCCGGGGCGCGTAGGTCGCGCCGTCGGCGAGCACCCCCGGGATGTCCACCGTGGGCGCGGTCCAGGTCGGCACCACGCTGATCGGCGACGGCGCGGCCAGCGGCGCCCGCGAGGGCTCCCCGAGCGCCAGCGCCCACGCCACGACCGCCAGTCCGGCGACGATCGACAGCACCCGCCCCATCCGGATTCGCGCCGGACGGCGGCGCACCCCGATGTGCTGATCTGACACGGGCCGAGCGTAGTACCCCGACGCGCCGCCACCGATGGTGCGCAAGCGGCGGGTCGTCGATCTCGACGTCGTCAGTCTCGACGTCGTCAGTCCCGACGTCGTCGATCCCGGCGTCCTCACCGTGCCCGCCCGCGGCCCGGACGCCGCGTTCGCTGGCGGGCGAGGCCGCCGGCCGCGCGATCACCCGAGCCGCACGGCCATTCGGCACACCATCCGGAAGAGGCACCGGAGTACCAGTCGCATGACCCGTCCTCCGCTTCCCGCCGGCCCCGGCCTCGGACGTGTGGTCACCCGCCGCCCGGGGCACGACGATGCCCCTACGCCGTGGCCGCTCGGCCGCGAAAGGCATGGCTTCCCGGAAGGCGCGCCCACCACCGAGGCACGCATTGAGCAGCGCTAGCCGGCTAGGCCTAGCCGGCCAGTGGACACCGGTGGCTGACCGCTGGCCAGCCGCCGCCCGGTGACCGGCGTCGGCGGCGCGAACTCAGGCGGCGGCGCGCAGCGACTCCTCGGTGGTCCGCCGCAGCCGGGCCAGGTCGACGCCCGCATCGACCATGATCTTTGCCGCCAGGCCGTCGCCCTCACGGATCAGGCCGAGCAGGATGTGCTCGCTGCCGATCCAGTTGTGCTTGAGCCGAATCGCCTCCCGAAGGGCGAGCTCGAGCACCTTCTTGGCGCGCGGCCCGAAGGGTCCCCCGGAGGTCCGGCGACCGAACAGTCCGGACCGGGTGGGCGGCTCGTCCGGCTCCAGCGCCCCGGGGCCGAACGACTCCTCGAGCTTCGCGCGGACCGCGGCGACGTCGATCCCGATGCGCTCGAGCGCAGCGGCGTCGGCGTCGGTGAGGAACTGCGGCTCGCCGACCAGCCGGCGTATCTGCGCCCGTACGCCGTCGCTGGTCAGGCCGGCCTCGGCCAGCAGCGTCGCCGGGGTGCCGGCGTCCGGGTCGAGCAGCCCGAGCAGCAGGTGCTCGGTGCCGGCATGGCGGTGGCCGAGCTCGCGGGCCTGGTCCCGCGCGGAAAGCACCACGTGCCGTGCCTGCTCGGTGAACCGCTCGAACATCAGCGTCGCCCCCTCCGGTCACGAGCGTCGGGCCACCGACGGGCGTACTTCTTGTGCACCGCCTGTCGGGTCACCCCGAGCGCGTCCGCGATCTCCTGCCAGGACCATCCCTGCTGGCGCGCGTTGGCCACCTGAAGCTCCTCGAGCCTCTCCAGCAGCTTGCGGAGGGCCACGACCGCCCGCAGCCCTTCGCGGACATCGGTGCCTCCGGCCACTCGGGCCAACTCCGTCGCCTCGGTCATGTCTGTCAACCTACATTGACAAGCCGGGCGCTGTCAACCGACGTTGACACACCGGGGCACGATCAGCCAAGGCGCGGCTACCGGGACCGCGACGACGGTTCCGGGACGGAGGGTTCCGCCGACGGGCACGGACAGCGGGGACGTGGCTCGACCGATCACCCCGACCCGACGCGGGTCACCCGCCGGAGTCGTCGAGCTCGGCGTCGTACGGGATCTCGTCGTCGTCGCGGGAGGCGAGCCAGCCCTCGGGCAGGTGCACCGGAGCGGGCGCGCTGGTGCGGCCCCGGGGCTCGCCGACGACCGCGCGCGGGAACGGCACCGTGGGATCCAGCTTCCCGAGCAGATCGTCCAGTTCGGACAGTGACGAGACCATGGCCAGCGAGCGCCGCAGCTGCGAGCCGACCGGGAATCCCTTGAGGTACCAGGCCACGTGCTTGCGGAAGTCCGTGCACCCCTCCCGTTCCCCGAGCCACTCGGAGAGCAGCTGGGCGTGCCGACGCATGACCGCCGCCACCTCGCCCAGCGTGGGCATTCGGGGGCGGTACTCGGGCAGGGCCTCGGGCGGACGCCCGGGGCCCGGGGCGGCCTGCTGGCCGGCGTCGAGCGTGGCGAAGGCGTCGGCCAGGTCGGCGAACAGCCACGGCCGCCCCAGGCACCCCCGCCCGATGACCACGCCGTCGCAGCCGGTCTGACGCACCATCCGCACCGCGTCGGCCGCCTCCCAGATGTCGCCGTTGCCGAGCACCGGGATGTCCAGGGCCTGCTTGAGCGTGGCGATCGCCTCCCAGTCCGCCCGGCCCGAGTAGCGCTGCGCGGCGGTCCGGGCGTGCAGCGCCACCGCCGCCACGCCGGCCTCCTGCGCGGCGAGGCCGGCGTCCACATAGGTCAGATGGTCATCATCGATGCCCTTGCGCATCTTGATGGTGACCGGTACGGCCCCCTCCGCCGCGCGGACCGCGGCGGCGACGATCCGGGCGAACAGCCGCCGTCGCCAGGGCAGGGCCGCCCCGCCGCCCTTGCGGGTGACCTTCGGCACCGGGCAGCCGAAGTTCATGTCGATGTGGTCGGCGAGGTCTTCCTCCACCACCATCCGGACGGCCCGCGCGACCGTGTCGGGGTCGACGCCGTAGAGCTGGAGGCTGCGCGGCCGCCCCCCCTCGGCGAAGGTCACCATCCGCAGCGTCTTCGGGTTCCGCTCCACCAGCGCCCGACTGGTGACCATCTCGCAGACGAACAGCCCGGCCCCCTGCTCCCGGCACAGCCGGCGGAACGCGATGTTGGTGATGCCGGCCATCGGCGCCAGCACGACCGGCGGCGCGACGACATACCTATTCAGGCGCAGCGGGGCCACCGAGCGAGCATGACACATCGGGCCGGGCCCCGGTCCCGTCCCGCCGCCGCCCGCGGCCGGATCCCGGTCCCGCGCAGCGAACGGCCAGACCGTCCCGCCCCGGCGGCCGCCGGCGTCCGGCCCGCGCCGTCGTCCCGAATCCGGGGCGGTCGCACGCCCCGGGGCCCCGCGCATCGTCGAGCTGCCAGGCCAACCCCCGGTGGCTAGGATGGTGCGGTTCGATCCGTTCGACCGTCAGTGGGAGAGCAGAGACCGTGGGAGCCCCGACCCACCCCGATCCGTACTGCGCGATGGCCCGCGGCGAGCTGCCACCGGAGGTCGGCCCCCGCCGCCTGGTCTGTGTCTTCGTGACGCCGGTGACCGAGTTCCTGCTCCACTTCGCCCGGGACCTCGGCTGGGAGACGGTCATGATGGATCCCGATACGAGCCGGCTCGCCTGGGCGGAGTGGCGCTACGCCGACAAGGTCTACTCCGTCCCGACGGCGGACTGGGTGGACCGGACCACCGATGTCGTGGTCACCGACCACGATCGGGAGGAGCTGGGCCCGGTGCTCGAGTCGTTCCTGCGCCTGCCGGCCCGCTACATCGGCGTGATGGGCAGCGTCCGTCATCCGGCGCCCCACGTCGACGCGCTGCGCCGGCTGGGCGTGCCCGACGAGGTGATCGCGCGGATCCGCCGCCCCCTGGGCCTCAACATCGGCTCCCGGACCCCGGCCGAGATCGCCATATCGACGCTCGCCGGCCTCATCGCCGACCGCAACCGTCGCCCCGGCGGCTTCCAGTTCTGACCGCCACCGGGGTCACCGCCGTCACGGGCGTAACGCCGGCCCCGGCCCCGGTGGGTCGGCAGTGGCTTACGGGTACGCATGGGCGCGGTGGTGCCCATGGAACCAGTGGTGCCCCCACTGGTGTCGTTGGGGACGCCGGCCGTCGTTGGGGACGCCGGCGTCCCACTGCGGTGACGGCGACCCGGCTCAGCAGGTCGGCAGGCGCTCGCTGAGGTACGCCTCGAGGTTGTCGATCGGGATGCGCACCTGGGCCATGGTGTCGCGGTCCCGCACCGTCACGGCGTTGTCGTTGAGCGTCTCGAAGTCGACGGTGACGCAGTACGGCGTGCCGATCTCGTCCTGACGGCGGTACCGCCGGCCGATCGCCTGCGCGTCGTCGAACTCCACCATCCACCGCTTGCGCAGCCGGGCGGCGAGCTCCTTCGCCTTGGGCGACAGCTGCTCGTTGCGCGACAGCGGCAGCA
>Ga0310832_101181_pt1 | contig 12317 bp, 9 predicted proteins | sample WT_ome_7_FD_201303 | JGI IMG/M metagenome (GOLD analysis project Ga0310832, IMG submission 201303) | Sorghum-adapted microbial communities enriched on wild type (WT) sorghum from Joint BioEnergy Institute, Emeryville, California, United... ...
TAAATACTGAAAAACTGCTGTCCCTAAAACCGGATCTGGTCATGGGCTCAACGGCATTTCATCGTGATCTGGCGAGCGTACTCGAAGCCAGCGGTGTTCCGCTAGCGTTATTTAATCTCAGCACGTATGAGGATTTACGGGAGAAGGCGCTGCTGTTCGGTAAATTAGCCGGTACGGAGACGAAAGCATCTGAGGCGCTGGCGAAGTTACAAGGTCAAATCGAGGAGCTGACCGCGAAGGTGCCGACGGGTTCATCGCCTAGCTTTATCATGCTGAACGTGACGCCCAGCAGTATATCAGTTCAGCGGGAGAATACCGTAGGACTGGAAGTTGCTAACCTGCTACATATGGAAAACGTGGCGGCAACACTGACGCCATCCCAGAAAAGCCCAACGACAGCTCCTTTTAGTATGGAGAAAATTGTGGAGCTGGATCCGGACTATGTGTTCCTGCTTATTCACGGGGCTCGCGAGGAAGGGGAGAAGATCATAGAAAACGACCTGGCGAGTCAACCGGCTTGGGCCTCGTTGCGTGCGGTCAAGGAACAACATATGGCGATTCTGCCCTCTGACCTGTTGCTCTCCAATCCGGGATTTCGGTTTAACGAGTCGGTAGAGTATTTAGCAAAACTGGTGTATCCGGATATTTTTAGCTATGGAAATGGCAACTAAGACGAAGTCATTCTTGGCAGCAAGAGGAGGGCTTGTCCTTGCGATCATCGCGTTGGCAGCGGCAGGCGGGATCGTGTGGAGCATAGGGACGGGGGCCGTCTTCATTCCAGCGAGAGAAGTTTGGCTGTATCTGTTTCATGGGTACGACGGCCCCCTGAAAGATGTGATTTGGAACATCCGGCTGCCCCGTACGTTGGTTGCGGCGCTGGTTGGCGTAAATCTGGCTTTATCGGGAGCTATTTTACAGGGAGTTATGCGGAATCCGCTCGCTGACCCGCATATCATCGGCGTCTCCTCTGGGGCCGGGCTGCTTGGCATTATGATTCTGATCTTATATCCGGAGGCCTGGCCATGGTTGACGCCGGTTGCCTTCCTCGGAGCTTCAGCCGCAGCTGCAATCATCTATGTGTTAGCTTGGAAACAGGGGGTTCAGCCGGTTCGACTGATCCTGGCAGGTGTGGCAGTATCCGCGTTTCTTGGTTCGGGTATCTCGGCACTGCTCACCTTCTACAGCGACCGTGTCAATGGCGCGCTTGTCTTCCTCGTTGGCGGCTTGTCAGCCAAAAGCTGGCCGGAGCTGCATATGATGCTTCCTTATTCGCTGGCAGGCACGGCGTTGGCGCTGTTGGGGGCGGTGCACCTCAATCTGCTGGCATTAGGTGATGCCAATGCACGGGGACTTGGGGTGAGAGTAGAAGCCACGCGGCTTATCCTCACGGCAGTCGCCACGCTTCTAGCCGCTAGTGCGGTAAGCGTGGTGGGGTTGCTTGGTTTTGTAGGACTGATCGTCCCCCATTGTGCGAGATTGCTTATCGGCAGTGACCATCGTCTGTTACTGCCTGCCTCTGCCTTGCTGGGCGTCGCCGTGGTGACCGTTTGTGATACGCTGGCCCGCTTGTTGTTTGCACCGATCGAGCTTCCAGTTGGCATCATTCTGGGAGTGCTGGGGGCACCGTTTTTTCTGTATTTGTTAAGGAGGGAAGGCGAATGACCGCGTTAGTGCTGGATCATTTGGCTGTTAGGTACAACGATCGTACGGTCATCGAGCAGATCAGCTGGAGGGCAGAGAAAGGCAAGATCTACAGCATTATCGGGCCGAACGGATGCGGTAAAAGTACCTTATTGAAGGCAATCTCCGGACAACTCAAGCCGGCTCGCGGCACGATTTTGTTGGACGGCAAGCCCCTCTCAAGCTATTCCAGACGGGGCCTTGCTCAATATTTGTCCATGCTGCAGCAGAGCCAGGAGAAGCAGCCGGACCTGACGGTACGCACCTTGGTTGGCTATGGTCGCTTCCCTCATAAACCAGCTTGGGCCGGGTTTCGCCGGGAGGATGAGGAGGTCATTGACTGGGCCTTGGCTCAAACAGGGACTTTATCGTTTGCAGATCGGAAGCTGTCTGCTTTGTCGGGAGGAGAACGCCAGCGAGCCTGGATCGCTCTGGCTTTGGCGCAACAGCCCAAGCTGCTGCTGCTTGACGAGCCAACAACATATTTGGATGTCAGCCATCAGTGGGAAATTTTGGAGCTGGTCTCCGAGTTGAACCGAAAGTATGGCATTACCATCCTCATGGTGCTGCACGATATGCATCATGCCGCTGCCTTTTCCGACGAACTGTTGGTGCTGCGTCAAGGGGAGGTCTATGCCAGCGGATCACCGGCAGATACGCTGACCGAGCAAACATTAGGTGAAGTGTTTGGCGTGAAAGGACAAATTGCACAGGATCCCGCAACCGCTCGCTTAAGCTGTTTGGTGACGGGACTGCTATAAAGACAGGAACATCGAAAATAAGGAGTAACGGGAGAGGATGAAGATGAACGGGAAACCGGCAGTGTATCCGTTTGCCGCGATTGTTGGACAGGAAGCCATGAAAAAAGGGTTGCTCTTAAACCTCGTTGAGCCGCGGCTAGGCGGAATGTTGATTCGCGGGGAGAAAGGCACCGCCAAATCAACGGCGGTCCGTGCCCTTGCCGATCTGATGCCGGGGCTTCGGGTTGTCAACCTTCCGGTGAGCGCTACGGAGGATCGGGTGGTCGGCACGCTGGACATTGAACACGCGATCCGTGAAGGGGAGAAGCGCTTCGAACCCGGCTTGCTGGCTGCAGCGGACGGTCATATTTTGTATGTGGATGAGATTAATTTGTTGGATGACGCGATTGTAGATGCGTTGCTGGATGCCGCTGCGATGGGGATAAACACCGTGGAGCGGGAAGGAGTGTCGTATTCGCACTCCGCTCGTTTTATTCTGATCGGAACAATGAATCCGGAAGAAGGAGAACTGCGGCCCCAGCTGTTGGATCGTTTTGCGCTGTCCGTTGAAGTGGCCGGAGAACGCGAGGTAGCGGATCGGATGGAAGTCGTCAAGCGCCGCCTGGCCTTCGAGGCGGATCCAGCTGATTTTCGCCGCCAGTATGAACAGGAACAACAACAGCTGAATGAACGCATCGAGAGCGCGCGAGAGAGACTTGCAACTATCGAGCCCACCGACCAACTGCTGGAATGGACCGCCAAAGTGGGGATTCGCCTGGGGGTGGACGGTCATCGCGCAGACATTACCTTGATGAAAACAGCCATGGCGCTTGCCGCTTGGGAAGGCCGTACCCGAGTCCAACCGGAGGATATGGTGGAGGCAGCGATGTTAGTCATGCCGCATCGGATGCGGAAACGGCCGTTTGAGGACGGAGAAATCCATGCGGAGAAAATGGTGCAACTGCTTGATGAGCTGATGGCGGAGGTTTCGAATGCAGTCTGAAGCTTATGCTTACCCCTTCTGCGCGGTGGTGGGGCAAGAACAAGCCAAATTAGCCTTGCTGCTTCATGCCGTCAACCCAACGCTGAGGGGAGTTCTGTTGGTCGGGGAACCCGGTACGGCCAAGAGCACGATGATTCGTGGTTTAGCTGAGCTGTTGCGGGATCAAAGAGGGATGACGATTCCGCTTCACGTTGATGAGGAACGATTGTTTGGCGGAATCGATACGGCGGTGGCTATCCGCTTCGGTGAGCGACGGGTTGTCCCGGGCCTGCTTCGCGAAGCGGATGGGAATTGGCTCACGATTCATGAAGTGAATCTGATGCGCGAAAGCATCTTGCGAGCGATTCTTTCTGCTGCTGAGCAAGATGGATATGATCAGGCGGAGGGAGAGCAGCCGAGCTGGGTGCCGTCCTCATTCCGGCTGTACGGAACGATGAACCCGGAAGAAGGATCGCCGCCCAATGCGTTGCTGGATCGTTGGGGGCTGTATGTGCCGGTTTCGACGTTAACCGATCCGGCCGAACGGGCCGAAATCGTCCGCCGCAGGCTTGCATTTGAGCGCGATCCGAGCGGGTTCGTTCGCGCCTTCGCCGCGGAATCGCAGGCGCTTCGGGAGCGGATCGCGCAGGCGCGGGCACACCTGCCTGCGGTGCGGATCGGCGAGCCGATGCAGCGGCTCGCCGCCGAAATTGCCGCGGAGGCCGGCTGCCCCGGCCACCGCGCGGAGCTGGTGCTGGCGGAGCTGGCCCGAACCTTGGCCGCCTGGGACGGCCAGTCGGAGGTCGCCGCCGCGCACCTGCGAGAAGCGGCCGCATTCGTGCTGCCGCATCGAATGCGCGCCGCCGGCGAGGACCTGCCGCGAGATGGAGCGGCAGGGGCGGAGCGCGGGCCGTTGGACGACGGCCAAGCGGCGGAATCGCCGCCGCAGCCGCAGCCGCCCGCGGAGCCAAGCCGCGCGCCGGGTGGCGGCGGCCCGAGCACGGCGGCGGCCGAAGGCGAAGCGGCCGCGGCAGCCACACCGGAGCCGCCTCTGGGCGACGGCCCAGTCCACGGGAGCGAGGCTGCGGGCTCCGGCGAGCGGCGCGGCCAGGGCGCAACGGCGGCTGCCGCACGCGCCATTGTGGAGGCGGTGGGACGGGACTTTGAGGTCCGTCGCCTTGCCTTTACTCCGCCGCGCACCGGCTCTCACCAAGCCCAAGCGGGCAAACGCAATCAGACAGGCGAAGGCAGCCGGGGCGGACGTTACATCCGCGCGGAGGCGCCGCGCGGTCCGGTCGTTGATTTGGCCCTGGATGCCACGCTGCGGGCCGCCGCGCCTTATCAACAGGCACGGCGGCAGCAAGCGTCGGACCGAGGCGAAGGGAGACCACGTCCAAGCGTGCTTATCGAATACAGCGATTTGCGTGTCAAGGTGCGGGAAAGCCGGACAGGGACGGCTTTGCTCTTCGTTGTGGACGCCAGCGGTTCGATGAATGCGGCCAAGCGGATGAAGGCGGTCAAGGGAGCGGTGCTGTCGCTGCTGCGCGATGCTTACCGGCAGCGTGACAGTGTGGGGCTGGTCGCCTTTCGCGACCGCGGAGCCGAGCTGCTGCTCGATATCACGCGCAGCGTTGAACTGGCCGAGCGTCGATTGAAGTCGATGCCCGTAGGCGGGAAAACTCCGCTGGTTGCCGGATTGGAGAAAGGAGAGGCCACTCTTCAGACGCTGTTGCGTAAAGGAAGCGGGCTTGTACCGGCGATGATCATCCTGACGGATGGCAAAGTCAATGTCGGGGCCGCTTCGGGGCTTAACCCGTGGCGGGAGATCCAATCCGCAGGCATGCGTTATGCTGCCTATGGGATTCAGACCTTGGTGATCGATACGGAGCAAGGATTCGTTCGACTGGGGTATGCCCGCAAGCTGGCAGAAGCGCTGGGGGCACAGTATATCCGGCTGGAGGAATTGGAGGCCGGACAAATTGCCCAATCCGTTCGGAAATTGGCCGCAGGAACAAAGGACATACACCGCCGATTTGATATGAAAAGATAAGGAGATGAGAGCTTGAACATCCTCGTCATCACAAACAACGAAGCATCGCAAGCCCATTTGTCAGCGGCGTACCGCAGGCTGGATGAAGCTCAGCGGCAGCAACTGAAGCTGACCGTCGTTGATCCGGGTGGCAACGAGACCGTCGATGCACCGGCGGACCTGAAAACAAAGCTTACAGCGAATGCCTTCGATATGATCATTTTTGATGCGCACGGCGTTCCAAAGGAAAGCGTGGAATTGATCAAGAAAGTCCTCCAGGGAGGAACCGCACATATTGTTCCTGTCGGCGGGGATATCGCGGAAATTCGCTCATTGCTCCGATTAGGCCAACTGAGTGCCAACGATTTATCCCATACGGGTACGATTTCGGAGGAAGGGTTGGATAGGCAGGATCACCGCACAGACTACGATCGTTATACGAAAATGACGGAATATTGGCGGGGCGGCGGGACGGCAAATATGGTGGGGCTGCTCAGTTTGGCCGGCCGGGAATACGGTGGTTGCGATCTGCTGCCAGCTCCGACCGAGCCGAATTTTCTCCAAGAGATCTGCATTCTTGAGCCAGCAACCGGAACCCGCTTCGCCAGTCTAAATGACTATCGAAACAGCCGAGGATATTCGGGAGAGCGGCAGACGGTGGCGCTGTTTTTTATCGGCAATGGGAATCTACAGGATATCAGCGAGTGCGTCGGGGAGATCATGAACCAAATCGAGGAGTTTGCCGATTGTTTACCGATCGCTTTTCCTTCCGTAATGAATATATCGCTGGATCGGCTGGGCCAACTTTTGACCGAGGGAGGTCGGTCCGTTGATTTGATCGTGAACCTGCTTCCATTCCGTTTAGCGATTGGACCGGGCGGAGGGGGAGCTTCGGCAGGAAAAAAGTCCCTGAACGGCATGGGGGCTCGGGATCATGCGGACGGAGCGGTAACCTGGCTTGAGGCGCTGGGAGCACCGATGTTGCATCCGTTCCTCTTGTCCGGTACGACCGAGGAGGAGTGGCGCCAGTCTGTCCGAGGCGTAAATCCTGCCCAACTCATGGTACAGGTTGTGCTTCCGGAACTGGACGGGGCGATTGAGACCTATCCCATTGCCGCTTTGCGCCCTGAGGGGGAAGATCCTGAGCTGGGGATCGCTTTGAACAAGCTGGCATTGATTCCCGAGCGGGTGGAGAAGCTGGTTCAGCGCGTCAAGCGTTGGCTGGAGCTTCGCAGCAAATCCAACCGGGAGAAGAAGCTGGCTCTGATTTGCTATAACTATCCTCCCGGTGAGGCGAATGTGTTTGGCGGGTCTTTTCTGGATACCTTTGAATCGGTTGCCCGCTTGTTATCCCGATTGCGGGAGGAAGGCTACGAAACCGAGGAGATGACTGCGGAAGAGCTGTGTTCCCGGTTCGTAGATGGGGGGCTGGTGAACTCCGGTCAGTGGACGTCGTTGGATCAGACAGACGGTCAAATGATCCGCTACACGGATGCCGACTTTGCGGGTAAACTAGCCGCCCGTGCCTGGGGCAAGGAAGCTGTAGAACGCTGGGGGCAGCCTCCGGGAGAGATTATGACGGAAGGGGAGAACTTCCTGATTCCAGGGATCGTGAATGGCCGTATTTTTATTGGATTGCAGCCATCTCGCGGGATCCATGAGGATCCTGAAAAATCCGTCCACGATCGATCCTTGCTTCCAACGCATCAATATACGGCCTTTTATCAATGGATTCGTGAGCAGTGGGGGGCAGATGCGGTCGTCCATATCGGGACTCACGGGACGCTGGAGTTTCAGCGCGGGAAGGAAGCCGGAATGTCAGGGGATTGCGTGCCGGACGATTTTATCGGGGATCTTCCTCATTTCTATTACTACTACGTGGGGAACCCCTCGGAAGCAATGATCGCGAAACGCCGCAGTCATGCGGTGTTGGTCGGCTATCAGGCCCCTCCGTTTACGGAGGCGGAGCTGTACGGCGAATGGGCGAACCTGGATGCACTGCTGCATGAATATCGTGAGGCGCAGCAGATGGATCCTGAACGCTGCGGGGATCTTCTTCGCAAGCTGCGAGAGGCGGGCGAAGCGCTTCATTTTGCTGCACAGACGCCGGAGGAGATGGAGGAGGAGCTGTACCGGATGCAGCGTTCCCTGATCCCAAGCGGATTGCATGTGCTGGGAGAGGGGTATGATCATGAAGCGGCCGCTGCTTATATGCGGTTTGTGCTTCGTCACGAACGGGGGACGGTCCGTTCCTTGCGGGGATTACTGGCTGAGCGAGAGGGATTTGTTGTGGAGGAGCTGAGCGCCGGAGGGCACACGGACGAATTACACCGGCTCGATCAGGCGGCTGCGCAGCTGGTCCATGATTACCTGTCCACCAAGGCGCTTCCGGCTAGTGTGTCAAATGAGCCGCCGGAGTGGCAGGAGGCGGTGCGGCAAGCGCTGGAATTCGGGTATCGCGCCTATGAGAGCTCCATCAACAACCAAGAGCTGGAAGGCATGCTAAAGGCGTTGGAGGGACGTTATCTTCGTCCTAAGCTGGCTGGTGATGCAATCCGCTCGCCTGAAGTGATGCCGTCGGGATACAATCTCTACGCTTTTGATCCGCGGGCTGTACCTAGTGTGACCGCTGTGGAACGGGGGGCGCGCATCGCCGAAAACTCGATCCGTCAGTATTTTGAGCAATATGGAGAATATCCGGGAACAACGGCTGTTGTCTTGTGGGGGATTGAAACCTCGCGGACGCAAGGGGAGACGATCGGACAGATCCTTCGCTACATGGGAGTACGCGTCCGAGGCGAAGCCGGGTCATTTCGGACCGAATATGAGATCATCCCGCTGTCTGAGCTTGGCCGCCCGCGCCTCAACGTGGTGGTACATATGACCGGTTTGTTTCGCGACATGTTCCCTAATTTGTTAGAGGATTTAAACCGGATCTTTCAGCGGGTCTCCGAGCTGGAGGAGCCGGATGAGCTTAATTGGTTTAAGGTTCACACCCGCAAGACGGAGGAGCAGCTGCTGGCTGGCGGCTATGAACCGGAACGTGCGCGGGATCTGGCGAATGCTCGGATTTTTGGACCCGCGGAGGGCCAGTACGGCACGAATATGACCCGATTAATCGAAACGAAGCAGTGGAGCGACGAGTTTGAACTGGGCCAGGCTTATGCGGACAGTCAGCAGTTTGTTTACAGCTTGAGGGAACGCGGTCAAGCGGAACCGGAACTCTATCGCATCCGTCTGATGGCCGTGGATGTCGTGTCGCAAATACGTTCCAGCCATGAATGGGAGGTAACGGATTCCGACCATTATTACGAGTATTTTGGCGGACTCTCCAAATCGGTAGCGATGGTGAAGGGAAGTCCGGTGGAGATTCATATTTCAGATTCAACCTTAGAGCAACCCGTCACCGAATCGGCAGAGCATTCAATTGCTCGTGGCGTACGTACCCGGCTGATCAATCCGAAATGGATAGACGCCTTGCTCCAGCATCCTTATCACGGGGCGCAGCAAATCGCCAAGCGCGTCGAGTACGTGCTGGGACTGGCCGCAACCACCGGCAAAGTTGAGCCCTGGGTGTTCGACCAGCTCCATGAAACCTATGTTGCCGACGAAGAGCGAAGCCGGCAGATGGAGGAGAACAATCGCTGGGCATATCACGGGCTGGTGGAAACGTTGCTGGAAAGCCATCAACGGGGATACTGGGAACCTGATGAAACCCAATTGGAGATGCTCCGCCAGAAATATCTCGATCTTGAGGGAGATCTGGAAGGGCAAACGGACGACAAGGTTCTTCTCTCTTGATATAATAAGCAATAAGATTCAAAGTTTCAGATCGCATGCTCCTCTTCCCTGAGGTAGCATGCTTTTTTTCAGGGAGAACCTGACCGATACCCTAACTTAGGCGGGATTACATGAACTATCCAAGTATTGAAACCGAGCGATTGCATTTGAGAGAATTGACCTTGGAAGATGCTGATGCGGTTTTTAAGCATTTTTCGGTGCCGGAACTCACGCGATTTATGGACATAGAGCCTTGTCAAGACCTCAAGGAGGCGGAGGAGATTATCGCCTTTCATATCCAGGATTCGGGATGCCGATATGGCTTGTTTTGCAAAGAATCCAAGGAGCTCATCGGGACTTGCGGATACCATTGCTGGTCTACCGATGATCACCAGAAAACCAAAGCGGAAATCGGATTTGACTTGGCTCCGAACTTTTGGGGCAAAGGCTTGATGCAGGAGGCGTTAAACCCATTGATTCGCATGGGGTTTGATGTGATGGGCCTGGATTATGTAGAGGCGACAACGGAGCCTGAGAATATTCAATCGCAGAGGTTGCTTAAGAAGTTGGGATTTGACCAAGAACGTGAGTTGAAGGACGGCCTGATCTATTTTACATTAAGGAAAAAGAAACTTTAGTACATCAACCGAGCAAAAATGAATCAAGGAAGCTCAGACCACAAATGACCCAGCCTTAGAAATGAGCGATCTAGGCTGGGTTGTTTTTATAATGGGGGGATTTATGTGAGAATCGAGCAAGCCAATCCAACCAATCTGGATGACGTTACTCGTTTGGCGTTGAAATTGTGGCCGGAGCATGCATGGCGGGAGCTGCGGAACGAGTTGAAGGACTTGCTGGCGTCTGAGAAAGATCGTATCTTTCTTGCAGTCAAGGAAGGGGACACGATTGGCTTTTTGCACATGTCTCTCCGATTTGACTACGTCGAAGGCTCCAGCTCAAGTCCGGTTGGTTACGTGGAAGGGATTTATGTCGATGAGAACTATCGAAACCAGGGCGTTTCAAGAAAACTAGTGGAAGCGGGAGAAGCTTGGGCCAAATCGCTTGGGTGTAAGGAGATCGGCTCGGATACGGAGCTGGACAATTACGGAAGCCAAGCCTTCCATCAGCGGATGGGGTTTAAGGAAGCGGGCAGAATCGTGGCGTTTATTAAAGAAATTGATTAAGTTGAAAGGATGGAAATCTAATTGAAATGCAAAAGTGCAGTTTAACATCGGCATTTTTCCGTATTTACCGGCTTTGTAATGTAAAAGTGCAGTTAGTTTAGGGCGATTCGGCGGAAAAGTGGGAAATAGGCGGAAATGAACTGCACTTTTGCAGTTAAAGCCCACGACAATACCTTTTCTCTAAAAATCAACTGTACTTTTACATTTGGCCTCAGGCCGCTAATCTCAGCCACTTGAATTTGATCTTAACCCCAAAAATCAATCATCCTATAAGCACAGGAGAACACCGTCACAGCCGGTTTTCTCCTGCTTTCGTTTTTTGGGGCGATATAAGGTCGTTGTCTGGAATTCCGCCCGCTTCTACGATAAAGGGGAAACCGTAAGGCTTCATAGACCGTCTTGCGAATCCCTTGCATAGAAGAGGTGACGAAAAATGAAAACGATATCGGAGTTGGAGCAGCGGTTAAGCGAGCCCTCAGACCGGTTGATTCGGGATCTGACCCAACTGGACGGCGATGTGCTGATTCTTGGCGTTGGTGGAAAAATGGGCCCCAGCTTAGCGAAGCTGCTGGCTCGGGGCTTGGCCGCCGCAGGGAAGACGATGAAGGTCACCGGCGTGTCGCGGTTTTCTTCGGGAACGCTGCGGGAAGAGCTGGAGGCCGCCGGCATTCGCACCATTTCGGCGGACCTGCTGGATGAAAACGCATTGTCGCGCTTGCCAGAGGCGCCCAATGTCATTTACATGGCTGGCAATAAGTTTGGAACAACCGGGCGTGAGTATTATACCTGGGCCATGAACGCCTATTTGCCGGGGCGGGTTGCGGAGAAGTTTAAGGCGTCGCGGATCGTTGCTTTCTCGTCCGGCAATATTTATCCGTTGACGGAGATCACCAAAGGCGGGGCTTCGGAAGAAACTGCGCCTGCGCCGATTGGTGAATATGCACAATCCTGTTTAGGGCGGGAGCGGGTGTTTGAGTATTTTTCCCGCAAAAACGGCACGCCGCTCGTTAACTTCCGGCTGAATTATGCGATTGATATGCGTTACGGCATCTTGTTGGAGGTCGCCAAGGCGGTGAAGGAGCGAGAACCCATCGACCTGAATATGGGCATGGTCAACGTCATTTGGCAAGGGGACGCCAATGAAATGGCAATCCGTTCGCTGCTCCATTGTGCCTCACCGCCGAAGACAATCAATGTCACTGGACCGGAGACTGTATCGATCCGTTGGCTGGCTGAACGGTTTGGAGAAGCCTTTGGTATCGAGCCGATCTTCACCGGTGAGGAACAGCCAACCGCATTATTAAGTAATGCGTCCACCTCCCATGCGATATGGGGATATCCGCTGGTTTCTTTGAGACAAATGATGAATTGGACAGTGGAGTGGATCGAGGCGGGGGGAACGACGTTAGGCAAACCTACGCATTTTCAGGAACGGGGAGGGGTGTTCTGATGGGCGAGCAACCGCAGTTGAAACCTGAGCTGCATCAGCTGCTGCACCGCGGAACGGTCATCCCCGCCCACCCGTTGGCGCTGGACGCACAGCGCCGCTTGGATGAGCGGCGGCAACGTGCGTTAACGCGCTATTACATCGCTGCCGGCAGCGGCGGGATCGCAGTAGGTGTCCACTCAACGCAATTCGAAATTCGCGATCCGAAGATCGGCCTGTTTGAGCCGGTGCTCCGGCTGGCTGCCGAGGAGGTGGAAGCCGCCGGGCTTCAGCGCCCGTTCCTTAAGGTGGCGGGCATCTGCGGCCCAACCGAGCAGGCTGTGCGCGAAGCCGAGTTGGCTGCCGGACTGGGCTATGACCTGGGACTGGTCAGCAACGGCGGTCTGCCGGACTGCAGCGAGGCGGAGCTGATCCGCCGCACGGAAGCGATCTCGGCGGTGCTTCCCGTCTGCGGATTTTATTTGCAGCCGTCCGT
>Ga0310832_101182_pt1 | contig 12316 bp, 12 predicted proteins | sample WT_ome_7_FD_201303 | JGI IMG/M metagenome (GOLD analysis project Ga0310832, IMG submission 201303) | Sorghum-adapted microbial communities enriched on wild type (WT) sorghum from Joint BioEnergy Institute, Emeryville, California, United... ...
GCCCGACTTTGGCGCCTTTGCCGTTTTTGACCCACCATTCGTTCGACGTTTGCCACCCCAGCTTGCGGATCGCGTCCATCGTCTCCGGCGTCTGGATCAGCTCGTCACGGTAGAGCGGATCGTAGCCGAAGGAATACGGCTTGCCGTTCGCTGTGGCCCGTTTGTCCTGACCGAAGATGAACCAGTTGCCCGCGCTCAATCCGGTTCGGCTGTCGGGATTTTTCGTCTCGGCTTTATAGTAGTCCGTAGGAACGCGCTTGCCGTCCTGGATCGTATAATGTTTGCCCTCGATACCGACCTGCATCAAAATTTGCCCTTCCTCGGAGGCGAAAAAGTCCAGCAACTCCACGATCCGCTTCGGATCTTTGGCGTTTTTCGTAATGACCATCGTGTAATACGGGTAAATATCGAGCTCCATCATCAGGCGCGGTTCCTTGTTTTGGATTTGCCGGTTGCTCTGGATCGGCATCATAATAAACTGCTGGTCCGGCCGGCCCGACGCTTTGATCTGGTTGTTGTTGTGCGTCCCGGAATACCAGGAGCTGAGCGAACGTCCGCTGTTGACTTTCTCACGAACCTGGGGCACTTTGTCGGTAAAGCTTTCCGGGTCGAGAATCCCTTCACGGTACAGCCGGTTGAAAAATTTGAAGGAATCGACGACGTCCTCGTTTTTGAAATAATCGACGAATTTGTTTTCCGCCGAGCTGAAAATGACGCCTTCGTTGCCGGCCACGCCCGTCGTTTTGCCGCCCTTCTCGTACAAAATGCCGGCGATTCCCGCCATGCCGTAAGGTTCCCCGAACGGTGCGGTCATCCCAATCGTCTTGGAGCCGTCCGGCGCCGTCGGGAAGTCTTTCATCGCCTGCTTCAGGAACTTGACCCAATCGTCCTCCGAATGGAGCTGCGGATATCCTTGCTTCGCCAAAGCGTCGATCCGGACCCAGATGTCGTTGCCCGTTCCAAGAGAAGACGAGTCGAAATTGCCGAACTCCCACTTGTAAAGCTTCTTGTCGTTTGCAAGCGCTCTCCAATACGGGATTTGCTCTTTCCAGCGGTTCGTGAAGTTGGTCAGCTGCGGCAAATAATCGTCCAGCGAAACGAGCGCGCCCGCCTGTTGGTACTTCTTGAAGTTGATGTTGCCTTGAAGCCAGAGAATTTCCGGATAATCTTTGGCGGCCAGCATCATGTTCGTTTTCTCTTCCCAGTTGCCCGCATAGGGGACGTACTCGATGACGATGTTGAACTTCTCCTTGATGACTTTGCCGATTTCCGTTTCGTCGCTGCGCTTGATCTTTCCGTCGCCGCCCGGCACCATATACTTGATGACGTATTCCGACCTGGCGGCCGGTTCGTCCGCGCCCCCCGTCCCCGGAGCGGGTTCGGCCTGCGGCTGTTCCGACTTCGAGCAGGCAGTCGCGAGAACGACGAGCAAGATCAGCGCCCATAATACAACGTGGCGTTTGTTACGCAGAAGTCCCATTGAAGCATCTCCTTCTTCTTGTTTTCCTTTGTGGCTTCCAGACCCTTCACCCTTTTGAAATCGCTTGCAAATCCGATACTGCAAAAAGCTGCAAACACCCCCTCATGACAACCGTCGACCGAGCCGCATACACTCGATCAAACTTTGTTCCGTATACGGAACGTTAATAATTTATTGTTCTAAATACAGGATAAATCGCAATTCGCTGCCTGTCAATCACCAGAATCAATTTTTGTTTTTTTAAGTATTGTAAATGTCGATCAATGCCTCTATCATTAGGAATAATACGACAATATCATTCAGTAGGTGGAACAACCCATGATTAACGATACGATCGCTCCAAAAAGCAAATATTCCGTACCTGCGCTGGAAAAAACGATCGCCATCCTCGAGCATCTGTCCAAAACCGGCAAAGGCCAAAGCTTGTCCGATCTCAGTCAGGAGCTGGGAATCCCCAAGACAAGCGCTTTCTCCATTTTACAAACGCTCGAATCGCACAATTTGATTCGCAAAAACGACAACGGCCAGTTCCAGCTCGGACTGAAGCTGTACAGCCTGGGAATGGCGTCTCTGCGCAACTTCAACATTAAGGAGACGCTTGTGCCGCATTTGGAGCGGCTTCGGGACGAAACGCATTTCACGGTCCATCTGTGCGCTTACGACAAGGGAGAAACCGTTTGCATCGAAAAAATCGAAGGCCCCGGTACAATCCGGTTTTTGTCCTATGTGGGCGAGCGCAAGCTGATGAACACGACGTCCGTCGGCAAGGCGATCTGCGCCTATTTGCCGGAATCGGAGCTGCAGCTTGTCATCTCCAAAGGCTTCAATCATTTGACGCCCAATTCCATTACGAACGAGCACGCGTTCCGCGAGCATCTGAAACAGATTCGTCAATTCGGGTATGCGGTGGACGATGAAGAGGGAGAAATCGGGGTGCGGTGCCTGGGGGCCCCCGTCTTTATGGAAGGCGGGCATCTGTTCGGAGCGGTGAGCGTCACGACGCTCAAGGGCAACCTTCCCGCCCAGAAGTTCGGCGAGTACGGGGAAACGGTCATGCGCTTCGCGGAGAAGCTTTCCCGAAGCCTGGGATACTCCGGTCCGTATCCGCTCGCTTACGCATAACGTTTTGCAAAAGACAGCCCCCCTCGCAGCAGCCGGCGAGTCAGCCGGCGCCGGAAGGGAGCGATCGGGCTTAACCCGAAACCGGTTATCGGGCTCGGACTGTGATTATCGGTTCATCCCGGGACGATTATCTTTAAAACCCAAGACACAGGTAGCTGAGCGTCCCCATGTCGTAACTGCGGTACAGTACCTCCGGCGTCCGCTGCGGGTCTCCGCTGCCCATGGCGATGAACAGCGGCACGAAATGCTCCGCCCGCGGCACGGCAAGCCGCGCGTGAGGAGCCTCGCGCTCGTAGTCGAACAGCTGCGGCATGTTCCGTTCCCGCAATCGGTCGATGAGCCAATCGTCGAATTCGACCGCCCACGGCTCCGGCGTCCGCTGCCCCCATTTGAGGATGCGCAAGTTGTGGACGGTGACGCCGCTGCCGATGACGAGAACGCCCTCTTCGCCGAAACCGCGCAGCGATTCGCCGATTTTGAATTGCTCCTGCGGCGGCAGAAACGGATGCACCGACGCTTGCACGACGGGAATGTCCGCCTTCGGATACATCCGGTGCAGCAGCGTCCACGTGCCGTGGTCAAGCCCGCGCGCCGAATCCGTCGCGGCCTCGATGCCGGCGGCGCGGAACCGCTCGATCAGCTTGGCGGCGACCGCCTTCGAGCCGCGGGCCGGATAGGTGACTTGGTACAGCTCGTCGGGGAAGCCGCCGAAGTCGTAAATCGTCTCGTAAACGCCGTCGGTCGACGTAACGGTCGTGACCGGCCGTTCCCAATGCGCCGTGAAGACGACGATCGCCTTCGGGGCGAAGCGGCCGGCCAGTTCGGCCAAAAAACGGGTATAGTCGTTCTCTTCGATCGCCAGCATCGGAGAGCCGTGCGCCAAAAACAGCGAAGGGATCGCCATCATGCCCAACTCCTTCTTACTCAAACCGAGTAGTGAAAAATTCCGTCCCGCTCCGCCTCGCGCACCCGCCCCTGCTCCCGCAAATAAACGAGGTGGGCGATCGTCTCGGACAAGGCGAACCTCAGCTGGTGAATCGACAGCCGGTCGCCGAATATCGCGCGGCAGAGCGCGTAGGACGTCATCGGCTCGCGCAGCTTCGCTTCCATGGCGCCGAGCCGTTCCTCATGGTGGCGCACGATCTCGAGGGCGCGGTCGCCAAACGACGCGAACGGGTCGCGATGCCCCGGGTAAGCCATCTCCACTTGCAGCCGGGACACCTGCTCGAGGCTTTCGATATACGAGCGAAGCGGGTTGTCGTCGAAGCCGGGAAGCAGGCCGACGTTGGGCGTAATGCCCGGCAGCACGTGGTCGCCGCATAAGATCTCGCGGCGCTCTTCGTCGTAGAAGAGGAGCTGCCCGGCGGCGTGCCCCGGTGCGACGATCGGGCGGTAATCGCGGTCGCCGATGCGCACGGGGCGATCGAGCTCGATCGCCGTCAGCTTCGGCTGCGGCGAAACTTGCGGGATGAAGCCCGCCATATGGTCGGCCATGCCCGCAAGCGTCGCTTCGTCCATGCCGTGCCGGCGGAACAGCTCGAGCAGCCGGGCGCTCATCGGCTCGCCCTCGCCCCACAGCGCGCGGATCTGCTCCGCCCCGAGCGCGGAGATGCGCACGGGGACGCCGGTGCGCTCCTGGAACCAGCCGCTCATCCCGTAATGGTCGGGATGGTGGTGCGTAAGCACGATTTGCTCGAGGGCGCCGAGCGGCAAGTCCCATTCGTCCATCGTCCGGGTCCACAGCTCCTCCGCCTCGGGCGTATGCAGTCCCGGGTCGATCAGCGTCCAGCCGGTGCGGGACCGCACCGCATAGCCGTTCACCCAGCGAAGCGGAAACGGCAGCGGCACTTTCACCTGAAGCATGGCGTCGCCGATCGTTCGTACCGGTTTGATCATGATGCATTTCCTTTCTCTGCTTGTCTAGTGACGGCTCCTCTTTTGGAAGCTTCGGTATCTCCATTCGATTGTACCACTGCGGGGCGTGCGAAGACAAAAAAGAAGAAGCGCGGACGGTTCGATCCGAACCCGGCTTCTTCATCATCATTTCGAGGCGCGATAGGTGAATGTCAGCGCAGCCCGTAAGCTTGCCCGCCGCCTTACGGACGGTACCGCGACGTCTTCATCCGCTCGGACAGCAGCTCGTAAAACTTCTCTTCGTCGATCGGCAGATCGGCCCAGTCGTCCGTCCAGGAGGACAAATACATCGCGTTGGACAGCGTCAGGCCGCGGATGCCTTCCTCGCCCGGGGCGATGAGCGGCGTCCCGTTGCGGATGGCGTCCACCCAGTTTTGCGTGATCGTCTTGTGCCCGTTCGGAGCGGCGCCCACCGGGACGTCGACCTTCCAGCATTCGGGCTGGCCGAACGTTCCCTTGAAGCTGCGGTTAAACTCCAGCTCCGGCACGCGCAGCCGCCAAAACGTCAGCTTGTTGTCCTCGATGACGATTTTGCCGCGGTCTCCGGTTACTTCCAGCCGGTTCGTCCCCGGCGTCTCGCCCGTCGTCGTGATGAACACGCCCGTCGCCCCGTTCGGGTATTCGACATAGGCCGTCACTTCGTCCTCAACCTCGATGTCCCGGTACTTGCCGAAGGAGCAGAACGCCCGGACGCGAGACGGCAGCATGCCGATCGTCCATTGCCACAGGTCGAGCTGGTGAGGGCATTGGTTGAGCAGAACGCCGCCGCCTTCCCCGGCCCATGTCGCCCGCCAATTTCCGGAGTCGTAGTAGCTTTGCGGCCGGTACCACGTCGTGATGATCCAGTTCGTCCGGCGAATTTCGCCGAGCTCGCCGCTTTCGATCAAGTCTTTCAGCTTGGCGTACAGCGGGTTCGTCCGCTGGTTGAACATCATCGAGAAGCGGACATTGCTTGCGGCCGCCGCCTCGTTCATCTCCCGCACCTGCTTCGTATAGACGCCGGCGGGCTTTTCGCACAGCACATGGATGTTTTTCTTGAACGCCTTGATCGCCGTGGACGGGTGGTCGAAATGCAGGTTGCAAATCATGATCGCATCGACATTGCCCGATTCGAGCATCGCGTCCACTGATTCGTACGTATGCAGCTGTTCCCCGAATTGCTCCTTCGCCCAGCGCAGCCGGTCGGCGCTAATGTCGCACACCGCGGCGAGCTTCGCTCCGGCCACCTCCCCGGCGGCGATATAACGGGCATGCGACGATCCCATGTTGCCGATGCCTACGATGCCGATCCGCACTTGATCCATCGTCGGTTTCGCTCCTTTGCAGCTTCCTGACGAACGCTTGTCGCGTTCACTGCTTCCATGCTATCACAGGGCTCGGGCGGACGCTTGAACGTCGTTGCCGTATCGGAGCAGCGCGTTTGACTGTCATTGGTGTCGGAGCGGCGCATGCTGCCTGCGGTATTGATCCGGCGTGCAGCCGACCATGCTTTTGAACATGCGGGTGAAGTGGGACGGATGCTTGAAGCCGACTTTGTAGCTGACTTCGGTGACGGACAGTTCGCGGTCCATCAGGAAATGAATTTTCGCCTGGTTGATGCGGCGGTTGTACAAGTAATGAAAGATCGTCGCCCCCGTCACTTCCTTGAACAGCTTGGACAAATAATATTTGTTCAAATGCAGCCGCTCTTCCAGTTGCTCCAGATGCAAATCTTCCTGGTAATGCCGCTCCAGGTAGTCGATGATGTTTTGCGCGTGGCGCTCCTTGTCCGACGGAAATGCCGGCGCCGCGGCGCCTTCCTGCGTCCGGCACCATTCGTAAATGAGCAGCAGCAGCTCGAGGAAGGCGATGAGAAGCCGGCTGTACGCCAGTTTGTCGTCCGAGCGGCGGTACAGCTCGCCCATCTTCTCCAGCAGCCGTTCCGCTTCGGCCCGCCGCTCGCCCTCCAGATGGATGCGGTGGTTTTTCAGCTCGGCGAACGGCTGCAGCACGTTCACCGCAAGCGGCGCGTCGGTCATCGACTTGACGAGCGCCGGATCGAAATGGACGATGGTGCGCCGATACGGCTCGCCCTTTTCGACGTTCGGGCAGTGCAGCGTCATCCCGTCCATCAGGATGAGATCTCCCGGCGAGAGCACGAATATTTTGTCTCCGATCAAATATTTGCATTTCCCGCCGCGGAAGTAATAAATTTCGTAGAACGGATGCGAATGGAACGCCATGCCGCTTACGGGATGGTCGTTATGGGTGACGTCGATCGGCTTGTAGCGGTGGTTCAAGTTCATGGCGTGCGGTCCCTCCTTCACGCGCCAGTAGCGGTTGTCTTAAGTGTAACATGGTTGCCGCCGCGTATAAACCGCCTCCCCCGCGACAAAAAATAAAGGCCGCCTTTCCGGCAGCCTCTTGTCCATGATGCGGTATCGCGTCAGGCCGTTCACGTCTTGATTTGGACGATCATCTCGATCTCGACGGGCGTATGGAACGGCAGCTCCGACGTCCCGATGGCCGAACGGGCGTGACGCCCTGCCTCGCCGAACACTTGCTCGAGCAGCTCGGAAGCCCCGTTGATGACATACGGCTGCTCGGCAAACCCTTCGGCGCTGTTGACGAAGCCGAGCAGCTTGACCACCCGCTCGACCCGGTCGAGATCGCCCAAATGCTCTTGCAGCACCGCCAGCAAATTGATCATCGTCTGGCGCGCCGCCGCCTGTCCCTGCTCGATCGTAAGCTCGCGGCCGAGCTTGCCCTGGTACATCAGCTTGCCGTTGACGCGGCAGTCGTTGCCCGACGTGTACACCAGATTGTTGACGGTAACGGCCGGTATGTACTTCGCGGCGGGCGGCGCCGCAGGGGGCAGCTCGATGCCCAAAGCTTTCAGACGTTCCGATACGATGCCCATATCGCAATTCCTCCTGCAGTCGGTTATTGGATGGTTGTTTCATAGATTCTTTCATTATACCAAAGTCCGCCCGCTGCGTATGTGGTGCAAATCTTTAATCTTGTCCGAATTTTACAAAGACATCCCTTGATCGCTTGATCGGATCATGGCATCCTGATACAAACCTTGCCGAAATGAGCCCCCTGTTCGAAATAACGAAGCGCTTCTACAGACTGCTCAAACGGAAAAACACGGTCGACGACCGGACGGAGTCCGCTCTGTTCGATGGCCCGGATCATCCTTTCGAACATGCTGCGGCTGCCAACGTTAATCGCCTGCAGGCGCGCCTTTCGGATGAGGGCGGGCACGATGTCCAATTCCGCGCGAGCCCCCGATAGAAGGCCGATGATGCTGATCCGGCCCCCCACCTTCAAAGCGGTGACGGAGCGATTCAGTGTAGCGGCTCCGCCAAGCTCGAGAATATGGTCGGCCCCCCGGCCATTCGTCTGCTCCAGAACGGCTTTGTCCCAATCGGGTGTCCGCAGGTAATGGATACCGGAATCCGCTCCAAGCAACTTGGCCTTCTCCAGCTTTTCGTCGCTGCTCGAAGTGACGATCACTTTGGCGCCATGAAGCTTGGCGAATTGCAGCGCGAACAAGGCGACTCCGCCCGTGCCTTGTACGACGACCGTATCTCCGGCTTTGACCTTGCCTTCCTCGACGACTGCGTGCCATGCCGTCACGCCTGCGCAAGGAAGAGCGGCCGCTTCTTCATCCGTCAAATGCTCGGGGACTCGGACCAAGCCTTCCTCCGGCAAAACCGCATATTCCGCAAGAAGTCCCGGCAACGGATACCCCAACGTGCTGACCCAGTTCGCCTGTGTCGGTTCGCCGGTAATCCAGCTTTGGGTAAAGATGGCGCTCACCCGGTCTCCCGGTTTGAATTTGCCGGCGCGTTCCCCCATGCCGACGACTTCACCGACACCATCGGATACCGGGATGAGCGGCATTTTCAGGTTCGGGTCATAAAAGCCGCTAATGACACCGAGATCACGGGAATTCAAGGATACCGCACGCAAGCGAATCAAAACTTCGTCCGGTCCGGGAACCGGCATTTCACGTTCGGCGGGACGCACATGTTCGAGTCCGAATCCGCCTTGAATTTCGAATGCTTTCATTTTCACCATACCTCCAAATATCGGAATGTAGACAGATCATAATCCAATTACTAAAATAAAGTAAGTAGGCACTTTAAAGTTCGTAAGTATTCGTGGAGAAGGGGGTTGTGGAAATGGGAAAAAACGCCGGAAGCGTCCGGCCCGACATTTCGGTGAAGGACTGCGCTTATAGCAAGGCTCTCGATATTATCGCCGATAAATGGACCGTGCTGGTCGTTTACGCATTGGAAGGGGGCAGCATGAGGTACGGGGAAATGCGCAGAAGAATCGACGGCATATCGCAGAAGATGCTGACCCACACGCTGCGGCAGTTGGAACGGGACGGATTGGTCAGCCGTGTCGTGACGCCGTCCGTTCCCCCGGCCACCCACTATTCGCTTACGCCGCTGGGGGTGACGTTAGTGGGCCTTTTGCAAACCTTAAAGCAATGGGCCCATGATGCCTTGCCGCTGATCGAACGTGCGAGAGACAATTTTGACCGGAATACGGGTGCGGCCACTGAAAATTCCGAATTTCCGAAATAAAACTTCCAAGCGAAGCCCGGATTGTTGGCAAAGCCCCGTCTTTGCAGGCTTTCCTCTGAAAATGAAAAACAGGCCCATTTTAGGCCTGCTCGTACCCCCTGTTCGAATCCTTTATAGTCGGCTGCCATATAACTCCCGCTTTCGCATATCGATGACCATTTCAACAGTAAGCATAAAGTCTGTTCCAAGAATGCCGTTCATGTCCATCCCGTAATCCATTGAACCGATTTGTATCGGAAAATACGACGTCGAATCTCATGGAGCCGCACGTACTCCTGTCCATGTCGTCACTTCAACATCCAATTGACCGCGGGAAGTATGGACGACGTAAAGTTCGCGTTCTTTGTTTTCCCTGTGCAGCTTCAAATATCGTTTCATGGCTTCTTTGCTGTCATCTCCAAACGTATCTACAACGGACATTTGCTCAATGACCCGTTTCTGATCTTTTGTGAAATCGACGTCCAATTAAGGATGAGCGACCGTGTATTTGCTTTCACACGCAAAAAAACAATCGGAAGGATCGAAATCCAACCGATTGTTCCACTGCCGTTTTCGATTAAACGGTTCTGAATCCCGGCGGCAAATTGCCGGTACGGCGAATTTGGCGAATTTGTGCGAGTGTTAATCGTGCTCGGGAAATGATCAAGGAATCGGGGTCTTCTCCGCCTATAATGTCATCCAAGTCGCGAAGATTCGTCGTTCCTCTGAACACTCGAAAATTGCCTCTAAAGTTCGGACGGTCGAACAACACAAGCGTCGCATTCGCATTTGGAGAAAAGAAGCGCAAACTTTCAATGTCGTCATAAAGCCTGTCCAAGTTTCGAATTCCTACGTTGCCGCGCCATACGAATCGACGCCCACGAAAATTTTCCTCACTGTAAAGGAACAAGCGAGGAAATACCACCTGCTGGGAAACCGATGCTTTCATAGCTATCACCTCCTTCTCTTGCATTCAAAATATGAAAGGTTGGTAGGAGGTGCTTGTGCAAATCACCAAAACTTGTCCCATTTTTTAGCGGAAATTTCTTGAAAAAATTGAAAGCGAAGCCCTTTCCACGACGAATGACCCCGCGTTTTCATAAAAAAACCTTCCCCCCATCTACTCCATCTTGTGCAAATGGAAGGAAGATCGTTGATTGCCGTATGCCGGCATCAGATTTTCAATTCCCCAAGCTTGATCAGCTCGACAACCGCCTGCGACCGACCTTTGACGTTTAATTTTTGCATCACGTTAGAGATATGATTTCGCACGGTCTTTTCACTGATAAACAGTTGTCCAGCGATGTCCTTCGTCGTCTTGTCCTGGACGAGCAGTTCGAAGACTTCGCGCTCCCGATTCGTTAAAAGAAACTTGTTTTTGTGGTCGTTGCCCTTCAATATCGCCACCCCTCCTTGCTTGGGTTTGTATATGTTACAAGGTGTAGGGATACAGTCAAAGATATGATATGAATGCGGAGCCGCCATGGTGCGGTGCGGCGGCAAATTGGGCGCGGCGTACGCGGAGAACGAGAGGCGGACAAACGCGGATTTTTTTCAGGGAAAAAGTAAAGCTTCCAGAAGAAACCTACTCCACGACGTATGATTCTGCGTAAAAAAGGCTGCAAACGGCGACGAACCGCCGCTTGCCAAGCTATTCGATTCGAAACCAATCGATGTCGGCATAGCCGCCGGCATCGGTCTGAACTTGCGCCGGGCTCAAGCAGAACAAGCCCAGCTTCGCGCCGCCCCAGTGGCCGGGGGCGGCATCGAAAGGCTCCCCGATCGGGACGTACGCGGTCCCGTCGAAGCTGTAGGCGAACGTGCAGCGCCCCTCCGGGACGACCTCGACGCGCACATAAACCGTTCCGGTCGAGGCAGGCAGAACGACCGCGGCCGTCTCCTTTTCGGAGGACGACTCCTTGTCCCCTCGGCCTGCGACGAACAGCAGACGCATCCCGTCCTCCCGCGATTCCAGCGCGATATAGCGGTATTCGTGGCCGAATACGGTCAGGCCGGCCCGCTCGCCGGCGGCCGCAGGGGAGAACTCGAGCTTCGCCGTCGCCGTGAAAGCCGGAGCCGGAAACTTCTGGCTTACGATATGTCGCGCGTCGTACAACGTGAAAGCGCCTTGCGGCAACGGCCGGGCGTACAGCCGAAGATGGCCCGGACGCGCCTGAAGCGAATACCAGTCCGGCCTGTGGTTCGTCTGCCATTGCCATTGCAAGCCCAGCTTGTCCGCATCGAATTCGTCGCTTGTCGCGGGAACCGAGAACGGATACGTCCGCCCTACGTCCGGCTTGCGATAGACGGCGACCGGCTCGCCGATACCGTCCCCGTTCGTATCGACGCCCATCACCGGCCAGTCGTCCTCCCAGCGCATCGGCTGCAGGTGGACGATTCTGCCGTATGCTTTACGGTCCTGGAAATGGATGAACCACGATTCGCCGGATCCCAGCTCGACATAGCCTCCCTGGTGCGGCCCGTTGACATCGGTATCGCCCTGGTGCAGCACGATCCGGTCTTCGTAAGGTCCGAAGATGTCGCGGGAGCGCAGTACCGTCTGCCAACCGGTGGAGACGCCTCCCGCCGGAGCGAAAATATAGTAGTATTCGTTGCGTTTGTACAGCTTCGGCCCTTCAATCGTCGGATGGCTCTCGGTGCCGTCGAACACGATTCGCCCTTCGTCCAGAAGCGCCGTGCCGTCCGGCTTCATCCGGCAAATCGCCAGCTTGCTCTTGATGCCGCAGCGGCTTTTGGCGAAAGCATGCACGAGGTACGCCTGTCCGTCCTCGTCCCAGAACGGACACGGATCGATCAACCCTTTCGCCGCCTTGACGAGATGCAAAGGCGTCCACGGTCCGGCCGGGTCGGTCGCCGTCGTCATGAACAAGCCTTCGTCAGGAGCGCCGAAAAAGATCCAAAATTTCCCGTCATGGAAACGAATGCTCGGAGCCCAAACGCCGTCCCCGTGCCGGACGTTCTCGTAGCCTTCGGGCAACTCCTCGACGGCATGGCCGATGATTGTCCAGTTGACCAGGTCTTTCGAGTGCAAAATCGGCAAGCCCGGCGTGCTGCTGAAGCTGGAAGCGGTCATGTAAAAATTGTCCCCGTGCCGGATGACATCGGGGTCCGAATAGTCGGCATACAGAATCGGATTGCGGTAAGTCCCGTCACCGAGATCGGCATACCAGGCCGGTTTTGGGATATTGTTCTCGCTCATCGGTTCGTTCCCTCCATTAAC
>Ga0310832_101184_pt1 | contig 12301 bp, 12 predicted proteins | sample WT_ome_7_FD_201303 | JGI IMG/M metagenome (GOLD analysis project Ga0310832, IMG submission 201303) | Sorghum-adapted microbial communities enriched on wild type (WT) sorghum from Joint BioEnergy Institute, Emeryville, California, United... ...
GTTCCCAAATCGTTTTCCGAAACGATTCGAGCGCCGTGTCCGTATCGATGGTATACCCGCACTCCAGCCCGACGAATCCGTCGAATCCCGTCTCGCGTATCGCTTTTAATATGTTCACGTAGTTCAATTCCCCGGTTCCCGGCTGCTTCCGTCCCGGATTATCCGCGATATGAACATGCGAGATGCGCTCGATATATTGCGTAGCGTTGCGGGTGACGTTGCCTTCCGTAATTTGCTGGTGGTAGACGTCGAAGACGATCTTCACGTGGGGGCTCCCGACCCGGTCGATAATCTCCACCGCTTCATCCGACCGTTGCAGAAAATGCCCGGGATGGTTCACCAGCCCGTTCAGCGGCTCCAGCTCCAGCGTCACCCCGGCTTGCTCGAGCAGCGGCGCGCACCGTTTCAACGTCTCCACCATCGTGTCTCTTTGTATCTCGCGCGGCGTTCCGTCGATCGCGTTGCCCGTCTGTGTGATGATTGAGCGAGTGCCGAGCATCCGGCAAGCTTCTATCGTTTCGATCAGCCCGTTCACAAACGTGTCGGCCAGCGCGGGATCGACGAGATTGAAGCTTTTGGTGCAAGTCGCCGTAATGCCGACGCCGAGCCGCTCCTGCTCCCGCACGATTTGCTTCAGGTCAAGATCCCACCATTTGTAATATTCCAAACCGTGCAGCCCGTGCTCCCTCACCTTGTTCAGGTGGTAAACTGCATCCTGCCCCGGATAAGCGCCTATACATATCGACAATTTCATCGGACTCGTCCCTTTCGTCTCTGATAGTCCGATCATACATCGGGCTTGTTCCCGACACAAGCCGTCGTTTCCGCGCAAATGGAAAAAGCGGCCGACGCAAATGGTGCGACAGCCGCTCTTGTTGTTTTTCCCGTAAAAAGCTCTAACTTGTAAAATCCCATCCTTGATAGGAACCCTTCTCGCTGGGAAAGCTATTCCGTGAAAAGCTCTTCCCGAAAGCCCTCAAAGAGGTTAACTTCCCGGAACCTTTCTCTTTAAGGTTCCTGCCCCCGAAGCGAAGCTTTCACGCTTCATCAAAATAAGCCATCTTCACGCAAACCGGCTTCGACGCCTGCACCGTATGGCCGGTGAAGGTCAGCTTCCCGCTTGCCGAGTCGACGCGGAAAACGACAATATTGTCCGAATCGCGGTTCGCCACAATCAAGTAATCGCCGTCCGGAGTGAGCGAGAAATGCCGGGGATGTCCCCCCCGTGTGGACACGTGCTCCACAACCGACAAGCGGCCCGATTCCGAATCGACCGCGTAGACGACGATCGAGTCGTGGCCTCGATTGGACCCGTAGACGAACTTGCCGTCGGGCGAAATTTGAATTTCCGCGCAGTCATTTTCCCCCGAAAATCCGTCCGGCAACGTGGACACCACTTCCAGAGCGGTCAGACGGCCCGCCTCGGCATCATAACGAAACGACGCCACCGTGGAGTCCAATTCGTTGATGACATACGCAAACCGTCCGTTCGGATGAAACGCCATATGCCGCGGCCCCGCTCCGGGCGGAACCGCCGCGTCCTCGTGGAACTGAAGCTGACGCTCTTCCGCATTCAATCGATATCCGCGCACCCGGTCGAGCCCGAGATCGGGAATGAATACGAACCGATTGTCCGGGCTGAAAAACGCCGAATGCGGATGCGGCCGGTCCTGCCGCTCCGGATGGACGCTGCCTCCCTCGTGCTGCTTCATATCCAGCAGCGCTCCGATCGTGCCGTCTTCCTTCAGCTCCACGAGCCCGATCTTGCCTCCGCCGTAGCTGGCCACCACGAGAAACCGGTCGGACGCATCGCGCTGAATATGGCACGTCGTCGTATCGACGGTAGCCGCGCGGTTTAACTCCCGCAGCTTGCCGCTTGCCGCATCGATGGCGAACGATACTGCCGCCCCTTTGCGCTGCCCGTCCTCGAACCGCTCCGCAATTGCGTACAGGAGCCGTCTTCGCGCGTCGACATTCAGAAACGACGGGTTTTGCAGCCCCGACACCCGATCCAACGGCGCCAACGCGCCGGTCTCCCGATCCAGCTCGTAAACATACACGCCATCATGCTCGGCCTCCGCATAGGAGCCAACAAACACCAACAACTTCCGCTTCACCGCGTTTGCCACCGTTCAATTCCTCCCCATTCGATATTCTCAACGACAAGAGAAGCTTCTAAACGAAACCGCTTCCACCATGAATGACCCTGCATGAGATGCGGCTTCTCTTGAAAAAGCATGTCGCGATTCTCTTTCATGTTCCAGCGAAAGAAAAAAGCCTTGGCAACCAAGGCTTTCGTTTCGATATGCGGTCGGTGGGACTTGAACCCACACGGGCTTTCGCCCACTACCCCCTCAAGATAGCGTGTCTGCCATTCCACCACGACCGCATGTTGGAGAGAGATAACAAATGAAAAAAAACGTGAGCCATGTAGGACTCGAACCTACGACACCCTGATTAAAAGTCAGGTGCTCTACCTGCTGAGCTAATGGCTCATAACTTCCCCACCATGTGGGGCGAAACTTTGAAGCCGACTCCGAGCTCTTATCTGTGACCCGAAACCGGAATAAAACCAATGACCCGTAGGGGATTCGAACCCCTGTTACCTCCGTGAAAGGGAGGTGTCTTAACCCCTTGACCAACGGGCCGTGCGATGATTGAAAAGCCGCCCTCGAGGCGACATGTGTTATTATATCCGATTCCCGGCTCGTTGACAAGCCCTGTTTGCACTTTTTCATTGCGTTTTTTATAAGTTTCTTCGACAAAAATGATGCGGTAACATGTCATTTGAAAGTTTAATCTGATAAAATACAAATGATATAAAATTTGGAGATGGTTAAACTGATCAAACGCATTGCCATGGTCTTCGTTTTCTTGCTGCTGGCAGGCTGTCAGCCTCATGAAGAACAGGCGAATCTGAAATGGTTTCCCTCCAAGGAAGCGGCCATTGAGGCCGGTTTGCAGCAAGAAGGCGCAGAGCGGACGGCGGTTTTGGATATCGTGGAGGAAAACGGCGAGACGCTCGTCTTTTTTGAACGTTTTCACGCCCTTGGCGTGGCGCAGATCGCGAAAGGACCCGAAGGATTCGGCTGGTACAGAGACAGAGGCTATTTGAAGTTTGAAACGGATAGCGAGGATCCTCCGTTTTCGTACGGCGGTTTCGATATTCAAACGTACAGCGGAAGCAAAATATCCGTCATTGCCGGGAAAGTCCACAACTCCTCCGTGCAAAAACTGCTGTTAAGAAACGGCGTAAACGAACAAGAGCTGCAACTGCACGGCAAGTCAGGCTGGTTTTTTGCCACACACGATTCCGAGTTCCATTCGCTGGACGTTGTCCCTGTGTACCCATAAACTCGCAGACGCTTCAGCCCTCCTGCTTCCCCATGGGAAGTCGGGAGGGCGTTTTTGTGTTGCGGAACTTTTCCCAAAAGTTTATGAAATGTTAATCCATTTCGCATTACCGGTTTATTTTTAGGTCGGATAATGAAGGAGCAGGACACGAATGAGGAAGGGAAGGAATCGCATGACTTCGACACCGCTCTTGCAAACGCGCCGGCTGACAAAGTCGTTTCGCGGCCGGAAAATCATCGATCATTTGAACCTTACAGTGATGAAAGGCGACGTGTACGGCTTTCTCGGACGCAACGGACAAGGGAAGACAACCGCCATTCGCCTCATCACCGGCCTCATCTTCCCGGATTCCGGGGAAGTCATCATTAACGGCTTCCATTTGCGAACGAACTTCAAACAGGCCATTTCACAGGTCGGAGCGATCGTGGAATCGCCGGCCTTTTACGATTATTTGACGGGGTATGAAAATCTCTCCTTGATGGCCAACCTTTTGCCCGGAGTCGAAAAAAGCAGGATTGGCGAGGTTCTGGAAATCGTCGGCCTGCGAAGCCGCGCGAAGGATAAGGTCAGAACCTATTCTTTGGGGATGAAGCAGCGCCTCGGGATTGCCAATGCGCTACTCGGCGATCCTCCGCTAATCATTCTCGACGAGCCGACCAACGGGCTCGATCCGCAGGGAATAAAAGAGATCCGGGAAATGATCGCGCAGCTTTCGTCGGAAAAAGGAATCACCTTTTTCATCTCCAGCCATCTGCTCCACGAAATCCAGCAGATTTGTAATCGAATCGGCATCCTGAAGGAAGGGAAGCTGCTCGTTGAAGGTGATGTGGAGGAATGGGTCGGCCGCTGCGGCGAACGTTCATTGGAGCAACTGTATTTCGAAACGACCGGCGAGTGAGGTGCAATGACTTTGAAGCTGATGGAAAACGAACTGTACAAGCTCTTCCGAACAAAAAAGCTGTATGTTTTTGCGGCCGTCATTCTCGTTGTCGTGCTGCTGAATTTGAGCGGCTACGAACCAGGCTCCGAAACGACCATTTGGACATTTACCGGGGGACAATCCGCCCCGCTGGCCATGATCCAAATTCTGTCACAGTTCATGGTGATCTTTATTCCGATCTATATCGGCGACAGCTTGACGAACGAGTACCGGCAGGGAACGTTAAAGCTGTCCTTATTGCGGCCCGTGGCGAGAAGCCAGCTGCTGAAAGCAAAGACGGCTTCGTTATTCGTATTTGTGTGCGTCATGGTCATTTTCTTCAATGCCGCAGCCTATGCGGTCGGTACCTATTATTTGGGGTGGGGCAACGGAACGGAATATGCAGGGCAGCTATATAGGCCAGCGGAAGGAATAGGGCTCACCTTGGCGGCAAATGCCTTATTGATTTTCCCCTATATGGCATACGGGCTGCTCGTGCTGGCGATTGCGGTGTTCTCCAGCAGCATGAGCTTAACCGTCATCAGCTCGCTGCTCGCGATGACGATCGGGCTGAATACAAACGGGTTTGAAGCCGTTGCGCCTTATTCTCTCGCTTACCATGTGATGAACTTCCACGAACATTTCATCCCCGCGTTGGATCTGCTGCCGGCGCTTCGCAGCACCGGAATCGTCGGAATCTATGCAGCCGCATTCGCGCTGCTTTCATTTAAGGCATTCGGGAAGAAAGAAATTGTATATTGAGGAGACACCGCCATGACAGGGTTAGTGAAAAATGAGATGTACAAAGTGTTTCGTCTAAAAAAATTTTATTTGTTCATGGGCGTCATCATGGCGCTTCAGGCGGCCCAAATTTTCCGACAAATCGTAATGCCGCAAGAAAGCGGCGGCTTCGCGATCAATGGGCAATCGTTCCCTCTGGCCTTGATGGGCGGCAATGCCCTGGCCATGGTGATGTTTGTTGCGGTGATTGCGGCCGACTTGACAGCCGAGGAATATCGCAACGGCACGTTCAAGCTGGTACTGCTGCGCCCGGTTGACCGCGTTCCGTTTCTCGGCGCCAAAGCCGCCGCGCTGCTGGCTTCCGTAACGGCCATGATCTTCTTTACGGTTCTATCCGCGTATTTGACCGGGACCGCCGCCTTCGGCTGGGGCAATCGGTTGTTGTACCAAGGAGAGGCGATATCCGGAACTAGCTTTGTCATCACGCTCGAAGCGGCGCTTGCTTTCATATTGGCAAGCGCGGGATTCGGCATGGTCGTGTTGTTTATCGCATTGGCAACGGAACACTCAGGCATGACGATCGGAATCGCGTTAGCCATTTACATCATTTCGCCTTTGCTGGAGAGGTATGCAAATTTCGGTGACTATTCCATCGTCCGCCTGTTGAATACCTTCCATGAGCTGCCGATCACCGGTGCCTCGACGCAGCAAGTCATTTTCCAAATCGGAATCATCGCAGCATATGCCGCATCGTTTTTTTTCGGCAGCGCAGTTTTCATGAAAAGAAAGGACGTGCTGTTATAATATCAAAAGAAGGAGGGCAGTTATGCGGAATACCAGAATCATGGTCGTTGATGACGAGTTGGAGATCGCCGAATTGATAAAAGACTACCTCGAAGCCGAGCGGTATGAGGTGCTCATCAGCACCGACGGGAACGAGTGCCTGAAGCTGTTCCGGGAATATCAGCCGCAATTGATTGTTTTGGATATTATGCTGCCAGGCCTGGACGGGATGGAAGTATGCAGGACGATCCGGGCGGAATCGGCGGTGCCGATTATCATGCTGAGCGCAAAGAAAACCGAGGTGGATAAAATTTTGGGGCTTGGCCTGGGAGCCGACGATTATGTCGTAAAGCCGTTCAGCCCGGGAGAAGTCGTTGCAAGAGTCAAGGCGCAGCTCAGGAGATTTCATCACCTCTCGGCAGTTCCCGACAACCATGCTTGCTTGTCATTCGGAAATTTGGAAATCGATTTGAAGGCCTACACGGTGAAGCGGAATGGCGAATCCGTAGAGTTTACGACCAAAGAATTCGAAGTGCTGCGATTTCTGGCCTTGCATCCGAATCAGGTGCTGACCCGCCAGCAAATTTACGAAAACGTATGGGGAGTGAATGAATACGGGGATTTGAATACCGTAACGATCCACATCAAAAAAATCCGCGAAAAGATCGAGGATGACATCTCCTCCCCTGCATTCATTAAAACCGTTTGGGGAGTCGGCTATAAGTTCGAGGGGAAGGACAAATGAAAATCGGAATTCGCCAGAAACTGATTGTCTCCTTCTTTGCCACGCTGATTCTCCCCCTGTTTGCAGCCCTGACTGTAGGAATCAATACGCAAAGCGCGTCTGCCGCATGGGGGGCTGTACAAATCACTTTGGCCCTGATCATTCCGTTCGCGATTTGCGCTCTGATTCTGGGGCGGATCATATCCGTCAGCATTTTAAAGCCGCTTCATGAATTGAGTTCCGCGACGAAACATATCATGAACGGCCATTTTGATTTTACGCTTTCTTGTAAAACGAATGACGAGATGGGCGATTTGTGCGCCGCTTTCGACGTCATGCGGGAGCAGCTGAAATTATCGCTCGAAAAACAAGCTGCGCTTGAACGTTCCCGCAAGCAATTGATCGCCAGCATATCGCATGACTTGCGCACCCCCATGTCTTCGATCAAAGGCTATGTCGAGGGGCTGCAGGATGGAATCATACAGGATGAAGAGAAGTTTCATCGCTATATCTCCGTGATCAAAAACAAAACCGAAAGCCTCGATCGTCTGATCGAGAGCCTTTTCCACTATTCGCAGCTGGATATCATCGATTTCCAAGAGGCGAATATCGTATGCGACTCGAGAGAATGGCTCGAATCGATCGTTCACCCGATCGAGATGGAATTTTCCGATCAGCCTGCTCAATTGATTGTCGTGAGGCCTTTTCCCTCGGTACGTCTTTCCGTCCATGAAAACAGTATGGCGCAAGTGTTCGACAATCTGATCAGCAATGCCAGAAGGTATGCGGGGCCAGAAGGAACCATCACGATTGAGGCCGCCATCGAGGGCGAGTATTTGAACGTTTCCGTAACCGACAACGGAACCGGCATATCCGAGGACGATTTGCCTTACGTGTTCGACCAATTTTATCGAGCCGAAAAATCCCGCTCCAGGAATTATGGCGGGGCGGGACTTGGTCTTGCCATCTGCAAAAAGATCGTCGAAAATCACGGCGGAAAGATATGGGCCGAAAGCAAGTTGAACGTGATGACGAAATTCAGCTTTACTTTGCCGATCGTGAAATAACGGAAAGTCAGGCCCGGCGAAAACCGCTCCGAACGTCATGGAACGTTGACGGGAGCGGTAAAAAGCCGCCAACTCGGCGGCTCTTTCAACTTGGTCAGCGGAGAGAGAGGGATTCGAACCCTCGCGGCTGTTACACCCTAACGCTTTAGCAAAGCGCCCCCTTCGGCCTCTTGGGTACCTCTCCACAACGGCCTGAATAAGGCCCGAATAAAAGAGAAAACTCCCCGAACAGGACTCGAACCTGTGACAACTCGGTTAACAGCCGAGTGCTCTACCGACTGAGCTATCGGGGAAAGTACACTGTAAAATTTATCACGATTTTGCGGTCAAGTCAAGCTGTAGAAGGCTCAAACGTCCCCTGCATCTGCCGCACGCGTACTTGCGGGGATCCATCCTCCGCTTGCGCAAATAGGTCATGCCGCACGATGCGCATACGAGCTTGTAGCGGTACGCTTCCGCCCGTTTGCGAGGCCCGAGCGAGCGGCAATACCTCGTGCCTCCCACTTCCGCCAGCAGCTTCTTGAAGTCGGCATCCCGATGTCTATAGCCTTTCCTTTGCAGGTGCAAATGATAATGGCACAGCTCGTGCTTGATGATTTTCTCGACTTCCTCCGCGCCGAACGCCTCGTACTGGTGCCAGCTGATATCGATATCGTGCGATTTCATGAAATACCGCCCGCCCGTCGTCCGCAGCCGCCGGTTGAACGTCGCCCGGTGCTGAAACGGCCGGTTGAAATATTGCAGCGACACCCGCTCGACCCATTGCTGCAGCTGCCGGTCGTCCATGGCGCTCCCCTCCTCGCACGCTTGTCCAATGCCGCGCCTTCACTTGAATTTGTACTCGATCATACGCTACACTGTCAAGTAGTATGCGTCAAATGCCAAGCCGTGCCGGAGAGGAGAATTGAAACCCGCCATGCCGAACATGAGATACGCCGTTCTGAAGCTCGGCGAAGCGCTCGAATTCGTGGAAATGCCCGCCGATTACGTCTACCAGCTCACGGCGTTGAACCGCCGCCTGCACAAGGAGCTCGACAAGCTGACCACGGACAACGTGCCCCGTCTGCCGCACGTCGTCGCCGAATGCGATTCGGTCGAGATCATTGACAACGCCTGCCCGATCGTCGGCGGACTGGACTACATAAACGAACTGGAGCGGTCTTTTGCTTCCCTGGACGAGAAATCGTACCCGCTCATCTCGCTTCTGACCGAAATCCGGGCGCTGCAAGCCCAGCTCGAGCAATGGTACGAGGAGGAAGCCGATTCGTAGCCGGCGCTTTGCGCCCGTCCTTTTTTCCGAAAGGACCTGCACCGTGCCCGCTTCCGCCCCATATCCTATAGGTAAGTGCACCGCATGACGAACACTTATCCGACGGAAAGGGGATGAAGCTATGCCGCAATGGTTATGCCATCAGCTGGAAAAGGCGTTTCGCAAAAAGGACCTCCGGCAAATTCGGCTGCTGAACGATTGCTGGTTCTTTTACCGCACCAAAATCGTCAACGACTCCAGGGAGTCGATTCCAATATCGAGACCGTAACGCCCCGACAGACTTAAGAAGCGTCCGCGGGGCGTTTCTTCTGGCAACGCGATTAATTTCCGTTCGGGTTTTTCATGGTCAACCCGACCCTGCCCTTCTTCACATCCACGTTCAGCACCCACACCGTTACCGTATCTCCGACCGACACCACATCCATCGGATGCTTGACGTACGTATCGCTCATTTGGGAGATGTGGACGAGCCCATCGTTCTTGATCCCGATATCGACGAAAGCGCCGAAGTCGATCACGTTGCGCACCGTCCCCTGCAGCTGCATGCCCGGCGTCAAATCTTCGATCTGCAGCACATCCGTCCGGAAAATCGGCGGCGGCAACTCGTCGCGCGGATCGCGTCCCGGCTTTTGCAAGCTGTCCAGAATGTCCCGCAGCGTCGGAACGCCGACGTTCAGCTTGACCGCCAGCGTCTCGGGCTCGACATGCTGCAGCTTCTCCTTGAGCTCCTTCGTGCCGAGCTGATCCAGCTCCAGCCGCAGCTCGCGGAACAACCGGTCGACCACCTCGTACGACTCCGGATGGATCGGCGTATTGTCGAGCGGATTGTCGCCTTCGCTGATCCGCAAAAATCCGACACACTGCTCGAACGTCTTCGCGCCGAGCCGCGGCACTTTTTGCAGTTGCATCCGATTGGTGAAAATGCCGTTCTCTTCCCGGTATTTCACGATATTTTTGGCGATTGTCGCATTGATGCCCGAAACGTAGGACAAAAGCGAAGGAGAGGCGGTGTTCAGGTCGACGCCGACATGGTTGACCGCCGATTCCACGACCGCCTTCAAGCTTTCCTCGAGATGCTTCTGGGCGACGTCATGCTGGTATTGCCCGACGCCGATCGCTTTCGGCTCGATCTTCACCAGCTCCGCCAACGGATCTTGCAGCCGCCGCGCGATCGAAATGGCGCTGCGCTCCGCCACGTCCAACGTCGGGAACTCTTCCTGCGCCAGCTTGGAGGCCGAATAGACGCTCGCTCCGGCCTCGCTCACGATCATATATTGCAGGCCGCGATCTTTCATCTTGCCGATCAGCCCGGCGATAAATTGCTCCGTCTCGCGCGAAGCGGTGCCGTTGCCGATGACGATCAACTGCACGCCGTACTTCTCGATGATCGCCTTGACTTTCGCCTCCGCTTCGGCCACCTTGTTGTGCGGCGGGGTCGGATAGACGACATCGATATGGAGCTTCTTCCCGGTGCTGTCCACCACCGCCAGCTTGCAGCCGGTCCGGTAAGCCGGGTCCACCCCCAACACCACTTTCCCTTTGACCGGTGGCTGAAGCAGCAAATTGCGCAAGTTTTCCGCAAAAATACGAATCGCATGCGTCTCCGCCTTTTCCGTCAGCTCCGCCCGCACTTCCCGCTCGATGGACGGCGCAATCAGCCGCTTGTAGGCGTCCTCGACGGTCAGCCGCAGCACATCTTTGACGACCGAATCGCTTTTGATCAGCTGCTTGGCGATGTAATCGTGAATGCGCTCGACCGGCACGTCCAGCCGCACCTTCAGCACTTCTTCCCGCTCCCCGCGGTTGATCGCCAGGATGCGATGCGGCGGCAGCTTACGCACAGGCTCCTGGTACGCATAATACATTTCGTAAACCGATTCCTGCTCGGCGTCCTTGGCTTCCGTGATCAAAATTCCCTGGTCGTGCGTAAATTTCCGCACCCAGGCGCGAATTTTCGCATCGTCCGCGATTTGCTCGGCAATGATATCCATCGCGCCTTGAATCGCATCTTCCGCCGTGGCGACCTGCTTGTCGGCATCGACGTACTTGGCCGCTTCCTGCTCGAGCGACCCTTGGCGCGGCTGCGCCAGCATCCAATTGGCGAGCGGCTCGAGACCGCGCTCCTTCGCCACGCTGGCGCGCGTCTTGCGCTTTTGCCGGTACGGCCGGTACAAATCCTCCACTTCCTGCAGCTTGACCGCCTGCTCGATCGACGCGCGCAGCTCGTCCGTCAGTTTGCCCTGCTCGTCGATGAGCCGAATGACCTCCAGCTTGCGCGTCTCCAGGTTGCGCAAGTAGTTCAGCCGCTCCTCGATATCCCTCAGCTGCGTCTCGTCAAGCTCCCCCGTCATCTCCTTGCGGTACCGCGCGATGAACGGAATCGTATTGCCTTCGTCCAACAGTCCGACCGCCGCTTTAACCTTCCCGGCCGGCAGTTGCAGCTCTTTGGCAATCTGCTTCAGGATCCGCTCCTGCTGCTGCGCCTTCTGCTCCTCGGTCAGCTCGATCTTCACCGCTTCTTGCTCTTGAACGGCCGCAGCCGCCGTATCGCGTTCATTCGCCATTACGCCATTCCCTCTTTCCGCTTAGCCTGATCGGAATACTCCATAGAAAATCGCCAGACCCATTTATTTCGACTTTTCCCCCGCATTTCCTGCCCGCGCCTTTTCCCGAAAACAACAAAAAACGAGGGAATCCCCTCGTCCTTCGGCGCAAACGTCTCCAGTTTATTAAAATTCGATCAGACCTACGCTGATTTGCAGCGCTTCGTCGACCTTCTTCATCGATTCGTCGTCCAGGTGGGTGATTTTGTCGGTAAGCCGCTGCTTGTCGATGGTGCGGATTTGCTCCAGCAGGATGACCGAGTCCCGATCGAATCCGTGCGTTTCAGCATCGATTTCCACATGAGTAGGCAGCTTCGCTTTTTGGATTTGCGCGGTGATCGCCGCAACGATGACAGTTGGGCTGAATCGGTTCCCGATATCATTCTGAATAATGAGAACAGGCCGTACGCCGCCCTGTTCGGACCCTACGACCGGCGAAAGGTCCGCAAAGAATACATCGCCACGTTTGACAATCAAGCTTTACACCCCGCTAACTAAGCGATCGAGGGTATCGTCCGCGTCTTCCTCCGCTTGAAAAGCTTCCGTTGCCATATGAAGATTGATTTTTGCCATCTCCAAATAACCGCGCTGCATCGATTCCCGCAGATGGCGCTTCTTACGCTCGAGCAGATACAACTTCATGGCTTGTCGAATGAATTCGCTGCGATTGGAGTTTTCCTTCTCCACGATGCCGTCGACTTCCTGCAGCAAATAATCCGGAAGACTGATCATGATCCTTTTCGTGTTATGCACATTGGCCACCGATCTCGCACCCCCAAAATCATTCCCAAACCATTACTACCAGTATGTCGTGAAGCAAGAAATTTTATACAAGACCAA
>Ga0310832_101188_pt1 | contig 12262 bp, 11 predicted proteins | sample WT_ome_7_FD_201303 | JGI IMG/M metagenome (GOLD analysis project Ga0310832, IMG submission 201303) | Sorghum-adapted microbial communities enriched on wild type (WT) sorghum from Joint BioEnergy Institute, Emeryville, California, United... ...
AGCGTCCGGGCTGTACCCGGCGGAATGCCCATTCGGGGAATCCGGATCACTTTGACCATGGAAGCCTCGATGCGGGTGCAACCGGGAATGGTTTCCGTCGTCACGACAACGGGCGACAACGTCAGCCGATCCTTGAACATGTAAAGGCCGGTTCCCGCAAATAGAACGGACATGAGAATTGCCAGTCCAACGGCTCCCGTCCAGGTGATTTTCATCCCGCTTCCCTCCCGGCCGTAAGGGATAACAGAAAGGCTGCGACGCTTGCCGCCGCGATAAGTAAAGAGCCGGGAAAGCGGCAAGCCTGACTTAAAGATTCCGTTTGACTCCTACGAAACAGGCGGAAGCTGTGCCTCCTGATCCCGTAACGGCGAATCGTGAAGATCCCCGCATAACCCAGCGCTGTAAATCCGATCAACATTTCCGTTCCCACTAACGGGGGAACCGCTCCGTCGATCCAGACCGCCAGGGCGAGAAACAATTTGCTGTCCCCCGCCGACCAAATGCCGCCCCGTTCCATCCCCATACCAAAAAACGCGGCAAAGACAAGACCCACGACATAACCAATAAAGGTTTCCCACCGGTGTTGGGACCAGGCGGAACCCGCCATCACCATCATCCCCGCCACGATGGCGGGAAAGGTCACCGCATTGGGAATCCGACGGTGGCGCAAATCCGATCGAACGGCAAGAGCCAGGATCAAACCCGCCATCGCCCAAGATAACCATACCCCGGACATATCCATTCCTCATTTCCACACCAAAACGTTAAACAAATTCAGTCTTTTTCCATCACTGTGCCTTTGAACGAATAATTTGTTCGCTGCGCTACGTCAAACACTCGATCACAAAAAAATTGATGCCACGCTCATGCCATTCTTCCAACCGGCTATACTCGTTTCCGGTCATCGAATCCATCCGTTTTCTTGATTACGGTATCCATTTTTCCATCGGGTCGACCGATTGGCCGTGCTCTATCATCCCCAGATGGAGATGCGGTCCAGTGGAACGGCCCGTTGATCCGACCGCTCCGATAATTTGGCCCGTATAAACGAACTGGCCGGCTTCCACACCGATCACCGATAGATGCCCGTAAAAACTATCGACTCCATTTTGATGGTCGATGCGAACGTAATGGCCATACCCTCCGTAATTCAACGAAGCGGCCGTGACGAACCCGTCCCGAATGGCCAATACGGGTGTTCCTACCGGAGCGGGCAAATCGATCCCGTCATGGAACGCGGTTTCCCCTGTAAATGGATCGCTGCGTAGGCCGTATGGGCTTGAGACCGTGGTATGGCCGATCAACGGCCACAGCCAACCGTCCACCCGAATCAAGGCGAATCGGTACTTCGCTTCCGTATCGGCGATTTCCGCGATTTCGCCTTCTCCCAGCCGAAGCGAACGAAGCGCTTCATGAAAGGAGCCTTGCCAGTGGGATACGGTTGCCGCAAGCGAAAAGATGGCATCTTCGGGATTGTCAGGATCCATCGCGCCATCTCCATCGCCGTCACGTTGAAATTGCTCCCAAAGAAAGTCGGGAAGACCTGAAAAACCAACCCCTTCATTCACGGCGGGATGGCGGCCGAAATCCGTATTCACTTTGACGATGGCCGCGAGCTGCGACCAGGTGACGAAGCCGTTTTCCGCCCGCAGAAAGACCGTGAGCAGCGGAAGGGGAACGTCCAGTTGCTCCACATGGCCCAAAGGTGTCCCTTTGTAAGTGGCTTCCGAAGAAGCAACCAGCATTCCCATCAGCGCTACGCCCAACAACAGAAGCAGCATCACCAGCATCGCGCCGCCGATGCCGAGGGAACTGATGATCCAGTACAACCACTTCTTATTCGCCTGCAGCATTCATGGATGCCTCCTGTCGTGTTCCATTCCCATCACTCCGTCTCCTCGTCGCTTTCCGGTTTCGGCTTTCGTTTGGGCCACCATTGCTTGGCCTTGTCTTTGGTCCTGTTCCAGGATTCCTTCGTCTTATTCCAGGATTCTTTCGTTTCGTTCCAGTGCTGCGTCACTTCGGCTTTGGTGGTTTGGTACATCTGATGTGGCGTCGGCGCTTCAAAAAAGCTGAGGATGTGCTGCAAGATCTTTTTGCGGAACAGGAAGGCGCAGAAAAACAAAAGGCCGACAAAAATTTGCTGGATGACCAGCAGCCCCGAGCCCCTTGCCACAATGTCGGAAATCAGCAGCGTGAGCCCCAAATAAAAGCCGTAAACCACCTTTGTCCCCAGCGTCCCGATGAGCCACGTGACCCACTTGCGGGTCAATGCAAATCCCCGTTCGGGTAAAACGCCGAGCAGAAACACGATAGGCGCAAGGATGATGATCGCCAGCGCCATCTCCTGCGCCAAAACCAAAATGAGCGAAATCGTGCCCACAAAAAGCAGCAACATGAAAGAGGCAAGCAAAGCAAGCAAGGCGATCAGAAAACGGGTTCCGGCAGAACCTCCCCAAAAATGACCGACCAGATCGTCGTGATTGCCGTGGTCGATGTCGGGAGAGCCCAGCACTTTGCGGAGGATATCCCGCTGCGGCATGCTTGGCGCGTATTGCCGGAGCAGGTGCGACCACTCCTCCCCGGGCCGGACGTTCAGTTCCACTTCCCCCTCCCGCGCTAACTTTTGAATTTCTTCGGCCTCCTCCCCGGTCACCCGGATGTCATCGGCATTTTCCCTGTTCAATTCGCCGATGGTCCAAGGGCGGTCCACAAACAGTTTCCAGATCCGGTTGGACGTATTGATCAATTGCTGATCGGCTGCGGACAACAGGCCGCCCTCCTGAACCTGATCGCCGGTGACGGCCTGATACGGCGCGGCGAGCGATCCCATCGTGACCTGGGTAAGCTGGTCCATCGTTCTGGACACCCACCCGATGCTTTGACCCGCATTGCCCATGAACCAGAGCCCGCCGGTCAGAACCAGCACGGCGCCGATCGTTCCCGACGTAAGCCTTGTCGTCTGGTTGTTCCAGTATCCGACCTTGATCATCCATGCCGCCAAAAGCACAAGAATCAACGGAAGAAAACGGAAAAACAAACTCGTTTTCAAACCGTCCATAATCGGCAGGATGACGGATAACTGCGCATTCACCAGGTCCGTATGAAAACCGAGCTGCATCAGAAAAATTCCGAAGCGGACCAACAGCGTATTGAGATAGAACAGGAAATTGGACAGGCCGTTGAGCAAGATCGGGAACGGGTTATGCATGACCGGCTTCCAGCCTTTCCATTCGATGAAGTCATAACCCAGATCCCACGCATAGTTGTCGGGCGGATACGCTTTGTAGTCCAGCGTTTTTTCGCCGGGGACGATCCCCATCTGCTGTTCGTTCGGGATGATGCGATCCAGGGGATCCTCCTGCCCGGCATATGCGATCGCCGTATCTTCCGCGAACAGAAGGCACAAACATACCAACAACCGAACCGCCCGTTTCCTCACGGCATTCCCTCCCGTTCCCCGGAACTCGGCGTGGTATGAAAGATGCGAAGCAAATCATCCGGGGTGGGTTCGATCCGGACTCTTCCGATCCGGCCCGAAATATCTTTCATGAAGCAGTCCCCGGATTTCAGTTCCCGAAACGCATGAATCATCTCCTCGTCCTGCGGGTCCAGACCGAGCAGCGTCAGATTGTCCGCAATCGCCCGCGGGTCCTCCGTTCGGAAACAGAAAATGCAGCCGAGATTGTTGCGTGTCTCTTCTTCGGCCACATCGGAAGGATTTTGCGTGACGATGAGCGGAACGACATCAAAGGAACGGCCCATGCGGATAATTTCATCGATCAGGAGCGCGCCTTCCGGAAAAGCTTTCAGCATCCAGCTTTCATCGATGCCGAACACTTTGAGCACATCATGGGGGCTGTAAAACATGAACTCCCGCCCCAGAGCGGCCACCAGATACATGATCCCCAACCCAAACCGCTCGTTCGGGGTCAGCCCCCCTTGCAGCCGGTCGTTTCCCCGCCTTTTCGGCAACGGAAGACCGGCCAGGGTAATGACCACAAAACGCGCATGGGTCAACCGGGTCTGCTCCTCGCCGTCGCGGGCAAACACAAATTTGCCGTAAGGGCTTTTGGAGTACGACTGCAGCCGGTTGACACACCTTCTCGCCTCCACCCGCATCGCTTCCACCGGCGCTTCGTCCGCCAGGTGTTGCATTTCCCTGATGAGTTGAAACAAATCCCGTTTTTCACCAGCAAACGTTCGCTCCACCGCTTCCATAATGACATCCGCCCGCTCGTCGTTTTTCGTCCCTTCAAGGAGCAAGCTCAGGAAATCCAGGACAATCCCGTGGTTCCGCTCCTCACTCTGCGACATCCGAAACGGGTTGAAGCGGGTGGCGGAATCCGCGGCGAAATTGAGCAGCACCATCTGCTGGCGGATTTCGGGAATGAGCATAAAACAGGCGTCCTCCCCTTTGGGATCGATCGCAAACACGATGCCTCCCTGGTTAAACGCCTGATAATACAATGTCTTTTTTAATACCGATTTTCCGGATCCGAGGGTGCCGACGACGACCATCGCCCCGGAACGGTTCAATGCTTTCATGGGCCGCTGGAGATCGAGCAACACCGGAATGTTGTGCACCGTGCGTCCAATATACTCCCCGTCCGGATCGCCGATTTCGCGGCTGCCATGCAGAACGGCCGCGGCCAAAAATTTCGGGTCCATCGGGATCCGGCGTTGTTCGTCCATCCGCGAGCCGGGCAGAAAAAGCTGGAACGCTTTCGCCTGATCGGCCGGTGAACGAACGATGCGCACATGGCGCGCCGCGTACAATTGCAACAGCTGGGACACCCGCTCTTCCAGTTCCTTGCGGTTTGCGCCGGATACGTTCAGCCAGGCGGACATCCAGACGAGCGGCATCCCTTTCTGGAGTTTGTTTTCCAATACCCGCCCCCGTTTTCCCGCCCATTCCAGCGTAAGCGGCGCTTCTTCGGAAGCCTCCCGGTACTCCCTTCGTTGATCCCGCAGCACTTTGCGGCTTCTCTGCAAGCCGCCGGCCGCTTCGTGCGGCGTCTCGACCTTGAAGTGCAAACTCACTTCCGCCGGAAACGGAAGATCTTCCAGCATGTAGAGCCACTCATTTCCGACGGTCGGAATGTCCTCCGGCACATCGACGACGGCAAAAAACGCCTGATAGCTTTTAACCCCGTCATCCCGGTCATCGTGATGGACGATCCACGTTTTCATTTTTTCCTCGCCGACCAGATCCCCGGAAAGCTGCAGAGGCATCGATTTTTTCGGGCGCAGGCTCACTTTTTCTCCTTTGACGATGACCTCGTGATACGAATCATCCCGCAGCGCAAGTTCCGGTTCCCGCGTCAACCCCCGGTAAAACCCGCGGCGGATCATCCATTCGATGTCTTTCGGTTGGCAGCGCTCGCCTTGCAAATGGCTGAACACATGGGCATATTGCAGCGCCTCCGCGGCCCTCGCTTGGATGACCCGTTCCATCTCCAGTTCGCCGCGCGGCCGGTACCAGAACTGTTCCTGCACGCTCCGGCCCAAATAGCCAAGGACGCGCTTTATCGTTTCCATCGTATGGCGAAGCCCGGAGAAATCGATCTCGGGCATGTCGCGGAATCCCGAGGAAAGCCGAAGCAGCAAATAGAGGGAACGCTGCCAGGGCCGGCGTTCGGCGAACCGCTGCATGACGGCCTGAACATACCGTTCGTATTCGGGGCCCGTTCCCTTTCTTCCGGCCCTCCACTGTTCCGCATCCATCATGCGGGTCACGGACAACAGCTGTCCTTCCCCGTGAAAGCCGTGCAGAAAATGCTGAAAGCTGGCCACCGTTCCCCGCTTTTTTTCCAATGACTGATAGGCATACGGTTTTAACGGGATCCGGTACACCGCCCAAGGCTGCAGCAGGTGATCGAACAGGAGGTTTTGTTCCCAGTAGAGGATTGGAAATTTCACAACGTCTCACCTCCCCTTGAACGACAGGGACGATGAATCGGGCAAAAAGTTTGAATTCCGGACCGGTGGCGGAAGGCGCCGGATGTTCCAATGATTGGAGTCCGTCACATGCACTTCCACCGCTTCTTTCGTCGTCCAATGTTGGTTGCGGGATTTCTCCAATGTAGCCGGCGCCCGGGTCCGGAAGCTTCGCCGCGCTGTTTCCACAGGGATGATGGCCAATCGCCCCCGCCTCCCTTTCCATTTCACCCGCACGCCGCCGGGCAATTTTGCATACACCATCCGTTTCACGTGTCCGTGCAAATGGGTTCGCCCGCCGCGCCATTCCTCCAGCCCGTCCGCGCATGCATGAAGCGAATACGGCCTGCACCATCCTTCCAAACGGAGACGCCCCTTTCTTGCCGAAAACCGGACTTCCCGCCACCCGATCACCCATTTCGGACGCAGCAAAAACTTCAGTACATCGAGCAAAAATCCCGGCACGCTTTTCCCAGCCGGGTCGAGTTTGACACTGTAATACGCGGCGGCAATGGGACCCGCCAGCATCACAACGACGGGATCCAACGGAATCAGCCAGGCCAGAACGGGAAACACGTAGCAGAACACGAAAAAGATAAACACATAGACGAACCAGAGGATAATCCTGCCGGATCGGGACCCAGAGCCGGATATCCCCGATATGGTAAATGAGCGGGCGAACCCGGTACAACGCCCGGTACGATTCCGCCTTTTCTTCCTCCATCCCGCATCACCCCGGCAGCGTGTCCGTCAATCCGTCGATTTCTATATTCAGTTTCCTGAGCACGTACAGTGCCAAATATTTCGCGATGCCGGGGAAGAATACAAAGACCCCAAGGATGACCGACAGGACAATATGGCTCCATAACCGGTTGTTTTCCCCGTTGGCATACATTTTGACGCCGCGGTAAATGGCGATGGTCAAAAAGATCGCCTGGAGGATGCGTTTGATCACGAGAAGACCGGTATCGATAAAATCTCCGTTCACTTCCCCCACCCCCAAACCAACTTCTTATTCGATCGATTGGACAAAGAACTTTTGATTGTCCTCCCTCAATAAATTAATGTTTTCTCCGTTTTTCTCGCTTTTTCGCATGATTTCATCTTTGACATCCAAAGCCTCCTTGGATAGGATTTGACGAGGAGTGAATATTTGGGATCGGCCTGTTGGCGGGAATAGAGGTGGTGGTCACCTCGCTTTAAAAGCCGTATGGTCGCATATGGATCTCCACATGTACCCTTGCGGTTTACCCTCCCATATCTCCCGGGGTCGATGCCCTTACATTCCTTCGTTCTACCTCTCAAGGGGTGGAGGCCAGGTTAGCTCCTTTACGGGGTCGTTGCCCTTATGGAATCGATTGCTCCCGGCCTATCCGTGCTTCGTTTGTCAAAGATCAACATGTGCATAAGCAATGAAACGAAAGTGAGTTATCCAGCTGTGAATGAATTAAGCTGCGGCTTGCAGTTGTGCCTCCCGATGGGGGCCGAGCACTTTACTGCTGTCATAATTCTTCTGTTTACGGCCTAGCTCAAACAAGATGCGGATGAGCTTGATGCAAAGCGCGATCATCGACTGTTTCTTTTTCAGCGGATTGTCCCGGCGCGTCGTGAAGTACAGGTGCAACGCGCGGAATTCCGGGTTCTTGGCCACCATCGTCAGTGCCGCCCGGTACAGCAGGGCCCGGAGGCGACAGCGACCACGCTTGCTTATGGTCGTTTCCCCTTTGTGGAGCCCGGAGCTGTTTTCCCGCAGGCTGAGACCGGCGTGTCGGACGATTTGCTGGCTATGATCGTAGCCGCTCAAGTCCCCGACTTCCGCCAGAAAACCTGCCACAGTGACGAGACCGATGCAAGGAATGCTCATCATGTGGGAGGCGCCCTGAATCTGCTCCACCAGAGCCGCCACATGCTCCATCAGTTGCTCGATCTGCCTGCACAGCATGGCGTACTGCTCCAGGTACATGGCTAGCTCATGCTTGGCCGCCGTAGCGCCTTCCGTCAGGCCGATGGACTTTTGGGCTTTCCGGTAGAGCAGCCCGGCTCTCTTGGGGCCTACCGCCCGTTGCACGCCGTTCTTCTTCCAAGTCGCCATGACGGTCGTTTCGCCGGCGCCAACGACGTCTTGCGGCAACGGAAAGTGTTGCAACGTGATGAGCGAGGCCTTGCCCTCCCAGTCTTTAAACACTTGCCTGTATTCGGGAAAGAAGCGATCCAGCCAATTGTGGATTCTTCCTTTCACCCGGTTCAAATCCCCGCACAGACGGTCTCGCTGGTTCATCAGCACGCGCAGGTCGGCGTAGACGCCTTCCGGCAGCTGCGGCTGGGTGTAGCGACCGTCGATGACGAGTTTGGCGACAACTTTCGCATCTTTGATGTCGTTCTTGGTTGGCGAGTTGTCGTCGAGTTCCTTGCTTTTCCTGACGTGATGCGGATTCACCAGCACGACTTCGACGCCGCGCTGCTTCAGGAAGTGAAACAGCGGGAACCAGTAGTGCCCGGTTGGCTCTACACCAAGCAGGACATCCGTCAGTCCATGCTCTTGCTGGATGGATTCCGCCCAAGCCAACAAGTTCAACAAGGCATTCTCATCGTTCTGGAACAGGCAGCGCTTGCCGAACTCGATGCCACGGTAGTTGAAGGCGCGAGCGACGTGATTGTGTTTGGCGATGTCGGTTCCGATGACCAGCGTCGTTTCAGAAATTCTCGAAATCCGTTGATTTTGCTTGTTCGATTGGTTAAACTTCATAGTGAGCGTCCTCCTCTTATTAGGGCAGTGAATGTGCTGCATTCCGAGACCCAGCATACAGGAGGCGCTTTTTCTTTTCAAACCGCAAATTCATTCACTACAGGAATTGCTCCTTTACCCGAAGTTTCCAAGCTTGCGGAAACACGGTACCGGTTGCCGCATCCCGCACCGTGAACATCGCCCTTACGGTGTAAGGTCCGTTACCGTACACTTGCATGTCGTCCAGGGAAACCCACTGAATGCGGCCCTGCAAGGGGATCAATGTGCGGTCGCTGTCCACATAATTCGCCATATTCCCCGGCATGGTTTCCGCGCACATCGCCTTTAAAAATCCCTCGATCGTCGGACGCATTCTGAGTTTCACTTCACTCGCCGCGGGAGGCTCGGCTTCCCCTTCATCAGGCAGTTCCGGCGGCACTTGCACGGGAAGAAGGACAGGGAGATCCGTTACGGCGGCTCCCTGTTCCGGCCGCACCCCCACCGGCACTTCCACTTGCCAGATGCTGCGGGCCGGATTCAAAACAACCGCCCGAAGTCGGACAGTATACCGGCCGTTCCCTCGCAATTGTAAAGAGACGAACTCAACCGCCAGAACGGTTTGTTTGGTTTCTTTTCCCGCCGGGTGAAGAAAACTGAAACGGGCAACATCCGACCGGTTGACGTAAGGTTTCAATCTTCCGCCGCGTTCCTCGGGCGTTTCCTCTCCGCTCCAGGTCATCCACTCGCGGATAAAATTCGACGCCGTGCTGATGGCCATCTGCTGCTCCAGCATCATTTGTTCGGCTTGTTGGGAATCCCCCGCCTCCGGCTGGGTCCACAGGGAAATGGAGCCGAGCGCGGATACCGTTAGCATGGTCCAAAGCAGGATCTTCGGTATCAGCCGCAAACCCATCCGGCTTCACCTCTTTTTCTTCCACTTTTCCGCCGGCGATCGTTCCCGCTGCTGTTTGCCCAAAAGGGGCAACGCGTGGGATACAGGGGAGAGGAGATCCATTTCCCACAAGGTCTGCCGCTTGCCTCCCGCCCCAAGCCAGAGCGCTTGGAGCGGCCCGTTTGCGATCCAATCCGGTTCGCTGATCGCCCAGACTTTCGGTAAGCGTCAAACCTTCCCCACCTTCAACAACCAAAACAATCATGCGACAATGAAGGCAATCGATCAAAGCAGGAGGTTGCCTTATGACTCCTCAGGAGCAACGCCGTCAATTGTGGGCCGCGCGTATTGCGGACTTTCGCGCCAGCGGCCTGACCATGTCCGCCTGGTGCGCCGCCAATCATTGCACCATCGATCAATTGAAGTACTGGCTCTACAAAGCGAAAAACCTGTCGCCTTCCCCGTCATCGACTCCTCCTACCCGTTTTGTACCGCTGATGGTTGCCGATCCGCATCCGAAAACGGACGCTCCGCCCTCTCTCGTGGTTTGCATCGGAAAAGCGCGGATCGAACTCCAGGCCGGGTTCGACCCCGGACTGCTCCGTGATGTCGTTCGGGTGTTGGGGGAAGCATCATGCTAACGCTTTCCGAAGTTCAGCGCGTGTATCTGGCCTCCGGGCCGACCGACCTGCGCAAGTCCATCGACTCGCTGGCCGCGCTTGTACAGGAAAGTTTCGGCCTGGATCCGTTCTCGCCGAGCCTGTTTGTATTTTGCAACCGCGAGCGTAACAAACTGAAGATCTTGTACTGGGAACATAATGGGTTCTGGCTGTTCTACCGTCGTCTCGAACGCGGCACGTTTCAATGGCCTTCCGAGAACGAAGGAACGCTGGCCGTCACCACTCGCCAGTTGCGCTGGTTGCTCGACGGACTTGAAATGCGCCAGCGGCAGGCGCACCCGAGAGTCACGGCGGAGACGGTGATTTAACCGCCAATGTTCACCGTTTCGCCACATCTTGCGGAAGGTATCAACGACCGGCTTGTTGAAGTGTTCATCCATGGATACGCGAACGGAAACCAACGAAGCCAAAATTGAAAAACTGGAGCGGCAGGTGGCTGAACTTTCGGCCAAGCTCAAATGGTACGAAGAGCAGTTTCGTCTGGCACAGCAAAAGCGGTTTGGCGCCTCCAGCGAGAAGACGCATCCGGATCAGTTGACCCTCGACCTGTTCAACGAAGCGGAAGTGCTCGCCACGCCCGAGGGTGAGGAACCGCCGACGGAGAAGATCGCCTATGAGCGCCGCAAGCAAACCGGCAAACGCGAAGCCAAGCTGGATCATCTGCCGGTTGAGACGGTGACGTATGAGCTTGGCGAAGACGAGCGGGTCTGCTCGTGCTGCGGCGGTGCGCTGCATGAGATGAGCACAGAGACGCGCAATGAAATCGAGATCATCCCGGCACAGGCGAAATGGGTGCAACATGTACGGAAAGTGTATGCCTGCCGCCGTTGCGAGCGCGAAGAGATCCGCACGCCGATCGTAACCGCTCCGATGCCGAAACCCGTCTATCCGGGAAGCCTCGCTTCGGCTTCCAGTATGGCGTATGTGATGACGCAGAAGTACGTGGACAGCCAGCCGCTGTACCGGCAGGAGCAGCAGTGGGCTCGTTTAGGGCTTTCGATCCCGCGGCAGACGCTGGCGAACTGGATGATCTACGGCGCGAACCAGTGGCTGTCGCTGCTTAAGGATCACATGCGTGAGCATTTGCTCAGGCAGGACATTCTGCATGCGGACGAGACGACGCTTCAGGTGCTGCGCGAACCGGGCAAGTCGGCCGAGACGCCGTCGTATCTGTGGCTGTATCGGACCGGGCGAACAGGCCCGCCGATCGTCCTGTTCGACTATCAGCCGACGCGGAACGGGGTGCATCCGCGAGCGTTTCTTGCGGGATTCAAGGGCTACCTGCATGTGGACGGGTATTCCGGCTACCATAAGGTGCAGGGTGTCACGCTCGTCGGGTGCTGGGCGCATGCACGCCGCAAGTTCGACGAAGCGCTGAAGGCCTTGCCCGCCGGACAACCGAAAACCGAAACGGCGGCCCAACAAGGACTTGCGTTCTGCAACGAGCTGTTTGCGATTGAGCAGGAGCTGAAGGACGCGTCGCCGGAAGAACGGTATGCCGTCCGAATGGAGCGAAGCAAGCCCATTTTGGAGGCTTATTTGGCATGGCTTCAAAAGCAGCGGTCCCGTACGCTGCCGAAAAGCCTGCTGGGACAGGCGATCACGTACAGCCTGAACCAGTGGGAGAAGCTGACCGCCTTCCTGAAGGACGGGAGGCTGGAGCTCGACAACAATCGCAGCGAACGGTCGATCAAGCCGTTCGTGATCGGACGCAAGAACTGGCTGTTCGCCAACACGCCCCGCGGAGCAAAGGCCAGCGCGACGATCTACAGCGTGATCGAAACGGCGAAAGAGAACGGGCTGAATCCGTTCCAGTACCTGAAGTACCTGTTCGAGCAGCTTCCGCAACTTGCGGATCCGAAAGATCCGGAGGCGCTGGATCGATTGCTGCCTTGGTCGTCGTCATTGCCGGTGACTTGTCGGACGTTCCGACCATAGATCTATTTTAGCGAAGCCCTCATCTGATGGACAGGTGGGGGCTATTTGACGCTTACGAATCAACAGACGTAGCTTCGCATCAGCTAA
>Ga0310832_101200_pt1 | contig 12168 bp, 12 predicted proteins | sample WT_ome_7_FD_201303 | JGI IMG/M metagenome (GOLD analysis project Ga0310832, IMG submission 201303) | Sorghum-adapted microbial communities enriched on wild type (WT) sorghum from Joint BioEnergy Institute, Emeryville, California, United... ...
CCACAAACAAGGAAAAACCCGGTTCCTTCTGTTCCACCCGGGTTACACGAACAGCGGCACGAACCATGTCAAGCAGCCGTGGAAAACGATCATGCGACTCATGGGCGGGCTGTTCGCCCAGCCCGTAGAGCGCAGCATTCGGCCGATCATCCGGCTGATGGACGACCCGCCGCCACAGCCGCTCAGCGCCTGGGACCGCGGCCGCTCCGTCGATCTGTCGCTGCCTTCCCTCGACAAAGCGGACGCGCTCAAGCTGTATGAGTTGACCAAGCATCTGCTAGGATGACCGTCCCGTTGAACGTTAGATCCGAATGCGCTCAATCGCTTCCTTCAGTCGTTCCGTCAACGCCGACAGCTGCTTGCTCATATCGGCCACCTGGCCGGCGATGTCGTTTTGCTCGCCGGCCTGCTTCTCGATGCGAGCGGCGTTCGCCGCGGACGCCGAAGCCAGCTCCGAGATGTCCGAGGCGGCAGCCGTCACCTGTTCGCTGCCCGCCGACGCTTCTTCCGCGGACGAAGAGATTTCTTCCATCTGCGCGTTCACTTGCATGAACTGTTCCACAATCCGGCGCATGGCGTCGTGAACGTTCTCCGACAATTGCCCGCCTTGCCGCACTTCCTCGCGGTTGCGGCGCACTTGTTCATGGACCGTGCCGATGTCTTCCTGCAGCGACCGCAAAACCGCCTGAATGTCTCCGGCGGAGTGGGCCACGTTGTCCGCCAATTTGCGGACCTCGCCGGCAACGACCGCGAATCCGCGTCCGTGTTCCCCGGCCCGCGCCGCTTCGATCGCGCTGTTTAGAGCGAGCAATTTGGTCTGTTCCGCGACGTCCACAATGATATGCACCGCCTCGTCGATGCTTTGCGACGACTGCTGCAACCGTTCCATTCGCTCATAGCATTCCTGGTTGCTTTTCGTAATCCGTTCCATCTGGCGGCGCAGCTCGTCGATCATCGACTGCCCTTTGCGCGCATTGTCCGAAACGTTCCGTGACGATTCGGCGACGATAGAAGCCGCATCCGAAATGCGCGCGATCGTCAAAGACATTTCTCCCATTGTCTGCGTCAGCTCGCCGGAAGAACGCATTTGCGTAGCCGTCGCCTGGGCGACCTGCGACGTTTCCTCCACCACGGCCGCGTTCGCAATCAGCAGTTGATCCGACCGCCGCTGCATCTGGTCGACGGCTCCGGCTAGCTGCTCCACAGCCCCCCGCACCTTGCCCACCAATTGCCCCATCAGCTGCGATAAGCCGGCGGACATCGCATGCATCGATGCGTACAGCTGCCCGACTTCCGTTTTGGAGCGAACGCGGTGAGCGTTCAAAACCCGGTCCGCATCGGCGAATCGGCCGTTCATGATGAGCGTGGCGCTTTCGTTAATCCAGCCGAGCGGGCGCAAGGAACGCACGAGAATGATCGTCAAAAACGCGATGATGAACAGAACGAGGAGCAGGAGAATCAAATAGACGACGAGATTGTTTTGCTTAATATGCGCGGCAACCGCCTGCACTTCCGCCACTTCGTTATCGATTCCGAGTACGGCAAGCAGATGGCCGTCGCTTCCCATCAGCGGCACGTAAGAGGAGACATAAACGCCGTAAAGCGGGTCATATGTAATATCCGAAGTAACCGATTCGCCTTGCAGAAGCTGGCGGTACAGCTTATCTTCGATCTCGGTTTCCTCCATGATGGGGGAAGCGACGTCGGAATGTTCGGGCTGACCGTCGATGATGATGTACGGCTTGTCGTCGATAAATTGCACGATGTAGACGTACATCGCGCCGATCTGTTCGCGGTAGCGATTCAACTGGCTTCGTATCGACCAGTACGTTTCGTTCTCGCTCGGCTCCTTCAAAAACTGTGCCAATTGCGAAATATCGATGCTCGTCTTCCGGTAACCATCTGCTAGCTTCACACCTTGTTTCGTAATCGTCTGTTCCACAGCCGAGTCGATGTTTTGGTCTAGCAGGATGAGAAAGCTGGCAAACGATAGCGCAACCGCAACGATCATAATCGCCACAATTCGGAAAATGATTTTGTTCCAAAATAAGCCCACAGACCCACCACTTTTCGGATTGATCGATATGAATACCTATAATTTAACAAGAATACGTCGATTTTTGTAGGTAAAAACAAAAAAAAGTTGGATCGTGTTACAATGAATGCAGTGCCGATTCAAAAATACGCGCTTCTTCACTTTAGCTTGCGTTATTCTTATGATGCTGTCGGCATGCTCTACTGGCAACACGAGCCATCAACTTTCCAACGATCAATCATCTGACCGAGTTAAAAACGGCACAAGATCAATCGATAGGCAACGAATGAACCCCGTTGGATACAAAAACATTCATGATGCGAGCGATATGCTCCCCTAACACGGCTCAAGCCTTCGGAGCCATACATGTTCTTGCCCAAATTCCTTTTCAAGGAATTCTTTTAACCATTGTTTCTGCTCTTCATCAAGGAACGGTAAAACGTGCTCGAAGTCTTGATCATGTTCCGATTTATCGGGGCTGAATTCTAAGTATCTTGATTTATAAAACAAAACCATTTCCGGGGGGCAAGTGAAATCGACGATCGAATTTCTATCTTCCCAAAACACCGCAATATCCAAATCTTTATGAATTCTTGTTTGCTTACCGAGAAACACATCGATTGCCCATCCCCCGCATACATACCAATCAAAGCCCTCGCCAGTTAAAAATGTATAAGCACGTATAAGAAACGACTCCACCATGCACAGCTCCTCTCAGAAGAACAAATGACACTTTTGTATCTTACTGTGTTTCCATGCTAACAGCCCGTACTCCTTGTGATTTACGCGACCTTATTCGCCCGCTTCGACCGAAACGGGAAAATAGCGCCTCTCCGCGGGTGAAACAGGCTTTGGGTTCGGTTCTTCCTTCTGATTCTTCGGCGAGCCGTCCTGGCTTTCATCCGAGCAGTCCTGGCGGCGGTTTCCCTCCCCCAGCTTGCTGTCGATAAAATCGACGACTTGCTGCAGCGAGGCGATTTGGCTGACGATATGTTCCCGGTGGCTCTTGATGCGCTCCAACAGCTCGGGATGTTGCTCGGGATCCGCGTCGGCGGAAACCGCCAAAAACGGCCGCATGTCCTCCAGCGGCATCCCCGTTTTTTTCAGACAGGCGATCAGCCGGATCGTTTCGATATCTTCCTGCCGGTAGATGCGGTGCCCGTTGTCCTTCCGATCCGCCCGGGGCAGCAGCGCGATCTTTTCGTAATAACGAATCGTATCCGGAGAAATTCCGGTTTGCTCGGCGAGTTGCTTGATGGTAAAGGTTGGCTCCGCCATTTTCCTGGTTCCTCCCGGAAAAACGCTTTATTGGGCATTATACATCTTGGAGCTGGCTCCAAGTCAATGCTCTCATTTTTTGGGCAAAAACTTTGCTGGATAAAGCCTTGACTTGGAGTCGACTCCAAGTTATAGAATGTGCGCTATCAGGGGAAACGATCCCGCATCGGGAGGAGTCATACCATGCATACAAACGAACGAACCTATACCGCACTGATTACCGGCGCAAGCCACGGGATTGGGCTGGAGTTAACACGGAAGCTGCTGTCGGAAGGCTGGCAGGTGATGGCTTTAAACCGTTCCGGCTTTCCCGCCGAAGATAGGCAAATTCGGGATGCGATCGCCAATGGATGGCTTCGCGAATATCGAGTAGCCGATCTTGCCGATTTCGCCGACTTAAGACGCGCCTTGGAAGAAATCAAAAGAAAGGAACGGTCGATCGACATCGTGTTCAACAATGCCGGCGGAAGCTTTCCGGAATTGAGCTACTCGCAACAGGGTCGAGAGAAGCATTACGAGCTAATGACGGTCGTGCCGTATATCATCGTGATGGAATTGAAGGAGCTGTTAAAAAACGCCAGCCTGAAAACGATCATCAACACTTCGTCCTCCGCTCTAAACTATGTGAAGGAGTTCAGCATTGATCGTTTGGAGCACCCCAAAACGTTCCGCAAACTGGTCGGTCCCTATGCCGCTTCCAAATTGGCGCTTTCGCTATGGACTCAGGCGATCGCGCCGCAGCTTGCCCAGGAAGGCATCATGATCCGCAGCGTGGACCCGGGAAGCAATAATACGCTAAGAAAAGGGAAAAAATCCGGCTTGCCCTTGATGGTGAAATGGCTCATGAAGCTGTTTTTCTCTCCGCCTACCCATGGCGCCAACCGGTTGTATGAGGGAGCCCTCGGGGAACACCGAAATGAGACCGGCGTGTTTTTGCTGAAAGGACATGTCGCCGGTTTAAAATTTCAAGATCAGGCGCAGAACGTTCTGGACAGGGTGAATGCGATTTACAGAAATGAATTTCGGGGAGAGCGCCCCTAATGGTGCGCTCTCGAATTTTTTCTTTATTTGCGTCTTCTAGGAACTCTTGTCGGCTTTGCCGGTTCGTATGATTTCAACCCTTCATCACCTGTAATAATTTCAACTTCCCAACTGCCGACTTTGGCATAGTAGTCTGCGACTGATTTGATGGTGGCATCGCCAATCGATAACTTCTGGCTTGCTTGCGCCGGCCAATCCGCAATCAACTTATGCAAATGGTCGTCTGTCCATAACTCGGCCTGCTCTGAAAATTGCGCCCAGGGAGATTTTTTATCCAACGCTTTTCGTATGATATCGACAAGATTGAGGGCGCGCTCGTATCTCTCGCTCGGTGCTTGCGCAATGTGGTTTCCGGTCTCAATGATAGTTGCTAGCGGCAGAACGAATGTGGAACCTTGACGTTCTTCTTCCGCAAGCAGTTGATTGACACGACTGAAATCCCACTTGTTTTCAGCTGTACCGCATGTTTCTTTTCCGGGAACTTGCAAATAACAGCATAGAATCGAAGTATCGATGACGAGAATTTTTTGCCTCATCGCTCCGCACTTCCTTGCTTCCCAAGCATCTCTTCTATATCGCCTTCAGTCGCTAGTTTACCAATCGAACCTCCTGCAAGCAGCTTCGGCAACATACGAATATCTTCCAGCAAGGTCAATTCACTCGCCCCGTCCTTTGCTGAACGATGCGCAACGATAATAAATGGAATCATTTCCGGTCCTAACTCGTCAAGCAGCGCCGGATTATGGGTTGTCATCAGGATATCGATCTTCCTCTTGCCGCCTATTTCATTCAACATCTCGAGCAAAATACCGGCTCGGGACGGATGCAGGCCGTTATCAATTTCTTCAATGACGATGAGACTGCCCTCAGGTCGAGTCAAAAGCGCTGTCAAAATCCCGATAAACCGCAGTGTACCATCCGACATGCCGCGCGCATCGACGGTCAACTTTTCGGCGCCGCCCTTCCACTGTTCTTCGCAATACAGCATCGCATCCTTCTGAAAAAGACCGACCGGTTCTGCCCATACCCGCTGAACATCTCCTTCAGGTAACCGAGAGACATATTTCGATAACAACTTCTCGATAGACTCCCGCTCTTCCTTAGGCAAAGCAGCCAGTACGCCCGCTACATTGGAAGCATTGTTGGCTAACCGGCTGGAAAACGGGATATAGCCGCGCATCAAGGCAGGAGCTGGATCAAGAACAAAAATATTTTCCAGTGTCTGAATAACAAATTGAATGGCATCATCGACTTCCCGCCGAATCCCTTGTTTTTGTAACTGGCTGATAACCGAAACTGAACGTTTTAATTCTATATGTCTCGGACGCCCTCTCCCAGTATTAACAGCGGCTTCAATACTCGTTCGATCAAGGTCCGCTTTCGCCGAGAACAAGTTTGTTTCTTTTTGCGTTTTACGATTTACTTTAATTAAAAACTCTGAATCGATTACCGGTTCGGATGCTGTATTTACGGTAATCTCATAGCGAAATTCGATCTCTTCGTCGAATTCAATCACAGACCCTAATGTAAATGCAGTGAAGGGGCGCTTGGCGGCCCATTCCACGCCGCCGCGAATCGCCTGAACGTTCGCATCCAAAAGAAGAGCGGGAGTTCCCGATAACACCGATTGCAAACCACTCCCCTGTACCACTCGGTTTAAAAAAGCAATGCCATCCAACGCATTCGATTTTCCGCCCGCGTTCGTTCCGATTAAAATGGTTAGTGGATCGATGTACAACGTTGCGTCCGAAAAACTCTTCCAATTTGTATATCGAATCTCTTTTAACATTACCGTTCACCTCTACTTTCAGTTTTTACAATATATTAAAACTCAAACACTTGCTTGAATACCGGTTGTCTATCCTTCCCGTCTCACCTTCTTTACCACTGACAACCAAATCATACTACATAAGAATTTGGCATTTAAATACTAGAATTTAAACCATGACCTAATGAGTACGTCTTACTTTTGAAATCACTGCCTGCCAGTGTATTTCAAATGAAAAAGGCGGAACTTCAGGACTTCTACCGCCCAAGTTCCGCCTGTTATGGCTTCAAGAAGCAATTCTAATTCGATAGAACCACTCACCTCACCGACCGCAAGGCGCTCGCGACCCGATCGAGATGCTTCGCCATCGTCGCCGCGGCCAGCTTCGGGTTGCGGTCCCGGATCGCTTCGAACAGCTTCAGGTGCTCCCGGAACAGCTTGCCGGCCATATCCTCTTTCCCGCTGTTAAGCCAGAGCTTGCGGGTGTCCTTCATCGTGCGGTGCATCGCCGCGGAAATGTGCGCCATCATGGCGGCCAAAATGGCGTTGCCGGACGCTTTGGCGATAGCAAGATGAAAGTTCGCATCGTAAACTGGGCTGAGCTCTTCGTTGCCGACGGCGTCGCGCATTTGTCCGATAAGTTTGCCCAGCTCTTCGACGTCTTCATCGGTCCGGTGCCGGGTTGCCAGCTCGGCCGCTCCGACCTCGAGAATTTTGCGCACCTGGAGCACCTGCGACAGCTCAGCGTTCGAATGATGCAGCGATTCCAGCAAGGCGTGCGGCTCGAGACCGGGCTTCCTGACGTACGTGCCTCCGCCCTGCCGGGATTCGATCAGACCGAGCGCTTTCAGATGGCTGAGCGCCTCGCGCACCGTCGAGCGCCCCACACGGTAATTTGCGGCCAGTTGGTCAATGCTGCCCAGCTTCTCCCCGGGCTGAATCCGCCCCGCCTCGATCATGCGCCGGAGTTCGTCCGTTATAATTTCGTAATTCTTCTTCTGTAAGGTCATAAGATTTTCGATAAAACCTCTACGTGATCCGAAGATACCGGAAAATCAAAATAGGTATCGGGATAAGGCTCATTTTTCAATGTATAATGCCACCATTCGCAATCATAGGGCTGAAAACCGCTGGACTCCATAATCCGGCGCAACAAGCGGCGGTTTTCCGTTTCCTCTTTCGTAATACCGTCGGCGTCATGATGGGAGATGACGTCCATCAAATCAAAGTCGCCGCCCATCGGAACGAGATCGCCGGTATCCAACCGGTAGAGCGTCAGGTCAACGGCGCCGCCGCGGCTATGGCTCGACTGGGTCGCCACGTACCCTTTCCGAATCATGTCCGCCCGGTCGATATTCGGATAATGCTTCGCTTTCGTACGGCCGTCTTCCGGCTCCTCGGACCATTGCACAAATCGGTTCACGGCGCGTTGCGGGCGATATCCGTCCCAAAGAAGCAACCCATACCCCAGATCGGCCGCCTTCTCCTGCACCACACGCAGCGCGGCTGCCAATTCATAGGTGCCGACAATCCGGTTCACCTCATACCCGTCCACCGGTTTTCCGGTGAAATTGTCCCAGGTGGCATACTTGGCGTCCCAACGAATGCCGGGGAGCACTTCATCGAGGAACACAAATCCTTTTTCCATCCTCTTATCCCTCCATCGCAAATGCAATCAGGCGGTCGATCACATCGGCGACCGTTAAGCCGGCGGCGGCCATCATTCGGGGATAGCGGCTATATGACGTCCAGCCGGGCATCGTGTTGACTTCGTTGAGCACGACCTCTCCGTCTTCCCGCAGAAACATATCCACCCGAGCAAGCCCGCGGCACCCCAAAGCCCGGTAAATCCGCTTTGCGGTTTCCTGCACCCTTGCTCGGTCCGGTTCGGCAAGGTCGGCCGGAACCTGGATCACGGCGTTTTCGGAACCGTTCTCCGGATTTTGCTCCTGATGGATGCGGAAGAAGCCGTGGGACAACCGGATTTGATCCACTTCACCGACAACCAAATCGTGACCGGTTCCGAGCACCGCGCAGCCGACCTCGCTGCCGGCAACCATTTGCTCGACCAATATTTTGCTGTCATATTGTCCCGCCCGTTCGAAGGCTTCCGGCAATTCGTCCTTGCGGGTCACCTTGCTTACACCAAAAGACGATCCGGAACGGGCCGGCTTCACAAACACCGGATAAGCCCATTGCTCCCCATCCGGCATGTCGCCTTTCTCGAATATCCAAAAAACGGGCGTAGCGATGCCGGCGTTTCTTACGACCGTGTAAGTGAGCGATTTGTCCATGCACAGCGCGGAGCTCTGGATATCGCAGCCGACATATGGAATGCCGGCAAGCTCCAGCAGGCCCTGCATGGCGCCGTCCTCTCCCATTTTTCCATGCAAAACGGGAAACACCACATCCGGACGGATGATCCGGTATCCTCCCGGATCGAGCACGATCAACCCGCGGGTACGACGGTCCGGCGACAAAAAGGCGGGCAAGCCGTTTCCGCTCTCCCAATGGTCATCGGGAAAGTCGCAAAGCTTCCATTCGCCGGCTCTGGTGATCCCGATATAAAGCGGATCATATTTCTCCGGGTCCAGGTTTCGGGCGATCTCCCGCGCGGATTTGACGGAGACCGGATGTTCCTCCGAACAGCCTCCGAACAATACGGCAATTTTGAGCTTTTTCATTTATCGATTTCCCCTTTCGAATGCGAGGCAATTGCGAATCGTACCTTCCACGATATCTTGCAGGGCGTGTTGCGTGTAAAAAGCGGTGTGCGGCGACAGAATCACATGCGGCATCGCTTGCAGTCGCGGCAGAAGCGGACTTGGGATCGGCTTGCCGGTACAGTCGTGATAAAAGATTCCTTCTTCACCTTCCACGACGTCCAGCGCCGCCCCGCCCAACCTTCCCTCCTCCAAAGCCTGCGTGAGCGCCTGGGTGTCGATCAGAGCGCCGCGCGCGGTGTTGATCACGATAGCTCCGGGTTTCATGCTTTCGATCCGTTTCCGGCCCAAGATATGGTAAGTGTCGGTGCGGAGCGGCATATGAAGCGACACGATATCGCTTTGCCGCAACAGTTCGTCCAGCGCCACATATTCGACCTCGGCCCGCAGATGAAAGTCATATGCCAGTATGCGGCAGCCGAAGCCTTTCAACCGGTCGATCACCGCCTGACCGATGCGGCCTGTCCCCAATATCCCCACCGTCATGTCCCGCAATTCCCGTCCCGGTACGGCGCACAGTTTGTAATTATGGGCATCCGTCCGGCGCAGCATCGCCTTTGCATTGCGGATCGACATGAGCATCAGCATGAGCGTGTAGTCCGCCACACTGTCCGGCGAATAGGCTACATTGCCGATCGCAATGCCGAGCTCCTCCGCCGCTTCCCTGTCGATATGGTTGCAGCCGATGCTTCTTGTCGATAGGTAAGCCACGCCGTTTTCCTTGAGCGCCTGAAGCGTGGAACGGGTGACTTCCGTCTTATGGTTCACGCTTATGCTGCGATTGCCCGACGCCAACGCGGCATTGTCCGCCGATACCGCCGACGCGACGAGGGTCGGTTCCACACCGTAATGAGCGGAAAGCTGTCGGAACAGGTTCGCTTCGTTCTCATCGCATCCGTAAATCGTAATCCGCGTTTTCTCCAATTTCGCCTGCCATCCCCTTTCCGAAAAACGAAAAGCCTGTCTGCTCGGATACATCCATGTTATCCGAAACGGGCAGGCGGTTTGTTAATAGGGGGTTGATTCTTCCTTAAGAAAATCCTAACTTTCCATTGAAATTTCTTTAAAGAACGCCGGCAGCGACACCGTAAAGGTGACGGTGTTGTCCTCGCTTCTGGCCCCGATCGTCCCGCCGTGCAAGGTGACGATTTCTTTTGCGATCGCGAGCCCCAGCCCGGAACCGCCGGTGCCTGTCGTGCGCGCTTCATCCAGGCGATAAAACTTCTCGAAAATCGCCGCCAGCTTGTCCGGCGGAATCGAGGGACCTTCATTTTGAAAGCCGATCTTGATCAACCCTTCCGCCTCCACCGCGGAAATGACGATTTCCGTATTCGGATAGCTGTACGCCGCCGCGTTTTTTAAAATATTGTTGAATACCCGCGCCAGCTTCGCCGGATCGCCGTACACGGTCAAATTTTCGTCCGCGCGAAGGACGGTGCTTATTCCTCTCGCCGACAGGATCGGATAAAACTCGTCCGTCAACTGCACCAGCATGTAGTACAGGTCGATCGTTTCCTTTTCCAGACGGATTTGCTGCAAATTGTACCGGGTGATTTCAAAAAATTCGTTGATTTGCTTTTCCAGGCGGTGTGCTTTTTCCAGTGTAATGCGCGTGTATTTCGCTCGCTGCTCCGGGGGCATATCGGGAGCCTCGTCCAATAAGCTGAGGTAACCAATAACAGACGTTAGCGGAGTTCGGATGTCGTGGGCCAAATAAACGACGAGATCGTTTTTTCGCCGCTCGGCTTCCTGAGCGGCTTTCTTCTGTTGGATCAGCTTGTCCTTAATCGAGTTCAGGCGGCTTTCCATAAACTCCATTTCCGAAGAGAGGCTGATGCGATCCGCCGTATCCTCCACCAGTTTGTCCATGCCGGAGCTGATTTCTTCAAAATAGATCGTGAACAGCCGGGAGATCAAAAACCAGGACACCATGACCAGCAAGATCAAGGTCAGAAGCAGCAAAATGAGTTCGAGGTTGTTTCGAAAAATATACTGGTATAAAAGCCGCGCGGCGAGAGGATCCAGGCGGAATGCATGAACCAGAAATCGAACGATGCGGTCCCCAATTTGGCCGCGCAATAGTTCCCGGAGCAAAAAGACGGTCACGGGAGCCGTGGCGGTGATGAGCAGCATTTGCAAAAACATGGTGCGCTTCAGTCTTGCATAGTTGCCCTTCTTAGTGCTCGTCAATTTTATAGCCGACCCCCCACACCGTTTTGATATACTTGGGGTTGTCCGCCGTATCGCCCATCTTTTCCCGCAAATGACGGATATGAACGGTGATCGTATTGTTGCTTTTGCTGTAATACTCGTCCTTCCAAATCTCGTGAAACAGCTCCTCGGCGCTCACGACGCTGCCTTTTCGCTCCAACAAAATACGGAGGATGAGAAATTCGGTAGGGGTCAGCACTAGAGGTTTTTCGTTCAGCAAGCACTCGTGCCGGCTTACATCCATCACCAGGCCGGAATGGACGAGAACCGGCTCCGCGGCGGACGCAGGTCTCGTGTTGTAGGTTTTATAGCGCCGCAGTTGCGCTTTGACACGCGCGATCAGCTCAAGCGGACGAAACGGCTTAGTGATATAATCGTCGGCACCGAGGGTAAGCCCCATAATTTTATCCGTCTCTTCATCTTTGGCCGTCAGCATCAGGATCGGATACGTATGCCGCTCCCGTATTTTCTGGCAAAGGGTAAACCCGTTGATGTCCGGCAGCATGATGTCCAAAATGGCCAGGTCCAGCTCCGTTGTTTCGATGCAGGACAGAGCTTCGCTCGCGGAAAAAAACTTGTACACTTCGAAATTTTCATTGCGCAAGTACACTTCGATCAAATCGGCAATTTCCTGTTCATCGTCCACAATGAGCACTTTCGCGTCCATGAATTCAGCCCCTTTCCTACGCAACGTAACATCCTATTATTGGCTCAATCTCCTAACGAATTTATGATTTCTTGCTTGAGAAAAGTTTAAGATTTTCATAAGAATCCACTAACTCAGGGCATGAGCTGGCCAGCTTTCATGGGAACGAACAAAAGGACGCCCGATCGGACGTCCTCCAATAACACTTGCGCGATGATTCTTCTCCAAGCGCCAAGCCGTAATCCTATCAAACGGTCATTTCATCATGCCGGCAATGATATCGAAAACGAGCGGATGCTCTGTATATCCGTCACTGGCCAGGAAGTGCCCGCCCCGCTGCACTTCATAGAATTCGCCTTGAAGCTGCTCCGCCAGTTCCTTGCTGAAGGAAAACGGGACGATGGAATCGTCTTTGGCGGCTATGACCGCCCGCCGCGCCGCGGAGCGAATCCATTTGTCGTAATCA